>Ga0307437_1000629_pt1 | contig 26776 bp, 24 predicted proteins | sample SalMarWE160390MG_FD_202146 | JGI IMG/M metagenome (GOLD analysis project Ga0307437, IMG submission 202146) | Salt marsh sediment microbial communities from the Plum Island Ecosystem LTER, Massachusetts, United States - WE1603-90 | ecosystem: Environmental > Aquatic > Marine > Intertidal zone >...
TTCAAGAAATGAATATTGGAAGTATAGAAAGCAAAAGGAGGAAAGTTCTATTTGATATCCCAATCACCCTATATGAATAAAATTTACCCCTTGACTGGATTACATTAGTTTTGTGTTTTAAGTAAAAATTAAAAATCATTCGTGTTATTCGTGCTATTTGTTGTTTCTCTCAGTTTTGGGTGGGTTGTGTTTTTAAACAAACAAAAATATTTTTTTTATTTTTCTTTGTGCTCTTAGTGTCTTTGTGTGAGATTATTTTTTTGGGAGGAGGGGGCATCACCTTGACAGAGAGAGAATCTCTATTTATAATGCCAGATATAAGAAAAAGGCTATAAAATAAAAGGAGGACAAGCCATGGCAGACAAAGACGGAATTCAAAAAAATCACAATTATCACCTGGATATCCCCATGAAAAATGAGCCTTTTACACTTCGTGGCTCAAACTCACTTGCCTGGGGGATGAAAAATAGGCTTTCCAATATTTTCAATCCCGATACTAATCGTACTGTAATGCTTGCCATCGATCATGGATATTTTCTCGGTCCGACCTCAGGATTGGAGAGAGTTGATGTAAGCATTGTGCCGCTGCTTCATTATGCTGATACCCTGATGTGTACACGAGGAATATTACGCTCAATTATTCCCCCGACCTTCACAAAAGGGGTTGTTCTTAGAGCAAGTGGTGGTCCAAGTATACTCAAAGAACTCTCAAATGAAGAGATTGCTGTTGATATCGAAGATGCCATACGTCTGAATGTTGCCGCGCTCGCGGTTCAGGTTTTTATTGGTGGCGAGTTCGAAACTAAATCGATACACAACCTGACACGACTTGTGGATATGGGCAACAGATACGGTATTCCGGTCCTTGGCGTTACTGCAGTAGGCAAAGAGATGAAACGGGACGCTCAATATATGCGACTGGCAACGAGAATCTGTGCGGAACTGGGAGCGTCGTATGTCAAGACATATTATGTCTCAGATGGCTTTGAGACCGTAACGGCAGCCTGTCCTGTCCCCATCGTTATAGCTGGCGGGAAGAAGGTTTCCGAACTTGAAGCGCTCGAGATGGCATACAATTCAATCCAGCAGGGAGCCTGCGGTGTTGATATGGGACGTAATATATTTCAATCCGAAGCTCCGATTGCAATGATTCAAGCAGTAAGAAAAGTTGTTCATGAAAATATGTTACCTAAAGAAGCATTTGAAGTATATAAGACTTTGAAGAAAGAAAAGAAATAGAGAAGGTCTATGACGGCTAATAAAGCCTTTAATCTCCTTCGCGAGTGTTTGCCTACTCTCAGCGTAGGTATAACATCAGCCGACTTTTTGAACATTGGTAAAGAAGTTGAGTTACTCGAAGGGATGGATATAAAGATAATGCATTTTGATGTTATGGATGGGTGCTTTGTGGAAAGGCTGACGGTAGGACCGATATTTATAAAAGCTGTAAAAACTCATTTGTTAAAAGATGTCCATTTGATGATTCAAAATCCTGAAGAAAAAATCATTGAATATGTAGATGCCGGCGCCGACATGATTACAATTCATATAGAATCCTGTAAGGATGCTCACCTGGTTCTAAAAAGTCTTGGAAAGATGGAAAATAAAAACGACCCGGAAAGAGGATTAATAAGGGGTGTTGCCATCAATCCCGATACGCCCGTTGACCAGCTTAAACCTTTGCTCGACAATATTGAGATGATTGTAATCCTTGCTGTAAATATTAAGTTGAAAGGATTTCCTTTCTTTGATTCTTATGCGGATAAATTTATGGAAGTAAAGGACCTTGTTTCTAACTCCGGTAAAGAAATCCTGTTATGTCTTGATGGTGGTATTAAAATGAATAATATTTCCGAGTTTGCTAAAGCAGGTGCTGATATTCTGGTAAGCGGAAGCGCAATATTTGATGGAAAAAATCCGGTGGAAAACATCCGATTTATGTTAAGGGAAATTAAATGAAAAATAGATGGTCGAAGAAAGAGGCATCCAGGTTCATAGCTAAATACGGTAAAAAATGGGGAGAAGATCTGGCTCTCCGAACCTACACAAGTAGACTTATTGGAGAGGAAAGGGGATTTGTGCTTCATGGCGGCGGAAATACATCGGTTAAAGGAACATTCATGAATGTTATGGGTGAAAAAATTCCTGTTATCTACGTTAAAGCATCCGGTCAGGACCTTTCAAAGATTGAAGTAGAAGGACACACAGGAGTTGACCTTGATTATATCAAGCAGCTGCAAAATTTAAAAAAGCTTTCCGATGAAGATATGGTTAATGAGCTATTAACGCATCGTTTCAATGCAACCGATAGAACTCCCTCAATTGAAACTCTGATGCATGCCTTTATACCCGCAAAATACATCGACCACACACACGCAGATGCGATACTAGCTCTAAGTAATCAAATTGATGGAGAAAAAATCATTCGGGATGCTTTGGGTAACGATGTAATCATACTGGAATACAGAAAGCCGGGGTTCGAGCTGGCAAAAGCTGCTGCTCGCGCATTTCGTGATAATACCAATTGCAGGGGTATGGTTCTAATGAAACATGGACTGCTTGCCTGGGGAGAGAGCGCCCGGGAATCGTATGAGAGGACAATTGAACTTGTAACAAAAGCAGAAAATTATCTAGCAAAGAAAGGCGGAAAACCTCTAAAAGTTAAAACCACCACGCCTTTATCGAAAGCCAATAGAAGGTATCTAAAGGTTGCATCAATCCTGAGGGGACTTCTTGCAGTCCCGACGGGAAACGCTGATTGGCCGCATTTGCGTTTTATACTAAGACCTTTAATAACAAAAGAAATTATAAACCTTGTTGATTCATATAAGGGTACGGAAATCGCAATGACACCCCCCTTGACTACCGACCATCTCATAAGAACTAAAGCTTATCCACTATGGATTGACAGGTTAGACTATGATGATGAAGAAAGAATAAGGGAACAAATCAAAACTTCAGTAAAAAAGTACATAGAAAAATATGATGAGTATTTCGAGCGTTATTCTAAAAAAATGAAACAAAAACTTAATCGTTTTGATTCAATGCCGCGAGTGATTCTAATGCCCGGGTTAGGAGCAATATGCGCTGGTAAGGATGTAGTAGAAGCTGATATAGCAAGAGATATCACTGCTTCAACTTTTTCTGCTAAGATAAAGATTGCTTCAATGGGAAAATATGAGGGGCTAAATGAAAAACATCTCTTTGATATGGAATATCTTAGCCTTCAACATGCAAAGCTCGACAGAAAAGATGGATTTCCTCTTGAGCGTTCTGTCGCAATTGTGACCGGAGCAGCAGGAGCAATCGGAAGCGGAATTTGCGAGGAACTACTTAAAAACGAATGCCATGTGGCTGTCACAGATTTACCGGGTGATAATTTGAATTCATTAGTAAATGAGCTTAAAGTAAAGTATAAGGAAAGAGTCATAGGTGTTAGCCTTGATGTAACAAATCCAAAATCAGTTTCAAATGGCTTTGATGCAGTAATTCGAAATTGGGGTGGAATTGACCTGGTGGTGGTGAATGCAGGTGTTGCCCGCGTTTCATCTCTCAGAGATATGGATCCAAACACATTTCGGAAACTGGAACGGGTAAATATTGAAGGGACTCTTCACGTCCTATCTGAATCCGGAAGACATTTTAAAGTACAGGGAACAGGAGGTGATATTGTCGTAATATCCACTAAGAATGTTTTTGCGCCGGGCGCAAAATTCGGAGCTTACAGTGCGACTAAGGCAGCTTCACACCAGCTGGCTCGAATCGCTAGCCTGGAGTTTGCAGAGATGGATGTGAGAGTCAATATGGTTTCTCCCGATGCTGTATTTTCTCATGGTAAGCGTAAATCCGGATTATGGGCTGAAGTTGGACCGGACCGTATGAAAGCAAGGGGTATTTCCGAGAAGAAGCTTCCGGAATACTATAGAAAGCGAAATCTCCTTAAAGCAAAAATAACTGCTGAACATGTTGCAAAGGCAGTATTATTCTTTGCAACCCGTCAGACTCCAACAACAGGTTCGACCATCCCGGTGGACGGTGGGCTCCCGGATGCGACTCCGCGGTAATTACCGGGAAACTTATTTCTCCTGCTATTTTTACTGAAAGATAAAACGAATCTAAGATACAAAAAGATAATGAAATATCTAGTATTTAAGTTGTTGAAATATAATACTTTAGGTCAAATATACAATTATCCCACTTTACCCTTAAGTTATCCCTAAGTCCCTCTTAACTATTTTATTGGTTTTAAATTTTAATTTTTTTTTAATCCGTGTCTATCTGTGTGAATCTGTGGCGATTTCCTTTTAAGTATTTTAGAATGGAAGTTCTTCGTCATCCTCAGGTGGAGCCTCCATGTCTGCCGTTTCTTCTGTTGTTTCTTCGACTAATTCTTCTTCCGTTTTTTCTGTTTCGTTTTCCGGATAAGGAGTTGTGGATTTTAGTAGTACCTGAACCCTGAATGCGTTTATACTTACTTCGGTTCTTTTGAATCCGTCAACTTCTCTTGTGTAACTGGATAACCTTCCTTCGACCATAACGGGAGCTCCCTTTTTTATACGTTCACTTAGTCTTTCAGCCTGATTACCCCATAATGTTACACCAGCAAAAGTTGTTTCTTCCTTCCATTCTCCGCTTTTGTCCCTGTAATTCCGATTTGATGCTATACGGAATTTGAGATAAGCGCTGCCTGATTCCGTGTAACTTAGAATAGAGTCAGCAGTTGCCCTTCCAGTGATGAGCACAGAATTTATGTTTGGAATTCTATATTCAGCCATATTTTATTTCTCCTTTACAACAAGAATATGCCTAAGTATATTGTTATTTTTACGCATAAATTCTTTAAAGATTTTCACTTTTTCCGGGTCTGATTCAAAGTTAATTACTGTATAGAACCCATTATTATGCCCGTCAATTTCGTAGGCAAGTTCTTTAATACCCCACTCATCGATTTTTTTGACTTTTCCTTTGTGCTCTTCAAGGTGCGCCTTTATTTCTTCTATGATTTGTTTTGCCTCTTCTTCTTTTTCTGGATTTATAATGAAGGTGCATTCGTATTTTCTCATTTAACCTCCTTTTAATTCTCGTTGATTTTTGATATAGCTACATCAATGTTTTCATTTTTCCACATAAAGACAGCTTCTTTTGCTTTTTCCAATATTCCGGGTATTTCTTTTTCTTCGCTTTCGCTAAATTTAGAAAGGACCCAATTTGAAGTTTCGTTATTCTCCGGATTTCCGATTCCGATTCGTAACCTCGGTATGTTTTCACTATCAAGATGATATATTATGGAATACAAACCCTTATGCCCCCCGTCGCTACCGTTGCTTCTTAATCTTATTTTACCGAAAGGTATGTTTATATCGTCAAGGACGATGAGAATATTTTCTTGGAAAAGTGAAAAGTCTTCACGTAAATCAAGGACAGCAATTCCACTGTTATTCATAAAAGTTGTCGAATAAGCGCAGATAAGATTTTCGGTTATTGAATAATAATAATGTCCTTTACCCGGTCTAAACCTTAATTTTTTCTCAGCGCAAATGAATTGTATTAGTCTTCCTCCAAGGTTATGTCTGGTTCCGATGTAATCCGGTGAAGGATTGCAAAGCCCAATAGCTGCACGATATTCTATTCTCCACTCTCCTTTTCTTTCTGTTCTTCGGTTTTTTCTACTCCTTCTTCTCCTTCTCCTTCTTTTGTAATAATTTCTGGTTCTTCTGCTTCTTCACCTATTGCTATTTCTTCCTCAACAGGTTTAACTTCAATTAGCTTTCTTGGAGATAGGATGTTTACCACGGTTGAAGAAGGGTCCTCTTCAACTTTAACACCCTCGGGTATTTGAAGGTCTTTAATGTGTATGGATTGACCAATTTCAAGATTAGTAACATCCACCACTATTTTTTCAGGTATGTCTTTAGGCAAACACCTGATTATTAAATATCTGTGTTCTAAGTTTAATATTCCACCTTCTTCTACGCCTTTAGCTTCGCCCTGGAGTTCAAGTATTACGTGAACATTAACTTCCTCGTTTTCATGTATATGTTGAAAATCCACATGTAGTAGCTTCTCGGTTAAGGGATTTCGGATGACCTCGCGCATTAATACCTGAAGCTTTTTCCCTTCGTAGTCGAGGTTTAACAATGTTGCTTCGGAGTGCAGGGTGTGTAATACATTTTTCAGTTCTTCTTCCTTAATCATTATTGGTCTACTTTTTTCTCCGTGACCATAAATTATACCGGGAATCCATCCTTTTTTTCTTAGATGTTTGACTTCCCTGGTTCCTGTTTCTTTTCGGTCTTTTACTTTCAACTTCTCCTCCTAAATTGCGTTTTTCTATATGAAAAGTGATGACACGGATTTGTTCTCGTGGATTCTCATGATAGCTTCGCTTAGAAGTTTGGCTACAGAAACCACTTCTATTTTTTTACTCTTCTTTTTGCCCATTGGAATGGTGTCTGTGACGATAAGTTTATCGAGCGATGAGGATGTAATCTTTTCTGTTGCTTTGTCCGAGAGCACCGGATGTGTTATGTATGCGTAAATCGCTCTGGCTCCCTGTTTTTTTAATTCGTTTGCTGCCTCCGTCAAAGTTCCTGCTGTGTCTACAATATCGTCGATTATTATAACTGTTTTACCCTTTACGTCCCCAATTATATTAACAACTTCGCAATGATTTGGTTCAGGTCTCCTTTTATCGACGATAGCTATGGGTATATCCCTGTTAATTTTCTTTGCTATTACTCTGGCTACCTCAACTCTTCCGACGTCAGGAGAAACTATAACCGTTTTTTTATAATCTAAATTTAGTTTTCTTATGTGTTTAACCATTACCGGTGTTGCAAAAAGATGATCCACTGAGATGTCAAAGAAACCTGTTATCTGAGGTGCGTGTAAGTCCATGGTTAGAACCCGATTAGCTCCTGCTTTCTCGAATAAATTCGCAAACAGTTTTGCTGAAATCGGAACCCTGGGTTTGTCCTTTTTTTCTTGCCTTCCGTAACCAAAGTATGGTATAACAGCGGTTATTCTCCCCGTTGAAGAACGGCGTAAAGCGTCTATTATAAGTAGAAGTTCGATAATGTTCTCTGCGGGAGAGTTTGTTGATTGAACAACAAATACATCTCTTCCTCGAACATTCTCTTTTATCTGAATGAAAATCTCGCCGTCCGAAAATTGCTTCTTTTCAAGAGCAGACAGAGGTTTTTTTAAACATTCGCTAATACCTTTTGCAAGGCTTAAGCTTCCGGAACCTGAGAAAACTTTTAATTCCAATTTTACTTCTCTCCTGGGGCGGTAGGATTCGAACCTACGAATGCGAGACCCAAAATCTCGTGCCTTGCCGCTTGGCGACGCCCCAAATAGTTATATAAGGGCAAATTTTTATAAAAGATCTTCTTCTGTTTCTTCTTCTAATTCCTGAATGTCCTCAACGTCTTCAACGTCTTTAACGTCCTCAATGTCTTCAATGTCTTCAATGTCTTCAATGTCTTCTTCAATCTCTTCTTCGCTGCCAGCTTCCTCGTCTTCATCTAATGCGTTCATATCGGCGTTCTCATCGGGTGCTTCGAAGTCTTCCTGCTCAAGGTCTGAACCCTTTGGACTTTTGCCTTCTTCTTCACATTTGCTGTAGTATTCGTCAAGGACAACTTTCTCAAGCCTTTTTCGCATGGTGTTATTTATGGGATGAGCGATGTCTCTAAAAGTTCCATCCTTGCCTTTTCGGGAAGGCATTGCAACAAAAAGCCCTTTTCTCCCTTCAATTACTTTCATGCCGCGAATAACAAAGTCGTCATCAAAGGTTACATTGACAAATGCTTTTAATCTGGGCTCATCTCTTAGGGTTACACGTACTTCTGTGAATTCCATTAGTCCTCCTTTGGTTTTAACAAGTTGAAGTACTCTTTTCGGGAGATGCTTTTGCAGTGTGTTAATGTATATTTATCTTCTTTTATATCTCCCATCCTATAGTTGTATTTTTCTGATCCGAATATTGCAAACACAGTAGGACCAGACCCACTTAACATAACATTTATTGGTTTTAATCTATTTAGCTTTTTCATAATATCTTCTAATTGAGGATATTTCCCCATTATTATTCCTTGAAAGGAATTTCTTAATTTGGATAAAATTTCTTTTTTCCCCTCTTGCATTCTCTGGAGTATAAGGCTTAAGTCTTCATTTGTCAAGTCTTGTTTTTCATTGTTATCCCACCATTCGTAGGCATCTTTTGTGGATATTGAAAATGGGGGAGTTGCAAGCAGGAAATTAAGTGTTGGAATGTCTTTTGCCAATTTTATTTTTTCTCCTCTCCCGCTTACGAGGGCGGTTCCGCCTTTCAGGAAAAAAGGCACATCTGAGCCAAGATGTTTTGCGAATTCCATTAATTCTTCTAACTTTTTAGGATAATTAAGTAGACGGTTTAAGGTTAAAAGAGTTACAGCAGCATTTGAACTTCCTCCTCCGAGGCCCGAACTGAGAGGTATCCTTTTATCTACTTTTATTTCTACTCCTAAATCTCCCCCTTTTTTATTTTTAAAAAGCTGGGCTGCTCTATAAATTAGATTTGAAGAATCAACCGGTAAGTCTGGATTGTTGGAGGTTATTTTTATTTTTCTGCCCCTCAATTTAAAATAAAGTAAATCTTTTAATGATATCGTTTGAAAAATAGATTCAATCGAATGAAAACCATCTTTTCTTTTTTTGCGGATGTAAAGACCTAGATTTACTTTTGCAAAAGAAGGTACTTCTAAATAGTCCATAGGGAATTATTTACCACAAAGGATACAAAATCTTTGTGTTTCGAGTTATAAAAAAACATTTGTGATATTCGTGTGATTTGTTGTTTCTTTTTTAAATTCTTCGAAGCTAAGTTGAGTTGTTGAGTCGGTAAGTAGTTGAGTTGGGTAAAAGAAAGAAAAACTTTGTGTTCTTTGTGTCTTTGTGTGAAATAATAGTCTTTGGGGTTGGTCTTTTTTTCTGACTTCTGGCTCCTGGCTTCTGAATTCTCTATTAGATTTTTGCATTTTGTAATATGTTATAATCTCTTTTTAAGATCTTTTATTACTGAATCGACGCCTATAGATTCATCAGGATATATTTCTTTCCAGTTCTCAAGCAGTTTGATTGCTCCTTCAGGGTTAAATCTTATGGAAAGAAAGAAAATTTGATCCAGGAGTTTTGGGTCGTTTTTGATATTCAAAATAACTTCTTTTATTTTTTCCGAGTCATTAGACATAGAGTAAAGTTCAATAAGCCCCCTATAACCTAAAGGCTTAAAATTTTCGTTATTAAGTAAAGACAAGAATTCTTCCATTGCTTTCTTGAATTCTTTTTTATTCTCTTTTTTTGCTTTTAAGGTTAACATTTCAGCGTGCAGGAGATGAAGCGACGGTGTGTTTATTATAGTAAAAAACGAGTCACAGAAATTGGTTGCTCTTTCTTCCTCTCCAAGTAATGAATATATCCTTTTAAGGCTGTTTGCTACTTGCGGGGTTATTGCTGAAGAAAACTTTGAGTCATGAGAAAAAATAAAGGCTCGTTTTACGATAGTTTCCAGCATTCTTAATGTGTCTTTTTCGGAGTCAGAAATTGTTCTTCTGTTTTCCCATGCGAATTTTCTTAATGCATCGTCGCAAAATATTAGATAAACATATGTGTGGTTATTCAGAGGTTTCTTTTGTGCACTTCCAGTATAAATAGTTGGATTTTCGCAATAACTTATTTTGAATTCATCTGTAAGTTTATCGAGCATCTTTTTGTAATTTATCATATTCCTACCCTTTTTTCCTACCAAGCGGTAAGCGAAACCTTCCAATTCCAGATGAGGCCCAAAGAGTTCCATCGAATAAGTTTCTACGGGGAAAGAAAAATAAATATTTATTGAAGGGTTAAAATCCTCTTTTATATATTTGCTAACAAATTCTTCTGCCGGCATCATCAGGTCTTCAAGAGAAGGTTTTATTCCACTTGAGGTAAGAATTATGTTCCTGACTACAATATCTGCCGGGCTTAACCATTTCCCGTCATCGCACTTTAAAGGCATAATATTATTGATCATCCAATCTTCAAATGCCAAATTCGTTTCTCCGTTTCTTTTCTTTATCTTATAAGCTCTCTCCATATTGGTTCCTTTAAATGGGGAAGAGAAATCCATGGGTATGCCGGCTGCTTTTAATTGTTTTATATACCAGTTCGTGTTCATAAGAGAGAAATTGGAAAGCTGCACACCTTTTTTGTTTTTAGGATCAAACTTCCTTAATCCTTTTACTTCTTGGAGAAACCAGACCGGAAAGGTATCGTTGTCTCCGTAAGTGAATAGAATTGAATAATCCTCGGGAGTGGCCAGTAGGTTATGAGCGTAGTCGGAAGCGATCCAGTTTCCTCTTCTGTTAACATGGCTTTGTATGTTTGAAATGAGCGGTGCAAATCCTATTAAAAAGGATAGCGTTATACATGCGTAACCATACGAAATATTTATCTTTTTTAGTTTTGCATATATCCAGTATAGTCCAATGGCTATATAAAACATAAAAAGAAAGAATGCGGGAGTCCAGAAATAATCTCTTTCTCTTACCTCTCTTTCCCTGTGTGCTGGATTAGGGTCGGAAGGAGAAAATTTTAAATTCAAATAAAGAACAAGACCTAAACTAACAAGAAGGTACAAAATGAAAAATAAATAAAAAGATTTTCTGTCTTTTTTATAATGAATAAACATACCCCAAAGGCCTATTAAAACATATATATATGTGCCTGCTATCGATGTATACTTAAGCAGATTATTTGCATTGGCTTCTCTCGGATAGGGAAAATATTGCCATGAGAAATATTTGAAAAATATTTTTATCTGCTCGAATAATGCGACAATAGTAGAGAGATTGGTATCAATTTGAGTCTTTCTGGGAAACATCTTCATTGGTCCGTACTGTTCTCGTGATATAACACCCCATAAAGCCGAAAAGTTGCTTGGGTCTGCCTCATTTATTGCCGGATTAACTTGTGCTCTTACCATCAAATAATAATATGTTGTGATTCCTATTAAAATAAGAACTAATGAAAAGACAATTAATTTTGGGTTATTGAATATCATTCTGTTGGTTATTATTACAAAGACCAAAATTCCCGGAATAAGGAGCAAAGGCATTAGGTGAATGCCGAACGATAAAAAAATCAAATAAACAAGGAGCAGAAGATAGTTGTCGTCACCCCTCATTTTACGGTTTTCATCCCAGTGAAGAGCAAGCCATAAACCTATTACCAATATTAAGATTGATGTGGAGTAAACTTCCGCTTCTACCGACGTATCCCATACGCTGTAAGACAGTCCGGCTCCAATAGCGCAAAATACCGCTATAAGATGGATGTTTAAAGGAAGTCTTTTTCCCCTGTTTTCCCTGAATCGCTGAAAAACTGAGAGTATGATGAGGTAAATAAAACCTCCCGCTAAAGCGGATGAAACAGAAGAAAAAAAGTTTATCCTTTTTGCCACTTCGTTAAAAGGAGCGATGATATCAAATATTCTGCCGAGTAAAGTAAAAAACGGCGTTCCCGGAGGGTGTGCCACTCCTAAAATGTGCGCGCAGGCTATGAATTCTCCGCAATCCCAGAGAGAAACAGTGGGAGCGATAGTATATAAATATGCAGAAATTAAAACGATTAATACTGATGCAAAACCTACAATTTTCCTTTTGTCGTACATTTATTCCTTATCCATTTAGAGACAAATATAACGGATTGCTGTGATAAAGCAAGACCATAAAGAATTAAGCTGTCAGCTTACCGCTATCGCTTTCCGCTAAACTCAACCCACCACCCCAAGGATTTTGAACCACAAAGAACACAAAGCCCACTAAGATTTTTTATTGGTTTGCTAGCTAATGGCCAAAAACAAAAAGCTAGTGCAAATTTGCAGCAAACAAAACTACAAATCCTGAGGTTTTTTGTCTTTTATTTTTTATTTATCGAAACTTTATGTTGAGAACTAAAGTTTAACGAATCTTTTTTACTTTATCGGCTTTTGGTCCTTTGTCACTTTCTATAAGTTCAAACTCTACTTCGTCTCCTTCGGAAAGTGTAACCAGACCTTCACTAAGGGCCGTTGTGTGGACGAATATGTCTTGTGAGGTGTCATTCGCTGTAATAAAACCGTATCCTTTCCTGTCACTAAACCATTTTACTTTACCTTCTGCCATACTAAAAAAACCTCCTTTGGTTTTTTAGGGTATACAATGATACATAAATAAACAATCGATAAATCATATTCTTTTTTGTTTATTTGTCAAGGCTTTTTTATTTTTGCCCACCAAGACACTAAGGCGGAAGCCCTTAAACTGTTGGTCTGTTGGTCGGTTAGTCCGTTGGTAAAATTCAAATTGTGTTGACAAAGTTATGTGTGTTTATATCTTCTGATTATGAAAAAATTGCTTTTATTAATTTTCCTTCTGCAAATTGCTGTTATTTTTCTGTATTATCCTGAGTTTTACGGTATTTATGACGAGGATTTATATCTTACTACAACGTATGCTATGCAAAATGGTTCTTTCTTTTACGAAAAGGCGGGAATTACAGCCCCTCTTTTAGGAATAGCAAAGGGAACCAACGGAACAATTTCTCACTATCCTCCGGGTAATTCCGCGCTTCTTCTACCCTTTACTGTAATTCACTGGAAGCTTGGCTTTCTCAAAAATATTTTGCTCTATATTGGAAGCTTTTTGCTTTTTATTTTGATACTGCGTAAATTAAATATCGACCCTGTATATTCTTTAATATTTTTGCTGCATCCAACAATACTGTTGTTTTCTCGAACGTTAATGAGCGATATTCCTTCAATGTTTTTTTTACTGTTGGGAATATTTTTTCTGCTCGATAAAAAAAGTCTTGCAGCCGGATTTTCTCTCGGATTTCTTGTTTTGCTTAGATATCCGAACCTGGTTATAATTATCGGTATTTTTGGCGCTCTCTTTTATGCAAAAGAATATAAAAAAGTGCGGCTTCTCCTTCCGGGAATTGCCTTCTTTTCTTTTGTGCTTATTGGATATATAGTGCATACTTATGGTTTTTTGCTTGGACCTTTTACACTTTCTGCCGCTAAATCCTTTGGTATCCAGTATTTTATTTATAATTTACCCTACTATTTTTTGTCTTTAAATATCTTATATCCCGGTATGTTATTGGTAGCAATATTTTTTGGTTTTAAAAGCAGAAAGATTTCTTTCTTTGCCATTATTTCTTTTGTTGTTATTATTTTTTATTCCTTTTATTTCTATATTGATGGAGGAAGTAACTTAGCTGAAAAATTGGTTAAGGGGCAGAGATTTATGGTTCCGATAATTCCTCTTCTTCTTATACCCTATTTAAATTTTATACATGGAAAAAAATTTGGAAAAAAAGTTTTTATTTTTGTTATTCCGTTACTATTTGTTTTTAATTGCGGAATTCAATATAAGCATCGTCAATTTGTGAGAGAAGAAGAACTTCTGAGTCAAATCTTACAGGAAAAGACTAAAGATGCTGATATTATAGTATGTAACTCTGATACGGATGAATTGCTAAATCCCTATTTCAGTGAAGTAAGACTTATTGAATTATCTGAAGCTAAGAAGCATGGTTTAAATTTACTCAAGGACAATTATGAAATTTCTTTTGTATTTGTTGAATTAAAACGCGGTAAAACGTACGAAGAAAAATCACAGTGGATAGAATATTTTAAAAATGAAGGTTTTGAGCTTTCTTATGAATCACAAGGGCCTATTCCCATTATTATAATGTCTGAGTGATTTTTTTAAGTTAAAAAAAATGAAATACACAAAAACAAAACTTTATTCATTTGTATTTTTTTAAGCATTTTTTCTTTAACCGCAACACTAATAACATTTTTACCCCCCTAAACCAATCTATCCATGTAATTTTTTTTCCGGCTTTTTTTGAACGAGGATTGTAATTAATGGGAACTTCTTTTATTTTCTTTCCCGCAAGAAGTATTTTTGCTGTAAGTTCGGCTTCTAACTCAAAACCATTTGCTTTTATATCGAAATCTCTAATTAAATCATTGGGAATTAATTTGTAGCACGTATAGACATCGGTGAGGTGACTGCCGAATAAAATATTAGTGATCCAGCTTATTGAAATTCTTCCTATAAATAAAAGCCGATTACGTCTTGAATTTTTATTCTTATCAAGAAGTCTGGAACCGAAAACCACATCAGTTTCTTTATCTGAAATGGGTTTAAGTAATTTTGGATATTCATTCGGATCATACTCAAGATCAGCGTCCTGAATTATTATATAATCTCCATTTGCTAATGATAAACCTTTTTTTATAGCCTGTCCTTTCCCCAGGTTTTTGCCGAGATGTAATATTTTTATATCATTACAGTTTATTAATTCTCTTTTTACGTCTTGTAACAAGTTTTTTGTTCCGTCAGTCGAACCATCATCGATTATAATTATTTCCTTTTTTACAGGAGACTGCTTTACTTTTTCAATGACTTTTTTTATAGTATCTTTCTCGTTAAAAACAGGTATAATTACTGATAACTTCAAAATCACCTCTTTCTATAAGTATTATAAAAGCTTTCCATTTTTCGAATTTTAATGTAAACAAATTTTAATATAAGTCAAGAAGTAAAAGATAGTATTATATATGGAAATGTAGCCGGTAATTCTTTAAAAGGCAAGCGATTTCATTATTTGATATCGGCAGGAAGATTGACAGCTTGATTTAAATGGTAAGGTAATTTGTGTGTTTTTAGATTTTCTTGCCGACAAGCAACAAATTTTTGCCTATCGGAGGCTTTATGAGGTTTTCAAAAAACCGCATTGTCGGTACTATGCATTTATCATACATAGAAATACTTACTTTCGTTGTTGTTTTATTAAAGAGGACAAAGACAATATACCAGAGGATTACGCCAACTATATCGAAATATCGAATACTTTCTATTAAAAATCCACTTTTTCTGACAATTTCTACCAGCCCTTTTTGTGAGTACCTGCGAAAATGCCCGACTTTTTTATCAAATTTACTATATAACCATGGCAACGCCGGTGCAAAAATCAGAATGAATCCATTTTTTTTAATAGTTTTGTATGCGAATCGCAATTCTTCTTTGTCCGATTCTATATGCTCTAAGACGTTGATATAAAGAACTGAATCGAAAGATTCCAGGAACTCTTGATGTTTTTCACCCAAAAAAGAATTTATAGTTAAAACTTCTTTTTTTTCTTGAAATTTATTCTTAAGCAATGGATACATATTATCTGAAGGCTCGAAAGCAAATATTTGCTTTATTTTTGCGTCAACCAGGAGACTTGTAAAATTGCCGGTTCCGGCGCCAATTTCCGCGATAGTATCTCCAAGATATGGTTTGAATCTTTCCATGACCCATCTATGATAATTCTTGGCAAAAGCCATATCCTCTAAGTCTTTCCCGAAATACTCCGGTTTGCTAATAGCGTTCAATATATACTACTCCTTTTACTGTTTGCCGCTAACTTCTTACACTATCTAATTAAAATAATTTTGCAGCGCTTTTTAGTAATACTTTTTAGAATAAGTATAAAATCAATTTAAAAACAAAAATCACTTTTTCATTGTAAGGAGAATATATATAATGTCAAGAGCAATTCAGATTCAATAAATCCGAATTGAGTCAGGAGTCTAGAGTCGTGAGTCAACTTAGGGTATAAGATTTAGTTTTTATTCGTCGTTCCTGTTATTATGGTGGTGAAGGGATTCTGTATTCTGACTCCTGGCTTCTTAATTCTTTCTTTCGATATTCTTCTGCGCTCATTTAAAGCCTTGACAGTGATTGATAACTGATTAATAGTCTATTTGAATTATGTTTTATTTTTCGTTAGAAGCACTGTTATTATTTCGTTGTCGGATTATTTTAAAATTGATGTTTGTTGTGAATCTGGAAACCTAAAGGAGGTTTTTATGAGAAGGGTTAAGTTTTTCATTTGTTTGATTATGGGCTTTTTTGTGTTTGTAATCCCCATGAGTTTACTTGGTGGAGAGACAAAAGTCTCTATGCTCTTATGGAATAGATATACGAGTGAGATTGTAGATAATGACGTAAACCAGAGTAAATTTACTTTAGAGAGAGGTTACTTCAGGATTGAACCTACCATTACGGATAAGATAGATGGTAGATTTAATCTCGACTTCTTCTCGGATGAAACTTCTACTACAGGTGGCGGTGTTAGAGTAAAGTATGCCTATCTTAATTTTAAAGATGTTTTGCCTATACCTGAAAGTAAAATTAGTGTTGGTTTAATTCAACATTATTTTGGGTTTGGCTACGATTGGGAGTATATTACAATAGAGAAAGTCCTGGAGGAAGTTGAGGGTGTTGCGAAATCCGCGGATTACGGGATTGCTTTTTGCGGAAATCTTCCAGGTGATAAAGGAGTTTATGCGGTTTCAGTTTATAATGGGGAGGGTTATACCAGTACCGGCAGCGATTTAGACGTTACCCCAGAGCTTTTGGGTAATATAAGGCTTGCGCTTGTTCCCGGTTTTACTTTTGGCGGTTCTGTATTATACTTTACCGATGCAGACAAACTTGCAGCTATAGCTTTGGGACGTTTTTCCAAAGGACCTTTTGAGCTAAGAGGTGAGTATCTTTTTCAAGATAGGAACGATATTAAAAGCAACGGATTCATGGTTATGCCTATCTTAAAGCTTAAAGAATTAATGAACGTTGATGTTGATATTGTTGGAAGATTCGATATGTGGGATGTAAATGCAGATATTGCGGATGATGGGCATATGCGTTTCATTGGCGGACTTAACTGGAATATCGTTAGAGACTCTAAAGATAAACCTCAGGTTATGCTGCAAATCCAGGGACAGAAGACTACTTACGAAAGCGCTATAGCAGATGTTAATTTGTTAATGGTTCAGTTGCAATGGGGTTTTGGCAATACTCTTGCCCAATAATTTTATTTTTTAAAAAGGTGCAAAAACTTTAAATCAAACCCGGGGCTCTTCGCCTCGGGTTTCTTATTTAAAAAGCTCTCTTCTCTATGGTACTGTCGGTCAACTTTTTGTTTTTTTGCAAAAAATATCCCATTTTATTTCTTCGTCTTTTTCTGGTAAATCAAATATCAAAAATCAAAAAGCAAAATGAATAAAAGAGACAGAACCCACCTCCCTTACTCCCAGATTTATTTAACACAGTTCTCGCAGAGTTTTTATTTTTTTTCTGTGTTCTCAGTGTTTTTTACCGCAATTAATAGCTCTGTGTCCTCTGTGGTGAATGTTTCTTGAATTTATTTTTGAACTTTAATTTGTAATTTTACATTTTACTATTTAATTTTTACATTTTAGCGGCTTTGCCGCGTTATGATGCGTTCTATCAATAACTTATATTCCACAACTTATTAACTTTTTGAGACTAAAAAAATCTCTAAGGTTATTTACCATAAAAAAATTCTAAGAAATTTTTTTAAGAATTTTTATGCCTCCAATTGCTCCATTTCATACTCCCCCGGCGCGAGTTTTCCATTAGGGCAAAACCCGATACTAAAAATAAGATAAGCATGATAATTCTCGGAGCCCTATTAAGCTTTTGTTAAGTTTATAATAATTAAGGGGTTATAATAAATCGTTGTGGATAAGTTGGATAGCTTAAGATATTGTATTTCATTATCTTATAGCCCATACAGATATTTTTTAACAACTTTTCCACATGATTTATTTTTGCCTTTTTTATGAATTGGTTATGGATGAGAAGAGAAACTTTTTCCATTTTTGCCATTAGGGATAGTTCTTGACATTCAATGTTTTTCTTCTATAATTAACCGAAATGTATTTTTTGTTTTTGTTGTTTTCGGCTGTATGCATCAACGAGGTAATGTCAAACCCACACGGTTCAAGCGGGGTTGGGTCTCCTGAGGACAGAAATGAATTTGTTGAGATTTTCAATATTGGTCCCGATGCGGTCGATTTGAATGGCTGGAAGATTACTGATCTCGATGCTGTCGATGAAGTCATTCCTTTCTATGAGCTTTCCGGTGATTCTAATGCTGTCCTTATGCCCGGAGAATTCGCTCTTATTATGGATCCTGAGTATTTGGATTCGGGAGAGAATTATATGCCCTATGGAATTCCTTCCTGTATTTTACTTACGGTTGATAATACCACAATAGGAAACGAACTTTCAATCACGGATCCGATTGCTCTTATTTCTACGGATGGTGATACGATTTCTACTTATTTTAATACGCTGAATCCGGGGGATGGAATTTCTGTTGAGAGAGTTTATCCCTATACGGGTGATGTTCCGGAAAATTGGAGGAGTTGCGAAGATACTTTCGGTTCCACTCCCGGAAGAAAAAATTCGGTTTATTCGTCTCCCGATTTCTCGCTTGATTCTCTTTGGGTTGATGATAATACTGTATCGGTTCTTTTGTTTAATCCTTATGATGCAGAGCTTAGCGGAACTGTGGAAATTTTTAGTGACGAGAATCGGAATAAAGTTCTCGATGAGGGAGAGTTTATTGATTCTTTCGTTCTTGCGGGCGTTTCTCAGGATTCTGCTTGCCAGATTGATTTTTCTTTATCTTCGGAGGATGTTTATTTTATTGGGTTTGATTTGATAAATGAAACCATTTTTAGAAGTGTAAGAATAGGTGAGGGGATTTCGGATCTCATTATAAATGAGATTATGTTTGCTCCGGCAGGACCTCCCGAATGGATAGAGCTTTTTAATCAGTCTGAGTATGATGTTTCCTTCGATTTCTTTTTGTTAGATGATGCCTCTGCCGGTGGAATAGAAGTTCTTCCCGACGGTTATATCGTAATATCTTCGGATTCAGCTTCTTTTTTTGGTTATTACGGCGAAATTTCTTCTTCGGTTTTACAACTGGATTTGTCGTTTTCAAACAGTGGGGATAGCGTTTTTTTATTTGATGAGAATGGATTTATTCTTGATAAGGTTGTTTATTCCGGCGATGAAACTGATGGGAATTATTCTTTAGAAAGAGTTAATCCTGAAATTCCCTCTAATAATTCGACAAATTGGGGACAGTCTGTTTCGGAAGGTGGGACACCTGGGACCGTGAATTCCATTTTCGCCGAGTATAAAAAAACAAACGTATCCCTCGCCGTAACCCCCGAACATTTTACGCCTGACGGGGATGGTGTGGATGAAACATGTGTTATATCTTTTAATCTTCCTTATATGAGGAATGATGTGACATTAAAGATTTATGATAGGAGAGGACATCTTTTGCGTGAAAATAAAAAGAGCTATGGGGGAGAGAGCGGAGAATGGATATGGGACGGAAAAGACAGCAGAAGTGAAACAGTCCCTACCGGTCTTTACATAGTTTTTTTGTTGATTGAAGATGCTGATGGTTCTGCGAGGAGTATAGAGAAAACAGTAGTTTCGGTGGGAAGGTGAGGGGTTGGATTAATTTTATTAATCCGTTGGTCGGTTAGACCGTTGGTGCGTTGGTCAGTTAAATCTTGTAAATTAAATATCAAAAATTAAAAAGCAAAATTACAGATAAATCTGTTGGTCAGTTGATCTGTTAGTCCGTTGGTCTGTAAAAAAAACACACCAGCACACCTACGCACTAACGCACTAACAAAAAAAGCATTTGTGATATTTGTGTGATTTGTTATTGAACTTAGGTTTTGGCTCTTCACCAGTAGCTGTTAGCTAAAAAACAACAATAAAAATCTTTGTGTGCTTTGTGATCTTTGTGGTAAAAATACTTTAAGTGGGGTGGAGGTTGGGTTAAAAAAGTTTTTCTTCGGGGGCGAATTTTCTTCCAATAACAATATTATCCTTTCTTTCCGTTTTCATCATTGTATTTAAAAATCTTTCTTGAGCTTCAGCCCGCTGCGTATTCGATTCTGTTATGATTACGAGTCCTTCATCTTTTAGCACCCGCATAGCTTCTTTATAAGCCATAAGAGGTTCCGTTCCGAATTGTTCGAGCCAGGATACAGAATACAGAAAAAGTATTCCGTCGATACATTGTTCCGGGAAAGGTAGGTTTATTGCGTTTGCCTTTAAGGGAATTATTTTTTTTGAAATTTCTTTGCTGATTTTTTTATTTTCTGCTGAGTTAATAAGTTTTTCTTTAAACTGACTCATTTTTTGATAGCGATCTATTGCAAAAACAGTAGTCCCTTTTGATGCCAGTGTTATTGAAGGTTCAATATTATCCCAGCACCCTATATCGATTACTTTTTTTCCCGGTCCGAAGAAAGGAATAGCTGCAAAATTTTCTTTCATTGAGAAAAGGTTAGTTTATTAATCTTCGTTGTCAAGACTAAAAAGCCCGCCTACCCTCCATTTTTTTGAACCACAAAGACCACAAAGGACACAAAGCCCCCCCACCCTTTAATTTTATGTATTTTAGAAAAAACAGAGCAAAAAATAGAATATGTAGAGGTATTCTTTTAACTATCTTTATTCTAAGGAAAAATTTGTTTTTAAGGCTCGAAAATACTGGTTCTCCAGTATCTAGGTTTAAATTTTTGGGGGGTAGGCAATAAAAAGTCCAGCGAGTTTTCAACCACGAGATTTTACAAGATTAAAACAAGTTTTTTTTGTTTTCTATTTTTATTTTGTGAACTTGAGTACAAAAATCCAACAAAATTTTCTTGAAATCGGGATTTTATCAATAAGTAGGGGATCGAGTTTATATATGCAGGAGGAAAATCTATTCAAAAAAGGTATTTTCAAAAATTTGCTGAGCAACTGAAAATAATATATCTTATGAGTTGAAAAATTACGGGAAAATTCATACACTTCTTCATCGCTCAAAGAACTTCCTCCCGGAGATTCATCACAGGTTTTAGGTATTAAACTTCTGAAAGCCATAATCCACCTGAAGGGGATTCTCGGTTCTAGAAAAATCGCTTTTCCTTCTGGTTTTAGTACTCTCCTTATTTCTCTGCCCGCAAGCTCTAAATTTAAGTGATGTAACCCAACGAGACTAACTACATAGTCGAAAGTATTGTCTTTGAAAGACATATCTTGAACTGACATGATTTTAAAATCTATGGATTCAGAAACCTTATTAAAATCGGCATTCTTTTTTGCAAGTTCTATGGTTTTTGGTGAGATATCTATTCCTGTGATTAACCCTCCTTGCTTAGCCAGCCTTACTGAGGTAAAGCCCCACCCACAGCAACAATCGAGTACACGTTTATTTTTGATGTTTTCTAATAGTGAATAAAAAAATTTTTGTCTTGGTGGAAGGAATTCATTTTCATCATAACGAAATAGATTTTCATCAAAATCTCGTAGATATATTTTTGCATCTTTATCGTAAAATTCTCTTTCAAGTTTGTCTTTCTCGGCTACATTTTCGAGTTTTTTCAATGGGTTATCGATTGTTGTGAGAATTTTTTTGATATTATTGACATATTTAAACATATTAGCGCAAATATAGAAAAGAATACTTAAAAATCAAGTACTGTTATCCCGTTTATTTATGCCCTAATAATCTATGTTGTTCCGTTATAAAAGTGAACAAAAAGAAATTGGAATAATTGACTTTACAGTAGATAGAAAACACTTAACAGTTAATTCCTGTGTAAAAGATTTCAATGAAGAGGTCAAATTGTAGCGGCAAAGAGAAAAGGACAAAAGTCTATAGTTCCCTCAGATTAATTGAGCTTTATTTTATTCCTAGTTTTCTTCTCCATATTTCGAAAGTATACCACCAATCCACATAGTTTACTTTGCTATGTAGGCCTGCGTAAAAACTATTTATTATATTTTTTATTTTTTTGTGATTATAAGGAGAAAAATTTTTAAAATCGTTTGAATTTAGTATTTTCAATATATTTTGTTTAATCTGTTGGTAAAATTTAATCCTTTGGTCGTTTTTTTGAATTGGAATTAGCTTTGTCTTTATTTTAATGTAAGCAAAAGCCGTAGAATCTGGTAGAAAAAAAGGTATTTTGTTGTTGCTTTTAACAAGAGGATACTTTCTTAGTTCTGGCCGTAACTTCTTGATAATACTTCTAAAATACCGTCCATTTTCTCTCCAGTATGGGCTTACACCGAATATTTGATTAATTACGTCTTTTTGTAGAAAAGGAATGTAACTAACGATAATGTTGTCTAACCTGGTTTGTTCTACACCTGAATAATTGGGAGGTCGAGTTTTAATAGCCAGCAGATCAGTAAAATTTTCATAACCAATGTCTTTAACTGAAGGTAATCTTTCTAAAAGCTCCCCAATCTGTTCGAGAGTTCCTCTCTCCATTTTTTCTATATATTTATCGCAAAAAATGGGACTTTTTGGGTTTTTTATATACTTATATATTAACTTTGGATTTTTCTCCTTTAATCCTTTACGGCCAAATTTCAGAAGATGCAAAAAAAATTTTTTTCTTCCGATTTCACCAAATGCTCCATCAATAAATATTTTGTTTTTAAAATATTCGTAAAAGAAATACCTTAATGTTTGATAGCTTGAAGCAGGTTCTATTATATTACTCTGAGAAATGTAAGAGTGGAGATTAGGGAGAAATGTATCGTCATAAGTAATATTTTTTTTCAAATGTTTATGAGGGATTTGTAAATCTTTGGCGATTCTGTTTGCTATTTCAACATCTGGATTCTCTTCTTCTCCGATGGTGACAGTGCAAATCGGTCCTTTATAATTTACGGGTTTGGTGGGAAACAAAATTGAGAGTAACATTCTGGAGTCAAGTCCCCCGGATAGTCCAAAGGTAAGAATTTTATCCTCAAATGGTTCCAGGTTTAAAATAGCCTTCAATCTATTTTCTAATTCTGAGAAACCATGATTGCTGAATGAAGGTAGCCATTCTTCCCTTGTAACTTGCAGTTTTCCTTCGTTTACAATAGATATTTCCCCTCCAGGTCCTATGCTTTTTATTTCCTTTATTATTGAATTATAGGAGAGGTTGTTATAGCTTAGCCAGGAGGAACCGAATGTTTCGAAATCTATTAAGCATGATTTTTTAAAATTTGCTATCCAATCAAGACGTGTAGAGAATACTTTTTCGTCTTTTTTAGTGTAATAGTAGAGGTTTCTTAGCCCTAAGGGATCGGAAATAAAATGTAGACTGTTTTTCCCCCATTTTACTAAGATGTAGTGTCCATTTATTTTTTTGTTTAGATTTTCTATATCCTTTAATGCTTGTTTCCATTCTTTTTTTTTCATGATCTTTGAACTGCTTTCATTTAATAGTATACCTAAACCAAGAACAGCCCACCCGGATTCTTTATTTTTATTTACAATACAAGTTTCGGGGATACCTCCAAAGGCTATAAATAAATTATCCCTTTTTAGGGTATAGAGTGATTTAATATCTAATGACTTTGTAAATTCAACTGCTTTTCTAACATTTTTACCGTAATAACCGAATAAATGTCCCATTGGTTTAGTATGATAATGAATTTTATATACCTGTCAAGAGCTTTGAAAGAAACTGTTGAGGAAGAATTTTTACGTGTTTATTTATGTGTTTATCGGGTCTAAAGTTTCGAGTTACAAAACATCATTCGTGCTATTTGTGTGATTTGTTGTTTCTGATTTTGGGTTGTGGATTTTAAACAAACTAAAACATTTTTTCTCTGTGTTTCTCTGTGTCCTCTGTGGTAAAAAATAAGGTGGGAGTGGGGTAAGCAGTCTTGACACATAGGGAAGTAGTAATATATTGAATCTATGGAAGATAGTAAAGAAATACGCGAAAAAGTTCTTGGGGTAATTGGGTTGGGTTACGTTGGATTGCCTCTTGCGATGGAATTTGTGCGTGCCGGTTACAAAACAATTGGTTTTGACATTGACGTGAGAAAAATCGACAAGCTTTCCAACGGAGAAATATATTTAAAACACATACAAGAGGACAGGGTCAAAGATTTTTTTAATTCCGGTCTTTTTAGGGCAACTACAGATTTCTTAAGGTTGAATGAAGTAGATTTAGTTTCTATTTGTGTGCCTACTCCGCTTGATAAATACCGTCAGCCTGATTTGTCCTTTGTTGAGAATTCAGCCAGAGCGGTAGCAGAAAATTTAAAACAGGGAGCTATAGTTGTTCTTGAATCTACCGTTTATCCCGGTACTACCAGAGAAGTTTTGCTTCCGATATTAGAGACAGGTGGCAATAAATTAGATATGGAATTTTACCTCGCGTTTTCCCCTGAAAGAGAGGATCCGGGTAATGAGAAATTTACAACGAAAAACATTCCTAAAGTAGTTGGCGGTCTTACGAAACAATCGAGAAGGAAAGTTGTAGAAATTTATAAAACTATTTTTGATGAGATTGTAGAAGTTATATCTGCCGAAGTCGCAGAGGCGACAAAGATATTGGAGAACACTTACCGTTCTGTAAATATTGCACTTGTAAATGAATTAAAAGTAATATTTGATAAGATGGGGATAAATGTTTGGGAAGTAATCGAGGCGGCTAAGACGAAGCCTTTTGGTTTTACGCCTTTCTATCCTGGTCCCGGTCTTGGAGGGCATTGTATTCCGATTGATCCTTTTTATCTTTCCTGGAAAGCGCGGAAGTTTGGAATTAATACCCGATTCATTGAGCTTGCAGGTGAGATCAACACAATGATGCCTGAATATGTGATGATGAAAACCATATCCGCTTTAAATAAGAGGAAAAAATCATTGAAGGATTCTAAAATTCTTGTTATGGGTATAGCCTATAAGAAAGATATCGATGATTCCAGAGAATCTCCGGGGATTAAAATAATTGAGTTACTTCAGGATGGCGGGGCGGAAGTGTCTTATTATGACCCTTATATTCCCCAGATATATGATATGAGGCAAACCGATTTGGTGATGAGTTCGGTAAAATTGACAGAAGAGTTTCTAAAGGAACAGGATGCGGTTATTATCGCTACTGCTCATTCAAATATCGATTACAAAAATATTGTTTATAATTCTTCTGTTGTTATAGATACGCGTAATGCTCTTTCTGATATTAAAAGTAGCAAAATTTTCAGAGCGTAGCGCGGCAAAGCCGCTAAAATGTAAAAATCAAATATCAAAATGGAAAATGACAGATTAAAATTCAAAAATGAATATAAAAAAAGATTGTACAACTTTGTTCTAAAACTTATTGAATTCTTAGATGGTTTACCTAAAGATAATGTTTCTAAGAGGCTTGGGGATCAACTGCTTCGTAGCGGTACAAGTATTTTAGGTAATTATGTTGAAGGTCAATCTGCAAGCAGCAAAAGAGATTTTACTAATTATTTTAATCATTCCCTAAAATCAACTAATGAAAGTAAACTATGGATTAATTTACTTAAGGATAGTAAAAGAGCTACTCCAGAACAGGTCAACTGGTTTTTAGAGGAATTAGGTGAAATAAGCAAAATTTTCGCTTCAAGTATTCTTACATTAAAAGGTAAAAGATGATTTTACATTTTTATTTGACATTTTGCTTTTTAAATTTTAATATTTTAATTCTGATGGAAACTAAATTAAATAATATATTACTTTTCAGCATACAACAATTTAAAGGGCGGTGTTACCAGTTATGAAGCTTATTCATGTAGTCGGTGCCAGACCTAATTTCATGAAAATAGCTCCCATCATGAGAGTTGCTGCAAGGGCCGATAATATCGAGCAAGTCCTCGTTCATACTGGACAGCATTATGACGATAATATGTCGAAGTGTTTTTTTGACGAACTCGGCATAAGAGAGCCGGACGTAAACCTTGAAGTGGGATCGGGTCCTCATGGAGAACAGACCGGTGAGATAATGAAAAAGTTTGAGAAGTTTATTATGAATGAGGGAGGGGATATTGTTGTGGACGTGAATTCAACCATAGCCTGTGGGCTGGTCGCGGCTAAATTGCATATCCCTTTAGCTCACGTAGAAGCAGGTCTCAGGAGTTTTGACAGGAGTATGCCGGAGGAAATAAACAGACTTCTTACGGATGCGATTTCAGATTATCTTTTTACTCCAGCAGAAGAAGCTAATGAGAATCTCAAGAAAGAAGGTATTCCGGAAGAAAAAATTTATCTTGTTGGCGATATAATGATCGATACTTTGATCTGGGAGATGGAAAAAACCACCGATATAGGTAAGCCTCCTTTTGAATATCTTGAAGCGGGCAAATATGCTGTTCTGACACTTCATCGTCCGAGTAATGTGGATGAAGAAGAAACTTTTAAAGGAATTGCCGAGGCTTTGAATATTATTTGTAAAGAAATTGAAATAGTTTTTCCAGCCCATCCGAGAACTCGAGAAAAAATAAAAGAGTTTAATATTGGCCTTGATAGAGAGAATATTAAAGTTATCGATCCTCTTTCATATCGGGATTTTTTGAGATTGTATAAAAATTCGAAATTCGTTCTGACTGATTCAGGCAGCATACAGCAAGAAACCACATATTTGAATGTTCCATGCCTCACGATAAGGGAAAATACAGAAAGGCCTTTTACCATCACTAAAGGTACTAATGTGTTAGTTGGTACGAAGAGAGATGTTATAGTGGAAGAAGCTTTAAAAATACTAAATGGAAATCAAAAAGAATCAAAAGGTATGCCGTTGTGGGATGGGAAGACTGCTGAGAGGATAGTAGATGTTTTATTAAGTAGTTATGATAAATGTTCCTAAAAAGAAGTTCTTTTTTAATTTTTTAATATTATGATAATCTTAAATAAATTCTGGACAGCGATACGTAGACGAGCTCTGGTTTGGGATACATTTACAACTACAGTATGGTCCACTTTAGGTAAAGGAGTAGCTTTTCTCATCCCTTTTTTTATAGCTGCCTGGTTTGGTGTATCGGAAGATACGGATGCATTCTTTTTT
>Ga0307437_1000630_pt1 | contig 26775 bp, 25 predicted proteins | sample SalMarWE160390MG_FD_202146 | JGI IMG/M metagenome (GOLD analysis project Ga0307437, IMG submission 202146) | Salt marsh sediment microbial communities from the Plum Island Ecosystem LTER, Massachusetts, United States - WE1603-90 | ecosystem: Environmental > Aquatic > Marine > Intertidal zone >...
ATGCTATCTTATGAGTCATTGTTGGCTCATTTTTACCCACTCACTTCCACGATGAGCCTTTTTTATTAAAGAGGTGGGGGAGATGAAGGTATCGGCTGACCAAAGGGTCACCTGCGGCAAACAACTCGGATTTACCCTGACGGAGCTCCTCATTGTGCTGCTCATCATCGGCATCCTGGTTGCCATTGCCATCCCTAACTATACGGCGTTCCTCAACAAAATCAGAGAAATGGCGGGATGGTAATGCACGCTTGCTCCAGACCCCCAGAAGAAAGGATCGGGGGTCAGGTCTTTGGTTTTGATTTTCCGTCGAGACGCAAGGGAAGTTAAACGAGGTACCGTATCACTCAAGAGAAAAGGAGTAGGCAATGTCTTGTGCCCAATGGGTGCTGTTGCATGTCCCCAGTTTTTTAATCGTCCTCATTATAGCGGCCGTGTACATCACTTTATCCATCATCGGCCTCTACGTAATCCGGGCGTTTCATTCACCGGCCAAGCTCAAATTGCATAATGATGTGGCCGGTTTTATCTTTGCCACCCTCGGCGTCACCTATGCCGTCCTGCTCTCGTTTATCGTCATCGTCACCTGGCAGAATTTCGACGAGGCGCACAAGAACGCCGCCCGGGAGGCCAATTATATCGTCTCGCTCTACCACGATACCCGGCCTCTGCCCCCCGCGTTCCGCAGCGAGCTGAAAAACAATCTCGTCACGTATGTGGATGCCATCATCGAAGACGAGTGGCCGATCATGATCAAGGGGGAGCAGAGCGCCCAGGCGCAGCAGGCACAGGATGCCATATGGAAGCTCTACAGCAGGTATCTGCCCACAAGTGAGACGCAACGGATATTTTTTATGGAGTCGGTGGATAAATTGAACGACGCGTGCGAATTGAGGAGGGCGCGCCTGCTCGAGGCCCATCTGGCCATTCATCCGGTCATCTATTTCGTCCTGATCGTGGGGGGGGCTGATCACCATCGCCTTCACGCTCTTCTTCGGAACGGAGAACTTCGGCCCGCAGATCATCATGACGTCACTCCTTGCGGCAATGATCGGCATTGCCTTGTCCACGGTCATCATACTCGACTTCCCGTTTACCGGCGACATCAGCGTCAAGGCGGACGTTTTCAAAGAAGTCCTCGCAACGTTACTCAGCTCATGATGCGGGGGGAATTCCGGTGACACCGTACTCAATTCCGTGCGGTTGGCAGGGCCAAGCGGGCGGATTTTTTTAGTCTTGACTTTTGAGCGCACCGGTGTAGTGTTTTAAATCAGTATTCGCACCAGCACTTTCAACGTATTGCATCCATATCTTTCCATCTCACGGCCAGGAGGGGTTGGGTCTTGTTTTGTGGTGTTTTGCTCACCACCCAAACCGGCATGAGGGGGAGGGTGGCGCCGCTGAAGGGCATCCCCACCTTCATATTGTTTATTAAAGAGGAGGGGGCGCCGGTGCACGGCCCCCTACTCCTGCTCCTTAAATTTAAGTCTTTAAGGAAAGCAGGATGTCGTGAAGTGACACATTCGGCTATTTTTATTGATGGGGTGTCGCTCCCGCTCTCCAATATAGAGATAATGATTACGGCCGAAGGTGGCCCTTTGGCCAGATCCCTGCCGCCCTGCGGCCCCCTCCCTTTTAGATCTTATAATTGATGGGATGTCGCTTTGTGACACATCCCCTCATTAAGAATCTAAAGGTAGGGGAGAAGCGGGAATGGCGACACATCGCCACTTTCATATTTTTTAATAAAGAGGAAGGGGCGCCGCTGAAGGGCATCCCCACTTTCATATGTTTGAGGAGGGGGCGCCGCTATGCGGCATCCGCACCTTTATATTGTTTATTAAAATGGAGGCGGACATGGTAAAAGTAGAGCGTCGTTCCGGGGTGGAGCGCCGGTCGGGGGTAGACCGCAGAAAGTGTTGCGGCCACACCTATAAAGGGTCCGGCCGTCCGGACAGCCGGGAGAGGCGGTCCGGAAAGGACCGGAGGAAATCCCCCCCGCCGTGTAACAATTGATTAAAAACCGCTCCTGGTTTGTGTTACTATTTTGAGTAACCAAGATGCCCGAGAATTCTCCAGGCCTCTTGTTCGGCTTTTTCTTTTGTGATAGAAACCTCTTGTGTCCCTTCTTGTTTCATCTCGCCGTTCTCTATAATAAAGGTAAGTTTTGAATACGTGTTTGGACCGAGGTCCTTGATCCACATCACCGCTGTCCCATTGCCTGATCCTGGAATTTCTTCGAATGCGACGAAGTTTTGTTCAGTGTTGTAAGACACTCCGAAATCTCCTACGCTCTTACCCCAAATATTGGAACGAAATTCCCCGGTCTTGGCTATCCCTTTTCCGATTTCAAAAGGATCTTTTTGAGCAAGACTATTCTGTGCCGTGAATAACAAAAGAAACATTATCAATACTACCGATACTGTTAACGCCTTTTTCATAGAAAGCCTCCTTTTGTTACAAGGACTACCAGGGCAGCAGCACTCCTCACACTGGCCAGCGGTGGGGATAAGCCTTATACATTTTTTTTGTGCTATGATAAAATTATACCCTCTTGATTCTTTGATATATGATATCATCTATTCCCCCCCTGTCAAGGGATTGAGGGGGATGTGGGTTCACAGCTTCATTTGTCCATCATGCACCGCGTATGACAAGTCATCATAAAAAGGAGAAGGCGTTGAAGATCGGCTTTGTACAATGTGAGCCAATACTGGAAGACCTTCAGGCAACGATCGAGCGCATTGACCGCTTACTGCGCCGCGCTCAGGCGTGCGACCTGCTGGTATTACCGGAGCTCTGTAATTCCGGCTATAATTTTCGCTCGTACGACCAGGCGTGGGAGACATCAGAAGAACCGGCGAGCAGCACCTTTATCAGCTACCTGGCGACGGTCTGTCATGAGAAAGGCATGCACATCGTATCCGGATTTAACGAACGGGAGAACGACGCCTTATACAACACTGCCGTCCTGGTCGGACCTGAAGGGTATATCGGCAGCTACCGGAAACTGCATCTCTTTATGCATGAAAAGGACTATTTTCAGCCGGGCAATACCGGGCTGCCGGTCTTCGATATCGGCGTGTGTACCGTCGGGATGCTCATCTGCTTTGACTGGGTCTTTCCCGAGGTGTGGCGGATCATGGCCCTGCAGGGAGCGGACGTCGTTTGCCATCCGTCAAACCTCGTCCTGCCGGGGCTTGCGCAACGGGCAGTTCCCGCCCATGCGCTCACCAATCGTACCTTCGTCGTCACGGCAAACCGAATCGGGACTGAAAGGGATCTCACCTTTACCGGGTGCTCGATCATTGTCGATCCGCGCGGTGAGGTCCTGATCGGGGGCTCGGCAACGCGCGAAGAAATCGGCGTTGCGGCAATCGATATCGCCACGGCACGGGATAAGCGGATTACCGAGAGAAATAATCTGTTCGAGGATCGCAGACCGGAAGTATATTCGTTATTGACGCAACAGCGTAGCAAGAAGAAGAAACAATAGGGGTCAGGTCTTGGAAAACAAGAAATTCTCTGCTATAGTTATCCTTTGCCTGTACCGGGTCGGACCGAGCTAACCATGTGAATCGTACGTTTATATCGAGAAAAACAGGGGCTGAGGGCTGCACCTTTGAAGTTACAATAATACTTAATAAAAGTAGAAAGATGGACAATACAAATCGTGCCAATATGAAAGCAGGCCTACGGGTCTTAATTGTATTAAAGAAAGACCAGCATTCCGGAAAACTAACCGAAGGCATCGTGAAAGACATTTTGACGAAATCTCCTACTCACCCCCATGGTATTAAAGTCCGCTTAGAAAGTAGTGAAATTGGGCGTGTAAAAAAAATAATGTAAGGAATGTGGGGTCAGGCTTGATTATTGAGTTACACATTAAAAAGAACAGTTTCTAGACCATTATCAGGGGGCCGCGGGGATCGAATCTTTGGTCTCGGCATGTATGTGGCGGTGAAGAGGTTGGGGTATTCGGGAGCGGAGGTGGCGCGGGCGCCCCCCTTTTTCACCTTCCCAGGGGAAAATTAACCCTGGTATTGCATGAGATGGGATGATACTATCCTTAAATATTTTGTAAGAAAAGGGGGCGTACGGATGAAACTCTTATTGGTTTCACCTTTTCAGAGGTTTGGCAGAAAGAGACTAAGGGTTATTACAATCCCTCAATTAAGTCTTCACATCCTGGCCTCACTGACACCGAATGATGTTGATATTACCGTTGTCGATGAAGACATCAGGGAGATAGATTTTTCTTCGGATTTCGACCTGGTTGGGATTTCTTGTATGACGGCCACGGCCAATAGAAGCTATCAATTATCCGACATGTTGAGGCAAAGAGGTTCCAAGGTCGTTCTCGGCGGCATTCACCCCACCATCTTACCCCAGGAAGCCATCCAGCACGCCGATGCCGTTGTCATCGGAGAGGCAGAAGGCTGTTGGGCGGATGTCGTCGACGATTTTAAAAGGGGAAGGCTCCAGAAATTCTACCATGTACCGGAACCCGACCTGTCAACGTTTCCTTTCCCCAGGCGGGATTTTCACCTTGACAAGGCGCTCTTTAACTGTGTAGGGCTGGTGACGACCAGGGGGTGTCCGTACGCCTGTGAATTTTGTTCAGTGACGGATTTCTATGGCAGGAAAATCAGGCATAGACCGGTTTCCATGGTTGTCGAGGATATCAAACAATCCGGTTCAAAGACGTTTTTGATCTTAGACGATAACGTTACCGGACACCCGGAATATTCCAAAGAATTATTTGAAGCCTTGATACCCCTGGGCATCAGATGGGTGGGACAAAGTTCCATATCCCTGGCGAAAGACAAGGATATGATGAAATTATGTCGCCTCTCAGGCTGTCGGGCCTTATTCATTGGGCTTGAGTCCGTGTCGCTTGCCAGCCTGAGGGGAATGAAAAAAACGCTTAAATCCATAGAAGAGACTGAGGAGGCTATTAAGATTATCCAGGATAATGGTATCGCCTTTCACCCCTCTATTATTTTGGGGTTTGATACGGATACGAAAGCCATTTTTGATGATACCCTGGAATTTTTGGCGAAGACCAAACTTCCCACGATGGCCTTAAATGTTCTGACGCCCTATCCCGGAACACGAATATACCGGCGTTTCACAGAGCAGGGGCGACTCATATCTCACGATTGGAGCCATTACGACCACCATACCGTCGTGTTTCAGCCCAAGAACATGACCCCCCAGGAGCTTGCCGAGGGACACCACTATGTCCAAAGCGAGTTTTATTCTTTCTCTTCGATCCTTCGGCATATTCCGTTTCTTTTCAGGGTTTCTCCTATCAACCTTGGGCGGATCATGCTTTTTCTGTTAGTTAATATCGCCGGTAAAGGCGTGGTGAAATATATCGATACCGCACTTGATTGGGCTGATAACAACGAAAAGTGGAATCCCCAGCAGATTCGGCTCGATGATAAAGTCTTAGAAGGAAGCACCGTCTTCTCTTCAGATCAAGCCCATCTCCCGTTTCAATCTTTAGAAGACGGTAGCCCGTGAAGACAACATCGGGGGGTCGAATCTTCATTCGTTATATTTTTGCATGATTGCACGGCAGGAGGTTAGAGTCTTGCCTCTTGCTCTTCTCAGCGCCACCCAAGGAACTCACTGAGCAGTTTATGAGGCGCATGGTATAGGCGGCGCAAGGGGAACGCCCTTAAAGGCGTTCCCCTTGTTGCCTTGAGGGGTTAGGGCAGAAGGTTTCTATGCGAGGTCAGTTTCTTGATCACTGGGCTTGGTTGGCGTGCACGCTGCCTGACCGGCCTTTGGTCTTGAAGGCCGTATGGCTCGTATGGCTGTGTTTCGCCTTGTGCGCCTTGTTTTGGCCCTTAAGAAAGGGGGTTGCGTGACGGGTTATGCGCGTATTGGCGCAGTACTGTATCTCCCGCAGCCTTGTCAGCTCCTCTGAAAGGACAAGGGTAAAGGCGCGGCCGCTTTGACCCATCCGCGCCGTCCTCCCGATCCTGTGGATGTAGTGTTGGTCATCCTGGGGCAGGTCGTAATTGATAACCGCCTCTATGCCGTGCACGTCCAGGCCCCGGGCGGCCACGTCGGTCGCCACGAGTATCTTCGACGACCCCGTGCGGAACTGTTTCATGGCCGAGTCGCGGCGGGACTGCGTCATGTCGCCATGCAGACTGCCGGCGCTATAGCCCCTGGTTTGCAGGTCCTTGGCCGTCTTGTCCACCCTGCGCTTGGTGTTGCAAAAAACCAGTGCAGAGGCCGGCGTGTACGTGTCGATAAGCCGGCACAGCGCACCGAGCTTCATCCACGGTTTCACCTCGACGAATGCCTGTTCCACCTGCGGGACCGTGAGCTGCCCGCCCGCCACATTGACCAGGTGCGGATCTCTCTGGAACTTTTTCGCGAGGTCCATGATGGAGCGGGGTATGGTCGCCGAAAAGAGGAGGGTCTGCCGGTCTTCCGGTACGGCCCACAGGATCGTTTTCATGTCGTCCACGAATCCCATATCGAGCATCCTGTCCGCCTCGTCGAGCACCACCATGGTGAGGGCATCGAATATCAGCGTGCCCCGGTTCATATGGTCCATAACGCGTCCCGGCGTCCCGACGACGATGCGCGCCCCTCTCTTGAGGCTGTCGAGCTGCCTCTTTATGGGCTGTCCCCCGTACACCGGGACTATGTGCACGTCCCTTCGGTATCTCGCAAGCCGCTTCAATTCCTCGGCAACCTGCACGGCGAGTTCCCTCGTGGGGCAGAGGACGAGGGCCTCCAGCTTCCTGCCCCGCGGCGCGAGCAGCTCGAGCATGGGAATGCCGAAGGCAAGGGTCTTCCCGGTGCCTGTCTGTGCCTGTCCGATGATGTCCTTGCCCTCAAGGATCAGGGGGATCGTCCCGGCTTGGATCGGCGTCAGATCCTCGAATCCCATTGCCGCCACTGCGCGTTGCACCTCGTTTGATAATGTCAAATCGTCAAATCTTTTGTGTTGCATAGTGCTCATAGTACTCCTTTTGTCGTATCGAGATAGTATTTGGCCGTTCCGTCCTACTCGGCAATCGGCCATTTCCATGTGGTTGAAGATGATGGGATGAGCAGAAAAGCAGAGTGGTTGTAATTGGCTTCATTACTGTAGCATAGATCCTTTCCAATTGCTAGGGTAAATGTGCATCTTTTTGCCTTGGCAGATTGACGGCCCGATCCGGCAAGCGGAGGCACCAGAGGGGCCTGGTGGTTCATAGGCGACGCTCTCGGGCAGGAGGGCCCGGCATTGCCAAATGCCTTGTTTTGGTGCGGTCGAACCTGGGCTCTTGACTCTGCACACATTGAAAATGATTCATGGGGCCGGTTGTCTTTTTTCTATGGAAATATTTTATGTCCTGAGGTATGATTAATGTTAATTGGGAAAGGAGTGATGGCGATGAAAGTTGCCGCGAAGTTCATAAATCCTGAGGATTATATCCTATCCGTGCTTTCTCCCGAAGACCGGCTTGATGCAGCTTTTAAGATTGCTCAAGAGGCATTCAAGAATTCGAAATTGACTATGGCGGATATTGATAATGCCGTCATGGCTGTGAGGAGAAAGGCTTACGGAAAGAAAAGATAGAGTAGTCATCGATACCGGAGTACTAATCTCCGCTTTTGTTTTTGGCGGAGTACCAGAAAAGCGGTGAAAAAGGCCTTTGCAGAAGCCGATCTTTATATTTCTCTTGCCCTCCTGAAAGAATATCGTGAAGTTCCTTTAGCCCTCGAAAGGGAAGGGAAAATCACCCCCCTGCAGTTAAAAGCATTGATTTCGGGGTTAGCTTCGTTTGCGGCAAAAACAATCGTTGTCCATCCTCGAAAAAAGTTATCTCTGTGCAGAGATCCTGAAGATAATATGTTGCTTGAATGCTGCCTTGAAGCAAAGGCCGATTTTTTAATCACCGGCGACAAAGACCTCCTTGATATGCAACCGTTGCCATTTCAGCTAACAATATTGTCCCCACGAAAATTTGTAGAACATACATTGAGGTAATACTCCCGGTGAACACACAAGCACAAGAGGGGCCGTATCTTTGTTCTTGCCGTTCCCTAGACCCGATGGCAAGTTTCCACCCTTTCCATCGCCACCCCTGAAACGTACTGAGCGGTTTATGAGGAGGATCAATGATTACGTTGCTTGATTGCTATTTTGTGATATCGGTCGTGCTATTCTTCGTATCCGGCATCATGGTGCTGCGGGAGGCGAAGAGAAACTCGTTCACCATACGGCCTACCAAAGGGGCCTACAATATAATTTTGTATTATCAGGCAATAAAGAGTCGGGGTAAACGGCCGAGCTGGCGTTTTTGGTTTTTCATCGTTGCCAGTATCAATTGCGTCTGTATAACTATGGCCTATGTCCTGGTAAAGGGGGTAGGGCACTAAATTCCAGGGACTTCATAGGCACTGCTACACGGTTCGCAATACGTATGAATGGCCGAAATTCGCCCCATACACTATACATCAAATTTGATGTTGACTTGTCACGGAATTCGCGGTAGAATTTTATGAGACCCATGCAGGACGATGCCCCGTGCGGGAATTTCTGGACAAGCTCAAACAAGTAGATCCAGACGATTTCACATCAGTCGTGGCAGGGCTCGCCAAGCTTCGCAATAGACAGTACCATAGACCGCCCTTGTCAAAGCCTATGGGGAATGACCTTTTTGAACTGCGGCATGTGGGCAAGCTCAACACAAGAGTGTTCTACTTCTTCGCACGAGGGCAGAGGATTATTGCCGTGCATGGAACCCGCAATAAGGCACAAGAGATTTCTCAAAGAGATCGTACCGTTGCCGTGGAGAGAAAAAAGGATTGGTTATCGAGGGATCCTTTATGAAACGACGAACAAATTTTGATCTATACCTTGCAGAACAGTTGAAGGACCCGGAATTCACGAAGCGGTTTAAGAAGGCCGGTGAAGCCTGGGATGTAGCACTTAAACTTACCTCTCTCCGTAAAGCTTCAGGATTATCCCAGAAAGAGTTGGCAAAGCGGGTAGGGACATCTCAACAGCAAATTAGCCGTTTGGAGTCACCCGCGTATGAAGGTCATTCCTTAAGCATGTTGCGTCGAGTTACCGATGTTCTCGGAGCAACGATTCATGTTGAGATTCAACCCAAGAAGCCGGGGAAACTACCAGTTGTCGCTGAAAGCAGATCCCGGTATAGGGTTAGAAGAAAAAAACAATAGATATTTTGGCATTGGTTGAAACCAACGGCAGGATCGGGTCGCTGCTCACACAGGGCCCGGTCCTGCTGTGCTGAGTTCCTAATACCTCGGATATCCCGGCGGAAAGGGCGCATATGGATCTTCATCCCAGAGCCTGTTTCGCGCCTCCTGCCTGCAGTGCAGGATTCCCTTCCTGCACAGGACCTCATGCCATTCGTACTTGAAGAGTGTCTTCTGGACGGGCCTCTTCTCGGGCTCGAAGGCCACCCTGATGGTGGGTGAGTAGTGTTCATCCCCAAAGCCCGTGCCGGCGCGCTCATCGCTGAATGCTTCCGTCTTGCCTCTGGCTTGGCTCTCGGCGGCAGGCGCCCCCGGGGCGTCCCTGAGCCTCTTGTGCTCGTACAGCGGTTTGGGCCGCTCTTTTTCCCGGTAGACGGCGACGGCGATGACGCCCATGGCAGTGGCATCGCCGAAGGTCCGCATGGCATAGGAGTTGGCTATATCGGTGAAGTAGAATTTGTGCACCGTATCCCCGGCGGTGCGCCACCCGTCATAGCGGCCGTAACCGTAGCTGTTTATGATGTACATGGCCTCGTTGTTGCTGAGATCCGATTGCTTGCCTGAGATGATGTTCCTGCCGTCGACGGCGATGACCACGCCGATCCGCTCGGGGGTCCTATTGCGTATGCAAATGCCGTAGTTCTCGCCGCGTCTCGCCTCAAGGTAGTTCTTGATGGTATGGGTCCCTCTTTTGCGATAATCCCGGTGCGGGATGGTCAAGAAGACACCGCCGTGCTCCGCGGCTATCTCGATGCTCACCGTTTCCCCGAATGTGTCCTTGCCGTGGGGGTGTGCAGGCGCTGCCGCCCCCAGTATCATGGCTGCAGTGATCAATACCTTTACGTAGCGCATAGTCCTTCCTCTCCTTTCTCTTTGGTCGTTGCCCTCTTAGACACCGGAGGCAAGAAAAAGTTCCCGGATCGGGCAGGGGGGCGCATCGTTGTTCTTGATTTTTTAAGAAGGATAGGGCTCTTTCCCTATTGCCTGGGTGCGGGATGACGGGTTTACGGGGGGGGGTCTTCAACGCACGGCCTAGTGCCGCAGTTTCATATACGCTTCTTTTTTTTCCGTCAGATCAGCGATTAATTGACCCACCAGATTGAGCAAGGGCGATGGGGGGAGGACATCTCCCGCCACACAGTATGCCTGCATGACGCGCATGAGTGTGGCAAAGGAGCCTTCTGTCCCACTATGGCAGATCGTTTCCAGCGGGCAGAGGTGGCAGGTATCGTTGAACTCAACGCACAGGGCGACCTTGATCGATGCCCACTGTGCGATCAGGACGAAGTGCGGTATGCTGTGAGCGGATTGGATGGCTTGCCTGATCCGCTCCCACTTCTCTATGGTGAGGTCGAAGGCATTTTCCCCTCCTTCATACCGCTCGACTGTCTCCTCAAAGGTCATGAGGTTCAGCATGGATCATTTCCGCCTTTTTCTCCCCGGATTCCTCACCCTTTCATCTTTGCGTTCGGTACCGTCCTTTTGTGAGCTCAGGGTTGCGCTCTATCCCCCTGGGGGGATCTTGTTGTGAGCTTCTTCTTCATACCCTTCAAGACAAGCTTGGCTGCATTGATCCCGGAGCAGATCACCATCGGTATGCCTCCGCCAGGGAAGGTCCAGTGGCCTGCCTGATAGAGATGAGCAATGGGTGTCTTCTGGCTCCGAATCTTTGAGAATTCTTTTGCCGATAGGTACCACCCCATGGTGGCACCGTGTGTGTTTAACGTCTCTCGCTCGTACGTGAGGGGTGTCGAGGCGTCCCGGACCATGATATGACCGGAGAGACCCGGGATCACCTTTTCCGTGATGCCGATGATCTTTTGGGCTATCTCTTCCTTTATCTCTGCATACCGGGGACTGATACCTGCCCCATCGGTAAAGAGTGCATACGGGATGTAGGCAGCGACGGCGATGGTATGCGCGCCCTTGGGGGCAAACATCGGGTTCTTTATGCTGTCCATACGGATCGCCATCTTTTCCTTGGTGATGTCAAATTCCTCTCCGCCTCTTTTCTCCCATGGGTTGTTACTCATGGTGGGATAGTAGTGGACGAGAGCTCCGTCAAAGCCCATCTGTGCCAGGTCGAGGTCAACCCCTGCATAGAGGGTGAAGATCGGTGCTGAGGCCTCTTTTTTTCGGAGCTTCCTGACGAAGCGCTCAGGCAAGAGATGATCGCCGATGAGAGAGTGAAATGTTGCGGGGCCGTCCCCATTGGAGATGACATACCTGGATCGGATCTCCTCTCCACCTTCAATGTGGACCCCCCGGGCCTTCCCCCCCTCAATCCGGATCTTTGTTACCAGGGTATTAAAGGAGATCTCTCCCCCGTACGCCTGATACTCTCTGAGAAAAAGCTGCGGCAGGGCCTCTACCCCTTTACCTTTGATGTAATAGAAGTTCCCCTTGATGGCCCAGAAGATAGGACTTGCACAGTTAAGGATAGAGGCGCCCTTGCGGGCACCAAAGCTGAGGAGGTATTTTAACAGCGGGTCTTTGAAGAAGGAGTCCAGGACCTCTTGGCCCGTTTTGCCGCGATACCGGAGCAGTTGAGGTGCCTTGAGTATACCCTTATATAATAACTCCAACTTCTCTCTGGGGCCGATGACTTCGAGAGATTTGAGGGGAAGACCCTCGATACTTTTAACAAATCTCTTCCATTCCTCTATATAGGCATGGATGGGGAGTCTCTCCTTGGGAAAGAGGTCGGCTAGATCCCTCTTGAATTGATCAATATCGGTAGAGAGGGTGAGGTGAAACTGGGGGGTAATGATGCGGCGCTGGGGGTCCTGTCGACAAAATTCGATCTCAGGAGAAATGCCCAGGGTCTGGAAGGCCTCATTCATCTGACCCGTGGGACCGAATTCATTGAGGTAATGAACGGCCGGGGTAAAGGTGAACCCATTGCGCTTGAAATTTACACAGTAGCCGCCGGGTTTAGAGGATTGCTCACAGATCAGTACCCTGAGCCCCTCCTTGGCCAAGAGGGTGCCACAGCTCAGTCCGCCCATCCCTGCGCCGATGATGACCGCATCGTAGGTAGTCCCCATCTTCTCGCAGCCCATAGTACTATAGGTGTGTGGAAAATTCAAAAAAATATTTCACAGGTCATTGAGTTTAACGGCGCGTCGGTTTAGTATAGAATGGAGACCCTGGAGTGGAACGGTGAGAAGGTTATTTACTGAGCAATCCATCATGACGGCGCGTCACCCATGAATTCCGTCCCGCCTGTGGAGGGACGGAAAAAAGCAGCTTTTTTCCCTCTCCCCCAATTGTGTGGGGGAGAGGGTTAGGGTGAGGGGTACCTGACCGATATTTTATATATCACCCCTCACCTGTATCTTCTCCCCTCAAGGGGAGAGGAATATAGTGGAGGCTTGTTTTCGAGACAATGGTGGTAGACCTGAAAAATCTCTCCCTCGAGGAGTTGGAGGCCCTCATCGCCGGGCTTGGCAAGGAGCGCTACCGGGCCAGGCAGATCATGCGGTGGTTCTATCGCCACGGGGCGTCCTCTGTTGAGGAGATGACCGACCTGGCCACGGAACTGCGCGCAGAGCTGGATCGCACGGCCCGCATCTCCTCCTTAGAGCCCCTGGCCGTGGAGTGCTCCCCGGATGGAACGAGGAAGTACCTCTTCGGGCTGCAGGACGGGGTTCAGGTGGAGAGCGTGCTTATCCCCAATGACGGCCGCCTCACCCTCTGCATCTCGACACAGGCGGGGTGTGCCATGGGGTGTCGTTTCTGCCTCACCGGCAAGGGAGGGTTTGCCAGGGATCTCACCAGTGGGGAGATCCTGGATCAGATCCTGGGGGTCGCCAGGGGGCTCGATACCGGGGAGCGGATCAGCAATTGTGTCCTCATGGGCATGGGGGAGCCCCTGGCCAATTACGAGCGCGTCACCAAGGCCCTGGGGATAATGGCCTCCGATCTGGGGTTCGACCTCTCTCGCAGGAGGATCACGCTCTCCACCGCGGGGCTTATCCCCCAGATGAAGCGGTTGTTCGCAGAGCGGGTGCCCTGCCGGCTGGCCGTTTCCCTGAACGCCTCCACCCAGAAGGTCCGGGCATACCTGATGCCTATTGCCAGGAGGTATCCCCTGAGCGCCCTGTTAGCGGCGTGTCGTGCCCTCCCGCTCCCGCCCCGTGAGCGGATCACCTTCGAATATGTCCTGATTCAGGGGGTAAACGATTCCGAGGGGGACGCTATAGGGTTAGCCCGGATCCTCAGGGGGATCAGGTGCAAGGTGAACCTCATCCCCTTTAATGAGTGCCCCGGTATCTTATTCCGCAGGCCGCAGGATGCGGCTGTGCTTCGTTTTCAAAAGGTCGTGGTGGAGGCGGGATACACGACTATCATCAGGGAGAGCAGGGGAGGTGCGATCTCAGCCGCCTGTGGCCAACTGCGGGGGCGGATTACAGGATCTTGATATCCCCCTCCGGGACCGCGGCGAGGCTCCGGAGCATGGCCCGCAAGACCTCCTCTTGTACCTCATCCCCCTTCGTTACCTTCCTGGCCACCCCCTTGACCCTGCCGTTCAGATCGTGCAAGAGGGTCTCGATGAGCTTGTTCCTGAGGATGGATGCATCCGGAGATTTTACCCCCGCCAAAAAGAACCACAACTCCCCCTCCGTGGTATCCAAACAGTCCTGTTCCCCCAGCTGGATCCGCTCTTTGAGCGTTTTCAAGGAGGAAGGGTCGCCTTGAAAACAGAGGATGAGTGAGGAGAGGGAGGGTGATGCTTGGTAGACCGTATACAGGTGGGAGAGGATGCGGTGGGGCACCGCCTGTTCCTGCCGCACCTGTTGTTCCCGTTGCCACGTGCTCTGATTTTGCTCAAAGAAACGGTAATCCTTGCGATACATCAGGGAGAGCTCTTCCACCTGCCTTTGTGCCTGAGGATCGAGCGACACAATCCCCCGGTACTTGCCCCTGATTATCTGCTGCAGGGCCCTGGCCTCGGCGAATTTGGCCGTGGCCGTCTTGTATAGTTCCTTGATGTCTCTGGCCGTCGTTGGGGAGTAGCCCCGCTTCGGGTTAAAGACCCGGCACAACTGCTGAAATTCGCCATACTTCTCCTCGAGGAAGTGCACCACCCCCTTGAATGTTCGCTGCAGGCCTTCGGCCTGCCGCTTGATGTTTATGTCTTGCAAGGACATGGTGCTATACTGATGCCTTCGCCGGTCTCTGCTTCTGAGAGGCCGTGGTTTTGTCGGCGGAGTCGGTCAGGGCCAGCGGGAAGACCTCGTCCGCTGATTCCACAAAGACGAACTCCAGCCCCTCCTTGAGTTCCTCCCCGATCTCCTCCACATCACCCCGGTTGCGGGCCGGGAGGATTAGCTTCTTGATCCCCGCCGCCTTGGCCGCCAGGGTCTTTTCTTTGATCCCCCCCACCGGGAGGACCAAGCCGCTGAGGGTGATCTCACCGGTCATGGCCACATCGTTGCGCACCGGACGCCCGGTGAGCTCTGAGGCCAGGGCGCAGGCGATGGTGATCCCCGCCGAGGGTCCGTCTTTGGGGATGGCGCCGGCGGGGACGTGGACGTGCAGGTCGTACTTTTCAAAGAAGTCCTGCTCGATCCCGAGCTCCCCGGCCTGGGTACGCACATAGCTCAAGGCCGCCTTGGCCGATTCCTGCATCACCTCCCCCAATTGCCCGGTGAGGGCAAGTCCCTTCTTGCCCGGCATCTTCGTCGCCTCGATGAAGAGTATATCGCCTCCCGCCTCGGTCCAGGCCAAACCGGTGGCCACCCCGGGACGGGAGGTGCGCATAGCCACCTCGGGGAAGAAGCGCTCGGGACCCAGGTACTCACGGAGTGCCTCAGGGGTAACGGCATCCCCGGTCTTTTCCCCGTGGCCTTTTTTGAGGGCCACCTTGCGGCAGACCCGGGCGATCTCCCGCTCCAGGTTTCTCACCCCCGCCTCTCTGGTATAGGAGGAGACGATCTTGCGGATCCCCTCGTCGGTGAAACGGACATCTTTCTTCTTCAAGCCGTGTTCTTCCCTCTGCTTGGGGACGAGATATTTTTGGGCGATGCCGAGCTTTTCATGTTCGGTGTAGCCGGGTAGCGTCAAGATCTCCATCCTGTCCCGCAGGGCGGGCTGGATGGTCTCCAGTATGTTGGCAGTGGTGATGAAGAAGACCTTGGAGAGGTCAAAGGGGAGGTCGAGATAGTGGTCTCGAAAGGAGGTATTCTGCTCCGGGTCGAGGACCTCCAGGAGGGCAGAGGATGGGTCGCCGCGGAAATCGGTCCCCACCTTATCGATTTCATCGAGCATGAAGATGGGGTTGCGCGATTCGGCCCGGCGGATGCTCTGGATGATAGTCCCCGGCAGGGCCCCGATATACGTCCGCCTATGCCCCCGGATCTCCGCCTCATCCCGCATCCCTCCGAGGGAGAGCCTCACGAATTTTCTCTCCAAAGTCCTGGCGATGGATTGTCCGAGGGAGGTCTTGCCCACCCCCGGCGGGCCGGCAAAACAGAGGATGGGACCCTTCATATCCTCCTTGAGCTTTCTCACCGCCAGATACTCGATAATCCGCTCCTTCACTTTCGTGAGGTCGTAGTGGTCCTCGTCCAAGATCCGTTGGGCCCTGTCCAAATCCATATTATCCGTGGTTTCCCGGCTCCAGGGGAGTTCGGTGAGCCACTCGAGATAGGTCCTGATGACCCCGTATTCGGGAGAGGCCGTGGGGATCTTCTCGAGGCGGCCGAGCTCCCGCTCGGCCTCCTTCATGACGTGTTCGGGGAGGTTTGCGGCCTCCATCTTTTCGCGGAACTCCTTGATTTCAACCTGGAGCTCGTCCTCTTCACCCAGCTCCTTCTTGATGGCCTTGAGCTGCTCGCGGAGGACATACTCCCGCTGCCCTTTGCTCATCTTGTCCTGGACCTCGGACTGGATCTTGGTGCCCAGCTCCAGGAGCTCCACCTCTTTTTGGAGGATGGAGGAGATCTTTTTCAATTTCTCCTCGGCAGATTCCAGGTCGAGGATCTCCTGTTTGTCCTCAGGATTCATCTTGATGAACGTGGCGATGAAGTAGACCAGCCGGAAGGGGTCTTCGATGTTCATGGCCGCCGCCTGAAGCTCATCGGGGATGTAGGGTACGAGGCTGATCATCTTCTGGTACTGACCCATGACGGCCCGCATGAGGGCCTCCACCCGTTCGTTTTGCTCCGCCTGTTCCTCCAGGACCTGAACCTGCGCCTTGGGGAAGGGGTCGTCTTGCATAACCTTCGTGACGCTGATCTTGGCCAGCCCCTGTGTTATCATGCGTATGGTGCCATCGGGGATTTTCAGCATCCGGTGGATGAGGATGGCCGATCCCGTGTGGTAAAATTCTCTCTTCTCCCGATCCTTGAGCATAACGGCCCCGGCGATGCGCTCATGGGAGAGGGCGTCGTCGACAGCGGCGACGAGTTGAGGGTCCTTGAGAATCAGCGGGACCAGGGTGTGGGGATAGATGACCATATCCTCCACGAGGAGGAGGGGGAGCTCAGAAGGAATCTTGGGGGCTTCTCCCTCGTCGGTTATCCCGGGGACTTCCAGTTGGATCTCTTCTTTTTTCTCGTCCATAGCGTCACCGTTAGGTAATAGCGATCGTTATCCGTTTTCGCTCCGGGGGCGGGGCCGAGCGCTTCCTGATGGTGATGACAAGGAGACCATCCCTGTACAGGGCCTTGATATCTTCCGCATCGGTTCCTTTCGGAAGGGGAAAGCTGCGCTCGAACTCGTTGTAGTTGATCTCGGCCTGATGATAGGTGCGTCCCTTCCCCTCGAATTCATCTCTCCTGGTCCCCCTGATCGTCAAGATTCCTTCGTTTGTGGTAAGAGAGAAATCCCCCTTGCGCACTCCGGCAAGCTCCAGTTTGATCACCCAGGCCGCATCCGTCTCATAGATATCGGCCAGGGGCTGCCACTTACCCTCTGCCGTGGGATGGACCGTGCCGGGGGCCAGCAGGGAGAAGAAATGCCGTTCGGCCTGGAGGTGTAATTTTCTCAACTCCTCAAAAAGATCTTCTGCCTCTTTGAACATCTGTCCGTTTCCCTCCCGAGGTTTCGATGGCGCTTACCCATCAGTGTTGATCTCCGTGTTGTCCTCATCCCGCCAGAGAAAGAGGCCGGTCGCTCCATCATATTCCCGCTCCCGGGGTTTCCCTTCCAGTTCCTGTATATGGGCCTCCCCGGCGAAAAGGGTGGTCGGAGACATGAGATGCCCTCCATAGGTGTTGCCTTCGGCGTCGGCGAGGATGATGTGGGCGTGGACCATGGCGGTGCCATCCTTGAGCGAGCAGTTCCCGTGACAGGAGGTGATCTCCAATCCACCATCGATATGTCTGCTCCTATAGACCTTCTCAGTTTGATCGTAGTATCCGATAGTCGCCCCCTGTACCGCCCCGATCACCGACACACCCCCCATCTGTATCCCCCTGTGTTGACACTGCTGCGTCAATGCCTCCAAGAGGTCTTTCCCCCGGGGTAATCTGATGAGATGAGTATCCTGTACCTGCACCTGGAGTTTCCCCTGGACAAGAGAGTGATTTTAGTATACTATAATGGTTTTAATAGTAGATGACAAGGTACTTCGTGCGGATCTTAGTGATGGAGGATCGAGGAGATCCTCACCTCCATTTCCTGTAACCACTCTTCGGTATACGGAGAGGTCCCCTTCAGTTGTGGATCGAGGGGATCCTCGGGGTTGAAGTTTTGGAGGGTAAAGGAGGAGGACCCGCTCAGGTGGTGGGCTAGGTGGAGCAGATCCTCCTCCTTGTGGAGGGCTGGGACAACAGTGGTTCTGAACCGATAGTCAACCTTCCCTTGTTTCAGAAAACATATGCTCTCGCGTATCTTCTCCAGGTCCACGGGCACGCCCGCTGCCCTGGAATAATTCACCTCGTCGAGGGGGCCCTTGACGTCCATGGCCACGCTGTCTACCAGGCCTTCCTCAACCAAGGATTGCAGTACGTGGGGATTGCTTCCGTTGGTATCGAGCTTAATGGGCAAGCCCAAACTCTTGATCTCCGCGATGAAGGAAGGAAGGTAGGGGTGAATGGTGGGCTCCCCCCCGGAAATACACACACCATCCACCCACCCCTCCAACTCGGCCAGGCGGGCCATGATATATGAGCGGGGGATCTCTTCAAGCCCCCCTGGGTTCAGGACCAGCGCGTGGTTGTGACAGAAGGGGCAGCGGAAATTGCACCCCGGCAAAAAGAGCACGGAGACCACTTTGCCGGGCCAATCCAAAAAGGAGGTCTCCAAGAAGCCCCTGATACTGATTGCTTCCTGGCTGGGCTGCCGTTGGGGTCCTTCCTGCGGTAGTGGTACCCCTGTCTGTGCTATCGTCTCCATTAGGCCCTGATCACTCCCTCGATCTCTTGTATGGTGGGGACTGATCCCCGCCACCCCGCCAGAATCGTTTCATGTTCATCTTCGATGATGATCGTAGGGGTGGAGAGCACACTGTAAAAGGCGCCCTCGGCGAGGCCATCAGGGGTCTCGAGGTCATAATAGGTGACCTGAAGACCCTCCTGTTGCAGGACACCGCCTATCTCTTTGGCTGCAGGGCACTTGGGGCATTCGTTCTTGGTGAAGATCTTGATGGATCCCATCGGTGTACCTCCTCCTGGTCATACCTCAAACTGGACTTGCTCATCATCCGGTTTCTTTTTGATAAAGGCCTCATTACGATATCTGTCCCGCAATTCCCCCAGTTTTCCCTTGTTCCAGCTGGAGATCTTGGTGAAATACCCGGTGATGCGGGTGATACCATCGACATCCTCGGAGCCGCAGTAGGCGCACCGATTCATCAGGCCCCTGGCTGTGCGCGCACACTCGTTGCAGGTGGTGAACTCCGGTGAAAAGGCGATCTGGTCGTTCTGGGTTAACTGGAACGTCTTGGTCACGAAGTTGGCCAATGACTCCGGTGCGGGCCTTGACTCCCCCAGCCAGATATGGGTGAGGGAACCGGCCTCGATGAGGGGGTGGAAAAGCCCCTCCTCTCTCACCCGTTCGATGGGGTTTATCACGGCGTCACCGCTCAGATAGGTGGAATTGGTATAGTAAACCTCCCCCCGGGCGATGTCTCCCTTGACGATGTGGCCGGCTTGGGGGGAGTGAAACCGCAAATCCAGCTTGGCGAACCGGTAGGCGGTGCTCTCCGCTGGGGTCTGCTCCAAGACGAATCGCATCCCATGCCGTTTGCTCATCTTATCGGCCAAGAGCTTCATATGGGCGATCACCTGCAAGCCGAACTTAAAGGCATCCTTGGATTCGTGCATCTCTTGGCCGGTGTGGACCTGCACCATCTCATTGAGCCCCACCATACCCATGAGGTAGGTGGCCCGACGCATCCGGAGATAGGCTTCCCCGTCCTGGTTCATGGTCAGCAGGGCCAGGGGGCCTTCCTCCCCGAGGGCAAGGAGTCGTTCTAAGAAGCTCTTCTTCTCCAGGTGGCCCCTGACAGCCAGCTCCATAGAGCGGGAGATGTTTTCAAAGAGGGTGGTATCGTTTCCGTCGGATAGATAGCCGATACGGGGCAGATTGAGGGTGACATTTTGCAGGGCGCTGTAGCGCATCTTCCACGGCTGCTTGGCGTCTTCCAGGTCCGAGGCCTCCAGTTTAAAACTCAGCCTGCAGCACTCAGATATTTTGGCCGTCTCCCCTCGATCGAAGACAAAGTACGTATTGCCCTTGTCCGAGGCGACGGCACAGATATGGTTGAGGAATTTTTCGTGATCCGGAGTCCTAAAGAAGTCCTCGGTGATGTGGACCAGGGGCTTGGGGAAGAAGAAGGGGCGTCCTGCGCCATCCCCTTCACTGTAGACATCGAAGAGGGCCCACACGAACCGCTGGGCCTCCTTCATGTAATCGTTGTAGGTTTTGCCGGTGAACTCCCCGTTGGGCCCGATGGCCGGGACGTCTCTAAAATGCTTGGGGATTTCCCAGTAGAGGTTGAGGTCGGAGAAGATGGCCTGCCCCCCCCGGGCCACAGCCTGTTGGGAGAACTCAAAGATGAGCATCTGGGCCAGTTGCTTTACCTCCGCATCCCCCATCCCGACGAGGTAAGGAGCGAAGAAGAGGTTGACCGCATCCCACCCGATGGCACCGGCGAAATGGCTCTGGAGGCCCGCGGCGAATTTTACCATGTGGGCCAACAGCACCTCCGGATGCTTGGCGGGCTTGGCCATGGAGATGGAGTTGGGCAGGTTGAGCCCGAACTTCTTGATATACTCCAAGGACTGACCGCTGCAATAGGGGCGATCGATGAACCCCAGGTCGTGCAGATGGATATCCCCGCGCATGTGGGCGTCGGCCACCTCCTGGGAGAAGACGTGCAGGAGGGCGTATTCCTTTTTGATGGTCTCGGCCAAGGTTAGATTGGTGGCCTCCGGGCCGTGGGGGACGTTGGCGTTTTCCTTGTTGGGGTGCATGATCAATTGATTGACGTCGTACAGCGGCATACCGAGCCTGGTGTGCTGCTTGCGGATCTCTTCCAGGCCCCGCTCGATGAGCTTGGCATCCACCAGCTCCCTGATGAGGGGGGCGGTCACCATGCTGATCGTGCTGCCTCTGATGACATCCTCCACCTCCTGGCTGATGGCGTCGGCGGTATCGGGGTCGATATAAGTCTCCCTCATCAGGGCATCGACGATCCGCTGGCGATTCCACCCCTCCATGCTCTCTTCTGAGGTGCGCACGAAGAGGGCCATGTCGGTGGTGTCCCTTTCCATTGAAACACTATCCCGCTGCTTGTCTCTTATATCAGTGACCGAAATCATAATGTCCCACCCCTTCCCCTTGTGGTTGTTCTGTGATTTAACTGTTAGATGACATGTTATCTGATTATTGGTTATCTAATATCTTGTATTTCTGTAATTCAGTACCACAACATATAGTATCTTGTCAAGGGAAAATTCACCTTGGGCGAGATTTTTTGTCTCGGATGGGCTAAAGGGGCAAGAGTAAAGGAGAAAAGTCCTCCTCTCCATTGCGAGGAGACAGGAGGGCGTCTTGATGATGGAGGTTTAAAAGGGTAGCAGTTCTTCTGCCCTGGATTCTCCGAGGCGGGTCAAGATGATGGCGTCTGGTCTTAAAATATGCCGACGCGAGGGACGCCCTTAATTTTCAAGCCTCATACGACAAGCCTGCTCGAAGCCTAAAAACTAAGGACATCCCCTTGCACGTCAGCGGGAGGGGTTGCTGACAAAAACAGGGTTTTGTTTGATCATGCGGGGACCATGGCGGGAAAAGCGCTCTGGTTGAGGTACGGATCTCTTCTTTCCCGCCCCTTACCACGGCAATACTCCCGCCAGGAGATCTCCGCGATAAGCTTGATGCCCCCACCGACCTCCTTCTTCTTCAAGCGAGGGGTATGGCGCGATCTGGCAAGGACGCCGAAGATATCGTCACCCTCAAAATACCGCACCATGTCGCAGCTCTTCCCCGCCCCGACATGGCCGCCTTCCATTACCAGCTTGAAATACATCCGCTTCCTCGCCTCTCTTTCTTGGACACTAGTATACTCGATGAAGATTAAAGGCCCATTAACGGAAGATTAAATCTTTTTAATGTTTCAAGGGGAGGATTGCCCCCACAGGTGAGCCCCTTGTTGGCCGCCCCTTAATCTACACAACATTGATGAAAGACCCGTGCGATACCCCGTTCCGTGCTTGACATGACCTTCCCTTTGTGATTATAATGTAATTACATTGCATGAGGAGGCATTATTTGATGAAGACCCGTTTAGTCCGTATTGGTAATTCGCGCGGTGTGAGGTTGCCGAAGGCAATTATCGACCAAGCCGGTTTGACCGAGGAGGTGGAGCTGGGTGTACGGGCCGGGGCCGTCATTATCGCGCGTGCCACCTCTGGCCGCTCAGGATGGGCCGACGCGGCCAGACACATGCATCAGCGCGATGACGATCAATTGCTTGATCCCCCTGCTCCCACCCGCTTTGACGAAGAGGAATGGGAGTGGTGATCACTGAGGATGTCCGGCGCGGTGATGTGTTCTTAGTGAGTCTGGACCCGACCCGGGGGGGAGAGATCCAGAAGACTCGCCCCTGTGTCATCGTCTCACCGGACGAGCTTAACGCCTCTTTGCGAACCTTTATCATCGCTCCCCTCACGACCGGAGGCCATCCCTATCCGTTCCGAGTACCGTGCAGGTTTGAAGGCCGGGCCGGTTCAGTCGTCATTGACCAGATTCGCACTGTCGATCAGGAGCGCCTCGTGCGCCGGCTGGGCACGCTATCGTCTTCCACGCTGGGGCGGATTCTCTCGATATTACAGGAGATGTTCGCCCCCTAATCCTGGGTTCAAAACTTTATCTAGGTTAAGGAGGTAAAAGGTGACCCCGTTTCTTCATTCATCCCTTTCAGCCCCATTGATTTCCCGCACCCCTTTGCTATAATCAAGTAGTTTTATAGATTAATGGTTGGGCGTTTAGACGATGAGAAGCGAGCCATCAAAAACAAGCCAACTCATTCTTTCGGTCTTGATTATTATTGCTTTTATTTTTTTCTGGTTTATTTTTCGTAATCTATACTACTCCCTGTGGGATGCGCTGGATGCCAGAACGGGGCATAAACTCGTGTTGTCGCCTTTTCCGTGGATTGTGATTGGTGTCATTTGCGTCTGGCTTAGTCGGTTTTTGTGGCGACAATATCTTGTGTTGCAAAAGGAGGAGCCCAGTACACTTAACAGACTCCAATCGAGCAGGGCCGCTTTCGCCTTGGGAGTCGGTCTGGCGGCGTTGCTCATCGGCCTTGTCATGCTCGTCTACAGATAGTAAACAGGAAGTTGCCTGTTGCGGCATCGCCGCCTTTTCTTGTGAGAGGGGTAAGTGTTGAAAACTTCATTAGAATGCATACTTGCTATTTTAATTGTGTACTTCGGGGTAACACTAGTTTATTTGATTAGAAGGCTTATCGGCAGATATGGAGGATATGAAATAGACACGCTTTGGGATGTTTTACAATTAACCTTCAATCCATTTAATTGGATCAGACTATATAAGGCATTTTTCTATATTGCAGAGGAACAATGCACAAACGCAGGTTTTTACAGAAGGCTGATTATTTCAAATATAGCAAGTTACCTTTTGCTGATTACAATCGCAATTCTTATATCCAGCTTATCTCATTAATTACGTAACAAACGATTTCAGAATTCCTTTGTAGACGAGGGGATACCCTTATTTACTGTTTTGCAGTTAAAACGGCAGGAGTTCTTCCGCCCTGGATTCTCCGAGGCGGGTGCAGATGATGGCGGGCTGGTCGTGCAAGGGGCACTTGTATTCGCAGATCCCGCAGCCGATACAGAGCTTGAGGTCTATCACCGGCTGCCTGATCCGTTTCCTTCCTTGAGGGGTCATTGTCACAACCTGCTCGAACTTGATGGCCTTGTCCGGCGTGGGGCAGTGCTCCTCGCACACGAGACACTCGACCCCCTGGGCGTAGGGGATACAGCGGTTCTTGTCGATATAGGCGAGGCCGATCTTGGTGCGGGCCTTTTCCTCCGGGGAGAGCTCCCTGAGGGCGCCGGTGGGACATACCTGCCCGCAGAGGGTGCAGTAGTACTGGCAGTAGCCGCTGTGGAAGTCGAACCGGGGGGTCCAGATTCCCTCGAGGCCCGCTTCGAAGAGGGCGGGCTGCAGGCCGTTGGTGAGGCAGACCTTCATGCACTCCCCGCAGCGCACGCACCGGCGCAGGAACTGATCCTCCGGCAGGGCACCGGGGGGGCGGATCAGCCTCCCCGCCCTCCTCTTGGTGAGGGGGTTGGTCCTGAGGAGGGGGGGGATGAAGATCCCGGCACAGAGGGAAGCGATCAAGCCGCGCCGACCCAGATCGACCCCTGCGGCCTTGCTCGCCTTAGCCGGAACAAAGCCGAATCTCACCGCATCCTCGGGACAGTCCTCCTGACACTCGCCGCACATGACGCACTCCGCCTTTTTCCACTTCCCTTTCACGTCCGCTGCCGCGCCGGTGCGGCACTCGTTCACACAGAGGTTGCACGAGGTGCAGCCCTTGCCTACGGTCCTCTTGAAGGGACTGATCTGGGTAATGAGCCCCAGCAGGGCCCCGAGGGGGCACAGGGCGGTGCACCAGAAGCGGCGCCGGTACAGATTGGCGAGGAGGATGGCCGCGAAGATGAGGCCGATGATGATCCCCTGATAGAAGAAGGGTTGATGAAAGGCCAAGATGTATTGTTTGAGAACGGCATATATGGCTTCGGAGATGTCGGTGACGACGGGGATATCGGCGCGGTAGAGGAGGTCGAAGACGGTATGGGTCATCAGGTTCACTGCGGGCTCGGCAGCCACGGCCAGGGAGCGGATCAGCAGAGAGATAGGATCCGCAAGACCCGCTATGTGCACGGTGAAGAGGGAGCTGACGAGGATGACAATGAGGCCGTAGTACTTGAGCCTGCGCGCCCGATCCCCCAGGTGCCTTTTTCTCCGTTCCTTAGGGGTGAGGCGGCCCATGAAATCGTTCAACGTCCCCAGGGGGCAGACCCAGCCGCAGAAGACCCTGCCGAAGCAGAGGGTGAAGGCGCAGGTGATAAGGGATAACAAGAGGGCCGTCGGCACCGCATGGGATGAGAGGAAGGTCGTGATGAGGATTAAGGGATCGAAGTGCAGGAAGATACGGACGGGATAGGCGATCTCATCCATCCCCTTGTAGGCCGTCAGGATGAAGAGGCAAACAAAGAGCGCCAGGAAGGACCACTGGCTGACGCGCCTGAATCGCCACCACGGTATCCCTGAAGATCTGCCTTTGGCTTTGTGGCCTCTGGTTTGGCCTTTGCCCTTAGGAATCGGTCTGGACCTCCTTGATCCTCAGCTTCCCCAGGTCCATGTGCCCCAGACCCCGCTTGGAGGCGATATGGAGGTGATCCATCTCCCCGGGCTGCAGGCCGAAGAGTTTGGCCCCCATGGCATCGACGGCCACCTGGTCGACCCCTGCCGCCACCGTATTGAGCCGCTTGACGTACTTCAGACTCCCCCCCTGGGGGCCGTTGGCCGTGAGTATCCTGACGGCATCGAGAACGACCAGGGTCGGCTTGAAGAAGGCGGCGAGATCCACAATGGCCTGGTCGAGGTGCCAGTGGAGCCGGGCACGTTCGCCGCCGACCAGACCCATGAGGTTTTTCATCCCCATGGTGAGCCGGGCCAGGCTGTGGTGCTTGAGGATGGGGCAGTTGATTATCTTATCTACCTCTACTGCCTCCTGATAGACCTCCCAGGGCGGGAGGACCTCCCCCTTGAGATCCATTGTGCGGAACCTTCTCTCGTCGACATAGCTGACCTTTGCTCCCGCCCCTTTGGCCGCCTCCATGATCCCGCTGCGCACATAGCAGCGACGAGGGTCCTCGCAGGGGTGGTCGAAGACCTTCACCTCCTTGGCACCGGCCGCGAGGCACAGACGCACCAGCGTTGCCACTACCTCCGGATTGGTGTTGGCGGCCTGCTCAGGGGTGCGATCCCACGCTATGTTGGGTTTTACCAGGACCACGTCCCCGCGGGAGACGAATCGTCCCATGCCTCCGAGGGCCCGTACGGCCGCCTCCGTGATGTGTCCAGGGGAAGTTCCTTTTGAGATTACCAGGTCGGGGGGGGATTGGGTTGCAGCTGAGACCACCCTCCACGGCCAGGGGGTCAGGGCCGCCCCTGCGCCGGCCAGGGTCAGTTTCAACCAATCTCTGCGTGTCAGCTTCGACATCTTTTTTCCCATCCTTATAGCTCCCTTTACTATATATGTTCCCCTGGGGCGAGTCAAGAAAGGTGGAAAAATTGACAACCCCTGTCCCTTTCTCGTATTATGCATAGACAGAAGGAGGGAGCATGCTCGGGATTATCGCAGGGGGAAATTTTTCCCCTGAGGGGATGGAGGCAACTGAAAAGAAGGTGATGGAGACCCCATTCGGGGAACCGTCTGATTGTTTCACCATCGGCCGCCTCGGGGGTCAAGAGGTGGCATTCCTCCCTCGCCACGGCCCTGCGGGGATTCCACCGCACCGCATCAACCACCGCGCCAACATCTACGCCCTCAAAGGCCTGGAGGTGGCCGAGGTGATCGGGGTCAACTCGGTGGGGAGCCTCAGGGAGGAGATCCCTCCCGGATGGATCGTGATCCCCCACGACTACCTCAGTCCTTGGGAGATACCGACCTTTTACGAAGACCAGGTCGTGCATATCATCCCTGCCTTGGATGCGGGGCTTAGGGGACGTCTCATCAGGGCCGCCCAGGGGGCAGGTGCCGCATTCGCCCACGAGGGGGTCTATATCCAGACCATCGGCCCCCGTCTGGAGACCAAGGCGGAGATCACCATGCTGAAAAACTTCGGCCACGTAGTGGGGATGACCATGGCCCATGAGGCCACCCTCTGCCAAGAGATGGGCCTGGCCTACGCGAGCATTTGTTCGGTGGACAACTACTGCCACGGCATTGTTGACACACCCCTCACCGAGGAGGAGATCATCCAGCGGGGACAGGAGAACGCTGCCACAATTAATACAATCTTGGGCCGGGTGATG
>Ga0307437_1000634_pt1 | contig 26644 bp, 23 predicted proteins | sample SalMarWE160390MG_FD_202146 | JGI IMG/M metagenome (GOLD analysis project Ga0307437, IMG submission 202146) | Salt marsh sediment microbial communities from the Plum Island Ecosystem LTER, Massachusetts, United States - WE1603-90 | ecosystem: Environmental > Aquatic > Marine > Intertidal zone >...
GTATAAATCGCCGATACCGCCGGTGAGTATATGAGCTTCTACAAGGAGAGGATAGTTATCGGCGAGTGTCTGTGCCCTGCCGATGCTAAAGACAGCGGGGATTTTCTCCCCCGCCGAACAAACATACTCGACACTATCGCCGATTTCAACAAAGCCGGCATACACACCTTCGGCGGGGATGAGCTGATTCAAGGGCTGTAAGTTGAGGGTTGGAAAGCCGAGCCGTTTGCCCTTGCCGTGGCCTCGAATAATCCTGCCGAGCAATCGATAAGGCCTGCCCAACGCAACGGCAGCGTCTGCTATGCTTCCGGTTGAGAGCAAATTGCGAATTATCGTGCTCGAGACTTTGACCGGCTGTCCGGTTGAGAGCTTCACTTTCCTGCAATCAATTACCGAAACTTCAAAGCCGTTCTCAGCTCCTAATTTTTGAAGTAAATGGAAGTCGCCTGTCCGGCCGGAGCCGAAGTTAAAGCTTTCTCCCTCAACTACTACGCTTGACCGAATACCTTTGACGATAAATTTTTCCACGTAAGCCCCCGGCGAAAGGGCAAGAAGGTCGGGAGTGCTTTTCTGAACGAAAAGGTAATCGACTTTTAATTCTGCAAGGAGATGTTTTTTCCAGGCCAAAGGAGTCAGGATGCCAGGTGGATTTTGCGGATGCAAAATTGCAAGCGGATGCGGGTCAAAGGTCATCGCCACCAACTGCGTCTTTCTCTGCGAAGCTATCCGGCCGGCGGCGGAGAGAATCTGCTGATGGCCGAGATGAACGCCGTCGAAATTGCCTATCGTCAGGATGCAGCCACGGTTGATTTTCTTGATGTCAGATATCGTCTCTATAATTTTCATAAAACATAAATTTAACTATATGAGGTGAAATATGCAATGGTTTTTAGTTGGTTGTATATCGACGTGAGAAGAGTTTTAATTGAGAAAAGTAGAAAAGTTTGTGATGCTATTATATGAAATAATCATTTATCAATAATCGTTAATCAATTGATTGCAGCCAGTGGTCGGCCAAAATTGCAAAGTCGTAGAAATTAACGATATTATCGTGGTCTATGTCGGCTGCTGGATGCGTTCTCAAAAACGGATACGTCTGATCCTCGCCGATATCCCATATATCTATAAAATCCCAGCCAGCATCGGTAAACGTGCTTTCTTTCTGCACTTGTGTTGTTGTTTTGCCGGTTCCTGCGGCGCTCGTATCCATACCGCTGCTGTTAACATCCCAGAATGAATTTGAAACTGTAGTCCAATATCTATAACCAACTAAACCACCGACAAGACTATCACCACCAACATTACCTGTAGAATAACAACGTCTGAAATAATTCTCATCTGTATATTGATAGCTGCCATTTACTGAACCAGCCAAACCACCTACTTTATAATTTCCCGAAACATTACTCTTAGAATAACAATCTGATATTCTTGCCATATAACTTTCGCCTACAAGCCCACCAGTTGCTTCACCGGTTCCTGTTACATCACCTAAACTATAACTGTAAGCAATCAAGCTACCATAGCAGTTATTACCTGCCAAACCACCGACTAAGTTCCCTCCCGACACATTTCCAACAGCATAGGAGTTTTTGATAATGCCAATTTTTGGCCCATGCACTAATATGCTACCGTTTGTTCCTGCTAATCCTCCTGTAAATGCACTATCTGCTGTTGAAATATCACCTGTAGCGTGTGATTTTTCTATGGTTCCCGAATTTCTACCCACTAGACCTCCACGCGTCAACCCTGTAGCGCTGATTATAACATCAGAATAGCAATTTCTGATTACTGCAGTCTCATTCGAACCGGCAAGGCCTCCCACCTCGTCACATCCGCCTTTCACCATTCCTATAGTATAGCTATCTACAACAGTCCCCCCATCAATTTCACCGATTAGCCCTCCCACTTTTGATACGCCTGCCTCGGCTTCCACGTCCGCCGTTGCCCAGCAATTTTCGATTGAACCATTGCTCCACCCGACAAGTCCTCCGAGACCGTGCGGATCTGAATAAGAATGAATCTTACCAAGCGAAACAAATAGTTCGGTGTAACAATTACTGACATGACCGGAATTGCAGCCGATAAGCCCACCAATCCTCTTGCCCGTATTACCTATCAATTGTCCTCCGACCACTTCGCACTTTTCAACATCGCCAAGATTGATACCGACCAGCACACCGCAATATTCACCCCGAACAAAAACATCAACATCAGTCAAAGTAACATTTCGAACAATGCTGTTGTTACCCGCAAATCCGAATAAGGCTATATTTTCATAAATAGTATCCCACCCTGTATTATACGTAAAATTTGCTATAGAATAGCCATTACCGTCAAAAACGCCGGTGAATGCATTGACATCATCTCCGATGATATTGAACTGCGTGCCGGTGTAGTCAGCCAGATTAATGTCGGCGACCATTAGAAAGCACTTGTTGAAGTCCTCAGGATGATTGCCAATGTCGTTTAAATCCTCTGCGGTGGCGATTAGATATGGGTCGTTCGGCTCGCCGGTGCCGCCGCTATATGTGCCTGCAAAGCCGGCAGATGAAAATGTAATCAATAAAATCACCGCAAAAATGAAGAACGATTCTCCTTTAGCCATTTACCTGTCTCCTAAACTCTGCTCGCCTTTAATTTTAGAACTATTATAGCAAAAAACGGCCATTATGACAAGAAAAAGAGCGTTTAAACCAAATAGCCAAAAAACATTAGAATTTCCAACAAAATCAGCTTTTTACGCTATCAAAGGCGAGAGATTGCCACGCCTCCACTCCTGTCTTCGACAAGAAGACGTGGGGGTCTCGCAATGATTTTATTTTTATCAAAAATTAAAATCGGAAGAATAAAAAAATATGCAACTAAGTTGCAAATTTATCGTATAGGGTGTAAAATGCCGGATGCTTAGGATAACAAGTTAAGATTTGATATTGAACTGGAGTGAATATGCAAAAAAGATTTGGTGTAATTTTGACAGAACTAAAGAGCCATTCGCCGTTTACATCATTCGGGGCACTTACGGGCATTATTTTAATGCTGGTATTCAAAAATATAGGGCACGAAACAAGTGAAAGACTATTTTACGTGTTCCATCCTGCCCACGTGATATTAAGCGCCATCGTAACTGCTGCGATGTTTAAGCTCCACGAGAAGAAAAGCAATTTCCTCGTGGTTTTAATAATCGGTTATATCGGCTCGATCGGTATTGCCACCATCAGCGACTCTCTAATTCCATACGTAGGCGAGGTTCTACTGGGCCTTCAGGCACACAGCCATATAGGTTTTATCGAGGGCTGGTATATAGTCAATCCCGCAGCCGTTTTGGGTGTTCTGATTGCCTGGTTCTGGCCAAAGACAAAATTCCCACATACCGGCCATGTGCTACTCAGTACGTGGGCCTCTTTATTTCATATTCTTATGGCTTTGCAAGGCAATATATCCTTTCTTACCGGTGTTGTGGTCTTTATCTTTCTATTCATCGCTGTGTGGCTGCCCTGCTGCTTCAGTGATATTGTTTTTCCGCTATTGTTTGTCAAATCGGTGGAGAATGTATCGCATACGCATAAACAATCACCGGAGAATCGATAATGAAGTCAAATTTGGATTCAAAAGCAAGACAGATGCTAAAAGCGGCAAACCTTTACCACACAAAGAACCGAGCGGCAATACTGAAGGTGCTAACAAAAACAAATAAGCCGCTGAGCCAGGAACAGATTGCCCGAAAGTCAGGAAAAAATCGCCTTGATAAAGTAACTATTTACCGCACCCTGGAAAGCTTCTGTCGGACTGGTCTGGTGCATAAAGCATTTATAGACAAAAGAGCGGCGCATTTCGAGCTTGGCAACCGCTGTGAAGAAATTTGCTGTCATCCGCACTTTACCTGCAAAAGCTGCGGAGTAACAAACTGCCTTGTGGGTTTGTCCGTTCCGATGGTCAAAGGCCTGAAAAAGGGCTTTGTTATCCACCGCCAGCAGGTCCGGCTTGAGGGGCTGTGCCCGGCCTGTGCTTAGATAAAAATTAACAGTAACCGGAGAATTGTAAATTTGACGAATTTAGCCCGAAAAATTCTTCTGATAACTGTGATAGCGTGCTTTGCAGCTTTGGTCACCGGCCTAACGCTGATGCTGCACCTATCGAGTATAGAACATCCCGAAGAACATAACTGCGAGCATTGTCCAATCTGCCAGCAGATAATTATAAATCCCGCCAAAGTTATCATTCCAGCCGAGCCGGTAGTAATCTATGAAGAAATAATCCTATACGAGGTTGATTTTACTTTCGAATATCCTACAGCAATCGTGGAAAACCGGTGCTGCATACCGCGAGCTCCCCCTTTATCATCCCCTCATACAGTCTAAAAAAACAAGCGTCTATCACCAGGCATAAAATATACGTCTATGGACTGCTCCATCAGGTGCGAATTTTCCTAACGGAGGACAGATTAAATGTACTCGAAAAGTTTGGCTACAGCAGGTCGTAACAAAAGTACCACGGCCATCCTGGCCGTGGTATCACGGGCTGGAAGCCCGTGATACATAAATTTACGGTCAGGGATTTATTATGAGAAAGTTTAGTTTACGAACCGGATTACGGTCATTCACAAAAAAAACAGCCGGTGCATTTACGCTGATTGAGCTGCTGGTTGTAATTGCCATCATCGGACTTTTGATGGGTATTCTTCTGCCGGCGCTGAATAAAGCCCATCAGCAGGCGAAAAAAATTGCGTGCCTGAGTAATATGCGGCAGATGGGAATAGGTCTGCAGGCGTATCTGATAGACTCAGAGTATCATTTACCGCCGAGCTCATGCCATATAGATGACCCGAACGATTACTGGCTGAGGATACTGACAAATTATACCCGTGAAAACCTGCTGCTTCGATGTCCGAGCGACCGTGCGAAAGATTTTGTGGACTGGGACAAACCGCTCAGTGAGCAGGGAGACAAACGTTTTTCGAGCTTCGCCGTTAACGCCCTTCTGGACCCGATACATTTTCGCTACGGCGTAAATACGAACAAATACAATAATGTCAACAATATAAAACACCCGATGTATTGCATCTGGATTAGCGAGGCGCCTGATACGGAAAATTTTAATCTTGCCGACCATATCCATCCCGAACAATGGGAAGGGTCGGTCGATTATGCAAAACAATCCATTGCCTGGGACAGACACGGGGGGACATCGAATTATCTATTTGCAGACGGACATTCAAATAATCATAAATTCGAGGAAACTTATACCTGGCCTAACACGTGCTATTGGTATCCCGAGTCCGCCCCGAAATGGCCTGAGAATCCATAATCTTTTTTCAATTAAATTTGAAAGGAAGAATGCTATGAAACATTCAGCAATATACGTTTTTACCATAATACTAACTTTGACTTCGGTAACAGCGGCAGAATGCCCACTGGACCACCTTATCATCGGCTGTAATGAGGACGGAATAGAAGGAACAAGCGACGATAATAAATTATTTGTAGATTGTTGGCAGAAGTATCGAAACAGCGGAACACCAGAGTATCTACACTGGTATTATCCTCTAAACGAAAGTATTTTTACTGAATATAAATGGCGAATCGGCGAGCCGGGCTTCGACTGTTTTCAGGACACAAACCCCAGTGCAAATTATACATACGACCCAAACCGCAGTCTTTCCGGCGCACCGTATGTGGATTACGGGATTATGGTTGAATGTATTTCTCTATCGCCCGGGCTAAGAGCGGTTCACAAGGATTACCCGGAATTTACTATCGACCAGGCCGGGCAATCATTCTGTCACAGCTATATCCATTACCTGCAAGGTGATGCGCATATGCATATGTCTTATCAGGCGAAAGACGGCGAGAACCTGTACTGGATTACCTGGCAGATATATGATGAAATCGAAGATGCCAATCAATATGAGCCATCCGAGCCATTTACTATAGTTTTCAACAGGGAGCCCTTATATGGTGATTTGGCTGTAGATGGCACTGTCGATATTAATGACCTTGCGGAACTTTGTTATTACTGGATGTCCGATGATGGCTCAATTCATAATGACTATTATGAACGAGCGGATGCAAACAGGGATAAGTCGGTGGATATTTTTGACTTTTCTCTATTGGCAATGCACTGGCTTGAATCCATTTATTAAGGAAAAATATCACGCCTGAACTATAGACAAGGCGCCCGGATACGGTTAAAATAATCACCGTGAAAACGTATCCATTAAAGTTCAAACCCATATACAAAAAGCGAATATGGGGCGGCCAGAAACTGCGAGTGGTATTCGGTAAAGATATACCGGCTGATGAAAAGATTGGCGAGAGCTGGGAAGTGGCCGATTTGCCGGATGATAAATCCGTAATCATAAACGGCGAACTTGCAGGCCAAACACTCGGCTCGGCAATCGAAGAATATCCAAAAGAGATAATGGGTGATGAGAATTTCCAGGGCCCTTTTCCATTGTTGATTAAATTTCTTGACGCCGAAGACATCTTAAGCGTCCAAGTGCATCCCGATGAGCAGACCTGCAGGAAAATGGGCAAGGGTCAACCAAAAACCGAATGCTGGTATATTTTATATGCGGCGCCGGGGTCGGTAATTTACAAGGGGCTGAAAAAAGGTGTAACAAAAGAAAAATTTGCCGAAGCAACGTATCACAGGCTTCCAGCCCGTGATACCACGGCCAAGATGGCCGTGGTACCGGAAGGTAACGTTGCCGAACTATTGGTAAAAGTACCTGTCAAGGCCGGTCAGTGCCATTTCCTCCCGGCCGGTACGGCCCACAGCATCGGAGCAGGCCTGTTAATAGCAGAGATTCAAACGCCGTCTGATACAACTTATCGCGTTTTCGACTTTAACAGGGTTGACGATGCAGGAAAACCAAGACAGCTTCACATAGAAGAAGCACTGCAAAGCATTCATTTTGATGAGTGCGGCGACAATCTGCCGATAACAACGATAGGCCGGCTGGTAGATACCGAGAGCTTCAAGATAGACAAAGGCCGCCAGGGAAGAAATTCCGAGGTGCTCCTTTCGCCGGGCAAAATGAAAACTCTGATTATCCTAACCGGTTTCGGGATAATACTTGCAGGCAAGGCGAACCCCGTCGAATTCAAGGCAGGCGAATGCATAGTTGTTCCCTGGGCCTATGAAGGAGCAATGCGGTTCGCGGACGATACACAATACCTGACGGTAACAATTTAAGAGATTAAATAATGTTTTGTGCCTTTGATAAAAGAGGTGAAAATGGCAAGCCAAGATAGAAAAAAGAAAAATTCAATATTGTTATTTGCGGCTGCTTTTGCCGGAGTTATGGTATTAATGTTCATTGCTAATTACAGGTCAGCACTTGAATACGAGCTTCGCAGCCCTGAAACCGGAGTGAAGAAATTTTCAACATACGGAAATCAACTTATAGCAATCTCCCCCAACAACGATATTTACACATTCGACTGGGATTCTTTATCTTTGGGGCCAAAAACCGGCAGCGTTAACGCACAAAAGGCGGCAGCTATGAGCGGCGACCGGCTCTTATGGATTCCGCAGGGGATGGACAACACTCTTACAGTCAGTAATTTAAAAGGCGACAAGGAACTAAGCCGGCTTTCGTTAGATTTGGACAAAAAGTGCAAGCTGCTGCAAACAAGTCAAAACGGCAGATATGCCGTTATGGCTCTTGCGGTTGAAGGACCAGGTAAACAAATCCAACTGGCAACAATTGCCTCTGAATTAACTTCTATCGACCCCGTTGAGACAAAAAGTATGGAGGAAGGATTGAAACTATATGACATTGGCATATCGAACGACGGCACAACCGTAGCGGCTGTGGGAGGAAACGACAAAGGGTATCTACTCGTTGCCGGAACAAATAGCAGTCAAATACGCTGGGAGCAATATGTAGAAGACTGCAACGAACTGAACAAGGTTGTCATCTCGCCGGATGGGCAGATGGTTTATGCATCAGAATCGGGTCGGTGGGTATATGTTTTCGACACATCGACTAAAAAACTTGTTAAACGGCTGGAAATAGACAAATACAAGACTCCTGAAAATAATCCCCAGACAATCACTTGTATAACATTGAGCTGCGACGGTCGTCTGCTTGCCGCAGTCAGCTCGCCAATATCACAAGTGTGGATATGGGATTCAAGAACCGGGGAAAAAGTCGTAACGATGAAAACAGGTCAATTCGCAACTTCCAGTATTGTATTTTCGCCGGATTCATCATTATTGGCCGCGGCAGATTATACTCTAAACCCAATAAATGTCTGGAGGATTTCAGAAAAATAAGACACGGGAAAATACAGGGTATGACCGGCATTTTTTGAAAATAACAGGGCGAAAACCCACGAGAAAAATTTGAACGATTCACAAGCTTATAATGATAAATCGCGATTTTCAGACATAAATCTGGGAATTGTATGCCCAATGGCCAACGAACGAACGACAGCCATAGAATTCGTAAACGCGGTCCTGCAGCACTGTAAAGGTTTTAAGGCCGTAGAGTTTTTTGCCATCTTTGACAAGAGCTGTAAAGATGGAACTTTCGACCTGCTCAAGAATCTTCAAAACAAACCGGCCGAACTTCAAGTAATCTACGCGGATGGAAACAAATGTGTTGTTGACGCATATATGAGGGGCTATCGGGAAGCACTGTATGCAAATTGCGACTGGATTCTGGAGATTGATGCGGGCTTCAGCCATCAGCCAATGGAAATACCGCAGTTTCTTAATAAAATGTCCGAGGGTTATGATTGTGTTTTTGGCAGCCGATTTTGCAAAGGAGGACGGTTTTCAGATGCGCCGCTCAGCAGACGTTTTATCAGCCGAGCAGGAAGTATTCTGGCTAATCTCATGCTCGGCACGAAACTCAAAGATATGACCAGTGGATTTGAAATGTTCACCAGAAGCGCCATGCAAAAAATATTGAATAAAGGAATACAATCCCGTGCTCATTTTTTCCAGACGGAAATAAAAGCATATTGTCGAAATCTGCGGACAGCCGAGGTCCCCATACATTATCGCTCGCCAAGCCAGGGCGTAACCAGCGGTGTTATTCTGGATGCTTTTAAAAACTTATTCCGCTTGTTTAGAGAGCGGCTTGCCGGTAATTTATAGCTATTAATGGGACAATAACCGGATTTATGAAAGATAAAATTTCCATCGTCGTTACTTCCATTTCCAGCCCCAACGAGATTCTTCTGCGTCTTGCCCGTGGCTGCAGTGAAAAAGAGTATCAATTCATTGTCATCGGTGACAAGGCCAGCCCAGCCGACTTTCATATCGACGGCTGTGACTTTTACAGCTTAGAAAGACAGAAGGAAACAGGTCTTAAATTTGCTCAACTGTGTCCGACAAAACATTATGCCCGCAAAAATATCGGTTACCTCCTGGCAATGCGCAACGGCTCATCGATAATTATTGAAACCGATGACGACAATATCCCCTGCGAAAAGTTCTGGATGCTCCGGCAACGGAACGAGAGGGCTTTTATTCTTGAAGACGCCGGCTGGGTCAATATTTACAGGTATTTTACCAACCAGCATATCTGGCCACGCGGATTTCCTCTCGAACATCTAAAAGAAGAAATATCGCTGCTTGAAACGCTCAACGAAGCCGAATGTGATTGTCCGATTCAACAGGGACTTGCTGATGATAATCCCGACGTTGATGCGGTATATCGGCTGACTTTGCCGCTGCCCCAGAGCTTTCAGAAAGACCATCAAATTGCACTAACGAAAGGTTCCTGGTGCCCGTTTAACAGCCAGAATACTACGTGGTGGAAAGATGCATTCGAGCTGCTTTATCTGCCGGCTTATTGTTCTTTTCGAATGACCGATATCTGGCGAAGCTTCATCGCCCAAAGGCTTGCCTGGCTTAATGGGTGGGCAATTCTGTTCCACGGGCCTACTATGATACAACAGCGAAACATTCACAATCTGATGCGTGACTTTAACGACGAAATACCCGGGTATCTGCATAATAGCGAAATCCGCGAGGCGTTGGAAAGTTTACCACTGCAGGCGGGCACCGAGAAAATCGGCGACAACCTGAAAGTCTGTTACGAAAAATTAGTGAGTATGTCCCTGACAGGGCAAGAGGAATTAGCGCTGCTTGATGCCTGGCTCGATGATATCAGGGGACTTCTGCCATCTATGGGTCAATAGCCACATCCAAGTATATGCCAATGAAAGACAAAAATAATCTTTACACTGCAAAAGACCTCGCCAAAAGTTATCTTGTTGTGTTTTTAGCTGCCTTGTTGCTTTACATAGTTAGCTGTGCACCGGGGGTTCTCTGGCAAGACAGCGGTATGTATCAATATCGAATCTGGCAAAATGATATTGAGGGGGGGTTGGGTCTGGCCCTTTCGCACCCGCTTTACCATATTATCGGCATAGGCGTTAAAAGCATCCCGCTGGGTGAATTCGCACACAGGGTAAACTTGATTTCAGCCTTTGCCGCTGCGTTTACCATTGCAAATCTGTTTTTGCTGCTGCGTATATGGCTCGATAAAATCCTGCCTTCGATTATTGCGGCGATTACTCTGGCCCTTTCACATACGATGTGGCTGCATGCTTCTATAGCCGAGGTCTATACACTTTATACAGCATTATTCACAGCAGAATTGGTATTCTTACTGCTGTATCTTAAGAGCAGACGTATCGGTTATCTGTATCTGCTCGGACTTATTAACGGCCTGGCAATTGCAAATCATATGTGGGCAGTTATTGCACTTGCCAGCTATCTGGTGTTTTTGACAGCTTTACTAATACAAAAGAAAATCAATCTAAAACACTGTGGGATTATAGCCGGGCTGTGGATAATTGGTGCAGGACCTTATGAATATTTAATCATAAAAAATATCATTGAAACCGGCGATTTTACAGCCACTATTTCTTCCGCTTTTTTTGGTAAAAATTGGCAGGGAGATGTCCTTAACACTTCTGTCTCGGCGCAGATAATAAAAGAAAATTTCATACTCATTGCCTATAATTTTCCAACACCCAACATTATATTTTTCTTTGTCGGTCTATATGGCTTAAAAAAGGTATCACCCGTGCGAAGTTTTACAGCCGTTCTTTTAGCGATGTCAGTTTTGTTCTTCATATTTGCCTTCAGATACAGCGTTCCGGACAGATACGCATTTTTTATGCCCTTTTACTGCCTTGCTGCAATATTCATCGGTTTGGGAACTGATACTTTTTTGAAACGGTACCCGCAAAAACTATATGCGTTTTTTATATTGTTTCTCACGTTGCTGCCCTTGGCAGTATTTAAATTCACCCCTATAGTTGCCGAGAATCGCGAAATCAGTTTGGGAACAAAAAGGTCTATTCCATACCGTAATGATTACGTATGGTTCTTGCAGCCATGGAAAACCGGTTATAAAGGCCCGGAGCAATTCGCAAAGGAAGCTTTAAATGGTGCTGAAAAAGAGGCGATAATAATTGCCGACGGCACCACGGTTTATCCGTTATGGTATGTTCAGGAAGTTAAAGGGATACGTAAAGATGTAAAAATTATCTCAATGCATGGAACTTACGAAAGTCCGATTCCGTTTCCCACATCAGATACCATTGATAAGTTGACAGCAGAACGGGCAATATATGTTGTATCAAATACAGCAGGTTATTACCCGAACTTTTTGTTGCAGGAATATCAATTAGAAAAGAGAGGCATTCTCTGGAAGGTGGTTAAGTAGCAAAAAATCTATTTATCTTTGTTGTGAACAGCGCCTCTTAGCCCTTTCATTTTCAAGTAACCTTTTTTCCATACAACCAATACCGAGAGCACGAAGACCAAAATATACACAATCACAGCATATGGCCAAGTTCTTATTTTTGTGGTCAAGCCCACAACCAGGCCAATTATTGCATAAGCGCTGGCAAGGACATAACTAATAGCGACCGTCTTTCTAAGAGGTATTCCTCTATCTATCATCTGGTCATAAATATGTCCCCGGTCTGAAACAAACAACGGCCTGCGGTTAAGCACCCTCCTGGCAAGTGCAACGGCGGTATCAAGTATTGGCAGGCCAAATACAACAATGGAAGCCAACCACCAGCGAGGTATGTGCTCCGCAAATAAAATCATCAGTGCAGCTATCATAAAGCCCAAAAGCATACTTCCGGCATCACCCATAAATATCTTTGCAGGATAACGATTGAAAGGCAAAAAGCCGAAAGTGCCTCCTAAAAGTCCAAGACAAATAATAATCCGCACAGGGTCACCAACAATACTAAACTCCCAGGTTGCCAGATGTATAGATAAAATCAGCATTGCTATAGCGATAATTACCGTTACACCCGCACACAATCCATCCAGGCCATCAAGCAAATTCAACGAATTCGACGCACCAACGACAAAAACAATCACAATCAGAGCTTGCAGGATAATTTCGAGATTACCGGGCAAGGGCCAACCTACGAAATCTGCAATTGAACGAATATTCGGCACGATGCCAACCGCCAACAAGGCAATTGCAGCGGCAACTTGTCCAAGAATTTTTTGGGAGGGCTTGAGGTCAAATATATCATCTGCGAGCCCGACAAGACATGCTATGATAGCGCCTGCCATAATCCCGAACAGCCATTTTAAAGCCGGGCTGAAAAACTCTTCATTTCTTAAACAACTGATGCCCGCCAGCACCCCGACTATCAAACCGATGAGTATGCCCACCCCTCCGAGATAAGCAATTGGCTCTTTGTGTGTTTTAACCAGGTCGTCGGGTCTATCAACAATACCAAACTTTATGGCTATTTTTTTGCAAAACCAGGTGGCTACCAAAGCGAAGAAAAACGATAACAGCAGAACCGGCCAAAACCTCACTGCCCAGGTAATCCCCCTGTTCGGTCCAATCAACTGGTCAAATATCATTTTAAATCCCGATTTTTTGAAGGTTTGTTGACCCACACCTCGCTATCATAGCGAAGCATAATTAAATCATTTGCGAATCCGTGAGAAGAAATATTCACTTTCATTCCAAGCAGTTCCTGTAATATCCATTTGGGGAAATTGGCTCCTGCTTTGATTGAAAGTGGAACCCCACCTCCAAATCGAGGATTTATCTCGATGAATTTTATCTTATTATCAGAAGTTATAAATAATTGCAAAGTTATGACGCCAGGACCCGCTCCAAGAGTCTCGACCAATCTTACAGACTCGCTCATTATTCGAGGGTCCTTTATTACCTGTCCTTTGCTCACTTCACCGGACCGGACCTCTACGCGCTTTCTCGGAACGACACATCTCGCCTTCATATTAAAGTCAACATATACATCACAGGTATGCTCGGTACCCTTGACAAATTCCTGGCAGATAGGATTCGGTACTCTCTTTGAGAAAAATAACAACTCTTCCCGGTTTTTTACAACGGCGTTCCCCCGACTGGCATAGCCGTCCCAAGGTTTAAGAAAACAGGGCCAGCCAAGGTTCTTTTTCGACAGTGCAGAATGAATACTCATAGTAACAGGCGTGTCAAATCCATTTTTCAAGAGAAATCGATATGTTTTTCTCTTATCCTGACAAACATCAACTACGCCAGGGGCCGAGACAAGCACTCGGCAGCCCCTTGCAGCAAACTTTGGTTCATTCCCGGCAAGAAGTTTCAGGTCTAAATCAACGGTAGGTATGAGTAATTTTACATTATTGGCTTTGACAATCGACAGCAGTTGTTTGATATAGCCGGCGTGTGTTATAGGATTAACAACTAATCCTTTATCACATAACTGCAGGGCAGAACTAAGCTCGGTAGTATCTGTCCCAAGAAACGACGCGTTTATTTTCAACTGTCTCGCCGCCCGGCGAAAGCAGTTAAGAAGCGAGACCCTCCTGCCAATGCATGTAAACAAAACGCCAAAGCTATTTCCCATTTTCGACTTTCGATTCTCAAAAAGACTTAACATCTAAATTTTCGGTTTTTTCTTGTCGGATTTTAACAAAAAAACGCAAAATAGTCAATATTTAATCCCCAATATTCCAATTGAAAGCCAAAATCGACACCCAATTTCCTTGACAATTTTATGTTATAGCTCTAAACTCTGGAATCCTGTTTTATTAACCAATTAAATCCAAGCGGCAGTCCGGTTACTGCCTGGAAAGTAAAAGGTAATTATCTCAAACTGACCGAATTTTACATAGAAAGTGATATAGCTGCCGATTTTTCGGTAAGATGACATAATGTGTCATTCCCGCGAAAGCGGGAATCCATACTATCGAACTCATTTGTGGATACCTGCTTCCGCAGGTATGACAGGTCGAATCGGTCAGTTTGAGTAATTATCTGTGAGATTTTTTGTCAGATTTCGGATGAACCGAGCATAGTGAATACAATTATGACTGGATTGTCAAGAATGCAAGACTCGTGGTTGACAGTCGAAACGCCACTTCTGAAGTTAGCAGCGGACTCAGGAGAGAAATTGTAGAGGCCTAAAATAAAAGATAAACGTATAAGTCTATTGTGCCTTGAAAAGGAGAAAATCTTTGCTTAAAGTAAGTGAAAATCCGTCAATGATTTGGCCGGATAACCAGACAATCCGTGACTTTGCAGGTCTATGGTGGGTTGCACATACCAAAAGCAGAAATGAAAAGGCACTTGCACAGGATTTGATTCGCAAAAAAATCAGCTACTTTCTTCCAATGATTAATAAAGTTATTCGCCGAAAAGGAAGAACCGCCCGGTCTCTTCTGCCGTTGTTCAGCGGATACTTGTTCTTCTGCGGCGAAGAGGAGCAGCGGATTTCACTACTAAAGACAAATCGCGTTGCAAATATAATCGAAGTCAAAGACCAGGAGAAACTACTCGATGAGCTATCACAAATCGAGCAAGCTCTTCGGGCAGGAGCTCCTTTGATGCCGTATAAGTATATCAAGGCAGGCCAACGATATCGGGTTAAGGCAGGCCCATTGGCTGATTTGCACGGAGTCGTTGTCAGAACCAAGGGTAATACACGCTTGGTCTTACAGATAGATATGCTCGGACAAGCAGCAAGCGTTGAGATAGATGTCGATATGATAGAGATACTCGACTAAGCTAACTTTAAAATGCCTTTCTATCAAGGACAGAAATTATGATAATCCGTACAAGGGCCTATCCAAGAGCAGGATTGATTGGAAATCCTTCAGATGGGTATTTCGGAAAGACTATATCGTTCACATTCAGTAATTTCTCCGCGAGGATTGTGTTGTATGAAACTCCGGAACTGGAGATTTTACCCAGTGAGAAGGACCATTCTCGATTTGCCGGTATTACAGATGTATGGTCTGCGCCTGGATGGAAAGCGGTGCGATATAGGAAACAAAGAAGGATTTATCAAAACGAATATCGATTTTGCCCTGAAGCGAGACGATGTGGCGGAAAGCTTAAAAGAATATATCAGAGAATTGGCCAAGAGAATTTAAGGTATAAAATATGGACATCGTAGTAAAAATAGCGGGTATAGTTATAGTTTTTTTCGGGGTCTTGTTGCTATTAAGACCGGATATTACGAAAAACATACTTAATTTCTTCGGACGGGGCAACCGTATATACATTGCAGGGGTGGCAAGGATAGTGTTAGCTGTCGTATTTTTGCTTTCAGCTCGCGAGTGTGACATTACCTGGGTAATAGCCGTATTCGGGATTCTTTTTTTAATATCAGGATTGTCAATATTTATGATTGGGGCTGAAAAGTTAAAATCAATGCTCAGATGGTTCCAAAACAAATCGGCCCTGTTTCTTCGAGCTATGGCGTTGGCCGCACTGGCCGTCGGAGCAGTCATTATTTATTCAGCATAACATAAACCGACAGAATTTGTTAAATGGACAAGACGGAATAAATAATAAGTTACAAGAAAATCAAACAAAAACTTCATACTACAAGAGTTTTATCTGCGCAATTCTTACTCACCGCTTTCATTCTCTTTTTGCAGCAATATTATCAGTTATACTGACCCTGTGAAATTAAAATATAGGGTTAATTTGTGTAATCTGTAGTTAGCTCTCTTTAAATTAAACCCGGGCTTGACATTGGCCGAGAATTAGGGTAAACTTATTTTAGATTTGCGATTGCCGATTCCCGATTGCTGACTGGCGATTGATAATGTAGGTGTATTATGGATAGAAACATAAACATTGCGATTATTATCATTATAGGGGACAAGATGAAGCTGCCCTGAGAGAGCTATATTTTGTATATTAAGGGCCTTTCAGGGCGGCAAACTCTGAAAGGCCTTTTTTGTTGGTGAGTATTGCCACGAAGACACGAAGAAAAGAATTTTCTGACAGGATAACAGGATTATCAAGATATACAAATACAGTGTAAATCTGTGTAAATCCATGTCTAAAAAAAGTCCACGATGGAGCGATATTGACAATATAGCCAATAATACTTAACATACGCAGTTTAATGCACTTGAATCTTTTAAGGATTTGTTGAATGACGGAAAATGATAAAGATAAATCAGCCGCGGATTCAGAGAAATCCGAGAAATCTGTGGCTGGTAAGAGTTATCGTGATACCTTGTGCCTGCCGAAGACGAGCTTTGCGATGAAAGCCAACCTGGTTCAGCGAGAACCGCAAATGCGTAAAGAATGGGCTAAGGGTAATATCTACGGCCAAATCAGAAAGGCCCGCAAGGGAGCCCCGCTGTATATACTGCACGATGGCCCGCCCTACGCCAACGGCGACATTCATATGGGCCATGTTATAAACAAGGTGTTAAAGGATTTTGTGGTTAAGTATAAAACGATGGCGGGATTTGATGCACCGTATGTGCCTGGGTGGGACTGCCACGGACTGCCTATCGAATTGAAGGTGGTAATGGAACTGGGCGACAAGCTGCACCAGATGAACAAGCTTGATATCCGACGAGAGTGTAAGAAATACGCCAGTAAATACGTCAAAATCCAGAGCAAACAGTTCCAAGAGCTGGGCATATTCGGCGATTTCGAGAATCCATATCTGACGTTTAAGCCAAGTTATGAGGCAGGGATTCTGGAAGTCTTCGCGGAACTGGTTGACAAGGGTCTGGTTTATAAGCAGCTCAAGCCGATTCACTGGTCGATTGGCTGCGAGACGGCCCTGGCTGAGGCCGAACTGGAATACCAGGATATCTCATCGCCGAGTATCTTCGTCAATTTCCCGGTAGCGGAGGAAAGCATCGGAAAGCTAATTGAACTCGGACTAATCGAGCAACGAGAGTCGAGCGACGAGCGACGAGTATGCTTTATGATATGGACAACGACGCCATGGACACTGGCGGCCAATCTGGCTATCGCGGTTCATCCTTATCTCGATTACCGAGCAATGAGCTACGAACGAACAGCGGAAGACGGACAACGAACGAGGTTCGTATCGATATTGTGCAGCGACCGCATCGAGGCGGTGGTTGCAGCAGGCGGATTGAAGGAGGGAGAGTATTGCGTCAGCGAAAAGACAGTAAAGGGCAGCGAGCTTGAGGGGCTGCGATACCGGCATCCATTTGTTGATAAAAATCCGACCGACAAAGACGCCTATATGGTCATATTAGCTGAGTATGTTACGACCGAGGACGGCACCGGCCTTGTGCACATCGCGCCTGGCCACGGAGTCGAGGATTATATGTCGGGGCAGAAATATGGGCTGGCGGTTTATTCGCCGGTGCTCGATGACGGCAGATACGATGATACGGTGCCGGAATGGCTGCGAGGACGAAAGGTTTTAGAAGTCGATACGGTCGTAAATAATGATTTGAGGGAGAAAGGGCTGCTCTTTGCTCAGGGTAAGATTACGCACAGCTATCCGCACTGCTGGCGGAGCAAAGGGCCAGTGATATTCAGGGCAACGGAGCAGTGGTTTATCAGCGTCGATAAGAAACTGCCGGGGATAGAGAAAAGTCTGCGGAATCTGGCGCTGGAGAATGTCAAAGAGGTGAGATGGATACCGGCGTGGGGCGAAAACCGCATCGAAGGGATGCTGGAATCACGACCCGACTGGTGCATCAGCAGGCAAAGAAGCTGGGGGTTATCGATACCTGTTTTCCTGAATGCGCAAGGGCAAAGTCTGCTGACAAAGGAATCCGTATTGGCTGTGGCCAAACATATAGCTGAGAAGGGTTCGGATAGCTGGTTTACGGATTCGCCTCGAGAGATTTTGGGTGAGGATTTTGAGCTGCCGAAAGGATTTAGTTTTGACGGACTGCAGAAAGAAGAAAATATCTTTGATGTCTGGTTCGAGTCGGGGTGCAGCTGGTACAGCGTGTGTGTGAAAGAATCGGGATGGCCCGTGCCTGTAGATTTGTATCTCGAAGGTTCGGACCAGCATCGCGGGTGGTTCCAATTATCGCTTCTGCCTGGGCTTGGGGCAACGGGCAAAAAGCCATTCAAGAACGTGCTAACGCACGGCTTTACCGTTGATGAGCAAGGAAGGAAACAATCAAAGTCACTGGGTAACTACGTTAATGCGCAAAATGAGGTTGCGAAATACGGGGCGGATATCCTGCGGCTGTGGGTGGCGAGCGTGAATTATCAGGAAGATATACGGTGCAACGACGAAATAATCGGTAAGACGCAGGATGCATACCGAAAGATAAGAAATACTCTGAGATATTTGCTCGGTAATATCAACGATTATGAACCGAATGAACATGCGGTATCTTACGACGAGATGTTCGAGGTAGATAAATGGGCGATGCAACAACTGCAAAAGCTCATTTCGAATGTTACGGAGGCATACGAAAACTTTATATTCCACAGGGTTTTTTCGCTGGTCTATAACTTCTGCACAGTAGAGATGAGCAATATCTATATGGATGTGCTCAAAGACCGGATGTATTGCGATGCGGCAGAGAGCAAGTCGCGAAGAAGCGCACAGACGGCGATGTATAAGATATTGGACGGCCTTGTAAGAATGCTTGCACCAATACTGGTTCACACAGCAGAGGAGGCATTTAGGGCCAAGAATACAGGAGACAGGAGACAGGAGACGGTCGAAAGTGTGCATTTTGCTGAGATGCCGAAGGTTGATAAATCGATAGACTATAAAAAAGAGGAACCGAAGTGGGATAAGCTGATGGGTTTGCGGGATGAGGTTCTGCGTGTTTTGGAAAATCTGAGACGAGAGAAAAAGATTGCAAGCAACCAGCAGGCGTGCGTTACTATCTACTGCGAGGATGAGGAACTAACAAAGATTCTAAATGAGCTTGGGCTCGAACAGTTTGCGGCACTTTGTATTGTCAGCGAGGTAAAACTGATAAAAGGAACAGGCCAGACGACGGTCACAGCAAAGAAAAGCAGCTATCAAAAATGCCAGCGGTGCTGGAATTACTGGCCGAGCGTTGGAAGCGATAGCAAACATCCTGACTTGTGCGAACGATGCGTCGGGGTTGCCACAAAGACACGGAAAAATTAACCACGAATTCACACGAATTGACACTGAATTTTTGTAGCCACAGATTGACACGGTCTTTTTTTTAGACACGGATTAACGCGGATTTACCCGCCCACGGGCGAGGTCTCGCCAAAGGCGGACACGGATTTTTATTTTGCTAAGAAGGTGGGAAGAGCATGAGGGAATCGGGTTAACAGGGGAACAGATAGTGGTAATCAGGGGAAAAGGATATCAGGGAATTAGAGAATTAGAGAATTAGATATTGGATTCTGGATGCTCGATACTCGATGACAGAGAGTGAAGGATGAAATTGAATATCCAATATCGAACAAGGAATACCGAATTAAGAAGCGGAGGACGGACGACCCGGCTTCGTCTTCGACTACGCCGCGGCAGGCAGAGGACAGACGATGGAAGACAGACGACGGATGACAGGCGACAGACGACGGACGACAGAGGAAAAAAGCACTAAATCCTAAATCCTAAATCCTAAACAATATCCAAATCCTAAGATCAAATGTTCAAAACGGTGATTTGATAGTGGACCGGGTTATCAGGGGAACAGGTAGTGGTAATCAGGGGAAAAGGATATCAGGGAATTAGCAGATTAGAGAATCAGTTAGTGAATTTTGGTTAAAAACTGAAACTGATTAAGGAACTGATAAACTTCACAAAAATAAAACGACCACCAAATTTTGCTCCAAAACAGGCGTCCTATAAAGAACACGAGGTTTGATTACATCTGACAATAAGCCGTAAGAAACCAGTCAAACCACCAATATTATTCAATCCTGCGGTAATTTTTTTAACAATTTGCGGTCAAATCTGGTATAATATTCAATAGCCATTAACAAAGTTGAGAGCAGAATCCAGCGCAAAAAACGGCGCCAGGTGAGAGCTTTTATTTAGTTTGCGAAACTGTGTATAAGTCCGGATGGGTGGACGGTTGAACTACAGGAGAAGGGTTACTGCATAATCCTCACATAGATTTGTTCTAAAACTATGAAAAATATTGCGCATAAAAAGACAGCATACGGATTGTTTCTAACAGCACTTTTAATCTGGACTGCCGGGTCAGCTAAAGGTGTTGTTTTGCATCCCAATGGTGAGCCGAACCTTGCAACCTGGACGGACAGACCTGATAACGACGCGGTCGGACGCTGGGGATATATCGCCTCTTGTGTAGCGGTGTCATCGAACTGCATAATAACAGCTCAACATCCAAGTGGTAATCTTAATACGCCGGTTTCGATTGGCGGTAAAGCATATACTATTGCGCAGATATGGAATCATAGTACAGCAGACCTTCGAGTAGTAAAACTTTACGGCGCAAATCTGGCAAATTTTGTTGACATATATGAGAACACCAACGAGGTTGGAAAAAACATCGTTATGGGCGGCTACGGGAAAGGCAGAGGTAATTCGCTGCAAACAGGCGGAGTAACCTACGGCTACGAATGGGACGGCTCAAACAACAGCACATTACGATTTGGAACAAATAAAATTAACTATACTTTAAACAACCGTTTGCTTTTAGGCCTGATTTCCAATGTAATCGTCGCTGATTTTGACGGCCTGGGCGAGGGAATGTCAACTGCTTATGAAGGTGCTGCCGGGAACTACGATTCCGGCTGCGGCTGGTTTATAAAAGACAATGGCATCTGGAAAGTGGCCGGCCTTTGTCGGGCAGTGGAAGGCCACAGCGGACAGTCCTGGTTTCGGGACTGCAACGACCCGAATATCCTCGACCCTGATTATCTCGATGCAGTTCGCATCAGCTCCTATGCCACGTGGATAAACGAAACAATCCCGCAGCGGCTGCAGGGAGAGCTGACGGGTGACGACTGGATTGATTTCGCTGACTTTGCCGTGTTCGCATCATACTGGCTTAATACGGATTGTCACTATCCCGACTGGTGCCTGGGCGCCGACTTCGAGCCGGATGGCGATGTCGATTGGGATGATTTAGCAGAATTCGCTAATAATTGGCTTGCGGATTGACTTTATAATCTCAAGTTTGGTAAAATTCCGCAAATTTCTAACAAATCGTGTTGTATATTATTATGTTTGCCCAACAAAGATGAAAGGAAAGTCAGTTATGGGATTACTTGACCGGCTGTTCAAATCAGAAGACATGAGCGACATTATTCTCAACTGCCGCAAGTGCAAGGCGCGGTATGTCCTCGGCGAAGATGCTGTGGTCGCATCGATGCGTCAAGTCTCCGCTGATGTCCTCGCAAGTGGAGGGAGAGTGGTCGGAGACCCCTCTTCATCTCCTGACCTGGTCGACCATGGCGTCTTGACCTCCAATCCCACATTTCGCGCAATGCACGACGCACAATTGAGGCTCTTGAAGAAAGCTCGCGCTAAGGGAGTGAAACTGGCTTGGCGTTGTGCAAAATGCGAAGAGGTTCAAGAGTACCCATGGTGAGCCCCAAGAACCACCATCAGCTGAGCGGAACAGAATTTGGCCGAACAATCGCATTGAGAGCGACGAGGTATGGCGCGCGGACGCGGGCATTGCTTGCGCCTGATCTTGCTAGTTATACATTGAATTGGACTCGACTTTCCGCCGTAAGGCGTCCTGCGGACTGCCAAGATTTTCTTAGTGCCCTTTGTGCCTTAGTGGCAAAATATTTTATAAAAAAATCCGAAAAATACTTGTTTTATAATGATATTAGCAATATAATATAATTATGGATGGAATAAAATTCAGCTGGGATGCTCGAAAAGCCGAAAGAAACATCAAAAAGCATAAAGTTTCTTTTTAAGAAGCGTCAACGGTATTTTTTGATGAAAGAGCTATTGAATTTTTCGACCCCGACCATTCAAAAAAAGAAGACAGATTTTTAATGCTCGGACTTAGCTTGCGTCTTAGAATCCTGGTCGTTTGTTATTGTTTACGAAAGCACGGTTCGGAAATCAGGGTCATTTCCGCCAGAAGAGCAACGAAAAAAGAAGAAAAAATTTATGCTGGAGCCAAAAGATGAGAAAAGAATATGATTTTTCAAAAATGAAAGGACGTAAGAATCCTTATGCCAAGAAGCTTAAGAAGCAGGTAACTCTTCGTTTGGGAGTTGATGTAATTGAGTATTTTAAGGGTTTGGCAAAGGAAACGGGAGTTCCATACCAAAATTTAATAAATCATTATCTTAGAGACTGCGCACTGTCGCACAAAAAACTGATTCTTAAGTGGGCATCCTGATAAAAAGCAGGTATAGGAAGTCCTGTTTTATCTCCCGTTTTCCGTCATTTACTATCCTGTCCTCCGTCCTCCATGTAATCCGCGGTTAAAATAGATTCTTCACTATCGTTCAGAATGACATAATTATTGATGAATTTTCTGTGGTCTCTGTGTGCTCTGTAGCTAATTTTTCAGATTATGAGTGTGCCGAGCTGGTAAACGGCAAATGTTATCAGATAAGCCAAAACGGTCAGGCCGAGGAACTGAAATAACGCCCAGCCCCAGGAACCGGTTTCCTGCCTTGTCATAACAACCGTTGCCACGCAGGGCGTGCTAATCAGACAAAACAACATAATGCAAAAGCCCGTCAAAGGCGTGTAGTTTTCCTGCAATTTTTCCCGCAACGTCTCAGTGCCCTTCTCCTCGCTACCAACTGCATATACTATGCCCAACTGCGCAACAAATACCTCCTTTGCAGCTGTCGCCCCGATAAGAGCCGTTCCTATCTTCCAGTCAAAGCCAAGCGGTTTAAGGGCCGGCTCTATGGCCCGGCCGATGCTGCCAATTATGGAATGCTCCAATGTCACCTGCTGCGCCTGCTCAGGATTCAAGCCGGACAGCGACTCTTTACCCGGTTTTGGGTAACTCATCGCTACCCAGAGGATGATTGATATGACGAGGATTATTGTCCCTGCCTTTCTCAGATATATCCAGCCCCTTTGCCACATATGAATCAAGGCAGATTTCAAAGTAGGCATACGATAAGGCGGCAGCTCCATAACAAACGGAATAGTTTCCCCCCTGAAAACGGTCAGCCGTAAAACTTTAATGCAGATAATCGCCAGCCCAATTCCAATCAGATAAATCAGCCAGAGCATAGGGCCTCGCCATTGCTCCGGAAAAAAGGCAGGTATGATAAGGGCGTAAATAATTAACTTTGCACCGCAACTCATCAATGGGATTACCATTATTGTCGTAAATCGGGTACGCTTGTTCTCGAGTATTCGCGTGCCCATAATGGCAGGTATGGAACAGCCAAAACCTATAAGCATCGGTATAAAGCTCTTGCCGTGCAGGCCAATTTTGTGCATTATGCGGTCCATAATAAAGGCGGCTCTGGCCATATAGCCGGAATCCTCAAGAATCGCTATCGCCAAAAACAATAAAAGTATATTAGGCAAAAATACAATGACTCCGCCGACACCGCCGATTACACCATCAACCAAAAGAGATTTAAGCTGGCTTTCACTTCCGGCCGGCCAAAAGTCAGCTATACTTTTTCCCGCCCATTCAAAAAACTGCTCCAGCCAGCCCATCGGATAATCACCTATCTTAAAAGTCAGGAAAAAGACCATATACATCAGCAAAAGAAAAATCGGCAGCCCCAGTATGCGATTTGTTACTACGGCATCTACCATATCGCTTATGCTGTGACGTAATTCAACAGTGCTCTTGATTGTCTCCTGGCAAGCACCCGATATAAAACCATACCTTCGGTCCGCAATTATAATCTCCGGCTCATCGCTGAAAATCGTTCTTAAACGCTCGATACTGCCAGTTAGAGCCTCAAAAATCTCCCTGCTACTAATTTTCTTTGTTATCTCAATATCCTGCTCAAGCAACTTGACTGCCAGCCATTTAGAACTGTATTTTTGTGTTAATTTCGGCTCTTTATCTGTGATAAGCGTTTCAATTTTTTCCAGTTCGTTTTCAATCTCATATCCGTAATTTACCTTGTGAGTGCGCTCAACCTTTCCGGCCCGTGCTGTCTCAATAATAGCATTGAGCAACTCTGTCTTACCTTTGCCTTTATTACCCACCATAGGCACTATTTTCGCCTGTAAAAGGTCGCAAAGCTGCTCGATATCAAACTGCAAACCCCTTTGCGCGGCGATGTCACTCATATTGAAAGCCAAAACCAAAGGCACATCCATCTCGATTAACTGAGTTGCCAGATACAGGTTGCGTTCGATATTAGAAGCATCTATAATGTCAACAACAACATCCGGCTGCTCATCGATGATAAAATTGCGGGCAACAAGCTCTTCGTCCGAATAAGCCGTCAAGCTGTATGTTCCCGGCAAATCAACAATAACCATCTCATACCCGGCGTATCTGCACAATCCCTGCTTTTTTTCGACCGTCACTCCCGGGTAATTGCCTACGTGCTGGCGAGCACCTGTCAGCAGGTTGAATACAGTGGTCTTGCCGCTATTGGGATTGCCAGCCAACGCTATAGTTATTTTTCTGTTGTCGGTCATATTGTATCTCTACTAATTGTCGTTATGCTCCAATGACAGCTTCGGCGATTGTTTTCTCATCAACATAATAAAAGTGCCGCCCAACACCATAACAATGCAGAGAATCTGTCCCATTGTGAATAAATGCCATATAGAGCCCAGCCCAGGATTTGGCTCTCTTACAAATTCAATACAAAACCGAATTATTCCATAACCAATGATATAAAAGCAGAAGTGAAAACCATCGAAATAGCGCTTTTTCCTTATACTCCAAAGAATTATGAAAAGACATACTCCTTCAAAAAAGGCCTCGTAGAGCTGTGAGGGGTGTCGTAATTGATGAGTTTCGTCTAAAGGAAAGTACATCCCCCAGGGAACAGATGTAACTCGACCATAAAGCTCTCCGTTGAGAAAATTGCCTATCCGGCCAAATGTAAATCCTAAAGGAATCGCAGGTGAAACCAAGTCTGCAAAACGCCAAAACTTTACTCTTCTTTTATAGCAGAAAAGCAAAGAAGCTAAAATTACTCCAAGCAATCCCCCGTGATAAGACATTCCGAAAAGACCGATGTAGCGGAATCCATTTGAATAATCAAACGGACAAATTATTCTTAATGGATGTGCGATGAAATACGTTAAATCATAAAATAATACGAAGCCGAGTCTTCCCCCAATCAGCGTACCCGAAATAGCATACAGAAAAAAAGTTTGTATAGTGTTTTTGGAATATTCGTATCTTTCGTTTTTTAATCTGTGCAAAACAAGTAAATATGTGATAGTAAAGGCAACAAGATACATTAAGCTATAATAGCGTATTTGAAACAGGCCAATCTCAAATATATTGGGATTAATGTGCTCTGGGATATGATTCCACCAGTTCATTACTTATATCGTCTTCCAAAATATTTTAGACTTACTATAAAAAAGTGAATATAATATTAAACTTCTCTGACCATAATCTTCTGGGCCATACCCCTGCCAAACATCATCTTTGAGCCCTTAACGCTTATCACAAAAGGCCCAGAACGGCTGTTGTTTATGACCGTGATTTCGATATTGGGCACAAACCCCATTGAGATAAGGTGACTATTCAAACCTCGCCCTGCATTTATCCTGGCCAGCTTAACCGTTTCACCGGCCCTAACCATCGACAATGGTTTTAAAGGCTTGTTTCTCATAATTTCACCATAATCTTCGACGCATCTTCTTTGCGAAGTGAAAGATGATAGCCCTTCAATTTCACATCAATCGGATCACCAAATGGCGCGACTCTTTGAACTTCCACAATTGTCCCCGGCACAACACCCATATCAGCGATGCGCTTATTCACGCCGCTTTGTCCAATTATCTTAACAATTTTGCCTTTTTGGCCCGGTTTAAGCTCGTTAAGCCCGACTATGCCGCTCACTTTACTTATCTCCCTGTTTGAAAAATCGCTATTTTGCAATCTGGTTTTACAGAACCTTTGAAATTCGCCTGCAAAATCGTAACCATTTTTATTGCCGTGGTTAATAAAGTCTATGAAACACAAAAGTCTTGCAATAACCTCTATCCCAAGGATGTGCTCAGCCCTGCAGGCCACCTGCTGGGCAATATCCGAATCAATCCCCAGGACATCAATGAAAAACGATTTGAGAATATTATGTTTCCGCACAACTTCGGCTGCCGCTGCCTGACCGGCTCCAGTAAGTGTAACATATTCGTATGGCTTATAATTAGCCAATCCCTTTTTCCTCAAAAGCCGTAAGGCACCGGTAACAGAAGACTTAGAGACGCTGAGCAATTTTGCTATGTCCTTGCTACGGGCCACGTCCGACTCACCGGCGAGATTAAATATCGCCTCAAGGTAATCCTCAAGGGATGCACTTAATTGTTTA
>Ga0307437_1000638_pt1 | contig 26430 bp, 22 predicted proteins | sample SalMarWE160390MG_FD_202146 | JGI IMG/M metagenome (GOLD analysis project Ga0307437, IMG submission 202146) | Salt marsh sediment microbial communities from the Plum Island Ecosystem LTER, Massachusetts, United States - WE1603-90 | ecosystem: Environmental > Aquatic > Marine > Intertidal zone >...
GTGCTCGTGCCAGTGGAGCTCGGAGTCGACGTCCTCGTCTCAGTCCAGGTCGGCGACGGCGTGCTTGTGGACGTCGGGGTCCAAGTAGCCGTGGTGGAAGGAGTGGCGGCCAGCGCAGCGGTGGCTGTCAGGCTTGGCGTAGAGGTACGGGTTGCTGTGGGCGTGGCCGGCGCGGTAGGGGTCCTGGTAGCCGTAGCAGTGTCGGTTGGCGCCACAGTCTTCGTCGGCGTGTCGGTCGGCGCGGTAGTAGCCGTTGGTATACTCGTCGCGGTGGGTGTCCAAGAAGGTGTTGCAGTCGGGCTCGATGTGGAGGTGCTCAGCGGCAAGGTCGCTGTGGCCTCTTCTGGTTCAGGAGTGCCAGGCGTCTGCGACGGAGAAGGCGTCGAGGTTGACGTGAACGTGGGCACTATCCCTGGGCCGGTCCCCGGTGTGGGGGAACCTGCTACTCCCTCTACGGTCGGTGCTGGTGGAGTGGGCGACTCCTCAGCAGGCCTGCCCATCGAGACCGCCAGGCGGCCACCGGGCGGCACTGTGAAGATGAGGAGTGCGATGAAGCCCCCAATCACGAAGAAGTTGAGGATGGCCAGAACGACGATGATGGTCACCCATGACTCTGAACTGAGATTCCTCATAGCAGGTCACGTCAGACCAGCTCTCTCCTGCTCATCTCAATGAGTCGTCGCGACAGAGCGACGATAGGCCCCATGAGAGTCATTACCTCCCTCCAAGGGATGTCCCGGAGACCCAGCTCTGTTCCTCGCCTCGATCGGCGAAGGAGAACGAGGGCAGCGACGGCACCCAGAGAGGCCCCCAATACGATTCCGAGCAGAATGGCGGGGCTCCAGCTCCTCGTGTTCACTGCTCACCTCCGTTTGGCCAGATAGCTCAGGCCTCTTTTCAACCCCTCGGTGGCAGCCCAGGTCCAGAAGACCGGCTGGACGGCCACTGCCGATGCCAGCTTGGACAGGCGCTCTGCTCGCTCCACTCCGCTTCGCACCTGGCGGAGCCTGGGCTTGATGGGTGCCTTCAAGCGGCGCACGTATTTGATTGCATAGAAGGGGAGAATCACCAAAGGCACCGCGACTACAGCGGCTTCCATAACCAGCAGAACGAGGGACAGATCTCTTGCCAGGGTCAACCCCTCAGCGGACATGGCTCCACTCCACAGGATCACTTGCGCTGGCCTATTGTACACAGGTTGTTCTTGATAGTCAATCGAATTGGGGAAGGAACGGCAGCAGAACACGAGGGGCCGCTCACGACGACGGCTGCCAGCATCCCAGCGATGCTCCATGGCACAGGCGATACCCACAGTGTTGCCAACCGTCAGGCGTTCTGCTATAATACGACTGTTCGACACCAGGAGACGGTGCTTGGGAGAATACAAGGGTGAAGTGTCCTAATTGTGGCGCCACGTTCAGAGGCGGTCGTGGCCGATGTCCCGCGTGTGGCTACAGAGTGCAAGCCAAGACACTTGTGAGGCGATGTCCGGAATGTCGCGCCAGAGTCGCGGAGGGTGCCAAGACCTGCCTGATGTGTGGGTCGAGTCTGGATGGCGGCAAGAGCTTCCTTCCTCAAGTATCCCTCTCGATGGTCCCCCCCGCACCCCTGCTGGGAGCTGTCCTGGCCGTCGTGTTGCTGCTAGCCGTCTGGTTTCTCAAGCCGTGGAGGGGTATTCACCTGGGAACCTACTATACTCCCACGGCCACCGCTACATTCACACACACGCCCACCTCCACCGCCACTCCTAGCGCGACGCCCACGTCTCCACCCACCGACACACCAACGCCGCAAGTGACCACCTACATTGTTCGAAGCGGTGACACGCTGAGCCTGATAGCCGGCCAGTTCGGGGTGACCGTGGACTCCATCATGGAGGTCAACGGGCTTACAGACTACGTGATCCAGGCAGGTCAGGAATTGCTGATCCCCGTCGAGGTAGAAGAGCCCGCGGCCAGCACTGTGGCTTCGGAGGCCCCCGGCGCGGAGGCCACAATGCAGCCAGCAACCAGGACATACGTCGTGCAACCGGGAGACAGCTTGTCCGAAATAGCCGGACGCTTCGGTGTGTCACAGCAAGCGCTCATGGAGGCCAACGACATCACCGACCCGGACGCGATCCGCGAGGGTCAGCCATTGGTGATACCAGGTCTCGCGTCCTCCACGGAGACTCCCGGTATCGGGGGGCCGCCGACGCCCACGGTCTCATCCGAGCTTGTCTATCCGGCCGCCATCCTGCTAGCACCTCCAGACGGGTCGGAGTTCCGCGAGGAAGATGCCGAGACGCCGATTCTCCTCAACTGGCTGTCTGTTGGCCTGTTAGGTGAGGACGAGTGGTACTCCGTATCAATACAGTACCTGAACGACGACGAAGCTGAAGAGCAGGAGATCCTCAATCTCGGCAAGGCAACATCCTATCGTGTTCCGCTTGAACTTCGCCCACCTTCGGAAGCCGAGACTCACCTCTTCGAGTGGCAAGTCACGGTCATACGGTTGGTCGAAACCGAGCTTGAGGGCGAACCACAGACGGTCCAGATAGGCCGCGAGAGCGAGAAACGCGGGTTCTACTGGTACTGATCAGGTTCCACCGATGGTGATTTCCCCGATGACCATCGTTGGTGCGCCAACCGAAGCGGCAAGGGGTATGAACCTCAGATCGTCTGCAGTCCCCTGAACGTTGGCTAGCATGTCCAGCATGTTGCCCGCAACCGTGACCTCAGTGACGGGTTTGATGATCTCACCGTTCTCCACCCACAAGCCGCTGGCACCGACGGAATAGTCTCCATTGATGGGGTTGATGCCCCCAGTGTTCATCGTGCTAGTGACGTACAGACCTTTGTCAACGCGGCCAATCAACTCGGCGACCGGCGTCGAGGATGGCTCCAGATAGAGGTTGGTTGGAGCAGGGTGGGGCAGGGTTCTATGAGAACCCCTCTGACCGTTTCCAGTGGACGCCGTGCCCTCCACGTTCGCCGTGTAGGTGTCGTAGAGCAGTCGTTCGAGCCGGCCATTGGCTATGAGCCGCGTTCTCGAACTGGCCACTCCTTCCCCATCGAAAGGAGCTGACGCGAGACCACCAACCAATCGGCCGTCATCGATCAGGTTGACACTCTCGGCAGCGATCTTCTCTCCCACCTTCCCCATGAGGAACGAGCGACCGCGCTGCGTAGCCTCGCCAGTCAGCGCCCCCGCCAGAAACAACAAGAGTTCCGTCCCTGCGAAGGGGTCCATGATCACTTCTGCCTGTTGGGTCCTCACCGGTGTTCCACCCATCAACTGCAGGGCCCTGCGGGCAGCTTCGGCACCAATCTCCTGGGGGTCGAGATCCTCGTAGAAGACAGACCAACCGAGCCCCATTCCGGAGGCTTGTTCGCCTTCGTCTCTGGCCACCGCCTGGAGATAGGCGACGACCCCTGTCCTCTCGTAGCAGCCGGAGAACCCATGCGAGTTTGCCAGATACACACGTGCGAGCTCATCGTGGTAGGAACAGTACAGCGTCGCCACCACACGCTGATCGTAGCTGAGAGCCACCCGCTCGACCTCCAAGACGAGATCCATCTTGTCCCCGACACTGCGCCGGGACAACTGACCGTCGTGGATCCTCAATTCCTCAGCGGAGACGGGGCAGTGTTTGTGAGGTGGCAGAGTCCTGTACTCGTCGCGGTCGGCACTGTCTGCGAGCGCGACGGCGGCCCGGAGTGTGGATTCCAATGCCGGGGCTGCGAAATCGGAGGTGTAGGCATAGCCCATCCTGCCGCGCTTGATGATACGCAGTCCCAATCCCCTGGAAACCGCTCGCGACATCTCCCGGACCTCTCCAGCGCTGACGCGGATCATAGTCGACTGGCCGTGCGTAACCACCGCTTCTGCTTCAACGTCTCCGCTAGAGGCTTGAGCGACAAGCTCCTCTGCCAGCTTGAGGTAGTCCATGTCCCTGCTGTGATCCTGACTCATTGGCGTCCCTTCGTGCCACCCACCGTGATGCTGGGAATCAGTAGTGTGGGCTGTCCCACGCCCACCGGAACCTGTTGCCCCTTGCCACACATCCCCAGCCCCTTGTCGAGCTCCAAGTCATGGCCAACCATGGTGATCTCTTTCAGGATCTCGGGGCCGTTTCCGATCAGAGTCGCCCCCCTCACCGGAGCAGTCAGTCTCCCGTCCTCAATCAGGTATCCTTCATTGACACTGAAGACGAAATCACCCCTGGCCGTGTCCGCCTGGCCGCCCCCCAGCATCTTGACATAAAGCCCGCGCTTGACCGACCGAAGGATTTCGACGGGGTCGCTCTCGCCCCCTTCGATCAAAGTGTTCGTCATACGAGGCATGGGGAGGTAGCGAAAGGACTGTCGCCGCCCATTCCCCGTCGACTGGCGGCCAGCGCTCCGGGCCTGGGCGAGATCCCACATGTATTCTCTCAGGACGCCTTCCTCGATCAGCACTGTACGCTGCGAGGGCGTCCCATCGTCATCGAAACGATAGGAGCCACGTCGCCCAGGCAAGGTGGCGTCGTCCACGAGGGTGATCAGAGGGGAGGCCACCTGCTCACCCACACACCCTGCAAAGATGGAGCCTCCCTGCATCACCGCATCGGCCTCCAAGGCGTGTCCACACGCTTCGTGGAACAGAACCCCTCCCCAACCATGGTTCATCACCACGGGCATTGGGCCTGCCGGGGCCGGTTGTGCGTCAAGCATCCTCACAGCAGAGGCGGCTGCCTCCCGCACCTCGGCCACCGGATCGGCCTGATCGAGGAGCTCGAGGCCCATCTGCCCGCCGATACCCCGGATGCTTTCCTGAACCAGATTGTGCTTTCGCGCCATGACCACCAGGATGAGCCCAAGGATGTTCCGTTCTTCTTCCGCCCACAGCCCTTCGGAGTTCCCGATCCAGACCCGCCGACGGTATTCGCGGTAGAGGACTTGCACCTGACTCACCCGAGGGTCGTAGGCCCTTGCCTCTCGGTCCAGGTCGTGGAGCAGTCGGCTCTTGGCGCGCTCACTCACCTCGTCGAACGGTTTTTGAGTGGTGAATGCCAGATCGCTATGGGCGCGGGTGAAAGCGAGCACCTGCGAGCGGTTGGTGCCTCTGGCTGCCGAGGCGGCCTCTCTCGCCGCAGTTAGCAGACTAGCTTCTGACAAGTCGTCGCTGTGGGCGTAGGTCGCCAATCCACCATAGAAGACGCGGATCCCAGCGCCACGGTCCAATCCCCGCACCGCTTCTTCTACCTTGGAATCCTCCAGGCCCAGGGTGGTGCTCTCTCTATCCTCGATGTAGATCTCGCTCAGGTCCCCGCCGTTTTTCAGGGCCTCAGACAACACCCTGCGTGCAGACTCTTCAGGTACCAGCTCCACTTTCCTCATTCTATGCTATGCTCCCATCCCCCACGCCTTATGCCTGGCCCAAGACAGCAAAAGACATCGCCAACCCCACGGCGATGCCCTTTCCCGGACATTCTCCACGAGAAATAGGACCGCGTCCTGCTACTGATCTGCCGACTGTGCCTGGGAGCGATGCAAGCGCTTGATGAGTCGCGATTTCCTCCGAGCTGCGTTCTTCTTGTGCACTACGCCCTTCTGAGCTGCTCTGTCCAGTGCACTCACGGCCAATGAGGCAACTTCGGCAGCCTCATCCAGCTTCTGCTCGGCGATCAGTTGATTCGCTCTCTTGATGTACGTTCGGGCCTGAGAACGGTAGACCCGGTTGCGCAGTCTCCGCTTGTCGGACTGTCTCAGTCTTTTCTTGGCTGACTCAGTTACTGGCAAGACCCATACTCCTTTCGTCTTTCACTCACACAGAATCATCATACATCCTTTCCAGGGATTTGTCCAGCTTTACATCCGTCTGAAACGATGGTATAATTCACGAAGTGATATACAGTCTGGTGCCGGGAGGCGCTACGTAGTGATGAGCGAGATGCAACTCGATACCCTCACGCAGAGGTATTGGCAGGGTTTCGAGTTGGCCAGTGGCGACTTGGAGCATCTGTCAGAAGTCCTCATTGAGGAAGAGGCTCCAATGACTGTGGAGGCTCTTACCAGGCGGGTGATGGAGAAACGCCTTGCGGACGAGAAGGCGATCTGGGATGACAGGGAGTCCAAAGGACACATCTACCAACCCCGCGACACTTACTCCGAAGGTGATCACCTGGTCTTCTCCGCCCTGGGAGATGTGGTGGGAACGGTGGTCGCAGTTCGGCCAGGTCGGCATCCCGACCATGCGCCATTCGACGTCATCCAGGTGAGGATGGAGGGCGGCGGAGAGACCAGAGAGTTTGCCGCCAATATGGGCATCCCCCACGCATTGAACTTCATCCAGGTGGGCCAGGACACCGATCTCGATCTAGGTGACCTGGCCGGGGTGAGCTCGGCACTCAGGCACAGCTACGGGCACTACGTGAAGCCCGTGCTGCTAAGAGGTCTGCGCGAGAGTCCTGAGTTCGCGGATTTCGGCGAGGAATGGTTCCTGAGAGGTTTCATGCTACCCATCGAGGAGGGACACCTGAACCTCGCCGAGGCGGTGCTGGATCTGGCAGCGGGCTTCTCCTCGGCCCAGCAGATCCTAGAAGTCCTAGAGATGCCGCCAGAGATTGCCCAAGCCGTGCAGATCTTCTCCCTGAACCACGCGCTCGGCTCCGACAGGCAGTCAAGATTCAGGTACGCTGGCACCAGGACGAGGATGGAGTGGTGCCTACCCAGGGTAGCCGACTCGAGGCCTCTGCGTTTCGAGCGTGGTCCGATGGATATCTCTCGCGATCACGAATTGGATCAGGTTGTCGAGCTCATCACCGATGAGAGTGCGCAGCCCAACGGCCATGGCGAGAACGACGAATGGTCCCACGTCCTCACATTCTACGATTGGTACTGGGGACACCTGCCCTACGACCAAGTCGCGATGAACCTCCTCGTTGACCCCTTCATAGAGGACCAGCTTTGCGCGCGGGTACATCTGCGTTTCGGGAGTGGTGAAGAGCCGTTTCCGGTTATCATCCGCTACCCTTCGGAGGAGCGTCTGGGCTGGTGGGGAAGCGCCGAACTGAGGCACTTCTTCGAGGTCAAGGAACTGGCTCCGGGCGCGACGGTAATCGTGCGGCGGACTCCCGCGTCGGAGACGGAGGGTATCTACGAGCTAGACTATCTACCTGGGCCGGCAACACGAATGGAGATGCTGGACTACGACGAGAGAAGGCAACCCGTGTTCCGAAGGCTCAGCCTCAAGTGTGCCGTCGACGAAGAGATGGCCCTGCCCAGATCTCGCTTCAGCGCTCTGGAGGCCCTCCGGTTCTTGGACGAAAGTGAGCGGCGAGCGACCACACTCCTGCTGAAGACGGCTTTCCAGCGAGTCGGGGAAAAGCTGCTACGCGGGCTTGGAATAGTTTATCGAGCGAGCTTCGCTGACCTCTTCGTAGCCACCAACATCGAGCGGCCTCTGCCTTGGACAATACTTCAGACCATCTTCGAGCAGGAGGTCTACCCTTGCTTCCGCATTGATGATGATGGTTTGTATCTGTATGACCCTGGGAAGAGTGACATCGAGGCCAAGAAGCTCAGGTTGACGTGGGACCAGGCCATCCTAGACTCAGGGAGATTGGGGCGCTAGAAAGGAGGCAGTGTTGGGGACGTTGGTGCGTCCAGATATCAACACCAAGTTCCGCGTCGACTACGACGGGTGGGCAGAGCGCAACGGCAACATTCGAATCCTCATCCGCGAGCAGCTATGCGCGGAGTGCAAAGCGAAGTTCGGGAGCGACGCAGCAGCTCAGGACATAGACTGGGTAAGTCCTAGTACAGGAGAAGTGACCGTCGTAGATGGGCTCCGCTATGCTTTGCGTGACTGCTGCAGCCGCAGGGACGACTACATCTCTCGTAGGACTCCGTTGACTGCGGCCATCTTCCGCGCACTCATCGCTGACGATGACACGCCACTGTCGGCGACAGAGATTCACGAGAGAATCGGCAGAAGTGACCCGAAGACCTTGCTTCGAATCCTACTCGGGGAAGGTATGCGAACGCACTATGGCGTGAGACCCATCCTTGGATAGCGATTCGGATTCTGCCACGCGGAGCCCCTCCGTGCTGTGCGACTCCACGAGAGGTGGCTCCCGTTTTTTGTGTCCACTAAGCAAAGAGATGGTCTGGCAGGGAGATGCCCAGACTCTCCACTCTGTCTAGGAACAGCGGCTTGATCCCCGTCGGCCGAAGAGGGCTCTGCCGTCCGCTTTCCGTCTTCCTGGCCTCGCTCCGCTCGAGATCCCCACGGACAAAGATCTCGCGGAGCAAGTGGTCATCGTTCTGGGCTTCCGCTACTTCCGTCAGGCTCAACACCGCAGAAGGGCTATCAGGCGATCTGCCAAGCTGGACGATCAAGTCCAGGCCACTGGAGAGCATACGCTTGACAAGACCACTGTCCAGGCCCTCTCCGCGGGCGACGCCGAGCTTCTCGAGCCTAAGCAGTGCATCCTGTGGTGAGTCGGCGACAATGGAGAACATGACGCCACTCATGGCGAACAGTAGTCTGAGGAGCAAAACGGCCTCGTCTCCCTCCACCCGGTCGAGAATGAGGCCTGTGGGGTGCATCTTCGGTACGAGGGACAGGAGATAGTGCCGGCTGATGCCAGGTCCGAGGTCCTCAGGATCCACATGAGCCTTGAGCGCAGTAATCCCTTCACGTTCTAGCGATGGCTCGCCCGGATTCTGAACGGCCAATATCTGTCCATCGCCGGCCAGACACGAAACCAAGGCATGGAGCAATATCCTCTTGCCGCTTCCTTCGGCGCCGGAGATGGCCAGGTTCAGCCTGGCCGCGATGCACAACTCCAAAAACTCCAGCGCCTGAGCAGTGAGGACGCTCCTTTCGATGAGTCCTTCGGCGTCAGGCGGAGCGCCTATTCCGGATCGGGCTTTCGGTGAATCATCCACGAGCCTTGGTCCCGCATATTCTATCAGAAGGCAGCAGGCGGTGCAACGAGCGGAACCCACACTCCGTTTACGTAACCCAACGCGGCTACCGTCCTCCTTTGACGGGCTTGTCCCATGATGGATGAAGGGCACAGAACACAGATCGCCCGCGCGGCAACCGTAGTGATGGCCGCATTCGTCGTCAGCCGGACCCTGGGATTGGGGCGAGAGGTCTTCATCGGCAGCCAGTTCGGCACCAGCCCGGAGTTGGATGCCTATCTGGCAGCTTTCCGCATCCCGGATCTGATCTTTCAGTTGGTCGCCGGTGGCGCGCTCGGCTCTGCATTCATACCCACCTTCACTGGCTATCTCGTGAGCGGCAGGAACAGGGAAGCGTGGCGCCTAGCCAGCTCGATCGCGAACCTGGTGCTGGTCATTCTCACAGCCTGTGCCATTCTAGCTGCATGCTTCGCTCCCTGGCTGGTTGGCCACGTAGTTGCGCCAGGCTTCACTCTTGAGCAGCAGATACTGACGGTGCGGCTGATGCGGCTCATGCTGCTATCACCCATAGTCTTCGGCGTCAGCGGCGTGGCCATGGGTATCCTCAACTCGTATCAGCACTTTCTCCTGCCTGCTCTCGCCCCATCTGTTTACAATCTCTGCATCATCGCAGGCGCGGCGCTGCTCAGCCCCTCTCTAGGCGTCTTCGGCCTGGCCTGGGGAGTAGTCGCCGGCTCCTTTCTGCATCTGGGCATTCAAGTACCCCAGCTGCTCCGAAAAGGCCTGTCGTATCGACCCGTGATCGACGTCTTCCACCCGGGTGTGCAAGAGGTGGGCAGACTCATGCTTCCTCGTGTGTTGGGACTGGCCACAGTGCAGATCAACTTCCTCGTGAACACCTTCCTGGCTTCAGGACTGGCAGGCGGAAGCCTGGCAGCCCTCAACTATGCGTGGATGCTCATGCTCCTCCCTCAGGGTGTCTTCGCCATGGGTATCGCGACGGCTGCCTTTCCCACCTTCTCCCAGCTCGCCGCCAAGGGCCAGAGCCGCGAACTTCGGCAGATGCTGTCGCAGACACTTCGCCTCATCCTGTACCTCGCAATCCCTTCTACCGTGGGCCTGATCCTGCTCCGCGAACCTCTCACCCAGCTACTGCTCCAGCGTGGCCGCTTCGACGTCTCATCCACCGCCGCGGTAGTCTGGGCCCTCCAGTTCTATGCGCTGGGGCTGGTGGGACACTCAGCCCTGGAGATCGTGACCCGTGCCTTCTATTCCCTCCACGACACGCGCACTCCCGTAGTGATAGGCGTCGCAGCGATGGCAGTTAACATAATCCTGAGTTTGATGCTGATCGCTCCTTTGCTGCACGGGGGGTTGGCCCTCGCCAACTCGCTGGCAACCCTCGGGGAGACCGCTGTGCTCCTGATCATCATCCGGCGCAGGCTCGGTGGTGTTCATGGTGGTGCCATCCTGGTGTCCGCCGCGAAGACGGTGGCCGCTTCGGCGGTGATGGCTGTGGGTCTCGTCCTCTTCGCGCGATGGACAGAGGGCAGCCACATGGTCGTACGGGCAGGTGGTTCCGTGCTCGTGGGTGGCGCCCTGTTCCTGGTGGCTTCTCTCGCCCTGCGGTCCGACGAGCTGAGAGTGCTGAGGATGGTCTTCAAGCGATAGTGTTTTGCCGACCGACCCCAACGGTGGTCCACAACAGCCACTGATGGCCTGATGAGCTAGGTCGGCACCCGTGCGGCAGATCTGGTCGCATCGGTACCGCAATGGCACCCGTGCATCGACAAGCCGTGGGCCGGTGCCGCGCGACCCGGCTCGTCACCCTACGATAGTGATCGACCAGCCCTCGGGTTGAACTTGGCCACCACATCGCCCAGGCCCACACCGAGCTCTCTGGCCACTTCAGGGCACTTGGCCTTCAGGACGAAGAGGATCCGGCTCGACGTCTCATTGAGTGTCTCGAAATTGGCCTGGCCCTTGCTCACAACCAGGTCTGCTGCCACGAACAAGCGGTGGAACTCCTCAGAGCAGCTTCCGAGCTCGGTGCCGATCATGGGAGATCCGTTACTGACAACGCGACAAACACGGTCCAGCTCGGCGAGATCTGCATCCTCCATGGTGGCATCGTTGAGGATGGCCTGCCCCTTGACCACCGCAGTCACCTCTGCCCCTCTTGCAGACAACTCCTCGATGAGCACTCTGTCGAAGACCGTCTCCCCTGCGTTGTCCAGCAGATAGAGCAGTCGTGTGGCAGTGGCAAGGCGCTCCTCCAGAACGGGGCAATCGTCTACAGCGAAGCCCTGGCGCACGACCTCGTTCAGGACACCCACTACGTCCACCTCGCCACCACTGAGGATCCCCAGGTCCATGACATTCCCGGCGGCTGCTACCCTGACCGCTGTTCTCAGCGGATGGGAGGAGGCCTCGACGATGGACCCGAGCTCGGGATACATGCGCAGCGCCAACTCGTTGTAGTGACGCTTCTTGGAGAGGAAGGGATCAGAGCAGCCCAGTACCTCCTGGGCACGCCACAGGGCGTATGTCGAATTGTGCGCCGGTGTGTCTTCTAGCGACAGTTGCGGGAGCACTCGAGCCACCTCATTCAGCACGCGGCGCTGTTCTTCCGGATCGTCCGTGACTTGTCGTGCCGCTGAAAGCGCCTGCTTCAGATAGCAGGGGACACAAGTGGGAGTCGCCTTCATAAGCCTGCCTCTTGGAGATAGCGACGCGCTGCCTCGGCGAGGATGGCGGCTCCGATGGGAAGGGCGTTCTCATCAAGGTCGAAATCCGCGCTGTGCAACTGAAGGGATCTCTCGCTGTGCGGCGATTTCACCCCCAGGAAGAACATGGCGCCAGGAGCCTGATCTGCCAGAATGCTGAAGTCCTCGGCCCCCATCTCGGGTTGCGCCGGAAGGACGTTGTCAACTCCCAGCAGGTCCGCCGCGACCTCCCCGATGAGAGCGGCCATCGCTAGATCGTTGACCAGCACGGGAAAGCCCTCTTCCATCTCGAGCTGGAAGTCGCCCCCCAAGGTCCTCGACAGGCCGAAGGTATTCCGCAGTTCGGCCCACATCCGCCGCCGTACGTCCTCGTCCAAGCTACGGATGGTACCCTTGAGCTGCACTTCTCCTGGGATTATGTTGCCTGCCGTGCCCCCGTGAATGGAGCCAACCGTGACCACAGCCGGTGCCGTGGGGTCGAGTCGCCGGGCCACGATCCCCTGTAGCGCCGAGATCACCTGGGCGCTGACGAACACCGGGTCTATGCCGAGGTGCGGAAAAGCCCCATGACACCCATCTCCCACTATCGTAGCCCTGAAGACATCCGCAGCCGCGCACATGGGGCCTCCGCCCACCTTGATCCTCCCTGTCTCCGTCCTCGGCTCCACGTGCAAGGCAATCACCGCATCCACTCCATTCATCGCACCGTCGTCCACCATGCGCATGGCGCCGCTCTTCCCCTGGTCGTCGGTGCCCTCCTCGCATGGCTGGAACAGGAACCGCACCCGGCCGGGAAGCTCCGTCCTGCACAAGAGCATGGCCGCCCCCAGCACCATGGCCGTGTGAGCATCATGCCCACACGCGTGCATCACACCCGGCACCTGCGACGCGTATGGGACGTCATTCTGCTCCCGGATGGGCAGCGCATCCATGTCCGCTCGGATGGCGATCGTCGGTCCCTCGTTTCCCAGATGGCCCACCACTCCCGTCTTCCCGACACCAGTCTCCACCTTGAGCCCGAGGGATGACAAGGTCTCCGCAACCAGCCGCGCCGTCTCCGTCTCGCGGAACCCCAATTCGGGGCGGCGATGGATGGCCCGGCGTAGCTCGACCAGGGCGGGCTTCAAGTCATCAGCTTCGTGCAGTCGTTCTCCGATCTCCATTGGATGTCTAACCCCCAATAGCTTGGCATGTGCCGATCCTTTTCGTCGCACTGGCCAGGGGATCGACACAGATAGGCCGACAGTATTATATGCGTCGGCAAACGGCAGCGGCAAGGTCGAGAACGCGCATGGCGCCGTGAGAACGTGCCAGCCTCTGCCAGATTGGTCCCATGTAGAGTGCACGTGCGCTGAAGGGAGATCGAGGTGGCGCTGGGGATCTTGCTCGCGCCGCGTGTATGACACCATCTCTGCGCACGCGCCACCAGGAAGGCGCTGCCAACGGGTACAGGACATGAATACCTTAGGCTCGTACCGACGTTGCCAGCAACGCGGGTCCTCTGGCCACTGCGACCCGACGCCCTAGCGGAACCCCGTTGTGTTTGGCGTAGCGGTTGCGGTATAATGGTCTGCCAAGGCCTTGCACGTCGTTCAATCCGAGCCCCGGGGAAGAGTCATGAAGCTCTCCGTCTTGATCCCAGCCTACAACGAGGAGGCTACCTTGGAGGAAGTCATCCGGCGGGTCTCCGAGATCAATCTGGAGAAGGAGATCATCATCGTGGATGATTGCTCCACAGACAGGACGCCGGACATCCTGTCATCCCTCGAGGCAGAGGAGCTAGTGGTGCTCACTCACGGCCGCAACAGGGGAAAGGGCGCAGCCATCAGAACCGCTCTGGCAGCGGCCCGGGGCGACGTCGTGGTCATCCAAGACGCGGACCTGGAATACGATCCGCAGGACTTTCACAAGCTCGTCGCGCCCTTCCTGGGGGGGGAGGCAGAGGCAGTCTACGGAGTCCGATCTCTGGACGAACAAAGATGGCTTATGCGAGTAGGGAACCGCTTCCTGACAACGGTCGCGAATCTCTTCTACGGCTCAGACCTTCAGGACATGGAGACCTGCTACAAACTGATCCCCAGAGAAACGATGAGGAGTCTCGACCTCCGCTCGGACGGCTTCGACATCGAGGCCGAGATCACTGCCAAGATCCTGAAGAGGGGTCATAGGATCCACCAGGTGCCCATCTGGTACTCCCCCCGCACCGAGAAGAAGCTTACACCCCTGGATGGTCTGCCGACCCTCTGGGCGCTGATAAGGCTGCGCTTCACGGGCTGATCCCAGCGCGGGTACACACTCCCCGGTCCGCTGCCGAATGGCCGATGTGGTGACTGAGCTGGTCCCAGCGAGATCATGTTGACAGACCGAGAGTCCAAGAACCATCCACCCTTGAACGTGCTGCAACTGGGCCTCCACCCATACGAGTGTGCCCTCCGGCTCCAGCATCAGATCGTTGCCGCCAGACGCGACGGCAGAGTCGCGGACACCCTCATACTGCTCCAACATCCGCCGGTGATCACCCTTGGGCGGCGTGGCGATGAGCGAAACATACTGGTGTCCAGGGCGTGGTTGGTCGAGCAGAACATCCAGGTCCATCGAGTGGAACGTGGCGGCGACGTGACCTACCACGGACCAGGGCAGTTGGTGGGCTACCCCATCATGGACCTTCGCCAGCACCGCGAGGACGTCGGTCGGTACATGCACTGTCTGGAAGAAGTCCTCATACGCACGCTGGGCGAATTCGGCATCGAGGGAGGACGCTCGCCAGGGAACATCGGCGTATGGTTGGACGAGCAAAGGAAGATCGCGGCCCTCGGAGCGCGCATAGAGAAGTGGATCACTTACCATGGCTTTGCCCTCAACGTGGGAGCCGATGTCTCCCACTCCCAGATCATCGTGCCCTGCGGACTTGCAGACAAGGAAGTGACCTCCATGGAGGAGACCCTGGGACGGCCAATTGACATGGGCAGAGTGCGCGAGAGCCTCGTGCGGTGTTTTGCCGCCGTATTCGGCGTCGATGTAAGGGAAGTCGCCTTCAAGGATCTGCTCCCATTGTTGGAGCGTGAATGATGGGACGATGCGTCGATCGCAAGACCGCTCTTGAGCGGGCATCCTGGGGCTTTAGGGAGGCTTGTCAATGAACGACGATTCTGCTATAATATAAGTGGTCAAAGGCGATTCGTCGGGGCGTAGCGCAGCCAGGTAGCGCACTTGTATGGGGTACAAGTGGTCGGAGGTTCAAATCCTCTCGCCCCGACTGCTGCGTAGCGGTGTGTTTACCCCTCCGCCCTGCAACGGGTGCTCTGTTATTGTCGGATGGCCGGCAGCCCGCTATGCTGTCGGCCATTTGTGGTGCGTCGACGAGCGAATCTCGATTGAGAGCGTACCATGGACGAAGCGGTCTACCGGTGCCCCGATCTAGGCGCCGACGATATCACTCTCCTCCACCGCATAGAGAGAGATCTGCCTATCCTGGCGGACATCTCTGGCGCCGACATGCTCGTGTATTGTCCACTGGTGGAAGCCCAAGCGATGGTGGTTGCTCAGGCCAGGCCCCACTCGGTGCCCCCCATCTACGACGAGCCGATGCTCGGTCAGGTTATCGCAGCACCGGAGAAGCCAGCGGTGATGGATGCGCTGGAGACCGGGAGTTCCACGAGAGGAACGCAGGGAGTGCGCGCCGAAGGCGCACCTGTCGTTCAGGAGGCCCAGCCGATATTCGGCTTGGATGACAAGGTGATCGCCGCCTTGTCCGTCGAAAAGACCATGATAGAACACGAACGCCACCGACATCGGCCCCTCAGATTTCGAAAGGCCCTCGAGCGCCTACAGGCGATGGTTCTACAGAGCGAGTTGCAGGGCCTCGACGCCCTGACGCCATTCGGCGAAGAGGATGGTATCTTGCTCGTAGACCAGCGGCGCCGCATCCGATATGCAACGGACATCGCCACGAACCTCTACCGGCGACTGCGCTACATGGACACCCTGGAGAAAAAGGAACTGTCCACTCTGCACACCGGAGACGACGGATTCGTCGAGAGAGCGCTGCTCGAGAAGCGGTGTCTGGAGGAAGAGGCAGCCGAGGCGGATAGGGTCTGGATAAGGAAAGCGATCCCCATTTTCGCGCAAACCGACTCGGTCCCTCTGTCCTGGCGCCTTCTCCGTTTGTCCAAGCCAGCCCAAATGACCGTCACCGGCGTGCTGTTGCTCATACACGATGCAACTGAAGCCCGCCGCGAGGAGAAGGACGCCCGGATCAGGGCTGCGATGATTCAGGAGATACATCATCGTGTCAAGAACAACCTACAAACAATCGCCTCACTGCTCCGGTTGCAGGCTCGGAGGGCTGCCTCTGACGAAGTGAAGCAGGTACTCTCGGATGGTGTCAGCCGGATACTAAGCGTGGCAGCCGTGCACGAGTTCCTCTCGGAGCACGAGTCGAGAGTCATCAACATCAAGGATGTGAGCCGAAGGATCCTAGATCAGTTGCGGGAGGGCGTGCTGTGCGCGGAGGAAGGCATCCAGTTCACACTTCGCGGGTCCAATATCTACCTGCCCACCCAGCAGGCGACTGCTTGCGCTTTGATCATCAACGAGTTGTTGCAGAACGCTCTGGAGCACGGATTCGCCCCGACGGAGGGAGGTGACGTGATCGTCGAATTGCGCGACGGCGCCGACCAGGTGACGCTGAGAATCAGCGACTCCGGCAAGGGTTTGCCGGACGGGTTCGACCTCGAGAGGGATAGCCATCTGGGACTCACAATAGTGCAGACCCTTGTGAAGGATGATCTGAGGGGAGGGTTCGAACTGAAGGACGGCGATGGCGTCCAGGCGATCGTGACCTTCCCCAAAACACCATTAGGGGGTGATCGAAAATGGAGCAAGCTAGAGTAGTTGTAGCGGACGACGAATCCATCGTGCGCATGGATCTCAGGGAGATGTTGGAGAGTCTAGGATACCTGGTGGTCGGCGAAGCAGGTGACGGTGAGAGCGCTGTACACCTCGCCCGCGAGCTCAAACCCAACATCGTGATCATGGACATAAAGATGCCGGGTATGGACGGGATCGAGGCTGGACGCATTCTGACCGAGGAAAGGATCTCACCAGTTCTGCTCCTGACCGCCTACAGCCAGCACGACCTCGTCGAGAGGGCCAAGGAAGCAGGCGTCATGGCCTACATCGTCAAGCCTTTCCACGAAGCTGACCTGGCGCCGGCTATCGAAGTGGCTCTGCGAAGATGGCAAGAGTTTCGATCTCTGGAGAAGGAGGTCGAAGACCTGAAGGAAGCGCTGGAGACCAGGAAACTCGTTGATCGCGCCAAGGGAATCCTCATGGATACTCAGGGGTTGAGCGAGGCAGACGCATTCCGGCGCATTCAGAAAACGAGTATGGATCAGCGCAAGCCAATGAAGGAGGTGGCCGAGGCCATAGTACTCGCTCATGAGGCCGGAAAGGGAGAATAGTCAAACGGCTGATGCACTGATCGACGACATCATCCACTGGATTCGCCACCAGATCAGCATGGCCGGAGCGGGTGGCGTCATGGTGGGCATGAGTGGGGGCCTGGATTCCTCGGTCGCGGCCGTGCTCTGCAAGCAAGCTCTCGGCGAAACGGTCCGCGGGTTGATCTTGCCTTGTCGCAGCAACCCGTCCGACGAGGCTCACGCTCACTTGGTCGCTCAGCGCTTCGACATCCCAACGGAGACCGTGGACCTGGGACCCGTGTTTGACCTGTTGGTGAGAACACTCCCATCGGGAAGTCGCCTATCGGTGGCCAACTTGAAGCCGCGTCTCCGCACGATCGTCATGTACTACTACGCCAACGAGCTAGGCTACCTGGTGATCGGGTCGGGGAACAAGAGCGAACTCTTGACTGGCTACTTCACCAAGTATGGGGACGGAGGCGTGGACCTGCTGCCACTTGGGGGACTGCTCAAGACACAAATCCAGGACCTGGCCAGGTCCCTGGCTATCCCTGGAGAGATCATCGAGAAACCACCCAGTGCAGGGCTCTGGGAAGGCCAGACGGACGAAGGTGAGATGGGTATCACCTACGAGCAACTGGACCGCGCCATTCTCGTACTCCAGGGTCGGCAATGCGACAGCCCCGGAGACGAGGCGCTGGACAAAGTCCGCCAGAAGATCTCCGAGAGTCTCCACAAGCGCGCCCCTGTTCCCAGGTACGAGCCTCGATAGGGAGTACCAAGGAGCGGCTTAGGTTGGCATGCTGAGGGGCACCGATCGGTCGCGGTGCCCTTTTTCGTTGGATTTCTGTTTGCCAGAGTGTGGGCCACAATCGTCACGCTCGAGGAGCGGAGAGTTGCTGAATCTGCCCTACCTTTTCGATCCCCGACCGGGGCCGCTGCCTCCCCATGATCTCCAGCTTCACCTCACCCTGATGGCTCTATACGCCGCAGGTCTGGGGGCGACCATCTACTGGGGTTTGTCCTCGAAAAGGTCAGCGCTCGTGCGCTGGTACGCGATGGGGCAGCTTGCGCTGTCATCGGTGATCCTGGGCCTGATGACGGCTCGTCTGCTGGCCGTCCCCTACCTCTCCACCAGAGCCTACCTCTACGCGGCCATTGCCGTCAGCGCGGTGGGATGGGCTGCTGGCGCAGCACGCCACGCCCATCGTACGGGCCTGCTCGCGCGACAACTGGGCCTGCTCACACTCTCCTGGAACGGCAAGGAACCACCGACTCCACTGGGCGACATCCTTGTGCTCGTACCAATACATCTCGTAGGTCTGATGTTCCTGGCCGTTCAGTTCGGACGCTCGTATCCCGACATGATCGGACTACTCCTGCTGCTCCTGGGTCCGCAACTGGCGCTCAGCGCCCTGGAGAGGAAGTGGGTTGTCCACCTCGAGACTCTGACGCCTCTCCACTTTGCATACCTTGCCGCAGTTGCTCGCCGCGCCTGCGCGGAGGTGCTTGCTCAGCCGCTGCCTCTCCACGATGGGTTCGTCTATCCGGAGCCAGTATCCATACTCCTGGGCGTCGAGGCCATCTTCTTCGCCTCAGTTCTGTACGTTCTTCTCTGTCAGGGCTATCTGTTAGTGCTTCGGCGCAGTGGCGAAGACAGGTACCTGATCTACGTGGCCCTCGCGCTGGCGGTTGTCGTCTCCGTTTGGGCCGGCATCGCCTACTTCCGACATCGCACGCACGGAGTCACCGCAAACGACCCCTACGCCTATGCCCAGATGGCTGTCGATCTCGCCGAGCACGGAGACCCGAGGCACCACTTCACCCTTTTCCCCCGGGTGAGCCATCTGGGGATCTCCTGGTGGCCCGTGGTCCACTATGGATACCAGGTCCGAATGCCACCTCTCCGGCCAGACGGCTACACTGCAACTGACTGGCCGCCAGGATGGTCACTCATACTCGCAGCGGGTTACCTCCTGCTGGGAGAGCAAGGCCTCTACCTCGCCAACCCTGCGATCGGCCTGCTCTCTCTAGCCGTCCTCGTGGCGCTGCTTGCGGAACTGATGCACGACAGGACTTGGGGAGAGCGCTTGCTAGGTGGTTCATTCGCCGCCTGTTGCCTGGCCACATCGTATGAACACATAGACCGACTCATGGTCCCCATGGCTGATGCGTCGGCGTCGTTGTTCACCATGCTGACGCTTCTCCTGCTCCTGAGAGGGACGAGAGGCCGGCATCGCCTGTACGCCCTGCTATCCGGTTTCTGCTTCGGGTGGGCCTATCTGATCCGCCACACGCAGCTCGCGCTGGGAATGTGCGCACTGGTCGCCTTGTTGTGTCTCGCGGGAGACAGATTCACCCTCAGGCAGCGGTGGGAGGCCATCGGCTTGTTTGGCCTCACAGCATTCCTCGTCGCCCTTCCCGACTTGCTGTATCATCAACTGGTTTTCGGACACTTCTTGACGCCGGAGTCCGCCGAACTGGAGCTCTTCAGTCTGGCCCATGTGCCTGCCACAGCGAGGCTCATGTGGGAGCGAGCTTGCTCCGGAAACGAATTCGGCTTTCTGGTCCCGCTCCTGGTCTGGGGTGCGTACCGCATGTATGCCGAAAGAAGAGGGGAGTTCCTGGTACTGCTCACGGCAGTCCTCGCCGTGTTGGCTGTGCACCTTCCCTACGCGGCACTGCGGCTGCGCGATCTTCTGTCCCTCTTTCCCATCCTGCTGGCCTGGGTAGGGTACGGTGTTGCAGATCTCTGGAACAGGATTCCAGCACGAAGCACCCTACGCCGGTATCGCCAGCAAACCCTGGGCGTTCTGATCTTTCTCGCTCTGTTGCTGCTGCCGATATTCCGCAGTTGGCCCATCCTTCCCCGCGCCTGGGGTACCTACAGGGCTAGCTTCGGCTACGTGTCAGCGGCGGAGCGGGAAGGCTTTGAGAAAATGGAGCAGAACACCGTGCAACCATGTGTGGTGGGCTCCTCCCTGAACGGTGGGCCCATCGATCTCTATTCCGGGAGAGAAGCGTTCCGCCCGGAGTTCTGGACGGGGGAGGAGTTCGACGTCTTCCTGGGCCAGATGTTCCAGGAGGGCACGAGGGTGTACATCCTCGACGATGGGGAAGCACTGGGGCCAACCCTTGAGTACGCAGAAGCCCACTACCGAGTCACGAGCACGGCACACGTGGAGGTCCCCATCTTCGGCGATCCCAGCAGGGTATCCTCCATTCTCTATCAGATATCGCCGCTATCCGAGGCATCAAGGTGAACAGAAAGACATACGCCCTCATCCTTGCGCCCGCCTTCTTGTTTTCCCTCTTCATCGTAGAGGTGCTGTGTCGACACGGATACGAGGTTTTGGCCTCCCCCCTGGGTCTGGCTGCGATTGCCTTGATCGCAATGGTCGCCGTTGTGGGCATCTGGGTCGCGTACTCTCTGTTCCTCAGCAGACTCGCCCCCATGGACCTACAACGGGCTCTCCGCGTCGACCTGTGGTGTCACGCACCCCTGTTGCTGTGTCTAGCCTACTTCGTGCCCTCGATAGGCAGCATCCTGAATATCGGGACTACCCTTTTCTTCTTGGCTCTGGCCGGCTTGTTCACTTGTAGGCTGGCTATCGTGCTCTACTGCCGTAGATCGCAGTTGGAGATGATAGCATTCCGTCCCCATCTGATCCTGGCGTTGGTGATCGCCCTTGCCGCCATTCTCAGGATCAGCCTCATCGCCACGAACCGCTTCCACGGCGATGAGGCGCTGTACTCCCACTGGGGCTTGCTCATCGCGTCGGGCAAGGACATCTTCCTCAGGCACGGAGTCATCGTTGACAAGCCGCCTGTCTTCTTGTATACGCTGGCTCTGTCTTTCAAGATCTTCGGGGCCAGCGAGACTGCGGCGCGTCTCCCGAACATCATATCCAGCCTGGTGTCCATGGTTCTCGTGTATCACATCGCCCTGGCGCTCACCAATCGTCGTGTGGCCCTGCTCAGCGTAGTCTTCCTAGCCTTGTCTCCGTTCGACGTGCAGTTCGCGCCCACGGCCTTTACCGATCCGATGATGGTCTGTCTGTCCCTGGCCTCGTTCCTGTTGGCGCTCAAGAGTCGCCACCTGGCAGCCGGACTCGCGATCGGTCTCGCCGTGATGACCAAGCCCACCGCGGTTCTGTTCATGCCTCTGCTGTTGTTCTTCACCTCGCTCCCCTTCGGCGGCTCGTGGCTCAGCAGACGGCTGGCCAGGGCCATTCTTCTGTTGGCTGCGGGATTCCTGGTCGTCTGCCTGGCCGTGGTCTGCTGGGACCTAGTCATCCGCGTCAATTGCGTGAACTTCCTCTCGGCCAGCGCCGCCAGATACGGCGGTTTGAGATTGGCGTCACCGGAGCGTCTCCTACCGCGTTTCCAGGCCTGGCTCCGCCAACTGCACTATCTGACCGGCTCCAGATTGCTGGACGCGGTCCTCGTCTTGGGTGTCCCCGTGCTGCTCGGCGCAGGGGTATGGCGTCGCCGCAGGGGTTCGGGATGGCTACTGGACTGGGCGCTGGTGGCCTTCTTCCTGCACTTCGTGGCTGTCCACACGCTGCTCACCTTCAGCGTCTGGGACAGGTACATGCTGGGCCTCGTTCCTATCGTCGCCATCTTGCTTGCTCGGGTGATGCTCTTGCCTCTCGATCTCTTGCTCGAGCGGGTCGGCCAGAGTACCCGGGGGAAAGTCGCCTATCTCGTCTCGCTGGCCATACTGCTCTCCGTGGTGGTGGTCGGCCCGACCCAGGTTGCCCTGCGGTACGGCTTCCCCGTGGGAGGGGACCACGGGGCCTTCCAGGGCATTGACGACGTTGCCGACTACTTCAGAGCGAACGCCCCAGCCGGATCCATCGTGTTTCACAAGTGGCTGGCCTGGCATTACTCCTTCTACATGTTCGATGTGCCGGTGGAGTTCTACTGGTACCCGGACCACGACTTCGTTCTCAGCAGCGCCGATCGACTTCCCAATCTGAAGAAGTATGTGGTGTTTCCTAGCTGGACCAGTGCGGACGAACTGGAAGGGGTGTTGAACGCAGGGGGCTGGGGCCTGAGCGAGATCTACCGCACGTATCGGCCGGATGGCACGATGTCTTTCACCATTTACCAGATCGAACCGCTCGACCGATGAAACCGTCGAGACCCTGGCGCAGATCGCTCTTCCACAGAGACGTGATTCCGATCACGCTGATCTTGGCCTCCACGGTCGCCTTCTTCTACAAGACCGTGATCGGCAACTTGATCATGGCGGGCCTCGATGTCTTCACCTACTTCTATCCGTACAAGGCCTACGCGGCGGAAGCGATACGAAGCGGCTCCCTGCCCCTCTGGAACCCGTACCTCTTCATGGGAGCGCCGTTTCTGGCCAATATCCAGAGCGCCGCTTTGTATCCCGTCAATCTCCCCCTGTACTGGCTCAGCGTGCCGAAGATGGTCAGTTGCTCCGCCGTGCTGCATCTCTTCCTGGGCGGCGCCTTCGCGTACCTCTTCGCGCGCCGCGCCCTTGGCCTCTCGCCGTGGGGCTCCCTCGCGGCAGGTCTGACTCTCGCCCTGGGTGGGTTCCTTGGAGCCCAAGCGGAACACCCGAATCAGCTCAACGTGCTGGTCTGGCTGCCGCTCATGCTCTTTCTGTTCCACCGTAGCTACGGCAGCCGCCGCGCAGTCTACCCTGTGTTGACCGCCCTGGTCATCGGTCTCCAGTTCCTGGCCGGACACACCCAGTCCTCGTACATCAACCTCGTGGCACTCGCATGCTACTCGCTGTTCCTCCCGCTTTCAGTGCCGTCAGGACGCGACCGCGAGAAGCCGAGCATGCCCCAAACCGCTCGCTCTATCGCGCGAAGTCTGGCGCTCCTGGCGCTGGTCGTGGCTCTGGGACTGTGCCTGGCCGCGTGTCAGCTACTACCCACCTATGAGCTGTCCACGCTGTCCATCCGAAGTGAGGGGTTGCCATACCGGCAGGCCGTTTCCTTCTCCGTCAGCCCCGCTGCGTTGCACCGTTCACTCCTGCCGAACCTCTCGGATGACGTGTTCAGCGAGTACGTGGCGTACGTGGGCATTCTGCCGCTGCTCCTCGCGGCGGTGGGCATCCTGCGGGGGAGGTCCAGCCCGCAGCGGGTCTTCTTCGCTTTCCTCGCCGTGCTCGGGCTAGTCCTCGCCCTGGGAGTGTACAACCCCCTCTACTACGTCCTGTACCGCCTGGTGCCTGGGTTCAGTCTGTTCCGAGTTCCTGCCCGCTGGCTCTATCTGTACGTCGTAGGGATGTCACTACTGGCCGGGCTGGGGTTCGAGGAACTCGTGTCCCTCTCGCGACCGCTGACGCGTCCAGCAAGATGGTGCGCTCTGCTGGGGCTGGCGCTCGCCGTGGCCGTTGTCTGCCTCATCGTACTTGAGCCACCCTCTGCCACAGTGATCTTGTACTGGGTCGCTGCCCTCACCTTTGGTGTGGCTCTCCTCTACTTCGGTCTGCGCCGTCAAAGGGGAGCACTGTTCCTGGCGCTCGTCGTTTCACTGCTGATCACCGAGCTGTCTCTCGCCAGCCGCTTCCAGGCCTACGATCGGGCCACATCACCGCAGGCCTTCTCTTCGATGCGCACCTCCGTCGCCCACCTGCTAACCGACACCAGCGTGTACCGGTTCCTCAGCTACTCTGATGGCAAGTTCGACCCCGGCGATTTGCAGGAGATCCAGCAGCTTCTGGGCACGCAGTTGTCCGAAGAGGCCGTCTACGACTACCTGGTGACCGCCAAACAGAAGGAGATACTGGCGCCCAACGTGCCTCTGCTGTACGGGATCCAGAGTGTCGATGGATATGACGGCGGGGTGCTGCCCCTTGCTGCATACGTCGAGTGGCAACGCCTACTCCTGCCAGAGGACGAGGTGTCTATCGATGGGCGTTTGCAGGGGCGCATCTCGGAGATGCCTGAGGCCTGGTTGCTGAACCTGTGCAACGTCAAGTATGTCCTCACCGACAAGACGTATGACGTGTGGGTCGATGGGGTCTACTACGATCTCAGCCACCGGGCCGTCCTGGGGGGTAGTGAACCCATCGAGCTCACGATAGGGGATCTGCCGACCTTTCCAGCGACAGCCCTCGGGGTCGTATCCTATCTGATCGATGGGGAAGACATAGCGCAGGACAGTGTCGTAGCTGTGATCACCGTCACAGACGAGACAGGCCACAGTCGCTCCTTTGAGCTGCGGGCAGGTGCAGACACCGCCGAGGGGCGGTACACAACGTCGTCTCCCCAGCATCGGGAGGCCAGAGTCGTTGGGCATTGGCGAGACGACCCGTCAGGTAACGATTACTACACGCTGCTGGAATGGGAGGAAACCCTCCACCCACGCCAGATACAGGTGCGATGGGTAGCGAAGACGGGCCAACTCCGGCTTCGGGGCCTGACTCTCATCGACCAGCGGACCGGCACGCACTGGGCCCTCGTCGTGTCCACCGACGGCCGCTACAGATTGGTCCACAGCGGCGATGTGAAGATCTACGAGAACCTGGACGTACTGCCCCGCGCCTTCGTCGTGCACGAATCACGCTTCTTCCCGCACGAGGAGCAGCTTCTCCAGGCGATGCAGGACCACTCGTTCGACCCGGGTGAGGAAGTACTGCTGCTCGGCGAAGCGTCGAGGACTGAGTCCCTGGGGGAGCATTCCGGTGACGAGGTTCGTCTGGTGTCTTACGAGCCTGAGCGAGTGACCATCGAAGCACACCTAGGAGACCCTGGATACCTCGTGCTGACTGATGCGTACTATCCCGGCTGGCGCGCTGTCGTCGATGGACAAGCGGCCGAGATCCTGCGAGCTGACTACTACTTCCGAGCCCTGCTGCTTCCAGAGGGAGAACATCGTATGGAGTTCGTCTACGATCCTCCAAGCTTCAGGCTGGGAGTGGCCTTGAGCGGCGTGGGCTTGATCTGCTTGATCGGCTGTCTGGCGTGGCCCTGGTTGGCGAACCGGCTATCCCCCAGCCGACCAAGGTCAGCGAGGCAGCCCCCAGAAGCCTAGCGCGACCAGGAGATCTGCTCGTCGTTCCAGTTTCTGTAGCTAGGCGACTCGCCTCCCGAAAACTCGCCGCTGAACTGTTCGCTCGTGGCGTAAGTATCGCAGCCAGTGTCGAACAGCTTCCGCTGATTGCTCCCGTCGGCGCTCATGACCCAGATGCCCCACATGCCGCCTCGATCGGACAGGAACGCGATGTGCGTCCCGTTCGGCGACCAGGCCGGAAGACCATCAACCGAGCCCGAGGTGGTGAGTTGGGTCTCGCCAGTGCCATCCGCGTTGACCACCCAGATATCCCAACTGTCGCCCGTCAGACGCATGAACGCTATCTTGCTGCTCGTAGGCGACCAATCGGGCGACGCATCACCGGGGTTGCTGGTGAGTGAACGGACGTTCCCTCCTGTCCGGTCCATGACCACCAGCATTTCCGCCTTCACCACGACGCGTTGGCCGTCGTTCGACCAGTCGGGGTTGTCGCCCAGGCCGAGCTCCAGCTCTGAGTGATGGGTGAGGTCGTGGGTCCGGATCAGCGAGTTGTGATGCGGTCCAAAGCGCCTGGTCGCGTAGACAAGAGACAGCCCGTCTGGAGACCAGCGAGGCACACTGTCTTCGTTTGGCTCCGCTCCCCCTCGGGGCCGGTCTCGGCCACCACCTCCCACGTCGGAGATGACCAGCCCTCGGAAACTCGGGTCCCAGGACCGGTACACGATGCGATCTCCCGCCAGGCTCAAGGCTGGCTCGCTTCCTCCGTAGATCACGCTCAAGTCATTGCCGCCGACGTCCGCAATGTGGATCTCGTAATGGTTGCTACCCCCCACGTAGCGGGGGTAGGCGATCTTTCCGCTCAGCGCTGGCGGTTCGGGCGTTGGCGAGGGCCGAGGAGTTGTCGGGCTGGGGCTAGGACTCGGGCTCCCGCTCGGTTGAGTTGTTGCAGTAGGCATCGGTGACGTAGCCGTAGCCTGGGGAGACCCCTCAGGAGTGGCCTCAGGGGTCTCGGCGAGGGGAGTCTCCTCGGGAGTCTCTGAGGCTTGCGCAACGACCTCATCCAGCTCCACACTGTCGGCCATGACCCGGAAGATGGGCCAGGAAACCTGCTCCCAGGTCTCGGAGGGGGCGATAGCCCAAATCCCGTACCAAGTGGAATCCTTGACCGTAGCCGCGATGTAGATCGTCGTTGGAGTCTGAAGTCCCGAGATCTGGCCCTGTACCGTGGCCCATTCCCACTCGCCGAACGAGGCGAGTTCCACCCCTCCCAACTGAGACCCCATGGGGAGATCGATCAATTGGCGTGCCTTGATCAGCGCCCCCATACTATCCATCCCTTCCTCGTCATCAGTGAGCTCCAGCGAACTGATGAAGAAGACATCGCCCGTC
>Ga0307437_1000639_pt1 | contig 26423 bp, 22 predicted proteins | sample SalMarWE160390MG_FD_202146 | JGI IMG/M metagenome (GOLD analysis project Ga0307437, IMG submission 202146) | Salt marsh sediment microbial communities from the Plum Island Ecosystem LTER, Massachusetts, United States - WE1603-90 | ecosystem: Environmental > Aquatic > Marine > Intertidal zone >...
TACGTTTCATTTGGGTATCCCTTTCATTAAAAACTTCTAATTTTATCGGATACCCTCTAATCCACAATGGTACAGTTTTTGGGGGTCAGGCCAAGAAAACCTGACAAGTGGGGGTCATTTCGACCGTAGCCCCTGTGTCTTCTGTCGAAGACAGAAACAGGGGCGAAGTGGAGAAATCTGCTTTGTCCTCAGGACTCCTTATGGAGAAGGCAGACCTCTCCACTCGGCCATACGGCCTCGGTCGAGGTGACAAAAAGCGACCAACCATTATCCATTGAGATAATAGGTAATACAATAGCGTCCACCTCACCTACAAACTTGACGTGCACCCGATTAGGAGAATTTATAAAAACAATCCTTGAAAAAAGTCAGAAAAAATTTATAGTTTAAGCAAACTTTTCCAATTGAGCTTATCGCATACGAGGGAGAAACTGCGGATGAGTGAGAAAAAGAAACCTGTCATTACAAAAAATTTTCTCAAAAACTTATCAAGAGGTGGTGTAAAGTCTATCCCTGGATTTGGTAATTTGATAGATCAGATGATTTACGGAACACTTGATGGAGAGGCAGCCAAGAAAGAATCCGAAAAACTGCACTCAGCATTATCAAGCATCAGCTCGAAATTAGAGGGTCAGGAGATATATTTTGTTGCTATTCTTAATACTCTTTTACAAGAGGTTGTATTTAGAGAGGAGATTGCTTGCCAGATAGCAGAGATCAGTGAGGCTCTGAAAGATCCCGATAAGGCGCAAATTTCGGATAAATTGGAAAATGCTGTAGAGCGTATGATTGTTCATAATCTGCCGTATCGCTCAATAGGTAATTTGTTCAAGGGACGAGAGGATATGGTGGAGAAGCTGCGGTCTGCTCTGGGTGCAGGCAAGACCGCAGCGATTACGCAGGTTCATGCGATACACGGCCTCGGCGGTGTGGGAAAGACACGTTTAGCCGTCGAATATGCCTGGCGCATGCTCGAAGAAGGAAGATACTGGGGTGTGTTCTTTGTAGTTGCTGATACGGAGGCAAATCTTAACACGAATCTGGCTAATTTGGCTGGCCTGTTGAATCTGCCAGAGAAAAACAGCAAAGAGCAGCCGATTATCGTGGAAGCGGTTCTGAGGGAATTAGAAAGGCGTACCGGCTGGTTAATTATATTCGATAACGTTGATTCTAATGAGTCGGCTGAAAGTCTTCGAGATGAAATCCTGCCGAGGTTATCTACCGGCGGTGTTCTTATGACTTCCCGCAGGTCGAATTGGCCTGATGATATTGCGGATTTGCCGATAGACAAATTAGCTGAGCCAGATGCCGTTGCATACATTATAGAAAAAACCGAGAGCAACCGCTCCAAATCCACAGATGATGAAGCACTTGCAAAGCAGGTAGCCTGCGAATTAGATTGTCTCCCCGTAGCGCTGGAGCAGGCCGGCGGCTATATAAATCAAAGACGGATTGGATTCAGCACGTACCTGAAAGAATTAAACAAGTCATGCGAAAAAGTTTTGTCCTGGCATAATAAGGATTTGGTTAAATACCCTGTGGCTGTTCTTTCCACCTGGCAGACTACAGAAGTGCATCTCGGACCGCCGGAGCGTACTATCCTTCGGCTGGCCTCGTTCCTTGCGCCGGAGGCGATACCGGTGGAGCTTTTTGAATCGCAGCCGGAGTTAATTATCTCAGCTGGAAAATTATTGCTCGAAGAAAAAGACCAAAGTTCAAAGTCACGCAAACTTGAAAAGGAATTCAACGTTCGTGATTTGTTAGCCAATCTGGCCAGCTGGTCAATGATAACGCTTACAGAAGACAGATTTACTATTCACCGTCTCGTGCAGGATTCTATTCGCCTGAGTATTCCAAAGAACAATATTAAAAACTGGGCCGAGTTGGCCTTGAGTTTAGTTAATGAATATATCCCGTCTGACCCATCGCCGAGCGATGTTCGAAGCTGGCATATCTGGACTGAAATTGAACTGCACACATCAACTTTAGTAGCGCATGCCGATAGCTTCGGAATTACAGAGCCCACAACCAGGCTTATGAATGAACTCGGTGTGTATCTTAAGTCCAGAGCGATATATAACCAGGCCGAGCCGCTTTACAGGCGTGCATTAGAGATGGGTGAGAAATCCTTCGGCAAAGACCACCCAACAGTGGCTATTTGCCTCAACAATCTGGCGTTGTTGCTTAAAGATACAAATCGCCCAAAAGAGGCTGAGCCTTTGATGCGTCGTGCATTAGAGATAAATGAGAAATCCTTTGGCAAAGACCATCCAAAAGTTGCCATTCGCCTCAACAATCTGGCGGTGTTGCTACAAGATACAAATCGCCTAAAAGAGGCAGAGCCTTTAATGCGGCGTGCATTAGAAATAGATGAGAAATCTTTCGGAAAAGAACACCCAAATGTTGCCAGAGACCTCAACAATCTAGCGCAGTTATTTGGCGCTACAAATCGCCTAAAAGAGGCGGAGCCTTTGATGAGGCGTGTTATTAATATTTGGGAGAAATCCTTGGATCCAGAACACCCCAATGTCGCGGCAGCCCTCAACAATCTGGCGGCGTTGCTTAAAGCTACAAATCGCCTAAAAGAGGCGGAGCCTCTTTACAGGCGTGCATTAGAGATAGATGAGCAATCCTTCGGCAAAGATCACCCAAGAGTTGCCACAGAGCTCAACAATCTGGCGGCGTTGCTTGGCGCTACAAATCGCCTAAAAGAGGCGGAGCCTTTGATGAGGCTGGCATTACAGATAGATGAGAGATCCTTCGGCAAAGACCACCCAAATGTTGCCAGAGACCTCAACAATCTAGCGCAGTTATTTGGCGCTACAAATCGCCTAAAAGAGGCGGAGCCTTTGATGAGGCGTGCATTAAAGATAGATGAGAAATCCTTCGGCAAAGACCACCCAGATGTTGCCATTCGTCTCAACAATCTGGCGCTATTGCTCAAAACAACTGGTCATTTTAAAGAGGCAGAGCCGATGTATCGTCGCGCTCTTGCGATAGATGAGAAATCCTTCGGCAAAGACCACCCAAAAGTTGCCATCCGCCTCAACAATCTGGCGGCGTTATTTGGCGCTACAAATCGCCTAAAAGAGGCTGAGCCTTTAATGCGAAGGGCTCTTGAGATTTTTGAAAAGAGCTTAGGGCCAGACCATCCAAGGACGCAGACCGTGCGAGAGAATCTGGAAATGATGAAATAGGGACCGTACTATGTTATATGCTGATCGATGGGTTATGACAATCGGTGGAAATATAAACCCGACCTAAGTAGAAAGTTCTGTTAGAGCAGATTCCTCGACTTCGCTTCCGTCTTCGCCAAGGCTACGACGGACAAGTCGCTCGGAATGACAATTGCACGGTAATCCATAAGAAATCCGGACCCAGTCGTAAAAGATTAAATACAAGATTTTCGCCGATATAAGCCGATAACATAGAATAGGGAGGGAATATTTGTACTTGACGTGGGAAATCGGTTTGGCTAATATAAATCGCGATTTTGAGAGCCGTATGCTCTATTGAAATGGTCACAGGTCATTTCGACCGAAGCCCCCATTTCTGCTTTCGCAGAAAGCACGGGGGCGAAGTGGAGAAATCTGCTCAAAAAGATTTCTCGACTCACCTTTCGGTTCGCTCGAAATGACATCAATGACGTTTTCAAAAGAGTAAAAGCCGCTATGAATAGTGGTTAAAGGAAATTTAAGGATTGGATAATGATAGTTGACTGCCATACACATATAGATTTCGCAGCAGATAATGTTGATACATCCGAGCACTTAGAGGCAGCGCAGACGGTAGATGCCTGTATAGTGCTCGCTACTGCAAATGGGCTGAGCGAACAGGTCAATGAAAAACTGTCTGAGTACGTGAATAAACACAACGAAAAAATGGTCGGCTTCGCAGTGGTAGAACCAATCAAAGACAATATCGGCATCAATAATCTAAAAACTCTAAAGGAAAAACTCGGTCTAAAAGGATTAGTCCTGTACTGCAGTGCCTGTGGTTTTCATCCAGCTCATAGCAGGGCGATGCGGTTCTATGAGTCTGCAAGCGGATTAGGATTGCCGGTCTTCTTTCATAACGGCGATGTCAATCTTAGGCCTGAGGCCGTTCTGGAATATGACCAGCCCTTTCTTTTGGATGAGGTTGCCAGGACATTTCCCGCTCTGAAAATTATCATCGGCACAATGGGTGTGCCTTTTGTTGAGCAGACATTGGCTATGTTGGCAAAACACGAAAACGTATATGCAGATTTGACAATTCGGCCGAGCAATGTCTGGCAGACTTATAATATTGTGGTGGCGGCCCACGAACGCGGCGTTATGGATAAGCTGCTGTTCGGCAGCGGCTTTCCATACGGACATGCAGGGCGGTGCATAGAGACTCTGCTTGGCTTTAATATGCTTTTAGCCGACACGAATCTGCCGACAGTTCCGCGGGTTCACATTCGAAATATTATTGAACGTGACACGCTGGATTTGCTGGCAATAGAACATAAGAGCATAAGACCACAAGAGAGCAAAAAAAATCTTTGCGCTCAGGGAAAACAATAAAATAAGTCACTATGGCTGAGCTTCTTGAAGAGCAGAGAGAAAGCTGGGGGACGCGTGGCGGATTTATCCTGGCGGCGGTCGGCTCAGCAGTCGGCTTGGGTAATCTTTGGGGTTTCCCTTATAAACTATACAGCTACGGAGGCGGAGCTTTTTTAATTCCATACATCCTCGCACTGTTTGTGGTTGGCATTCCCCTGATGATTCTTGAGTTCAGCCTGGGCCATTTCACTCAGCGTGCGGCACCGGATGCCTTTAAAGAGGTGCACAAAAGGTTCGAGTTCGTCGGCTGGTGGGGAATCTTAATGGGCTTTGTCGTAATCACGTACTACTCGGTGCTGTTGGCGTATTGCTTTAGCTTTCTATGGTACAGCATTGTTGGGATATTCAATGGTGGTCATTTGCCCTGGGCCGGTGTGGGGATTAAAGGTGTCGAAAACGCTAAAAATTTCTTTTTCGATGAGTATCTCGGTTACCAGCAGGGCACTGCTCTTGGAGCCATTCGATGGAAGATTTTTTGGCCACTAATAATTACCTGGGTGGTCATGTACTTTTGTATTTTTAGAGGTGTTCGGCTTGTTGGAAGAATCGTCTGGCTGACGGTTCCTCTGCCCTGGTTAATGCTTCTAATATTGACTGTGCGGGGCCTGACACTCAAAGGCAGTATGCAGGGACTGGCTTATTACCTCGACCCGGTCTGGTCGGAGCTGGTAAAACCTATAACTTGGCGCTATGCTTTCGGCCAAGTATTCTTTTCGTTAAGTCTTGCCTGGGGCGTTATGATTACATACGCCAGTTTCCTTCATAGAAAGAGCGATATAAATAATAACGCAGCAGTCATTAGTCTTGCTGATTTTTCCACCAGTTTTGTCGCGGGCTTAGCAGTATTTGCCACGTTAGGTGGTATGGCTTTCGTTACCCAGCAGGCAGGAAATCCCGTGCCTGTCGAGAAGGTGGCGGAGACGGGGCCATCATTAGCTTTTGTGGCGTTTCCTTATGCGCTGGCACAACTGCCTCATTCAGCTTGGTTTAGCTTTGTGTTCTTCTTTGCGCTGGTTACGCTGGGAGTTGACTCAGCCTTTTCAATTACAGAGGCGGTTCTGGCAAGCATCGTGGACAAAACAGGCTGGCGAAGGGGCATGGTCTTACCTGCTATTAGTGTAGCCGGTTTATTATTCTCGCTGTTTTTCATAACACAAGGCGGACTGAACTGGCTCGGGACAATTGACGGCTTTGCAAACGGCACCTGGGGTATTGCGTTTTTGGGTCTGTTAGAGTGTCTGGTCCTCGGATGGCTCTGGAAGATTGGAATATTAAGGCGGCACGCTAACAGCAGGAGCGACTGGAACCTGGGCAGATGGTGGGATTATCTGATTCGCATAGTGATTCCTGTTTTGCTTGGTACGCTTTTCTTCTGGCAGCTTTTTGACGACCTCACTGCTGAAGGCGGCTTTTTGAGAACACCAGAAGGCAAATGGATACTGGAGAACTGCTTCGGACTTGGGATCGTAGCTTTAATACCCATTGTGGCCGTCATCTTAAGTGCAGCCAAAGGCCGTTGCAATGCCGAAACGAGTCGAGATAAAAGGCAAAATCAGACAAGTTTGGAAATCAAAGGCAGAACAACGGGATTCATAGTCCTTATCCTGGCTCTTATTCCTGTGGTTGCTCTGCTTTTTATTCTTGTTAGTACATCAATACCTGAAGCTGCCGACGGTGCGGCCAAGAACCACATTTGTTGGCTGTTGCTGATAAGTAGTTTTGTTTTAATATTGATAAGTAATTATATTCTTGGCAAATATAACACCGATAGAACAGAGGCATCTTGGTTTGCAAAGTGGGCAGGGATAGTGGCTACTATGGATGTCAGCGTTTTCATTGCGTTAATTTTGATTGGTCTAACCCACACAGTAAAGATCGGTAAAACAGAAATACCTGTTCGTCACGAATTAGGCGGCGTTTCGTATGTAATTCTCGCTGCGGTGTTTCTGACAATGGTGGGGGGGCTGGGATGGTGTTTCTATCGAGCTATGACTCCTGTGGGAAAACCTGATGAAACACAGTCTCCGGATGAGGTCGGTGATGAGCAACAATCAGCAGCGCATAAGTAACGTCGGATGCAAAGAAGCACATAGCCAGACACTATTTTGGCTTGTAGCCATCAACCTTATTGCCGGTATATTTGGTGCAGGCTTTTTCTAAATCCACGTCACTTATATTAGCCAGCGTGCAAAGCCAGGCAAAGACGTCAGCGAATTCTTCGTTTTTATTCGCCTTGTCTCCAGAAGCCAACGCGGTAGCGAGTTCTCCGACCTCTTCAATAAACCACATAAAAGTGGCGGGAATACCTCTTTCTTGGTCCCGCTTTTTGTATTTTTTGGCAATTAATTGTTGAAATTCGCTAATGTGCATTTCGAGAATACCTGTAACTGGTAACTGGTAATTGGTAACCGGAACCCGGAACCTACTAATCACCAAACACCAATCACCAAATTAGGCTTTGAGCAAGCTTGAAAGCTTTGCCTTTTCGAGGACATTTTTAGCCTGAGCAACTGCTTTTTCGTAAAGCTGTTCCGCTCGAACGCTGAATTTCTCACCACTTGACTGCTCAGCTATGTTCAACTGGCTGGTCATAGGTCCATCAACAGCTTCAATAATTTCGAGCATCGTAATCTGTTTTGTTGGCCTTGCCAATGAAAAACCGCCGCGAGGTCCTCTTTTGCTGTGCAGCACATTTGCTCTGACTAATTGCTGTAGAATCTTTAGCAAATATTCCAAGGGTATGTCATATTGCTTAGATATACCTTGTGATAACACGGTTTTTTTGCCTTGTTGTTTGGCGATGTAACCAATCGCCAGCAGCGCATATCCTGTAGATCTGCTGATTCTCATCCTAATCTCCTTCAAAATAAGCTGTAATTAAGAAAATTTTTCTTATCCGTCTGCCTGCTTTGTTGTGAAATCAAGAGGGAAGACAGGCACGAAACGTGAAAAAGCCACGTATTTTGACATTCCTCATTCTATATTCGTTTTTATAATTAGGCTCTTTCTAACCCTCTTCGCAGTGTAAAGGTGGTTACGAATAGGTTTTTGCGTTTATCTCTTAAAGAAGCATCAAAGCCAAAACTGTATAAAACAACTCGTTATTATTATGTATTAGCAACCGCAAATTGCAAGGATTTTCTCTCTAAAATAAACAAAATCTGCAAATTTCATAAGACCTTTTTCTAACTACACGAGGTTCTATAGAAAATATAGATTGTTAAAAAATTTTCCAATTATGTAAAAGACTTGACATCTAATGTGCTCTAACATAGGATTTCGTGGAGATTTTGCAAGTTTTTTTATGGAGGTTATGATGGCTGAAATCAAGCCAAGAATAAGTGTCGAGTACATCAAGGATGCTACGATAGTAACTTTTACAGACGAAAAAATCCTGGAAGAAAAGGACATCAAGGCACTTCAAGAGTCGATAATGTCTGTTATTGAATCGGCATCAGACGGAATAAACTTGATTTTAGATTTTCGCAATGTCCAATTTTTGTCTTCCGCTGTCTTGGGACTTTTAATAAGGCTCAGCAAGAGGATTTATGAAAACGATGGTAAGCTAAGACTTTGTAATATAAATCCGAAAATCCATGAAGTTTTTAAAATAACACGGCTTACGAAAATTTTCGATATCTACAAGGATATTAAAAGTGCCACCGAAAATTTGTCTGAACAGATATAAAGTAGGCAGGGTATTTATGACTGGCTCATAAAAAACAAAATAGAAATGCTCGGTAGCTGACATGATTAATTTGCAAGCAACTTTAATTTTGAATAGACTGGTGCCACGCTGGAAGGTATAAGCATATGGTGTCAGAAACGCCGATCAGTGGTTCATTAGTAGTTGAAAGTAAGCCATCTTCTATTGATGTTGTCAATGAACAGATTATATCGAACCTTGAAGATAATAGTTTTAGCGAAGACGATATCTTCGCGGTTCATCTGGCTTTAGAAGAAGCTTTTATGAATGCCGTAAGACACGGCAATAAGATGGACCCAAGCAAAAAGGTTAGAGTTGAGTATTCAATCGGTTCAAATAGAGTTGAAATCTTTATCACGGACGATGGCAAAGGATTCGAGCCGGATACGGTGCCAGATCCGCGAGTCGGAAATAACCTTTACAAACCTGAGGGTAGGGGATTGCTCCTGATAAACTCCTATATGGATGTCGTTGAATTCAAGGAGAGTGGTAATTGTGTACATATGGTCAGGTACAAGGAAAAACCGGATATAACCAAAAGTCTGAACTGAACACAGACCTGTTGAATTTACTCGATACAGTCGTAATCAACGCTGCAAAGAGAAGAATGAAATAATAAGTAGGAGCAAATGTCCAAAAGATGTTTCTGAGAATTATTATTGTCTTCTGTTGTCTTTTTATTTTGGGCGGCTGTATATATCAAGATGAGCCAATACCTCAAATTATTTATAGCCCTACCGGCTCGGAACCTGAACCCATCCAACCATGGATTGAAAAGCCGACGCAACATTTAATCAAAACGGATAAAAATATTCCAAGAGAGTGGCTGCCGCCGTCAAGCGTGGAGAGGAAGTGGACAGCTATAGTGCTGCATCATTCGGGCACGGAAAATGGAAATGCGGCTATATTTGACAAATGGCACAGAGAGGGTAACCATTGGGAGGGCGTTGGTTATGACTTTGTTATAGGTAACGGCACTGACAGTGGTGACGGAGAGGTCGAGGTAACGTTTCGCTGGCGTCAGCAGCGGACGGGCGCGCATTGTAAGACACCCAACAATTGGGCTAATGAAAGAGCGGTGGGAATTTGTCTGGTTGGCAATTTCAATCACTCTACACCTACATCACAACAAATGCGGTCACTTGTGAGATTGATAGATTTTCTGCAAAAGCGATATGGGATCTCCAAGAGCCGGATTTACGGCCATAATACTACACCAGGAGCGCAAAAAACAGCCTGTCCCGGCAAAAAGTTTCCTATGTCCCAGCTAAAATCTACACTTGCTTTTTGAGCTTACAGGCTACCACATTTTAAGCAATGAGGCTGCTGCGTCCCATAAACTCACTTCAAAACTCAGCAATCAAACCATTTTGGATGAGCTGAACCATAATTTAACTTTAAATGCGGGTTCTAAGAAAGTCGTTCTGTGATTATTCCGACATCTTTTCAGGACTATTGTTCCGAAAACGAAGAAAGGAATCAGCCGAATGGATATCTATGACCCGTTATTTTCTCCAAGCTCACTACTAAGCGAGCAGCTTGCACCGCAAATTTTTGACATTTTGCCTGAGAATGGGCCTATTATGGTAATTATGGATAATCAGAACAATTACTGGCCCAGTAACGGTGAAGATTTTTCAAAATTAAACATCGACATGCCATTCTTAAAAGAGCTTTGTGCCAGGGTTGATGACGGTATGGAGCCTATCATAACTCAAATAAATAACGTCAGTGTCACCATCGCACAGTTGGCTACCGAGCAGAGCAATTACGGCTACGTAATTATTGCTCTGCCACAATACAGTGCTGAATCAACTCTTATCAATATTGACCTGATTGAAGCACTACTTAACCAAACAGCACTGATAACCGCGCTGATCGAGAAGAATAATCACCTTGGGGAGCTTCAAATGAAACTTAACAGCATGTATGGTAGAAGCGCAGCACCGTCGAATTGATTATACTTCCGTCACCGTATCGGTGACAGCTAAACATATTGAGTTCAAATCCAAAAGTTATCTTCAAGTGCCAAAAGGATCTGTCTGCAGGTTCTCTGAGCCGCAGTAAAGACACTTGGAATGTTGTCTGTGTAGTGTTCTGCCACACGAAGCGCATTTTTTAACGACCCTTTTCAATTTACCATCCAGCTTGCCATCTCGCAGATCAACCTCATTGACCTTCTTAATGAGCAGCTTTTCATCCAAATGGTTTGTCTCAGCTATAATTTCCCATAGCGCCTGAGTAACGAGCATCAATTTGTTTACTAACCGGCGAAGCTCCCGCACCTCCGCTTTTAAATTGACGGCTCGTTTTGAGGCTGCTGCCGCCTGCGAAGTCGCTTTGCCGATTATACGCTGCTGATTAAGCTCCCAGAATAGTTCAAGCATTTTTACAGCTCCTTCTCCGTTAGTATTTCTTTATTAGGATTTAAGAATCTATCTTCCTTTTCTTGGACGCAACGATTATCTCACACCAACGCATTATACTACGGACCGGCGGTAAGTATTATGATGTTTGTAAAAAAAATGGTGGGCTGTGCCCACCATAAATTTATTAATTGCTCTTGGATGCATTATTTCTGAAAATAATGCACTTGCCGTGATAAAGATTTTGAACTTAGCTACGCTTAGTCAATTCGATCTTCAAGGAGCAAATTACATCATTCTCATTATTCGTCACCTCCGTCATCAGCCTCATCGCCATCTTCTTGTTCACCTTCATCCTCGGCCTGTCCGTCGGTTTGCTCGCTTAGAAAAATAATTTGACCATCATTCAAAACAAATTCAGGCTCAGGCTCGTTAGGCTCTTCCGTTAAGCAGTTAGCAATTTTATCCATAGGATTCTGAGCCGATCGGCTAATAGGCCCACCGACCATTAGCAGTCCCACTAAAAACAATACGAGAATTAAAATATTTACAAGCGGTCTTTTCATTTTATTGACCTTTCAAAAACGGCTGAACTTTTTTCTTGCTTACATCGGAAAAACCTAAGTAACCTCACAAATTTTCACAATAAGTATTCTGTAAAGGCTTAATGACTATAGGGCTCATTATCCCGCTCGGCAGCATTTTATCTTCTTCGGGCGTGATAGCGATAACGCCTATATCGCCTAACTCGGTCGTTTCAGAACCTCCGTCCTCAAGGGTAGCGCCAATGTTAGTTACATATCCGCTGCTCCATTGTGTCGTGTCACACATGGATATAATCGTTCCATAGATTTGTGCGTTGCCCCGCACATCAACAATCCCTCCAACTATGGCTCCGGTTAGCACATTGTTATCGCTCGTCTCCGGATTAGTGTTGCCCAGGTTTACATTAAAATGCGGAGCAAGAATGGTGGCTTCCTGTATGCCTGAGGTATTGTTAAAGGTTGCCTCACCGGTGAAGTATAGGGAATTTTGCCTCCACTTGAGTACTTGTGGCACATCGGTTACGACAACTCCGTTGAATGTGCAGTTCTCAAAGCGAACATTGTTGTAGTGGTAGCTGCCGCTTTTATAGCAATCAATATACAGTATGCCTTCAAAGGTGCAGTTTCTAAACAAAGCATTTCGGTTATCCGGAAGGTGCACATCGCTAAGGGTCTGGTTCTCATAGACATGACGATTAAGCTTTAAGCTCGACCATGATGACGGCAGATTGTAATTGCCGGCAGCGTGGGGGAAGTACTCCACCTCCCTTTGGCCGCTTGGACATGACGGTATATCGGTAAGGCTGGAATTATAGCTGTCGGTATCATAATCACTGATGTCCATACCGGGTATGTCCTCGTACGGCTGTCCATAGTTTATGCCCTCATGGTACGCCTGTATTTCGTCTTCAGGGCTGTAAATACGGTTTCCCTCCTCATCAAACATAGGATTTCCATTTTCATCGAGTGTTTCCAGTTGATAATCATGAGCTTGAATCTGGTCCAGAGTCAGAACGGTATTGATGGTACCTTCCACCCTTGAGTCACTGGTCATATTGTAAGGCGGAATCTCAGGGCGGTTCCACGAGCTAAAGACATCGCCATGAATGGTAGTGTCGCCGGTCAGCCACATTCGGCCTCTGCTGGAAATGGCGTAGTTTAAGACCTGCCTGTCTTTTGTAACTTCCATATCCATCGTTATCTTTTTAGTCACTTCGACATCACTTCCTATAGCCTGTAATTTCATTGTACGACAATCATCATCGTAACGATAAAACCTTATGGAAAAGTCCACGTTTGAACTGCCAAAATTTATTGGTGGAATAATGACCTGGTCGCCGCTGCCCAGAGAGTCTGTAAAACGGCTCGATGAGCCGACCGTTTGTCCGTCAAGACCGACGTTCTGAAGATATTGACATAAATCGCTCCAAACCTGATCTGCCTCGGCATCTGAAACGAAATTAAATCCGGTTTCATCCAAAATCACCGTACTAACGATGTACTTACCACAATCCAGGCCGGACAGAGCAGCCGATAAAGCTGAGTTGACCTTACATTGATTCGATGCAAGCTGCATATTCGTACCCGATATAGCTGCCATGCTGACAGCCAAGGCTGAGAATATCAGCACAAAAATCATGGATATGATAAGCGCAGCACCTCGACGCTTGTGGCGAATTATTCCTTTGGTGAGCTTCATTCTCGCTGCTGGAAAAGCCCCATTTAGAAGCGATTTAAAGATTTATACACCTATAGCTTAAAACTTCTACATGCTAACTAAAATATAAGAAATATTCACCAAAAAGACAAAGTGAATTGGTAGATTAGCGGATTAGTGAATTAGTTATCACGCCTTATGGAATCGTAGGTCCTCTAATTCACTAATCAACTCACCCCGGTTAAAGCGTGATTTCTGAATAGGAGGATGGGTCGTATTGTAATATTATCTCCGGCACAAAGCCGGCAGGCACATGGATTGTGCCGGAACGATTGAAGTAAAGATCACTGTTTCCTGTGATTTCCGCCTCGGCATCGGAGTAATTTAAGATGGAACCACTGATTGTTCCACCTGCGTTTCCATAAAATTGGATCCCATTGGCGGCTATCGTACCATTCATAGTATTGAAGTTTCCACCAAAAGATGCACTAAATCCGGGAGCGATAAGGAAGGTGCCGGTTTCATTACGAAGCTGGGAGAATTGCTCCTCGTCGGGAAGGTCGGTAACAGGGAAGCTGATGACATTACCGGAAAAATTAATCTGATTAGCTCCGGAGTTATCATTCAAATCGCCGTCGCCGACGATGATACCTGTTATTATTGTACCTCCGGTAAATGTCACTACGCTGGGTGCCTCAATAAAGACGACGCCATTCAACGTGACCTGACCTGTAAAATTGGGATTTGTACCAGCCAGAATTCTTACGTTTTCATACGTTGCATTTGTAGCAGTATCGGTATTAGGATCAATCACATTTGTAACATAATTCTCAAAGTACGTCGGATTAGGCTCAGGGAATTTACTCGTCGCAACGCCAAATGAAACGTGGTTATCTATCGCATCCTGACCTGTTTCGCCTCCGATGCCGGCCTTTGCACCTTGCAAATAAACACAGGCTATCGGATTGACGATGCTTACATTGCCTGCTATTTGTGAGTTGCCTGTTATCGACAACGCTAAATTTGAATTTTCACTTTCAATATAGACATTTGATTCAACAGAAACGTTAACACCTTCAAGCTCTACATTACCTGTTAATGATAAAGGTCCTTTGGTTGCAACAGCGTAGTCAAAAACCGTATTTGCTCTCTCGGCTAATTTGTAATTGCCACTTATGGTTTTGCTGATCGGGCTATAAACACCGGTAACATCCACTTGTAACGTCTCGGGGGCAACCTGTGTAATCACAGCGGAAAAATTTTGTTCCGTACCCGAATCGAGTGTAATGCTCGGAACGGTTATGCTTGAGCTATCGCTGTACAAATTAATGTTAGAAACATCATTGGCAACCGTTTGAAGAGAATTTGCAATCCTACTAAACATTAGCTCTTGCGCAGTGGTGCCTGGTACTGAGACACTATTTAACCAAAGGCGAATAATCTGATGTCCTGATTCGGCGCATGCCCTTGCGCAATTAGCTTTGTGCTGATTTGCGGCTATTTGTATGTTCGTGCCGGACATCACTGCCATGCCGGCAAGCAGGGCGGTGAACATAACCACAAATATCATAGATATGATAAGTGTTATACCCTGATGCCTCCGACAGGTTAATTTGCCTGTGAGGTTCATTTTTCCGCCCCCGAAAAACCTCACCTATACCAATTGTAATTAATCCTTGTTCCACATATACTTAAGGCAGAAGGCAGACTTTATAGTTATTGCCTCAGAAGCACCGTGAACCACATCAGAAAATCCAGTAAAAAAACGCTGAAATTATGTACAATTGGTATTATACCAATATATAGATATATATCTGCATATATTAGCAGTTTCTTTTAGCAGAAACTGCTAATAGCAATTGTAATTAATCCTTGCGCCTCATCCTGATTTATCTTTAAGCAATACCTAACTATCTTAGGTATTATGAATTTCAAATTTAACATCGTGTATCAAGAATCCAACATCAAATTGTAAGGTAGATATAATACTTAACTGTCTTAGGTATTATGAGGCTCAAATTTAGCATAGTGTATCAAGAATCTAATTTCAAATTGTAAAGTATATATAATATCAATTGTGATTAGTCCCTGTGTATCATATATTTGAGCCAGCTTGTGGATTCAATATTTATTGGCTCAGCAGAGCCATGAACCACATCAGATAATCCAGCAAAAGCAATGTAATTGAGTACAACTGGTATTATGTGGGCTTTTCTAATAAAATTATAATCCCATTTTAGCTTATGACAAATTAATTGATTTGGCAACACAAGGAATATTTATTATAGAGCTGGTGTCCGATAAATAACTGTCGATTGCTGCCGGAATGAGACTACAAAGTGTGCTCTTTTTCTGCAAAGTATGAGCTGCGTGCAAATGGAGAAGAGATAATCCAGGAAAATCCTAAATCAATTGCTTTTTGCCTCCAGAAATTGAATTTTGCAGGAGTTATATATTCAACCACTTCCAGCGCATTTTTTGATGGTTTCAAATATTGACCAATCGTGATCCTATCACAGCCCACATTGCGCAAATCCTCCAAGACTTGCTCGGCTTCGGCATCTGTTTCTCCCAAGCCAAGCATAATTGAAGATTTGGTCTGGACGCCGGCGAGGTTTTGTTTGGCTATCTTAAGCAGGTTCAGAGAGCGCTGATAGTTTCCGCCTGCTCTGGCAACCGGATAAAGAGAAGGTACAGTCTCAACATTGTGAGCAAATACAAATGGCAGGGCGTCACGTAATATCTCTACGGCCTCTTCTTGATAATTGCGGAAGTCGGGAGTTAGTATTTCAAATTTTATCCCGTTAGACATATTTACTCCGTTAGAAATCTTCTCTCTTCCGGCCATATTATTATCGTTTTGTAAATGTCTAACGGGATTCATATTGTGACAGAGCTGCCTTATCGTATTAATGCAGCTGCGAAAATGGCCGGCGCCGCCGTCCGGCAAATCATCGCGATCGACGCTGGTAATTACTAAATATTTCAACTGCATTTGCTTTGCCATCTCCGCGAGGCGCAGCGGTTCAGACGGATCCGGCGGAGCAGGTCTGCCGGTAGCTACCGAACAGAACTTACAGTTTCGCGTGCAGATATTGCCCAGAATTAAGACCGTCACAGTTCCTCTTGACCAGCACTGGCCTCGATTGGGACAATTTGCATTGTTGCATATTGTCTCTATGTTCAGTGAGGTTAATATGTTTTCAACTTTTTTATAAGTCCGGCTGGCCGGTAAGGGTCTGCGTAACCAAGGCGGCAGCTTCCGGTCGGAGAACGGATGATGGAGAGCTGAGGACGGACTTCTGTCTTTTGTATCCTGTCTTTCGTCTTCTGAATCCTGGGACACCTTAGAGAAATGTTTTTTAAGTAGTTTGCTCAGGCTTTGTTTTAGCTCACTAATCGAATTATATTTACCGGTCTCTTTTAATACCGATGTTATTTCTACACCATCAAGGCCACATGGAATAAATAAATCGAAAATGCTTAAATCGTTTTGGATGTTTATAGCCATGCCGTGGTAAGTTACTAATTTCGATACGCGTACGCCGATAGAAGCGATTTTTTTCTCCCCCACCCATAGGCCTGGAAAACCTTTTCGTCTCTGGCTGTGAACGCCCAATTGCTGCAGTAGCTCTATACCTATTGTTTCCAGTTTTCTGATGTATTCGGTTATTCCCAGGCCGAGCTCTTGCAGATTGATAATCGGATAAAAGACTAACTGGCCAGGATTATGTGCGGTTGCCCCGCCGCCTCTGCGAATATCAACTACGTCGATATGCCGCTGTGCTAAATCTTCTTTATTGTACAGCAGTTTGTTGGCGTTTTGACGTGCACCAAGGGTGATAACAGTGGGGTGCTCAACTATTAAAATGGTATTGGATATTTTTCCTTCGCGTCTTTTATCGCGTAATTCGTGCTGAGTTTGCAGAACCTCTCTGTAATCGGCAAGGCCGCAATCAATAACCTGTAAAAAATCGTTTTTGTTTTGTTCAAGGTTCTGTGACACGATTTTCATTTTAACATTGCGTAGTATTTTTTACAAATAATTTGACCCCCAGGATAAACCTGGGGGCTAAACGCGTTGTAGATGGATGATTATTCTCGGTGATGTTATTCTTGTATATCTCAGAATCCATAGAGACTGTTGTAAGCCACTATAAAAATGCAGCGAGGCTTGCGCTACAGGCGAGCGGTTTTATTGGTAGAGTGTGGACGAGAGGTTTCGATAAGCGTTTCTGTTTCACGAAGTAAGACCTGGAGAAACGAATTAGATATGTCGAGTCACACAACAAATTCAATGTTTAGCCCCCAAGTTTACCTTGGGGGTTTACCCTGTGGGTTAAAATGGCCCAAAGGTGTCCATGACTGCATCCTCAATCGTTTCACTGATTGTCGGATGTGGATATGTTATCTGTCCAAGTTTTTCAGGGCTTAGGCCTATAAGCGTAGCGGCGAAAGCAGCGAATTCCGTCGCTATACTGCCTACCATGGTGATTCCGACAATCCTGTTTGTAGAATTATCACGAATAACCCGTATTTGCCCCACTGTATTATTGTGTGCAACACTTCGGCCGTTTCCTTTGAAAAAACCCTTACCTACCGAGATATCGAGCCCTTCGGCTTTGCAGGTATCTTCTGATTTGCCGACTGATGTAACTTCGGGAAAGGTAAAGATGACTCTGGGGATAAGGCCATAGTCGGTCATCTTTCGGTTGCTGCCGGCGGCGTTTGCTGCGGCGACTTCTGCCTCGGTAGTAGCGCCATGCGCCAGAAAGGTTGTACCTATCACATCACCTATAGCATAGACCCCGGGGACATTGGTTTCCATTTTTTCATTAACAACAATTGCAGGACCTTTCATCTTCAAATTGAGAGCTTCGACTATTTTTTTGTCGACAGTAGGCTTTCGGCCTACAGAAACCAACACTTTTTCTGCTTCAATCGCCTGGCCGTTCTCAAGAACTACTTTTGTCGGCGTAGCTGTTATATCAACCGAGGTGACTTTCACGCCTGTTGTAGAATCGATGCTGAGTTTCTTGAACTCACGTTCAATCAGCCGGCCCACCCATTCATCCTCCATAGGAAGAAGTCTCGAAAGCGCCTCCACGATAGATACCTTCGTACCCATTGCGGCATATACACAGGCCATTTCGCAGCCGATTATGCCACCGCCTATGATTACCATCGATTTGGGTATTTGCGGCAGTGACAGGGCTTCCTTGCTGCTGATAACCGTTTGGCTGTCGAAAGGTATATTTGCAAGCTCAACAGGTTCTGAGCCGGTAGCGAGAATTATTCTTTCGGCTTCTATTTCAATAGATTGACCGTCAGACTCGACTTTAATTTGATTTGGTTTAGTTACTACTGCCCAGCCGGTAATCACCTTGATCTTATGGGCCTTAGCAGTAGCCGTCATCGCTTTGCGAAAGCCCGCTACGATGGCGTCTTTTCTTTGCTGAATTTTAGGCCAGTTTGGAGTGGCTGAAACGATGTCAATTCCGATTTCTGCTGCGCATTTAGCCGAGAGTAATGTATGCGCCGAGGCGAGCAAGACTTTTGACGGAATGCACCCCCAGTTTAGACAGATTCCGCCGATAAATTCTTTTTCTACTAACGCTACCGAAGCTCCTCTTTGTGCGCATCTTCGGGCAGCTCTTGCCCCGCCAGGACCAGCTCCGATTACTACTACGTCAAATTTTCCTGCCATGATTTACCTCGTATTTCGTATCGCATAATAAGCGTTTGTAAAAGTCATTAATATAACAGAATTGTGCGTAAAATGAAACCATGAGCTTGGTTTTTTATCAAATCGAATTGAAGAATCTCTTTCGAAGTGCGCTGATGCCCTGTTGAAAACATTAGACGTGGATACGTCATTGCGAGCGACTTGTCCGTCGTAGCCTTGGCGAAGACGGAAGCGAAGTCGCCGGGATGGCTTGCGCCACAATCTCAAACTCCACAGGACGCCTAACGGCGGAAACGATAACTTTTTCTGCCCACCAAGCAAGAGATTGCCACGGCCCTTCGGGCCTCGCAATGACATTTTATAGATGTTTTCAACAGAGCAGTACGCTAACAAAAGCCACTATTGTTTGACAATAGTAGTGTGGGCGGCGTCGAACATTCTTACGCCGCCGGTGTCCAACTGTAGAATTAAGCCTTTTTGGAGGTCGATTCCAATACAATTGCCGGCAAATTTCCTGCCGTTGTAGGACAACGTTATTCTATGGCCTAATTGGATACTTAATTCGCGCCATCTGTCCGTGACATCCTTACTATTTTTCTCTGCCATATCGAGCCAGCTATCTATGGAGGTCAGAAGTCTCTTGGCCAGCAAAATACGGTCACAAATTGTTTGACTCTCTATATCGATACTCGTTGCAGTTGATTGCAGCTCAGAAGGAAAAGAATCTCTCGTTTGGTGGCAGTTAATCCCTACACCGATGATGTAAGCGTTATTGGTATTGATCGTCTTTGATTCGAGCAGGATGCCGGCCACTTTTTTGCCGGTCAGTAGTATATCATTCGGCCATTTGATTTTTGCTTCGCTGATGCCAACTTTTCCGAGCGCATCGGCAACAGCTACCGCGCAGGCAAGTGAAAGTAATTCAGCTTTTAGAGCACTCTCTATAAAGACTATTGAGCACAAAATGCTGTCCGCTCGGCTGCTGTGCCATTTACAGCCTGCTCTGCCTCTGCCTGCGGACTGCTGTTCAGCGAAAATTACGAGGCCGTCGTTGTCTTTGTTTTTTGCATATTCGGCTGTAATATCGTTCGTGCTCGACGTAGAGTCGAAGACGAGGATTTTTCTGCCGATGCGCTTAGTCTTCAGATTTGCTTTTATTTTGTCTGGATCCAGCAGGTCGGTTGGCATGTCTGTTAGTACCTATCGAGGCCGATATCGACGGCTGCTGCTGAGTGAGTAATTGCACCGACAGCGATTCTTTCAACACCGCACTGAGCTATAGCTGAGACATTTGTTAGCGTAATATTGCCGGAGGCTTCGAGCAGAGGCTTTTTGTCTCTGCCGCACATCTCATTTCGCATCTCGACAGCGTGTTTTAACTGCCACTGGCCCATATTATCGAGAAGCACTATGTCAATGCCTGGAATTTCAAGCACATAGTTGAGCTGGTCATCTACGTGGTCAACCTCAACGGCAACGAATTTGACGCCTTTCACCTTCTTGGCTTCACAGATTATCTTCCTGAGTTTCGGCTGGAAGTGTCTGCCTAATTGTGCGATATGGTTATCTTTAATCAATATGCCGTCGTACAATCCCAGTCGGTGATTATGTCCGCCGCCACATCGAACTGCGTACTTTTCGAGGATTCTCCAGCCGGGCAGCGTCTTTCTGGTATCGAAAATTTTTGCCTTTGTACCCTGAATGGCGCGGACATACTTGCGCGTGGTGGTAGCTATTCCGCTGAGTCTCTGTAGGAAATTCAGTGTTACCCGCTCGGCGCTGAGCATAGAACGCAAAGGCCCTTCGATGGTGGCGATTTTGCGGCCGATGTGGGCAGCCTGGCCGTCATCTACGTAAACATTTAGCTTGAGCTTTTTGTCATAAATGCTGAGGATTTCTTTTACCACCAGCATTCCACACACGATTATTTCTTCTCGTGAAATCATACTTGCTTTATCAATGGTATCAGCTCTGAACAGAAGCTCGCTGGTAGTGTCACCCTGGCCGAGGTCTTCGTCAATGGCCATTTGAATAATCGGCCGAACTTGTGCAATGTTAAGTTTTGTCATCTTCTTCCCGTCTTTGTCATATATAAAATTATCGTTGGATTATTCTCACTCTATCAATGAACCGTCACCGCAGGGGTGACGGCTAAAATTAATTTCCTTTTCTTCGCTGTTTCTTTGTTACTAAGAAGTCTCGTTTCTTTCTTTTTGAACCGGCTATAACCAGCTCCGGCAGTTCTTTCAACTCTCGCAACTGGTCCCGCAAAAAGGCTGCCCGTTCAAAATCAAGGGCCTGCGCCGCCTCAAGCATCTCTCTCTCAATCTGACCGACCAGCTCGACCTTATCGTATTCGTTGTCGGCAAAACTTACAGCTTCACGGGCGGTATGCCTTGCTTTTATCCGCTCGGTTAAGCTCCTGCGGATCTCCTTTTTGATTGTTTCCGGCGTAATATTGTGTTTCTTATTATATTCCATCTGAATTTTACGGCGTCTGTTTGTTTCGTCAATAGCTTTTTGCATTGATTTGGTAATTACATCCGCGTACAAAAAGACGGTAGCATTGATGTTTCGTGCGGTTCTGCCGATAGTTTGAATCAAAGAAATCTGGCTTCGCAGGAATCCTTCCTTGTCGGCGTCGAGGATTGCAACGGCTGAAACTTCCGGCAAATCCAGGCCCTCCCGCAGCAGATTTATACCCACAAGAACGTCAAATTCGCCGTTGCGAAGGTCACGTAGTATCTCCACTCTTTCAAGAGTGTCAATCTCGCTGTGCAGATACCGGCACTTAAAACCCTTCTTTGCGATGTAGCCTGAAAGATTTTCAGCCATTCGTTTGGTCAGGGTTGTAACAAGCATTCGCTCCTTAGCTTGAACACGTTTTTCTATCTCGCCCAAAAGGTGTGGAATCTGGTTGCCGGCTGGATGCACAAAGATTTTCGGGTCCAAAAGGCCGGTAGGTCTTATTACTTGCTCGACCACCTCGTGGTCACATTTTTCCAGCTCAAAAGGCCCAGGCGTAGCAGAAACAAAAATTACATGCGACCAGTTTTCCTGAAACTCTTCGAAGCGCAACGGCCTGTTATCCAGCGCACTCGGCAGTCTAAAGCCGTGCTCAACCAAAACTTCTTTTCTGCTTCTGTCACCTGCCCACATCGCCCGTATCTGCGGAACGGTAGCATGGGACTCGTCTATGAACAAAAGGAAATCTTTTGGGAAATAGTCAATCAACGTATAGGGCCTTGCTCCAGCAGGCAGGCCCGATAGATGCCTGGCGTAGTTCTCGATCCCACTGCAATAGCCGACCTCCTGTATCATTTCGATATCATACTTCGTTCGAGCCTCAAGTCTTTGAGCTTCGAGTAGCTTACCCTGACCTCGCAGTTCGGCTAATCGCTCTTTTAGCTCAGCCTTTATACTATCTACCGCGGATGTAATCCTGTCGCCGGGCATAACGTAGTGCTCAGCAGGATAGATAAAGACTTGCTGCTCGACAGACAGAGTCTCCCCGGAAACAGGATTGATATAGCTTATCTGTTCCACCTCATCGCCGAAAAGCTCGATGCGTATCGCGAATGATTCGTATGAGGGATATACCTCCACTACATCACCGCGAACTCTGAATTTACCTCGCTGAAAATCAATATCGTTTCTGGAGTACTGGATGTCTGCCAATCTGCCAAGCAGGTCGTTTCTATTTATACTGTCGCCAGCTACGACAGCTACGACACTGGCTTTATAATCCTCAGGTGAGCCTAATCCGAAGATGCACGAAACGGATGCGATAATAATACAATCGCTTCTTGTCGAAAGGCTGGTTGTGGCCGAAAGCCGAAGCCGGTCAAGGTCGGCGTTTTTCGAGGCGTCCTTTTCTATGTAAATGTCTCGCTGCGGGATGTAAGCTTCCGGCTGATAGTAATCGTAGTAGCTGACGAAATATTCGACCGCATTTTCCGGAAAAAGCTCATTGAATTCCTCATAAAGCTGAGCAGCTAATGTTTTATTGTGAGATATAACAAGAGCCGGCAGGTCGAACTGAGCGATGACGTTAGCCATCGTGAAGGTCTTGCCGCTGCCGGTAACACCCATTAATGTTTGGTATTTCTTGACCGAGCGCAGACCTTCCGCCAGCCGTTCTATAGCCTTAGGCTGGTCGCCCGCCGGGCTAAATTCATTGTTTAGCTTAAATGTTGCCATCCGTTAGCCTCCAAGCTAACTATTTTACACTCAGATGAAGCAAAACTCAACAGAAAGTAGCTTGATTTTAGCACGGTCCTATGAGCTTGTGGCCTTTCGTTAACGTAGGAACCCTGCAGGACCGAATTAAGGCATGAGGAGTTATCAGCTTTTTGTATGATCGGCACAATTTTCCTCAAAATCGGATAGCGTGTGCGAATGGACTAATTTGTCGTAAAGCCTTCACGCTCAGCAGGAAAAGGGTGGGCTTTGGTATGGGGGATTTGCAGGGATGAAAAAAAATGATATTAAGCCTAAAAATCAGCTTTACGTGCAACTTGTAAAATATATAATAAATAAGCTCGAATGGTCGTCAGATTAAATGGGGTTTTGCAACCATCGTAATGGGGGTTATACTAAGATGCGTTTTCTTCGCTATATCAAGCGGTTCCTATCGATGACCTTTAAGATAGAGATTGAGAGAGCTAAGCAAAATAACAGAGTTCTTGACATCAATAATGAAACATTGCAAGGGTACCTTGACCCTGGTTACTTAGTAGAGAAGTTGAGTGCCATACTTTTCAAAAAGACGAAACGCACTTCAGGTCATATACATTTCCATTTTCGAAATAAGTCAGATCATATTATTTTTCTCTGGTCCGAGGGGAAGTTAAAGAGAATAGTGACTAAATCACCGAGTTGTAAGAAGGGCCAATATGTGCATTGGAAACATTCTCAATTTTGTGATTACGAGCGCGAACAGCTTCTTAGAGAATTATTTAGCCAAGTTGAACGCATAGAAATTGATGGGGACAACTTTAATAAAGCATGGCCATCTTATAATGAATTTGCAAGGTGGTTGATCCAAAACTGAATAGCGAGCCGGCTTATGGCTTGAGGCTGATCACCCGCAGGGCTAAATTCCGTGCTTAACTTAAAGATACTCATACTGATAGAATACCGCATCCAGAACACAGAATACAGCCCAAAGGATGCCTTACGGCAAAAAACAATGAAAAGGAATGATAAATAGTGAAAAGTTCCGTTATTCATTCAGCCGTGCCTGCTAAATTCGAAATCCTAAGCACCACCATAAGGTGTCCTGCGGAGAAATCCGAAACAAGATTAAATATCAAAAATCAAATATCAAAATTACATTGCAAAGTGTAAAAAGTCATTTTTGAATTTTTATTTGTCATTTTGATTTTTGCATTTTAATTTTTGATTTTTTTCCACATGGAAGTTTGGTATAATTCCGAGCAACAACTATGCGGATGAAGCATCGACCTCATTAAATTAGGACTCTCCCATACAGTCGAAGCGTTAGTGCTAGTGCTTAAAATTGTATAGTTAGACTGAGAATGGGTTTGAAGATAACAGGAGAAAAAAATGGAATTTCCTGAAATTCCCACAGACAATCTTTACAAATTCATGGCTTTATCCGGTGTTGTAATCCTTGTTTTATCTTTGATTCCATTCTATCATGCGCACAGATTATACTTGGATGCCCTACATTTGAGCGGTGACATAAAAATATGCGGCATTCAGCTTGAGTGGCAATCCAAGGATGCTAATGAATTAATGCAACAACTCGACACCTTAACACCACAAATCAGCAACCTATGGCAAAAAATCGTTGGCCTTGCGCAACAAACCAGTAACCTGGAAGGTCAATCTATTGACTTAAATAAACAAATTGATGAATTAATAGAAACAATGCCCCCAGAAACTACAGTATCGTTGGATTCAAAAATACCATCAGTAGAGTCAGATAAGAAAATAACTATCAAAAAGAAAAAAGAAGACATCCAAAAGGAATTAGATAGAGATATCCAGAGTAAACTTAAACTTGAAGAAGAACAGCATAAACTTGAAGAAAAAAACCGTGAACTTAAAGAAAAAAACCGTGAACTTAAAGAAAAAAACCGTGAATTTAAAGAAGAAATCCGCAAACAGCAAGTCACCATTATACAGCATGAGACAAAATGCAAGGAGCACATATATCTTTCACGAATAATAACTATAGAGATGTTCTTTGGTATTTTTGGTTTCCTGTCGGGTTTGGCTCTTGCAATAAAAGGGTTTAGACTTTGGCATCTTAAACTACAGGTTCACCAGGATAGAATAATCCAAATGAAGGCTAAATCTAAAGATTAGTAACATATCTATGATACTTATCTATTTTATATCTTTGAATGCAGGTGTCATAGATTTTAGTTAGTTAGTGTGCGATGATTCGCACCTTTGATTAGAACGGTCTGAAACGCGTTGGAGATTATTATGTTATCTTTAATAGGGAATGACGATGGCAGAATATGAAGATCTTCCTTTTGATGTGCGTCCTGATCTTTCACCTTACATAACGCATCTTACAAAAAATACCCAAGCAGAAGATGGTTATACAGCATTTGATAATCTTATTTCGATTTTGCAGAGCGGTGAGATTTGGGGAAGTAGCACAAAAAAAGGTTTTATCAAAGGATCCAATAGAGCTGTCTGTTTTATGGATATTCCTTTAAATTCCCTCAAATACGTTTTGGATAATAAAAATGCCAATCCGAAACATCCAAGATACGAGCCATTTGGTGTGATAATAACAAAAAAATTAGCTTTCAAAAATGGGTGTCGACCCGTTCTATATTTATCAGATGAGGAAATGAGAAGGCTTCGTATCCCTGTGAGCGAACGCTGGCGAGTAGTTAAATTTGAAGTTGTTAGAAACCGGTGGATTAGCTGGATTCATGAACGCGAGTGGCGCTGTAAGGGAAACTTCAAAATGCCCACCACTCCTCTTGCAGTCCTTGTTAAGAATACAAATGACGCAAGAAAACTTTTAAAAAAGATAGCAGAAGAATCCGGAAAATTTAAAGTTAAACCTAAAAGTATCATTCCACTTACAGTGCTTTGCCAAGGATTGCCATATCTGAAAAGATAACAATCTGAACACTTGTACCTCGCAGCTCATGACCATCGCATTATGCAGTTAGGTAGAGTGCAATGTGCTACTCTTCAAAGTTAGCTTCGCTACGAAGTGTGATGATTCGCACATATAAGCTCATAAGGGCATAAAGGAGGTAAAGCTGTGAAGAACCAAATGAAACGAATGGGATTGGTTTGCATAGGAGTCGGGATTTTAGCACCTGTTTTTCTCCTAGTTGCAGGAGGCTATCTGACTGCGACAAATGCAGCCGAGGGCTGCTTACTTTTCTTTAGGAGTTATGGAATTGGGCTGCTATTTCCAGGACTGCTTTTCTTTTTCGCTGCGCTCTGGCTGCCAAATGAGAAAGGAGTAATTGCCGGCCTACTGACACTAATCTTCGCCATCCCGGCAGGCACTTCTTTCATAGCCATCCTGGTGAAGTTCGCACACTGGCCAACTATTTTCACAATAGGTCAAGGTATCTCATACGCAATCTTTCTAATGCTTGGCATCGGATTGACCATACGGCAACTGAAACAGCTCTCGAAGGGCCTGCCACAATTTCATTGATAATCAACTACCAGATTCGTGTTTTGGTATTTTATACTAATTGTGCTTAGTTGTTGCGCTCTTTAGGTCATTGCGAGGCCATCGGAGATGGCTGTGGCAATCTCTGGGATAAGAATTGAGATTGCTTCGCTGCGCTCGCAATGACAAGCCGAAGCGCACTTATTAAATACAATCGGTATTACTGACAGATTTTCAAAGAATACCTAAC
>Ga0307437_1000646_pt1 | contig 26252 bp, 18 predicted proteins | sample SalMarWE160390MG_FD_202146 | JGI IMG/M metagenome (GOLD analysis project Ga0307437, IMG submission 202146) | Salt marsh sediment microbial communities from the Plum Island Ecosystem LTER, Massachusetts, United States - WE1603-90 | ecosystem: Environmental > Aquatic > Marine > Intertidal zone >...
CTGCTTTGAGCATGGAAAGGCGGACTTGCGTCCGCAGTCCAGTGAGTTTTCTCAGTTACCGAGTTTGTTTCTTAGTAGCGACCGCAAGGAGCGAAGCAATCCCCTCCGCCGTGGACTGGAGATTGCTTCGTCGCTTCGCTTCTCGCAATGACACCTGCGAAAGAGCCCTATTCCTATGACCAAAACAAACCTGGTGCTACTCCACGCGCCCAGCGTCTACGACTTCCGCCAGGAATCCATCCTCTACGGCCCGGTTAGCGATGTGGTACCCTCCACCACTGTCTTCGAGATGTATCCCATCGGCTTCACCACCCTGGCCGAACACCTGGAGCGACACGGTTTCCGAGTGCGCATCGTCAACCTGGCGGTGCGCATGCTCAACGATGCCAGGTTCGACGTGGAGAAGCAGATTCGCCGCCTGCGCCCCGACGCCTTCGGCCTTGACCTCCACTGGCTGCCCCACGCTCACGGGGCGATAGAAGTAGCTAACATCGTCAAGAAGCACCACCCTCACACTTCCGTCATCTTCGGCGGCCTCTCCGCCACCTACTATCACCAGGAGTTGATGAACTATCCCGCCGTGGATTATGTCATCCGGGGCGACTCCACCGAGGAGCCGCTGCGGCAACTGATGCGCTGCATCATGGAAGGCCGCGAGCCTCACGAGGTGCCCAACCTCACCTGGCGGGATGCCCAGGGGCAAGTGCATATTAACCCCCTCACCTACAGCCCTGAAGACCTGGATGGCGTCCTCATTGATTACGGCTACGTGGTCAGGGCTGTGGCCCGCTACCGGGATCTGGCCAACTTCGTCCCCTTCCAGCGCTGGCTGGGGTATCCCATCACCGCCGCCCTCACCTGCCGGGGCTGCCGCCACAACTGCCTGACCTGCGGTGGCTCCGCTCGGGCCTTCCGCGAATTCTACGGGCGGGCCAGGCCAGCCTTCCGCTCTCCTGAGGCGCTGGCCCAGGACATCAGCAACATCCAGCGCTTCAGCAAGGGCCCCATCTTCGTGCTGGGCGACATCCGCCAGGCCGGCATGGAGCAGGCCGAGCGCTTCCTGAAGGCCATCGAGGGATTCGATGGCCAGTTGATGCTGGAGTTCTTCGGCCCCGCTTCACGCGACTTTTTGCAAAAGCTGGGGAAAGCGGCGCCCAACTTCGTCCTGGAGATTTCGCCGGAGTCCCACAGCGAGGGGGTGCGCCGCACCTTTGGCCGAAACTACTCCAACCAGGAGCTGGAGGACACCATCGGCTATGCCCTGGAGGCCGGCTGCCAGCGCCTGGACCTCTTCTTCATGATCGGCCTGGCCAGGCAGACTTACCAGACGGTCATGGGGACGGTTGATTACTGTGACCACCTGCTACGACGCTTCAACAAGCCCGCCGACCGTACTTCTTATGTACACCCGTTCATCTCGCCTCTGGCCCCCTTCCTCGACCCCGGCAGCCGGGCTTTCGAGCAACCGGAGGCCCACGGCTATCGGCTCTTTCACCGCAGCCTGGAAGAGCACCGCTGCGCGCTCCTCCAGCCTAGCTGGAAATACGTGCTCAACTACGAAACGGAGTGGATGAACCGGGACGAGATCGTGGCCAGCACTTACGAGGCGGGGCTGCGCCTCAATTCCATCAAGGCCCGCCACGGCCTGGTTGATCGCCAGCGGGCCGAGGCGGTCGAAAAGCGCATCAAGAAGGCCATCCGTCTCGTCAGGCAGATAGACGACATCGTGAGCATCCCCGACCTCCCCCCTGCCCCCCCAACTTTGAGGGGAACGGAGGCCAGCCCCCCAACTTTGGGGGGAACGGAGGCCAGCCCCCCAAAATTGGGGGGAACGGGGGGCGCCGAAAGAGAGAGACGGCGCAAGAAGCTGCTGACGGCCCTCAAGCCCCAGGTGGATGCTGCCAACCTGTCCACCGTCTGCGACAAGCGGGAGCTGGAGCTGCCGCTGGGGTTGCTGAAGCTGAACATACCCAAGGCGGCCTGGCTCCTCCTGAGCGATCTAGTGACTAAGACGATCATGCCCCCACCCCCAGCCCCTCCTCGCCCCCCCTCAGTCCCCCCCAACTCTGGAGGGGAAGCGGGGGAGGGGAGTCCCAGTTCCCCCTCGCCCAGGGTTGGGAGAGGGGGCCAGGGGGAGAGGGCTATCGCAGCCCCCACTCCCAGCCCCCCCTCAGTCCCCCCCAACTCTGGGGGGGAAGCGGGGGAGGGGAGTCCCAGTTCCCCCTCTCCCAGGGTTGGGAGAGGGGGCCAGGGGGAGAGGGCCATTGCAGCACCCACCTCCAGCCCCCCCCGCCCCCCCAACTCTGGGGGGGAAGCGGGGGAGGGGAGTCCCAATTCCCCCTCTCCCAGGGTTGGGAGAGGGGCCAGGGGGAGAGGGCCATTTCGTAAGCAAAGGCGTTGAGCAAATGAAAGGGAATCGCTTAGTCTTCCTCCTGGGACTGGCTTGCCTGATAGCGGCCCTCGCCACAGGGCGAGACCTGTTCTACAACCTGACCTATCTTATCGCCGCCGTCATCGTCCTCTCCTACCTCTGGACCTGGACCAGCATCCGCTGGGTGCGCGTTGCCCGTCACCTGTGGGCCAGGAAGGCCGAGGTGGGCAAGACATACGAGGAGAGATTCGTGGTGTGCAACACCAGCCTCCTGCCCAAGCTATGGCTGGAAGTCCGTGATCATTCGGAGCTGCCCGACCACCAGGCCAGCTACGTGCTGAACTCGTTTGGAGCTCGCAGGGAACGAGGTTGGACGGTCAGAACCCTATGCCGGCAGCGAGGCCGCTTCACTTTGGGCCCCATAACCCTGACCACCGGCGATCCCTTTGGCCTGTTCAAGATGCAGCGCGAATTGGCCCAGACCTCGACCATAATCGTCTACCCGGCCATCGTTGAGCTGACGAGCTTCGCCACCCCCAGCGGGCAACTGCCTGGCGGAGACGCTCTCCGTCGCCGCACCCATTACGTCACCACCAACGTCCGCGGGGTACGGGACTATGCGCCGGGCGACAGCTTCAACCGCATTCACTGGCCTTCCACGGCCCGCAAGGAACGGCTGATCGTTAAAGAGTTCGAGCTGGACCCCCTGGCCGACGTCTGGCTGTTCCTGGATATGGACAAGTCGGCTCAAGCGGAGCTAGAATGGGAGCCCGTTCTCGAAAGACGTGAGCCAGCTCTCCTCTGGACCAGGCGGCCCCGGCTGGAACTGGCCCCCTCCACCGAGGAATACGGCGTGACCGTCACCGCCTCCCTGGCCAAGTACTTCATCGTCCGCAACCGGGCGGTGGGAATGGTGTCCTATGCTCAGCAACGGGAGGTGATTCCCGCCGACCGAGGCGAGCGCCAACTCTCCAAGATTCTGGAGACTTTGGCCGTGATCAGGGGCGGAGGGAGAATACCGCTGGCCCAGGTGATGGCCGCCGAGGGCCTGCACCTGGGACGAGGCACCACCATCATCGTCATCACCTCCTCCCCCGACAAGGACTGGGTCACCGCTTCGCGCCACCTGGAACAGCGGGGCTTGAGAGTGATCGCCGTGCTCGTCGCGCCCGACAGCTTCGGCGGGGAGTGGGGAGTGGAGGAAGTGATGGCCGAGCTGGCCGCCGGTGGCACCACCACCTACATCGTGAGGAAGGGCGACGACCTGGCAGTAGCCCTCAGCCAGAGGGCGTGGGGCATCACCGAGCGGCCTCGCTACATTTTGAGGAAGTGAGAGAGGGAAGTGCACCCAAAGAAGCCCGAAACAGTTACCCTGCGCGACGGTACGACGGTGACCATCCGTCCTATCCGCCCGGACGATGCACCGCGCCTGCAAGCGCTCTTCGGCCGTCTCTCGCCGGAGAGCATCTCGCTTCGTTTTCTGGGGCAACCCAAAGAGCTGCCGTACGAACAAGCCAGGCTACTGGCCAACGTGGACTACCAGAAGCGGATGGCGTTGGTGGCCACGCGCGAGCAGGGCGGCGAAGAGCACATCATAGCCGTGGCCCGCTACGCCGTGGATCCAGCGGCCGACCCCGACCTGGCCGAGGCCGCGATTGTCGTCGAGGACAAGTATCAAAAGCGGGGGCTGGGCACGCTGCTGCTGACACGGCTGGTGGCCTATGCCCAGGCGCACGGCATCCGCGCCTTCAGGGCTACCATCCGCCACGATAATGCCCAGATCATGCGCTTCGTTCGGCGCAGCGGACTGCCGACCGACAGCAGGCTAGAGGCGGGGGTGTGGGAGATCGTGGTGAAATTGGAGCCCGAAGCTGACCACTGATACACGGTTGACATCATCCGGACAACTGACCAGACCTGGTAACGATGTCTTGCGCAAAAATACCACCACGGCTTGACAGAGCGTCGAAGGTGTGCTATAATTTAAACGTTTAAGCAGCAGGGTAACTGGCCCTGTATTTTTTAGCTGGACGAGTTAAACGTTTAAGCGAGGCAGGATGCCAACGATTAAGGATGTGGCCAAAAAAGCCGGTGTCTCTATCGCCACGGTGTCGTACGTGCTCAACGATAGCGGCGCAGTGGGCGATGAGACGCGCCAGCGCGTATTGCAGGCCGTGCAAAAGCTGGGCTATCGGCCCAGTGTCATTGCCAAAGGTTTGCAAGCCCGCAAAAGCCGCATGATCGGCTACTCCTGGCGCCCGGTGCCGCCCGATCAGTTTAACCCCATCCTGGAAAAGTTCATCCACAGCATGGCCGAGGCCGCCGCCCGACACGATTATCACATCCTGACCTTCCCCTGTCCCGAACCGCACGACGAGGTAGACGTCTACCGCGAGATGATCGAGAGCGGTCGGGTTGACGGTTTTATCCTCCCTAACACCAACCTGAACGACCGGCGCATTCGCCACCTGCTGGACGTTGGCTTTCCCTTCGTCGCTTTTGGTCGCTCCAACCCTGACTGGGATTTCCCCTGGGTAGACGTGGACGGCGCCGATGGCGTGAAGCAGGCAGTGGTCCACCTGCTGGAACTGGGCCATCAGCGCATCGCTTGCCTGGCCTGGCCAGAGGATTCGCTCACCGGGCAGTACCGGCTGGACGGCTATCGGGCAGCCATGGCCGGCACCGCGTTGCCGGTGGATCCAGCCTGGGTCGTCCGCATCCCAAACGACTACCACCACGCCTATCGAGCTACCCAGACCTGGCTGGCCCTGCCGGCCGACCGACGGCCCACGGCTATGGTGGCCCTGACCGATCTGATGGCCATCGGCGTGCTCAACGCTGCTACCGATGCCGGCCTGACGGTCGGACGAGACCTGGCAGTGGTCGGCTTTGACGACGCCCCCATCGCCAGCTATCTGCGCCCCTCCCTCACCAGCCTGCGCCAACCCATCGCCGAAGTCGGGGAACGAGTGGTGACCATGCTGATAGACCTGGTGCGTGGCGAGACGCCGTCGCCGGCCCAGGTGTTACTCAAGCCCCGGCTCATCGTGCGCGATTCGACGGCCCTCAGGAATGGGTGAGCAACTGGGAACGGACGGGGCTATCAACATGTTGTTCGCGTTGTTTGTTGAAGGCAAGGTGCTCTAAATGGAGACTGCCTCCCCAACTATCGCAGCTTTCATCTTCGACCTGGACGGCGTGCTCACCGACACGGCAGAATATCACTACCGAGGTTGGAAGCGGCTGGCCGATGAATTGGGCATCCCTTTCGACCGCCAGCGCAACGAACTGCTGCGCGGCATACCCCGCCGTCGCTCCCTCGAACTACTGCTGGACGGCCATCCCGCCACCGAGTCGCAAATGCAAGAGTGGATGGAGCGCAAGAACCGCTACTACGTCGAGTTGATTCAGCAGATGACGCCCGCCGACGTCCTGCCTGGCGCGCTAGACTTGCTGGAGGAACTACGGCAGGCGGGGATCAAGATCGGCATCGGTTCAGCCAGCAAGAACACCCACTCCGTCCTCGACCGGTTGCACCTTTGGGACTACGTGGAGGCCGTGTCCGACGGCTACAGCGTCCAGCGCCAGAAGCCTGCGCCTGACCTTTTTCTCCACTGTGCCCAGCAACTCGGAATTGACCCCAGCCAGGCCATAGTCGTCGAGGACGCTGCATCGGGCGTGGAGGCAGCGCTGGCGGGCGGCTTCTGGGCCATGGGGCTGGGACCGGAGGAGCGAGTTAGCGCGGCCCACATCGTCTTCCCCAGTCTGGAAGGCGTCCATCTGCACGACATCCTGTCCGCACTACGCAATACGCAACACGCAACGTGCAATTGGCTCATCCGCGAAACTGAGTTCGATCCAGAGAGGCTCCACCACCAGGAAACCGTCTTCACCATCGGCAACGGCTACCTGGGGACGAGGGGGACCTTCGAAGAAGGGTATCCCGGCGCTCGACCCGCCACCCTGATCCACGGCGTGTTCGACGATGCGCCGATCGTGCACACCGAACTGGCCAACGCGCCCGATTGGCTGCCCTTTGTCCTGCTGGTGAACGGTGAGCGCTTCGGGCTGGATCGTGGAGAGGTGCTGGACTACGAGCGGACGTTGGATCTGCGTCGTGGCCTGTTGACCCGCCAGGTGCGCTGGCGCAGTCCCGCCGGGCACACGGTGGACATCTGCATCGAACGCTTCGCCAGCCTGGCCGACCAGCACCTGCTGGCCATCCGCTACCAGGTGACTCCCCTCGACTTCGACGGTTGGATCGAGTTCCGAGCGGGCATCAACGGCCACGTGGACAACGATAGCTGGCAGCACTGGGATTGGGTGGATCAGGGAAACGAGATAAGTACAGTGTGGTTGCACAGCCGCACCCGCGGCTCCGGCCTGGAGCTGGGCCAGGCAGCAGGGCTGTTGATCCGAGGCGGCCGTGAGGTACGAAGGCAGGTGATTGATTGTCACAACAACCCCACTGTCGTGGCCAAATGCCGAGTCGAGCAAGATCGCACGGTCATCGCCGAAAAACTGGTCACAATCTTCACCTCACGCGACTTGGAGCGCGATATCGTCGTTGACGCAGCTCTGAACAAATGGGAGCAACTGTTCGAGACCCGGTCGTATTATGAAAAGCTCCGTGACGCTCACGAGGCAGCCTGGGCCAAAGTGTGGGCCGCTTCGGACGTGCTCATCGAGGGGGACGACGCCGCGCAGCGGGCGGTGCGCTACAACCTCTTCCAGTTGCTCATCGCCGCCCCGCATCACGACGACCGCGTCAGCATCCCTGGCAGGACGCTGAGCGGCTTCGGCTATCGGGGGCACGTCTTCTGGGATACAGATATTTTCATGCTGCCGTTTTTCACCTTCACTCAGCCCAAGCTGGCCCGCAACCTGTTGATGTATCGCTATTACACGCTGCCAGGGGCGCGACGAAAGGCTCGCAGTAACGGCTACGAAGGCGCCCAGTACGCCTGGGAGAGCGCCCTGACTGGCGACGAGACGACGCCCCGCTGGGTGCCCGGCTCCACGGGGGACTTGATTCGCATCTGGACCGGTGATATTCAGCTTCACATCAGCGCGGACGTGGCCTACGCCGTCTGGCGCTACTGGCAGGTCAGCGGCGACGACGAGTTCATGCGGGACTACGGCGCCGAGATCATCCTCGACACCGCCGTCTTCTGGGGCAGTCGCGCCGAGTACAACGCCGAGCGGGATCGCTACGAGATCAACGACGTCATCGGCCCCGACGAAAACCACGTGCACGTGAATAACAACGTCTTCACCAACCGCATGGCGCAGTGGCACCTGGAGACGGCGCTGGAGACGCTGTCCTGGCTGCGGCGCGAGCACCCCGGCAAGGCGGCTGAGCTAGAGGAGCAGCTTGACCTGAGCCCTGAGCGACTGGCTCATTGGGCCAACATCATCGGTTGCCTGTACATTTTGCACGACCCTGAGACGGGACTGATGGAGCAGTTCGAGGGGTTCTTCGAGTTGGAAGACCTTGACTGGCAAGCCCTGGAGCCCCGCAGGCGATCCATCCAGTCACTATTGGGAATCGAGCGCACCAATCAAGTACAGGCCCTCAAGCAGCCGGACGTGTTGATGCTCCTGTACCTGCTGGGCGACCAGTACGATCTGGAAACCAAGCAGGTCAACTGGGACTACTACCAACCGCGCACCGATCACACCTATGGCTCTTCCTTGAGCCCGGCCATCCACGCTGTCCTGGCCTGTGAGCTGGACATGGCTGAGTTGGCCTACGAGCACTTCATGCGCGCCGCGCTGGTGGACCTGGAGGACGTGCGGGGGAACACCGCCGATGGCGTCCACGGCGCTTCGGCCGGCGGGGTGTGGCAGGCGCTCGTCTTCGGCTTCGCTGGGCTGCGGCTCACCGCCGATGGCTATACTCTCAACCCACGACTGCCCACCCATTGGCGGCGACTAGCCTTTAGCTTCCAGCATCACGGCTTGGAAGTGCGCGTTGATCTGCCGGGCAGTAGTCTCACCAAGAGGAGGTGATGTAGGCAAAATAAAAGCTGACTTAACCGAAGGCAGCTAGAGCTGCCAAATCACATTAGAGAAGGAGAAGAGAAATGAAACGGAAAATGTTTTTAAGTGTGCTGGTCTTGGTAGCCATGCTGCTTGCAGCCTGCGCACCCAAGGCTACCCCTACCGCCGTGCCACCTACGGCCACTCCTAAGCCGGCCGAACCCACCGCGACGCCTAAGCCAGAGAGCAAATGTCCCCTGGCCGTCGAAGAAGGCGCGACCATCGTCTTCTCCGGCTGGGGTGACGAGACAGAGCAGAACATCTACCGCGACTCCATCGCCCGCTTCAGTGAGGTCTGCCCTGGTGTCACGGTGGACTTCCAGCCGATTCCTGCCGACTTCCAGACCACCATCAAAGCCCGCATGGCCGGCGGCACAGCGCCCGACGTGTTCTACGTGGACGACCAACTGATGGCCGCCTTTGGCCCCACGGGTCAACTTTTGCCTCTGGACGACGTCATGGCCGAAGCGGGGGTTCAGCGCAGCGACTTCATCGAGGCCCTGCTGACCATCTTCACCTACCAGGGCAAGACCTACGGCCTGCCCAAGGACTGGGGCACGCTGGGCCTGGTCTACCTGCCCGAGGTCTTTGAAGCAGCGGGGATTGACGAGCCGACGGCTGACTGGACCTGGGACGACCTGAAGGCGGCAGCGGAGGCCATCGTTGCCAACACCGACTACGCTGGTTTCTGCCAGAACGCCGACTGGGCCCGCTTCGCGCCCTTCGCCTTCGGTGCGGGCGGCTCCTACACCAACGACAGCTTCACCGAGGGCGCGATGAACAGCGCAGAGGTGGTGAGCGCGGCCGACTTCGTGGTGGGCATGTACGAAGACGGCTCGCTGGTCACCTCGGCCGACGTGGGCGCTGGCTGGTGCGGTGAGGCCATCGGCAAGGAACTGGTAGGCATGACCTACGAGGGCGGCTGGATGGTCAACTACATGCGCCAGGACTACCCCGACGTGAACTGGAAGGCCATCCCCCTGCCCAAGTCGCCGGACGGCCAGGCCGCCGACGTGATCTTCACCAACGCCATCGGCGTCAACGCTGCCACCAGGTATCCCAAGGCGGCTGCGGCTTTCTTGATCTACGTCACCGGCCGCGAGAACCAGGCCGAGATCGTGAAGACGGGCTTTGCCTACTCCACGCACCCCGACCAGGTTGACCTGGTGGTGGATGCCAACGACGCCGCCATCGCCCAGGGCGGGCTGGTGGGTCGCGTGGCCTACTGGGGCCCCTGCACCGGGCAGGTCAACGACACCATTAGCCAGGCTCTCAACCGCGCCTACCTGGGTGAGCAAAACGTCAAAGACGCCCTGGAGCAGGCCAAGCAGGAAGCCGACGAGATCCTGGCTACCTGCGGCCAATAGTCCGTAGCTCAAACCGTTCAGGGGCGATCCTCCGTGGTCGCCCCTGAACACACCTTGTTATTGCGAGTTTTCCATGGCGCATCGCGCCATCCGTAGAGGTAGAAACGTCCCACCCTCACCCCTTCGCTCCACTCAGGGCAGGCTCTGACCCTCTCCTTGCGAGGGAGAGGGGACTTGCCTCCTCGCCCCTTTGGGGAGAGGGCGGGAGTGAGGGGAAATTTTCGAGAGTCGAGGAGATGAACTATGGCGACAGCAATCCAAAAGCGGCGCAGCACGTGGCGTGACCCACGCAAGCGGCGCGAGGCGCTGACCGCGTACGCCTTTATTTCACCTTATTTGATCACCACTCTGATATTCACCGTCGGGGTGATCGCCTTCGCCGTGTACATCAGCTTCACTCAATACAATCTATTCTCCTCGCCAGAATGGGTGGGAGTCAAGAATTACGTGGATGCCATTGCGAAGCAGGACTTTCGACGCAGTCTGGTGAACGTCAGTTGGTACGTGCTGATCGTGGTGCCCACCCAGACCGCGCTGGCCATCCTGCTGGCGGTGCTGCTGAACGCCCCCATGCGCGGTCGGCAGTTCTTCCGCACGGTTTTCTACGGCCCCAGCGTCACGTCGTCGGTGGTTATCTCCATGATCTTCTGGTGGCTGTATCTCAAAACCGGCTTCTTGAATCTCTTTCTGACCGAGGGCCTGGAGCTGATTGGCGTATCGTTCAAGACCATCAACTGGCTCAACGATCCCCGTGGTCTTATCCAGTTGATCGCCCGAATGTTTGGTGGAGACATCCCCATCCAGTACTGGTACCTGCGTGGACCGAGCGTTACCTGGATGGCCATCATGTTCCAGAATATCTTCACTACCGCGCCGACGTTCATGGTCATGTTCCTGGCCGCGCTGCAGGACATCCCCCCCGCGCTCTACGAAGCAGCGGCGATTGACGGCGCGAATAAGCGGCAGCAGTTCTGGAAGATCACACTGCCCATGCTGCGGCCGATCATCCTGCTGGTGGTGGTGATGGGCACGATCGGCACCTTCCAGATTTTCGATCAGGTCAAAATCCTGACCGGTGGCGGGCCGCTCAAGACCACCCTGGCTCCGGTGTTCCTGATCTACCGCGACGCATTGGGCACTTCGGGGCCGCCCCGCATGGGCTTCGCGGCAGCGATGGCCTTCCTCCTGGCAGCGATCATCTTCGTCTTCACGTTTATCCAGCGCCGATTGATCGAGCGGGGCACCGAGCAATATTAGGAGGGTACGATGACCACAACCGCTGCTAAAACTACCGTGCCGGGGCGCGCACGCAGAAGACCCATGAGTTTCTACGTTAGCCAAGTGACTCGCTACGCGATGCTGTGCGTCATCGGTCTGATACTATTCACGCCCTTCATCCTGGCCTTCCTGGGCTCCTTCAAGTCCAACGCCGAGATCGTCGCCTGGCCACCTACCCTCCTGCCCGCGAAGTGGCGTCTTGAGAACTGGGTGGAGCTGTTTGCGACGGACATGGGGGGCCTGCCTCAAGAGAGCGGTATGATCGCCTTCGGGGGAACGATGGGGCTGGTGGCCTTTCTTCTGGCCCTGGTGATGGGGCGCATGTCATCCATCTCAGGAGAAGAAAAGCGCACCTTGATCGCCCTGTTGCTGGCGGCGGTGGCGGCCACGGTGGTCGCCTGGGGGCTGATCACAGCAGTGGGGAGTGAGGAGCCTTTCATTGAGAGGTTACTGATGGCCACCGGGGGCCTGCTGGCTCTCTCCCTGGTTGGATTTGGCGTTGCCGCCGTGTTCAAACAGCGTCAGATACATCTGGCGGCCGAGTTCCTGCTGTGGCCAGCAATGGCTCTCATCTTCGGCTGGTTGATCCAGACAGAGAACCTCATCCTTCCTCTGGCTCTGCTCTGCGTGGCCGTCCTCCTCGCCGTCATCTACAGGGGCCGAGGGGTCGCTCAATTCACCAGCCTGTCCATCGCCCTGACCGGCGGCCTGGCGGTCACGCTCATCTTCTATGCTCTGGTCAAGGCGGCCGGTGGGGCCACCTTCGTCCGCTGGGTGCTGAACACGGCCATCCTCTCGCTAGGAACAGCTATATTTCAGGCCATCTTTTGTTCCATGTCCGCCTACGCCTTCGCCCGGCTGAGGTTCCCCGGTCGGGATGCCATCTTCTCCTTCATGCTGGCCTCCATGATGATTCCGGGCGCGGTGACGCTGGTGCCATCCTACGTGTTGATGGCCAAGATCAAGCTGGTGAACACTCCCTGGGCGCTGGTTCTGCCCGGCATTGTGGGCGCTTTCGGCATCTTCCTGCTCACCCAGTTCTTCAAATCCGTCCCCGTTGAGCTGGAGGAAGCGGCCTTTATTGATGGAGCTTCCAGGTTCCAGATTTACTACCAGGTAGTGCTGCCCCTGGCCCGGCCGGCGTTGCTGACGTTGTTCATCCTCCAGTTCCAGGGGATGTGGAACGCCTTCCTGGGCCCCCTCCTCTACCTCAACACGCCCGACATGTACCCGCTCAACATAGCACTCCTGATGTTCCAGCAGCAGTACAGATATGCCTGGAATGTAACCCTGGTAGGAGCCATGATCAACGCCGCCCCCATCCTGGTGTTGTTCTTCGTCTTCAGCAAATACTACATCGAGGGTGTATCCTACGCCGGGCTGAAGGGTTAGCCTATCTATGCGCGCGAGGAGCTGCTTCCTGCTACTTGCCCTCTTGCTGCCAGCCTGCAGCCAAATGGAGATGCCCACCTTGACCCCCACCCCCGCGTTCACCAGTGGCGACTACGAGCGGCGGGCCGCGCCGGCTGTCCGACGGAGCGAAACGCCGTCCGCCGCCATTGAGGTGGCCGAGACCGGGAGCGTGCGCCTGACCAGCGGCCAGTACACCCTGCGCTTCGCCGGGGCCACCACCCACGACGCCCTTCTCGTTCAACGGGAGGGCACCAGCGGCGCGCTGGCCCTGCACCCCCTGGGAGCCGAGCTCAACCCGCTGCTCGAGCTCAGCGACGTTACCTCGGAGGTGGGCGACGACGTGCTGGCTGTTACCCTGTCGGGCGACGTTGGTTGGGCCAAGGTGACACTGCAACTGGAAGTTTACCCCTATCAGCCGGGGCTGCTACGCACTCGGCTCACCGCCACCCTGCACGACCCGCCGCCGCATAGTCCCGCTTTGGAATGGACTTTTGTGGACCCGGCCAGCGGCGAGGAAGGGAGCGCAGGCTTCACCGTCTACGCCGACCCCGCTCCAATGTGCGCGCCGGTGCTCTACGGGTATGCCCAAAGCCTGGACAGCACAGTCTTCTATGCCGTGGACCGCACCGCGCTCAACCCCTTCATGCAGGCGGCGCATTACACCCCCAGTGCCACCCCCGGACGGCGAGGCCGCTCTTTTGGACACACGATTGATGCCGCCAACCTGCGCTCTCTGCCGACCGGCCAGCCGTTCGTCGTCTACGATAGCTACCTGTACCTGACGCCAGGGGAACCGGACAGCGAGGCCGAGATGTTCGCCCGCTATCTGCGCCACCTGGGGGACGTCTACGACTTGCTGCACAAGCCGGTCAACGAGGCGCTGCCGGATTGGCGTGCGCTGGCCGAGAAGACCATCGCCGATCTGGCCGACGAGCGGGTGTGGGTTGAGCTGGGAGGCAAACGCCACCTGCGGGCCTACCTGGGTGATACACGCCAGGGCGCGGAATTGATCAGCCAGCTCGACGTGCTGGAGGGCATTGTGCGCTACGAGGCTCGCTACGGTGACGTGACAGTCCTCGACGACGACCTGTGGGCCGCGCTCCCCGATTTCTACGACGAGGGCTACGGGATGCTGGTCAATAGCAGTCCCGTGACCCTGGGCCGCCAGACGCGGGGCGATACCTGGTACGAACTGGGCCACGCCGTCAAAATGGCCGAGTTGGGATTGATGGGCTACGTGCAGGCCGCGCAGTTGGCATTCGATTCAGCGGCCGCCTGGATGGACTTCGCCCACGCGGTGGATTACGAGTTCCCGCAATTCTACCACTTCGACACCTGGCGGGGAACGGGGCGCGAGCCCGACTGCGCCGGCGGTTACGCCTACTACATGCTCCTGCTGCACGATCTCACCACCGACGCACTCTACCTGGACGAGGCCCGTGCTGCCATTGAGCGCTTGGCCGGACACGGATTCCGCCTGGTTTACGAGACCCACATCACCGCCCAGGCTGCCGCCGCCTGTGCCCGGCTGGCCGACTTGACAGGAGAGACAGAATACCTACAATTAAGCTTCGCACCGCTGGCCAACCTGTTGCACCTGACCTGGCTGTGGGAGTGCGATTACGGCTCGGCCACCGGCTACCGCACCTTTTTCGGGCTGAGCCCGATGGCGCGTTCAGCGGTCATCACGCCCAAGGAGCAGTACGAGGCCTGGCTGTACCTGCGGGAGTACCTGACCCTGGCGCACGGCCTTGACCCGGCTGTCGAGGGGCTGGTAGCCGGGTTCCTGGAGCACACGCTGACCACGCTACCCTACACCCTGCCGCCGCTGCTGCCGGCGGGCGTCGCCACCGACAGTCCCACCACCTACCCCACCGTCGCGGAGAACGCGCTGGAGCTCTACATCCCGCTGGAGGATTTGCGCGGCGGTTGGAGCGTGGCCGGCGTCATCGGCCAGGAGGTGTACGGCGCGGGGATGGGCCCCACGCTGGCGGCCGTGGCCTACCAAGAGGTCGCACCGGGCGTGGTAGTCTACAGCGGCCCGCCGGTGGTGGAAGCCATCGAGGATGGGGATGCAGTGCTCGTCACTTTCAGCGGGATGATGGGGCGATCCACGCCGGCGCAGGTCTTTGGCGTGGCAACCGTGGAGGGAGTGGAGACGCAGTCGTGCGGTGCGGGGTTGTGCTTTCGGGCGAAAGGCGGTACGGTCTATCGCCTAGGGAGGACCACAGATAGAAGAAATACACGATAATCGGGACCCTGCGAGTTGAAAGGGCGCGTTTCGCCTCAACCGACTGCTCACCATCGTGTATTTCTGTCATCCGAGGTTCTCTTTCCGCAAGAGGACGCAAGCAAGAAAGATGGCTGAAGCCTGGCAGGTGTTTCGGAAAACGCTGAGCGACCTGTGGGACGAGATGTACCTGCTGGTGGTGGTCAACGTCCTGTGGGTCGCGCTGAGCGTGCTGCTGGTCACCGGGCCACCGGCCACCGCCGGACTTTTCGTGCTGACCCACCGCCTGGCCTGCGGCGAGGCTGCCAGCCTGCGCGATTTTTTCGAGGGCTTCCGACGCTACTTCTGGCGGAGCTGGCTGTGGGCCATCGTCGCCGGGGCGGGCTTTTTCATCCTGGGCGGTGATGCCGTGCTGATGGGCGGTCTCTCCAGCGCCGATTACGTCGTCTTCATCCAGGGCTTTTTCCTGATGCTGCTGTTCTTGTGGGCCTTCGTGCTGCTTTACGCCTTCCCGCTGGTACTGGAACAGGAGCAGTCCAGCCTGCGCCTGGCGCTGCGCAACGCGCTGGTGATGTTCGCCACCAACCAGAGCTTCTCGATCACGCTCTTTGGGCTGGCGCTGCTCGCGGCCCTGCTCAGCAGCCTGCTTGTCGCGCCCTGGGGGATTATCACCCTTGTGTTCTTGGCGCTGCTGGGCAACCACGCCGTGCTGGACCGACTAGAAGCATACCGCGCGAAGGAAGATAAACATGGATGAAAGCACCACATCAGACGGCTCCAGCACATGGGCCGAAACCCTGGTCGGGATGGGAGTCTTCCTACTGATCTCTGTAGGGTTTGTCCTTGGGTCGGTCGTGGCTACATTGCACGCGAACGCAATCCTACCAGAACCTGCCTTGCCCATTATCGGTTCTGTCCTGGCATTGACGATAATAAGCGCGGTGGTCATTGTTCTGGGCCTGGGATGGGTGAAGGGGTTTCCCCGCTGGTCTTTTCCTTATTGGGGGATGGCTTTGGCACTTTCCAGGTTGTTCTTCGATCAATGGGGCTGGCGGGCAGGGATACCGCTGGTGTTGGTGGCAGTGATCGCCTCGTTGCTGGCCCGAGGGGTGTGGCCCCTTCGCCAACTCGTTAAAGGTGTGTGGAACGACTGGACGCGGCTCTCTTTTGCTTTCTACGGCACTCTGCCCCTGGCGTTGGCGATAGCCTTTGATGAGGTCTCAGGGGAAGGGCCTGTGGTCGTGTTGTCGGTAGCCCTGGCATTGGGTGCGCTGGCTTATATGCGCAGTACCAGAATCTGGCAACGGGCGTTGGCCTTGTTCGGCAGCTTTACCCTTATCTGGGCGGCAGCGACGGTGTGTTTAGCGAATTATTGGGGGGGACGGCAAGAGCCGTGGATGCCGAGACCGGGTGACTGGTCCAGGACCGTGCAGTGGATGACCAAAGAAGGCAGGGGCCTGGCCGGGCTATTGCTGGCCCCAGCGCTGTTGGGTCTTCTGCGCGTTTCCCTCAAGTCCATTCGCTCCTGGCGGGCTGCGTACACGGGTCGAGTCGCCAAGCGGCCTCTCATTCGCCTAGTACTGGGTGCAGCCGCGCTGATTGTGTTGGCTGGCGTTGTCATTCTGAGCAGGCGTCCATTGGAAAAGCCACGCTACGATAGCGTATCGCCCCTCCCCCTGGACAAGGCGATGGATGTGGTGCAGGCGCTTTCATGGGGCGAGGTGCAGCAAGAGCGGCCAGCCCCGGCCGATACGATGTTTGCCACCACCGGCCGACGGCTCTACGTCATCGGCGACATTGACGGCGACTTTCGGCCGCGTTCCAACCCCTATGACCTGGCGGCCTTCGGCGGGCCGCGCGCGGACGATCCCCTGGGCGGCGAGTTGGGCGGCGTGTGGGCGCAGCCGGTGAAGGCGCTGGACGGCTACGCTTTCGTCGTCGAAGTGGACGGGGAGCGCCGGCCCTTGCTCGACGCCGACCGCTTCGCCCAAACCTTCGCCGACGTGCGGTTCGACTACCAAAAGGAACCACTCAAGGCCACCCGGCGCGATTTCGTCCCCCAAGACCGCCCCGCGCTCTTTACGACGCTGACTCTGCAAAACACTGGAAACGAGCCGCTGGACGTGCGCCTAGTCTTTTCTATCTACTTCGACCTGGAGGACGCCTGGCTCACCTCACTGGCCGACAGGCGCAACACGGGCGAAACGGTCCGGGTGGATGGTGAGCACCTCATTGCCCAGGCCGAAAGCGCGCCCGATGCCTGGGCGGTGGCCGTCTCGGCGGCGAGAATCCGCCAGAGCAGGCCCAGGTCACGAGTGGGCCAGACGGTCAGCAGGTGGGGCAACTGGAATACACCGCCCATCTGGCGCCGGGCGCGGAGCAATCCTGGACCTTTGCCGTCGTCGTCGAGACCAAGTCCGGCCCAGAGGTAGCCTTGCAGCACCTGGACGAGTGGCTGCCCCAACGCGAGGCGCTTTCTGGCCGAAAAGCAGTCGCTCTACGGCGCGCTTCTAACGGCCGGCCCCCGCTTTCACAGTCCAGATGCCGGTTTCGACGCCGCGTTCGACATCGCCCGCGCCAACGCGCAAATGCTGGAAGCCGAGTCCCCGGCCCTGGGCCGCTACTTTTACGCCGGCCTGGAGACCTTCCCCTATTGGTTCAGCAACGATCTGGCCTACGGCGCAAGCGGCCTGACCCTGGCCGGTTTCGGGCCCACAGTGGCCGCCCACCTGCGCACTGGCGCGGCCCAGGCCGTGGCATACGGCGGCCAGGTTCCGCACCAGCTTTCCCCGGCTGGCTCGCTCATCGCGGTGGGCAACGTGCAGGAGACGCCCCAGTTCGTCAGCGCGGCCTGGGATTACTACCGTTGGACGGGCGACAGCGCGTTCCTGGCGGACGTCTATCCCATCGCGGTCGAGGGGGTATTCGGGTATAATCTGGACCGCGCCGACCAGGACAACGACAGCTATCCGGAGGGCGCGGGGATGGTGGAGCGGGCGGGTATGGGACCAGAGAAGCTGGACGCCGCCTGTTACCTATGGGAGGCCCTGGGCAACCTGGCACAGATGGCCGAAGTCCTGGGCGATGTGGACACGGCCGGCCGTGCCCAGGCTGCGGCCGACGCTCTGCAAGCCAGTTTCGACGCCGATTGGTGGCTGCCTGAGGAGGAGGTCTACGCCAACTCCCTGCTGCGCTACAAAGACAAGCCTCGCCACGACGGTCACTGGACGGTGGCCGTGCCGCTGGAGGTCGGCATCGCCACGGCCGAGCACGGACGCCTCTCGCTGGCCCGCATCCAGCGCGACTACCTGAACGAGTGGGGCCTGGTGCACACGCGCGGGGACGACGAGCGGGTGTGGACCCTGCCCACCGCCACCCTCAGCCGGGGCGCCTATCGCTACGGCGATCCGGAGCTGGGACTGGAGATGCTGCAACACCTGGCCCAAACGTTGGACCACGGCAGCATCGGCCTGTTTCACGAGCTCATTCCAGAAGGATTCTCCTTCTTGCAATTATGGTCGGGGGCGACCTTTGCGCGTGGTGTGGTGGAAGACCTGATGGGCATCGCCGTGCGAGCCGACTTGCACGCCGTGACCCTCGCGCCGCAGTTGGCAGCCGCGTGGGACTTCGCCGAGCTGGAGAACCTGCGCTTTGGGGAACACGCCATCACCATCCGCGCCACCCACACCGGCGTCACCGTGACTCACACCAGCGGCCCGGTGCCTCTGTCTATCACCTATCGCGCTCCGGACGGCAGGGAGACAGCCTTCAGCCTGGAGCCGGGCGAGACATTCGCAAGAGTTGATGATTGAAGGAGACCTGAAACGTGAAAAATGACCAGCACCTTCGTTGGTGGCAGCGCGGCGTGATCTATCAGATCTACCCGCGCAGCTTCAAAGATACGACCGGCAACGGCGTCGGTGACTTGCCAGGTATCATCGAGAAGCTCGACTACCTGAGCGACGGCACAGGAAACTCTCTCGGCATTGACGCCATCTGGCTGAGCCCCATCTACCCCTCGCCCATGGCCGACTTTGGCTACGACGTGGCCGACTATTGCGACGTAAATCCCCTCTTTGGCGACCTGGCGACCTTCGACCAGTTGGTGGCCGAGGCGCACCGGCGGGGCATCAGAATCATCCTTGATTACGTGCCCAACCACTCCTCGGATCAACACCCCTGGTTCATCGAATCTCGCCGCAGCCGGGACAATCCCAGGCGCGATTGGTACATCTGGCGCGACCCCAGGCCCGACGGCTCACCGCCCAACAACTGGGGCAGCGCTTTCGGCGGCCCGGCCTGGACGTGGGATGAGGCGACCGGCCAGTACTACCTCCACCAATTCCTGAAAGAGCAGCCCGAACTCAACTGGCGCCAGCCAGAGGTGCGGGCGGCCATGATGGACATGCTCCGCTTCTGGATGGAGCGAGGCGTGGATGGCTTCCGCATAGACGTGGTTAGCCTGCTCATCAAGGACGCCGAACTGCGCGACAACCCACCGAACCCCAACGCCGACCCCACCCTGCCGCCCAACGACATCTCTGGCCGGCAGTGGCCAGTCTACAACCGGGATCAAGACCAGGTGCACGAAATCATTCGCGACTTTCGCCGGCTGCTCGACGAGTACGACGATCGCTGTGCCATTGGCGAGCTGTCGCTCGAACTGCCGCGCTGGATCAGGTACTACGGGCAGAACGGCGACGGCCTGCACCTGCCGTTCAACTTTCGCTTGATGGGGCTGCCCTGGCAGGCGCAGGCCGTGCGCCGCTCGGTGGATGAGTTGGAAGCCGCGCTGCCGCCCTTTGCCTGGCCCAACTACGTGCTGGGCAACCACGATCGCGCGCGGCTGGCCTCGCGCCTCGGTAGTCAGGCCCAGGCGCGCCTGGCGGCCATGATGCTGCTCACCCTGCGCGGCACACCGACACTGTACTACGGCGACGAGCTGGGGATGGAGAATGGCGTCATCCCGCCGGAAAAACTTCAAGATCCCCCCGGCCTGAGGCTGGGGAAAGAGCACAGCCGCGACGTGTGCCGCACGCCGATGCAGTGGGACGACAGCCCCAACGCCGGCTTCTCCACCGCCGAGCCCTGGCTGCCGGTTTCCGGCGATTACGCCACGCGGAACGTCACCATCCAGTCGGCCGATCCCACCTCAATGCTGAATCTCTACCGCCGGCTGCTCTGGTATCGCCGCGGGAGCCCGGCCCTGTTCGGCGGCTGCTATCAGCCGTTGGACGCTGGCGACAACTGCTTCGTCTACCTGCGGGCGGCTGGCGACGAGCGCCGCCTCGTCGCACTCAACTTTGCCGACGGCCAGCGCCGCGTCTCGGTGCCCGGTGAAGGCGCGGGCCGGATCGTCATCTCCACCCATCTGGACCGCGAGGAAAGCGTTTCCCCGTCTGGCTTCGAACTCCGGCCCCACGAGGGCGTCATCGTTGAATTATGAAAAGGTGTTACGTGTTGCGTGTTCCGTGTACCGACTGACGCAACACGCAACACGAACCACGCTTCGATGGAGGCAACCAATGAAACTCCAACGCCACCCAGCCAATCCGATCCTGCTCCCCGACCCGAGCTCGGATTGGGAGTGCTACAACGTTTTCAACCCTGGCGCCATTTATCACCACGGCCTGTTCCACCTGTTCTACCGCGCTCAGGGATTGGACTACGTCAGCCGCATCGGCTACGCCGTCAGCGCGGACGGCGTGTACTTCAACCGCCTGCGGCGGCCCGTCCTCTCGCCGCGGGACGAGTGGGAGACGCGCGGCGTCGAGGACCCCCGCGTCACCTGCCTGTCCGACGAGGAGCGCTTCATCATGGCCTACATCGCCTATTCCCCCCTGGGGACCACGCCGATGTTCGCCGAGAGCACCAACCTCATCACCTGGGAGCGGATCGGCCCGCTGGTGACGGGCGAGGACAACAAGGATCACGTCCTGTTCCCCCGCCAGATCGGGGGGCGCTACGTGTCTTTCCACCGCCGTCCACCCTCGATCTGGATCGCCCGCAGCGAAAACCTCAGGGAGTGGGGGGACTTTCAGGTGGTGATGGAGCCCCGACCGGGGAACTGGGACTGCCAGCGGGTGGGGGCAGGGGGCGTGCCCATCGAGACCGAGCACGGCTGGCTGATAATCTACCACGCCTACGACCACCACCGAGTCTACCGCCTGGGCGCGGCCCTCCTCGACCTGGATGATCCAAGCCAGGTGATCCATCGGGCCGAGAAGCCCATCCTGTGGCCCGAGGAGTTGTGGGAGCTGCGCGGCGACGTGCCGAACGTGGTCTTCTGTGCTGCCAACCCGGTGGTGGACGGCACGATGTACGTGTACTACGGCGGCGGCGATCACGTGATCGGGCTGGCTACCTGTCGGCTGGAGGAATTGGTGCAGTTGGTCACCTGACCGAGCGCAAGCGGGTGGAGGAGGTGCAAGATGAAAGATAAACGTAAGGCAAAAGAGCAACTTGTGTTGGAAGCATCAGAAACCCAACGCAAGAGGGTGAAGCAAGGGATCCCGGAGAGGAGAATATGGCTACCCGTAGCCGGGATGTTCGTTCTGCTCTGTATTTTAGTGTGGCTTAATGAGAGCATGGATCTCCCTCGCCTCCTGCTGGGCGCGCTACCCACTCCCATTAACTGGCGTGAGGCGATCGTCGAAACGGTCCTGATCGCTGGCGTCGGCCTCTTCGCGGTGTTAAGGCTCATCCGCGACATCACCGAGCGGGTGCGGGCTCAGGAGGCGCTGGAAGCGGCGCACACATTTCGGCAATCAATCATTGATGGCTTGGCCGAGCCGATCATGGTGGTCGGCACAGATTACCGGGTGAAATTGATGAATCGAGCCGCGCGCGAGTCTTTGCCCGGAGGCCCTGGCGCATCAGAATCTCCGCTGTGCCATCAAGTTTGCTGCCAGCGTGAGACCCCTTGCGAAGGCACGGAGTACCCTTGCCCGCTGGGACGGGTACGCGAGTCGGGCCAGGTGGCCACGGTAGTGCACGAACACTCCCAGGCAAACGGAGAGCGGCGATTCGTCGAAGTGATTGCCTCACCGTTATGGGGAGTGGACGGCGCGTTTCAGGGAGTCATCGAGTCTATGCGCGACACCACCGAGCACAAGCGGGCAGAGGAGGCACTGCAGCAGCACACGGAGCGCCTCCGCGCCCTGACCGCGCAGATGGCAGAGGTGGCAGAAGACGAGCGGCAGCAACTGGCGCGGGAGCTGCACGACCAGGTGGGGCAGAACCTGACCGCTCTGGGCATCAATTTGAACATCGTTCGGTCGCAACTGCCTGAGGAGGCAGCAGCCCCGGTGCGTTCCCGCCTGGATGATTCGCTGTCGCTGGTGGAGCAGACGGCCGAGCGAATTCGCGACGTGATGGCCTACCTGCGGCCGCCGGTGCTGGACGATTATGGGTTAGTGGCCGCGCTGCACTGGTACGGAGAACAGTTCGTACGGCGGACAGACATCGCCATTGCCGTGGAGGGCGAGGAGCCCGTCCCCCGGCTGGCCGCGCGCGTCGAGAATGCCTTGTTCCGCATCGCACAGGAGGCGTTGACCAACGTGGCCAAGCACGCGCAGGCCACGCAGGTGACAATGACCGTGGAGATGGACAGCACAACCTTGCGCCTGGTCGTTGCCGACGACGGCGTCGGCTTCGACCCTTCTACTACGCTCAGGACAAGCCCTGCCCCCCTGGCCGAGCCCGATGGAGGTCGGGGCTGGGGGCTGCTCACCATGACCGAGCGCGCCGAGGCAGTGGGTGGCCGTTGCCACATCGAGTCTAACCCCAGGCAGGGCACGCGGGTCATCGTGGAGGTGGCCCGATGAGCATCACCGTTTTCCTGGCCGACGACCACGCCGTAGTTCGTGACGGGCTGCGGGTGCTGCTGGAGGCGCAATCCGACATCAGCGTGATCAGCGACGCCGCCAACGGGCGCGAGACAGTGCATCTGGTGACACAACTCCGCCCCGACGTCGTAGTCATGGACATCGCCATGCCCGACCTGAACGGCATCGAGGCGGCGCGGCAAATCGGCGAAGTCTGCCCTTCTACTCAAGTCATCATCCTCTCCATGCACTCCACCACCGAACACATCTTTCGAGCATTGCAGGCCGGAGCCCGCGGCTACCTGCTGAAAGAATCTGCTGGCATCGAGGTGGTCAACGCCGTTCGCGCCGTTCACGCCGGCCACCGCTACCTGAGCCAAAAGATCTCAGATTGGTTGATTGACGACTACGTGCGCCAGCGCCAGGCTGCTGAAGCAAAAGGCCCGCTGGCGCGCCTCAGCCCTCGCGAGCGGGAAGTCCTGCAGCTCGTCGTGGAGGGCAAATCGAGCACCGAGATCGCCGGCATCCTCTCCCTTTCCCTCAAGACCGTCGAGACCTACCGCAGTCGCCTGATGCGCAAGTTAGGCATCAGCGACCTCCCCGGTCTCGTCAAGTTCGCCATCCAGCACGGATTGACCCCGCTGGAATAGACAAATCCCCAATTCCCTACATAAATTGTCAAGGTTTCCCTACACAAACTGTCAAAGTTTCCTGACAGACAAATGTTGCAATATGTGGTATGATATAAGATAGTTAGGTCATAGTGGCTGCGTTGCGTAACGCCGCTGTCGGTTTGACGCGTTTCACTCATGAAAACGTGCTATGGGACTTTCCTAAAAAGCTCACTTGAAGAGAGGAGGTAATCAAGAGGAAGATAACACAATTTGCAGTCGAGAGAAGAGCCTCAATAATCATGAAAATGAATAGCAACATCATCCAAAAAGGAGGATGAACCATGAAGAAAAGACTCTCTTTATGTATCTTGTGCGTTGCAGTGGCACTTCTGGTCGCAGCGTGTTGTCCCGTCAACCCACCCCAGGACTCGGCCATCACAGCCCACGGCAATACCGACTGGCACATCGACACGGCCCATGAGTTTCTGTTTGGCGTCGATAATTCCGGCAACCCTTCGGCGGCCAACCACTGTCCCAACTCGTGGAGTCGGCGACACATGCACGTCGGCCTGTCAAACACCAACCACTTTTACTATGATAAGGACCTCACTACGCCAGGCGATGATGCGGATACTACTAATGGTATAGATCAGGCCATGCTGTTCTTCTATGCTGGCCACGGCAACCCAACAATTTGGAACACCCTGGGGAACAACGCGAGCCAAGGGAACGTGAGCCTTGGAGACTGTCCCGGAGGCGGCCTACTGCGCTACTACTGGCAGTGCTCGTGCCAGGTGTTTGCCCACGGGCCGCGGGTCTGCGCGGGCTCGACCCATGACTACTCCTGTCCAGGCGGCTTTGATGGTTCAGCGGACTCGTACAACATGCGCAATGTCTACGAGCGCTGGGGACCTGCACTGAGTAAATATCTGCGCATGGCCTGCGGTGCATCGACATCGGCGTACTGCCACGAGTCACAGATGAACAGGATCTGGAACAACTACAACAACCTTTCCTATGACGTTGCAGATTCGTTCATCTACGGCTTGCGCGGCTCCACATGGGTTGTACCGCTGTGTATTGCCCTGGGCGGGTCCAGCGTGACCAGCACTCCGCTCTATGACCTTACGTTCACCAACGCGGCCAACACTTCAGGGACATCGCACTACCACATCCAGTACCTCTCGAACTTCGCATCTACGCCGGTCTGGCCGGCGCTCATCATCCCCATCCCAGAGTTGCTACCAATCTTCGAAATAAGGCCAGTGCCGCCAGAGTACATCCGTAGAGAGCTGAAGCCGATCGTCGAGGGACCTATCCTCGAGGAGGAGGAATACATCAAGCGCGCGTGGGGCTTCATCGAAGAGCAGGGTTGGGCCGAGAAGAACTTCGCCGAACCGATGGGCGTGCGGTTCATGATCGAGACAACGCCTGTGAAGGGCACGCGGGAGGACCTGCAGCAGTTCCAGAAGAACGTCATCGTGACCTTCAAGCGGCAGATCGACGTTGCTGGCGTGCTGGTCAACGTCCTCGGCGAAGGCGGCGTGATGGCGGTGCAGATGAACAACGATGGGTCGGTCCTCAACGCCTCAAAGGTGTGGAGAGAGATCGTGGATGTCAAGCAGGAAGCACGCGTCAAGACATTCGATGAGGCCTACGAGGAGGCGTTGGAACAGATCAAGGACCCGCAGGCGTACGAACTCGACCGCTGGACGTGGGGATATAAGGAGGCTGCCGGCAACGTCGAGCAAACCGAGTTGCGGATCGTGTTCCGCTTCTGGTTTGTGCCGGCTGATCCTGAGACTCTGCTGGAGTATCCGCCCCAGATGATTGAGATCCCTGGCCAGCCCCAGTAGCCAGGCGTAATGCACCAAAATGTACGCTGTTCATTGGGCAGCAGTGAGGCCTGTTCGGTACCGGCGGGCGCAGGGATGAACCCATCTCTAGCAAGAGAGAGGATTACCGATGTGTTATCGGCCATTGCGGGAGAGAGCGCGATTCCGCACCGTTGCATAACTTTAAAATAAGGAGGACCAAAAATGACAGTGGGATATCTATTTGGAGTAGGGGCTCTGCTTGTGTTTTGGGTATTCAGCTACATCGTCACGAGAAAAGTTGCGCCCTGGGCTCTTGCTATCTCTGAAAGCACGGTGGGCGGGCAAGTGCAGGGAGTCCTAAGTGCTTCAAAACTCCAGGCGCTTGTGTGGACTTTGGTCACTTTGTTCGCCTACACAAGTGTCTTTGGCACCCTCCTTCTTGAATCTGAGCCGGGGGCAGGTCTCCCCTCGTTGCCAAATATTCCCGTGCGTCTTTTGGTACTGATGGGGTTGAGTGTAGCTACGGCTGCTGGCGCTAAAGGTGTGACCGTCTCGTACAAATCTCAAGGTCTCGTCGAAGAGAGAAGCGGCGGGCTGACCACCAATCCTAAGGAGCAGGGCGATCTCGTCAAGACACAAATGCTCATCTGGACCTTTATCGGTGCCGGCGTCTATCTGCTCAGCGTCGTGAAGTTCATCGCTGTCAAGGCCTGGGCACTGGACCCAACCATGCCACTTGCACTGCCAGACGTAGACGGTGCCCTTCTCGTCCTGATGGGCGCATCCGCGGGATCGTATGTTGGCGACAAACTGGTCAGTCGTGACGTTCTCAAGAAACCCAAGCTCGAGAGTATGCTACCACTCAAGGGGCCGGTCGGCACCACGATAACTATGCTAGGGGAAAACTTCGGCGATGAGCAAGGAGCGAATTTTGTCTCGCTCAATGACAGCACTATCCGTTCCCAGGCCGACGGCCTTGTCTCGTGGTCCAATCTCCAAATCGAGGCCACTATCCCAGCAACCTACAAGGCAGGGGATAAAATCGCAGTCGGAGTGTATCGTGACGGGGAGTGGACTGGCAAGCTCTTCTTCGAGGTTACTTGATGAACAATCTTGATTTCAGGTACACCGGACTCGTTAGGCGACGTTTTGCTTGGCAATAGAAATAGGTAGTCCCCCTCTTGAGTGTTGTTGAATAATGAGCTATACTATAGCCCCCATCAATGATCGAGAGGAGGGCGAAATGTCAAAGTTTGCTCAAGTAGGTGATTTTTGTCCAAACAAGGACTGTGAC
>Ga0307437_1000647_pt1 | contig 26218 bp, 29 predicted proteins | sample SalMarWE160390MG_FD_202146 | JGI IMG/M metagenome (GOLD analysis project Ga0307437, IMG submission 202146) | Salt marsh sediment microbial communities from the Plum Island Ecosystem LTER, Massachusetts, United States - WE1603-90 | ecosystem: Environmental > Aquatic > Marine > Intertidal zone >...
GAGCTGGGGACTGGCCGAAACCACCTGCTTCAGCTCGGTCAGCTTCTGCCGGATTTCACGGGCTACCGTCTCGTCCTTGATAAGCTCTTTGAGCTTGGACTGGTCGAAGCCGAGCACCCTCGGCCACAGACCCGCGGGCTCGAGCAGCGCTTTAATCTCGGGCTCGCTGTAGCCACCCTTCTCCCACATCTTGTAGGTCAGGGCGTGCCCCTTGCCGTAGACGCGGTTCAAGCCCTGCGCCTGGCAGAAAGCCACAATCATCTCCTTAAGCTCTTTGAGCTCCAGCTTCAGCCCCTTTATCTCCTTCTGCAGGGCGACATAGCGCTCCACCGATTGCGGTACCGCCGCCTCGCCGAGGACGTCGGTCTCCCCCCGCTCGGGGGCGAACTTGTGCTTGTAATAGGGGCAGTACTCGGGGAAGTCGCAGGGGCAGCGCCCGCTCTCGACGGCGGGAAAGTTCCCCGCCTTTATGCCCTCGGCAACCTCCAGCACCAGCTGCTTGGCTTCTTCGACCTGTGCCGCCTCCCGCGGCGGGCAGCTACAGGGGGTGTTGGAGCGAAAGTGATAGAGCGTCAACCTCTCCACGGGCAAAAACCAGGACTGCTCCACCGCCAGCTGGTAGAGCGTCAACTGCAGGTCATTATCGAGATATTCCTTGGTGAAAAGCTCCTTATTGGTCTTATAGTCGACGATAGCCAAGCCCCCGCTGTCCAGCTTATCCACCCGGTCTATCCGGCCCGTCAGCTTCACGTTGTCGATGTCGATGGTGAACTTGTGCTCCACCGCTATCGGCATCCTGAAATCGGGCCGGTGAATCTCACAGAATTTGGTCAGCATCTTCCGCCCGTAGGCCTTGTATTCGGCCTCCTCCTCGGCGGACTCGTAGCCCTGGGAGAGCCACTTCCGTTCGTAGAAGTCGAGCATTTGCTCCAGCGTTGGCGGCGGCGGCACCTTGACCTTGAAGAAATGCTCGGCGCAGTCGTGCATGGTGGTACCGAAGCTGAAATACCCCTTATCCTTTTGCTCCAGCCCGTCGATGTACTGCAGCTTATAGCAAAGGGGGCAGCTCTGGTAGAGCGAAATCTGGGTGTAGCTTAAGGCTCTCATCTCTTCACCGATATTATAGACCTTTACGGATAATGTGACCAGCTTGCTATTTTAGCCTGAATTGGTTAGCATTAAGCTTAACGCCATTTTAACAAAAAGGTTTTAACATATAGACCATGGAAGAAGTATCAATATTTGTCGCTTTCGGCGCCGGGCTGCTCTCGTTTTTCTCCCCCTGCGTCCTGCCCCTGGTGCCGGTATATCTGGCTAGCGTCTGCGGCACCGAAATCCTAGAATCGGATATAAAGAGAAGCCGCTTCCCTATACTCTTTCACTCCCTAAGCTTTGTCGTCGGCTTCACCATCATCTTCGTCGCCCTGGGGGCGGCGGCGGGGCTGGCCGGCTTTGTCATCGGCTCCCAATCGCTCATCATCAAAATAGGCGGCGGCTTGCTCATCGCCTTCGGCATCTTCCTGCTGGCGTCGCTCAAATTCCCCTGGCTCAACTACGAAAAACGGGTGGCACCCTCGTTAGGCGCCAGCAGCGGCTACCTGCGCTCGATGCTCATCGGCGCCATCTTCTCACTGGCCTGGACCCCTTGCGTCGGCCCCGTGCTCGGCGGCATTTTAACCCTGGCCTGGAGCTCGGAGACCGTCTGGCGGGGCGCCTACCTGCTGGCCATCTATTCACTGGGGCTGGGCATCCCCTTCCTGGTCATCGGCATCGCCTTCGATTTCTTCCGGCCGCTCCTCCAGCGCTTGCACCGCTACTCCACCTGGACGTATATCTTCAGCGGTATTTTGCTCATCGCGGTGGGCATACTCATCCTGACCAACACCTTCAACTGGTTTTAGTGTATAATTTATAGGTAAGATTACAAGGAGCTGCTCATGAATAAAATGCTGAAAGTAATATTGCCGCTAATGCTGATATCGGTGTTGTTAGTCGCTGGCTGCTCCGGTGACTCCGAGGCCCCTAATGGCGATTCCGAAGCCGAGAATAATGAAGAAATTCCAGCGCCCGACTTTCAGCTTGAATCCCTTGAGGGACAATCGGTCCGTTTAAGCGACCTCAGAGGCGAAGTGGTACTGCTCAACTTCTGGAAGACCACCTGCGGCCCCTGCATTCTGGAGATACCCCTTTTGCTGCAGGTCCACGAAGAATGGCAGGCCGCCGGGATGACGCTGCTGGCCGTCAATATCGGTGAGAGCGCCGAAACGGTGACTGAATTTCTACAGGATAAAGAGTTTTCCTCCCTGCCGGTATTGCTGGATACGGAACAGACGGTAGCGGCGCAATACGGCATCTCGAGCATTCCCTGCACCTTCTTAATCGACCAGGATGGTATGTTTCAAGCCGTAAAGATCGGCGCTTTCACAAGCATAGAAGAGATAGAAGCTGGCCTGAGTACGTTCCTGACAAAGTAGGCGGAGGTAGATATAGTTAGAGTAATCTTGGTCATAGCGCTGGTGTCGCTGGCGGTCGTGGCAGTGACGGCCGTCGGCTGTGACGGCGATGCAGCCAACGGCGGCGAGCCCGATTTAACCAGCGGACTAGGCGTGATAGTCGATTGCGACGATAACCCCGGCGAAGGCCTTGAGGCCGGCGATATGACCCTCGACTTCCGCTTCAAGGATGCCGTCGGCGCCACCTTCTCCTTAAGCGATTACCGGGGCCGGGCGGTCATACTCAACTTCTGGTCGACCGGGTGTGACTTCTGCCTCGGAGAAGTAAGCTATATACAGCAGGTCTATAACGAGTGGCCGGACGAGGAGCTGGTAGTGCTGACTATTGATCTCTTCGAGGAAGCCGAGACAGTCAACAATTTCCTTGAAGAATCCAGCATTTCCCTGCCCGTGCTGCTGGACAGTGAACTCGAAGTGATGGTGCAATACGGCGTGGACGAAATACCGCGCACCTTCTTCATCGACAAAGAAGGCTGGATCCGGGGCATAAAGCTCGGTAACCTCGAGAGCCTGGAGGAGCTGGAAAACCTCTTAGAACAGCTTATTGCTTTGCAGGAGGGTTAGATATGGGTGATGTTTTAGACGAAGCCTACGCCATAGCCCAGTGCAAGGACTGCCCGTGGTATAAGTCCTGCGTTATGCCCATGAAGGTTACCGCCGAGGATATCCGCCGCCAGCTTGAATCCTCTCCGGGAACGGATATGTCCCAGCAAGCCGACCTAGGTATGCAAAACCTGCTTTCCAGCATGGCTACCGCCGCCCAGAACTCCATACTGGAAGGCTGCCCCATCTTCATCGAGCGCCTGCGTAACGACCCTAAACTGGCTCAAAAGCTGAAAGAGCTCATGCAAAACTGGGGCAAAGAAGAGGAAAAACCTAGCCCCTGAGCAGGAGCTCGTCCTCGTTGAACTGGCTGCCGTGGTCAGCTATCACGCCTTAAGGCCAGAGCGCCTTAGCCACGTCCCCCAACCCCAGCTCCACCAGCTTTTTCTTAGTCGGCTTGGTCGTCCTGGTGTCCCAGTCCATGGCGGTAAGGTATTCCGAGTATAGGGTATCCTCGTCCACGGTTATGCCCTTCAGCGGTCCCTCTTTGGGCGCGGGGTGTCCGTATATCCGCCCCGGAATCTTATACTCTAAGGAGTTTAAGCCCTCGCGGATATTAAAGGCCTGCCGCATGTTGGCGATTCTTTCCCCGGTCTTGAAAATCTCCTCGTGGGTGAAGTCCCAGCCGGAGACGGCGTTCATGAAATCGATGAAGCTGGCGACATCGGGCAGCGCCCAGAAGCCGAAGATGCAGGTTCCCGTGCAGCTGACCACGTGGCTGAAGTCGCTGCCCAGCTTATGGGCCTCGGCGCGCCCGCTGAAGGCTTTCTGGTCGTGCTCGGGCAGGCCCATGCCCGGCACCGGTATGCCCGGCCCCTGGGTGTGGCGGGCGGGGGTGGCGTCCATACGGTAGGTGGTCGCCCAGTGGTAGCCGAACTTGGGGTCGTGGGCGGGTATCTCCTGCCCGCCGATATGCATGGCGTATTTGACGGCGTCTCCGCCGATTTTCTCCGCAGCCACCTTAACCCCATCGGCCAGCACATCGCCGAAACCCTCTCTCTTGACCATCTTTTCGGTCATAGCCACGATGGACTTATGGTTGCCCCAGGTCATCTCGATGCCGTCGGTGTCGGCTTTGCTGATAACCCCCCGCTCGTAGCACTCGATGGTGAAGGCCATGGTCGCCCCCGTCGAGATGGTGTCCACCCCGTAGCGGTTGCAGATATCGTTTAATTTGATTATTGATTCGAGGTTACTATTGAGGCAGTCGGCGCCGAACATGCCCAGCGTCTCGTATTCGGGCTTGTGCGCGCCGGCTTCGTATTTATACTCCCCACTCCCCTCCACCATGTGCCCGCCGCAGGCAAGGGGGCAGCGCCAGCAGGCGTAACGCTTCTCCTGGCGCTCGATAACCGGGTCGGCGCTGATGTCCTTGTAAGCGGGGAAGTCGATAGTGGCTGTGCCCGACCAGTTCTTGGTCGGGGTGTCGCCGTCCTCGGCGCAGTCGATAAAGATACCCGGGGTGCCTGTTTCCCGCATCATATCGGTATGCCCGGTAAGCTCCTTCAGGCATTTCTTCCTCAGCTCGTTGGCTTTGGTTTCGTCAGCCATAGGGATTTTCATGTTCCCCCTGACGGCTATTGCCTTGAGCCTCTTGGAGCCCATCACCGCCCCCAGCCCGGAGCGTGCCGCCGCCCGACCCCTGTTGTTCATCACGGCGGCGATGAGGGCGACCTTTTCCCCCGCCGGCCCGATGCAGGCGATCTCGGTGTCCTTGCCCAGTTCGCCTTTAAGTATGTCTTCGGTCTGAAAGCTGTCCTTGCCCGCAAGGTGGGCGGCGTCCCTCAGCTCGGCCTTACCGTTATTAATGAAGAGATAGACGGGTTTCTGGGCAATACCGCTGAAGAAGATATTGTCGTAGCCGGCAAACTTAATGTAGGGCCCCACGCTGCCCCCGGAGTTGGCGTCGCCCCACCCCCCGGTCAGCGGCGACTTGCCCACCATAATATACCGCGAAGCCGAAATCGAGGGCGTGCCGGTGAGCATACCCGTGGTCATCCCCAGTATGTTTTCCGGCCCCAGCGGGTCGACGCCCGCCTTCTGCCGGCTGAAAAGTATTCTGGCCCCCAGCCCGTAGCCGCCGATAAACTGGCGGTAGAGCTTCTCGTCCAGCGCCTCATCCTCTAACTTGCCGCTGGATAGGTCAACCCAAAGCGTCTTACCCGTATAACCTCGCATAGCTCATCTCCTTAGATTTTCGTCACCCTATACTATACACCCCCCCACCCCATTGTCAAAACCCCTTGTTGCATTTGCCGCCGATTAGCCTTACTATGGGTAAAGTTTTGGGAAATGTAAGGAGAGCAAAATGTTACTGGCTGATAGAGTAGCTATTATCACCGGTGGTGCCAAGGGCATCGGCAAGGGCATCGCCCTCAAATTTGCTGAGGAAGGCTGTGCCGTCGTCATCGCCGACATCGACCTCAAAAGCGCCAACGAGACCCTGGCTGAGATTATAAATAAGGGCGGCAAGGGCATCGCCCTGGCCTGCGACGTCCTTGACATCAAGCAGATTCGCGCCGCAGTGGACAAGGCTATCGATGAGTTCGGCAAGATTGATATACTGGTCAACAATGCCGGCGGCATGCTCGTGGCACCAAAACCCATCGAGGATATGCCCGAAGCCGACTGGGACAAGGTGCTCACGCTGAACCTGAAGAGCCTGTTCCTGTTCTCCAAGGCGGTGGTGCCCCAAATGAAGAAACAGAAGTACGGAAAGATTATCAATCTTTCCTCGGCGGCGGCGGTCAATCCCCCCGCCCACTGCATCCACTACCACACGGCCAAGATGGGCATCATCGGCTTTACGCTGGATTTGGCGCACACTTTGGCGTCGTTTAATATCTGCGTTAACGTCCTTTTGCCCGGCCCGGTGAGGACGGACTTCTACGACCCCATGCTGGGCAAGCTGACGGAAAAAGAGAAAGACGTCTTCTTCGACGAACTGGGCAAGGGCGATATTCCCCTGCAGAGGACCGGCACCACCGAGGACGTGGCTAACGCCGCCCTCTTCTTGGCTTCGGAGCTTTCTTCGTATGTTACCGGCGACGCCCTGCTCGTCTCGGGCGGCTCGCCGCTGCGGCCCGTCCAGACCCCGATACAAAAGACGCTGGACGCCTAGCTCTTTTTCTTCCCGTCGCCGACCCCCGCCGGCCAGCCCTCTTTGTAGTCGCCGGTGCCAATCATAATCGCTATCTCCATGTGCGGCCGGATGCACTTTTTCCAAGTAAGCGGCCCGTGCTTGGTGCCCGCCGGCAGGAAGATCGCCGAGGACTTGTTGAAGGTCAGCGGCTGCCCCTCGACGCAAAACTCTATCTCCCCACCCAGGTCTTCGGAGTTATAGGGGTCGTTGCCGATGTGCATCACAATCTCATCGAATTTATGCTCCATCTCGTGGATGTGGGGGTTGGGCTTGGGCATCTCCCATATCCAGCCTACTTCGATATACATGTTGCAGCCCGGCACCAGGGCGTTGCTCATCAGGGTCATGGAAGGGCTCTGCCGCCCCTCCACCGGCACCCCCGCTTCGTAGATGGGCTTGGTCACCAAAAATCGGCTATAGTCTGCCATTTCATCTTCTCCTTTTATTTACTAGCGTTTTCAACTTAAAAGGTTTGCAGCTTGACGACCTGCCCCACCATGTAGCTGCAGACGTCCGAGGCTAAAAAGGCGGTGGTGTTAGCCACGTCCTGGGGCGTGCACAAACGTTTGAGAGCCGACATCTGCCTCATGCCTTCCAGCATCTCCTTGGGGGCGGTGCCCACCAGCCCCGTCTCCCCCAGCCCGGGCAGTATGGCGTTGACGATTATGCCCATGGGCGCCACCTCCAGGGCGATGGCGTGGGTGAACTGCTCCACCCCACCCTTAGCCGCCCCGTAGATGGAGATATTGGGCAGGCCCTGCCCGCCGGAGCAGTTGACGATGCGCCCGTATCTATTCTTGGCCATGTGGGGGATAACGGCCTGGGCCACGTTCATCTGCCCGTAGAGGTTGACCCCGATATCGATGTCCCAGTCGGCCTTGGTCATCTGCATAAAGGGCTGCACCACGCTGCTGGTGCCCGCATTGTTAATCAGAATATCTATGCGCCCGAACTTATCTATCACCGCCTCGACCATCGTGTCGACGCTGTCGCGTTTTGATACGTCAACCTTGACGGCCAAGCTCTTACGGCCCAGCTTTTCGATTTCGGCGGCGGTCTTCTTAGCCCCCTCAAGGTCGATATCCGCCGAAATCACGTCGCACCCCTCCCCGGCCAGCGTCAGGGCAATGGCTTTGCCGTAGCCTATCTGGCTACCCGTCCCCGTAACCAGCGCCACCTTGCCTTTCAGTTTCAGGTCCATGGCTCCTCCTATTCTTTCGTTTATCTTTAAGCTCCGGGCCAGGGAGCGGTGAACTTGACCGAGCTGAACTTCCACTCCCCGTTTACCCGGATATATTCGCAGTCCTGCCGACCCTGCAGCCACTTCACCTCGGGCTCGGCGAAGAAAAGGTATAAAATCCAGTGTCCCTTCGCCCTGTCGCCATCGACCGAGATTATCGGCTGCCCCACGAAATGCCCGTCGTTGCGCTTTATCATCTTGGCCAGTACGTTGTGGAATACCCCACTAATCTCTTTCTTGCCCTTGGAGACTCCCTGGTCGAGCAGCTCCATGGTGGCGTCCTCGGCGAAGCAATCCAGCATGTCCTCCCACTGCAGGTTACAGAGCAGATAGACATAGTTGATGTGCAGTTGCTTTATCGCCTCGATGTCTTCCAGTACTTTGACTCTCTTTTCCAGCTCCTCTAGCGTCACCGCGGCCCTCCTTTCGCTCTATCCTAACCGCTATTCTAGCACAGCCCCCTTGTCTGTCAATGCAGATGGGAGTATATTATGGATTATTGATAGTCCAACGTATGGTAGGAGGAACAAAGTGCGTATCGTTAAGATTGAATGCATACCAGTCACATCCAAGTTCAGCAAACCCTTCCCCATGGGCGGGGGCATTGAGCTGGGCTCGGCCAGCGTCATCCTTAAATTACACACCGACGAGGGCATTATCGGCATCGCCGATTCCGGGGGCACCTCCGCCTGGTACCGCGGCGAGAGCCAGGACTCGATGATGAGCATTATCAACAACATCTTCGCCCCCTTCCTGCTCGGCGAAGACCCCCGCAACATCGAGAAAATCGTGGCGCGGATGGACTACGCCGCCCGCGATAACAACCAGGCTAAGTCCATAGTCGACTACGCCCTGCATGATATCGTGGGCAAGGCGCTGGGCGTCCCCGTCTATCAGCTATTGGGCGGAATGACCACGGAAAAAGTCCCCTTGGGCTTTGTCCTCCCCGGTGCTGAAACGGAAGAGGTCTTGGGCATGGCCAAGCAGGCTCTCGATGCCGGCTTCCGCGTCCTCAAGCTCAAGGTGGGCGCGGGCGGTGAGGAACTGGATATCGAAAACGTGCGGGCGCTAAGGGAGCTGGGCGGCGACGATATCGAGATTTTTATCGACGCCAACGGCGGTTGGCACTACTACCAGGCATTGATGATTCTGCGCAAGCTGGAGAAATACAACGTGGCCATGGTGGAACAGCCCGTGCCCTGGTGGGATATCGACGGCATGGCCCGCCTGCGGAGCAAGACCAGCATCCCCGTATTCGCCGACGAAGCGGCTATCGAGCTTAAGAATTTAATGGAAATAATCGCCAAGAACGCCGCCGACGGCTTCTTCCTCAAGATACCCAAGGCGGGCGGGCTGCTCAAGGCGCAAAAGTGGGTCGCCATCGCTAAAGCAGCGGGATTACCTGTGGTCTGCGGCTGCATGATGGGCTGCGGCCTCGAAGCCGCCACCTATACGCATCTTTTGGTCGCCGACGAGTGGATGTCGAAGATGGTCCACGAAAACCTGGGGCCCCTGCATATTCACGACGTCTACGAGACGGTGAGCCAGCCTATAAAGAACGACGTGGCTTTGAAAGTACCCCGCTACGAAAACGGCTTTCTCTATCCCACCACCGCCCCCGGCATCGGTGTCGAGCTCAACGAGCCCGCTATCGCCCAGTTGATTACCGAGGGCAAGAAGCCGACGGTGGTCAGTAAATAGAAAGAGGCTACGATTACAGGCTCTTGCCTGCCTTGAGTCGCTCTATCATTGGGGGAAAGATATCCGAATAAACGGTGCGGTAGGGACCTTCCAGCATATTGGCTTCAATCCACTCCCCCACTTCTTTCCGGGCCGCCACCTTCCCGGCTTCTCGTGCTTTCTCCAGTTCAGACTTTGTTGCGGCCATATCGTTCTTCTCCTTCATCTGTCTCGGTGGGATTTATATGGTGGGCCGTTCTGGACTCGAACCAGAGACCTCAGTCTTATGAGTAGAGATATTCTTCATTATCAACCTCCCCTAAAAAATCCCCGATAAATACTATACCATAAAATTTCAGCGTAAAGAAGATGGCCGCTAGAGAATACAGCTGTATTCTCTAACTTGACAATAGGGCATATTGTAAAATGAAATCCGGTCAGCTAAGATATTGGGTGCTAAAGGTATGATAGTTGATCAAGAAGCAATACTCAGCTGCAGAAAGTGAATTTGCTTTTCAATGGGCCGACAGGTGGTTTCAATTGGTCGATTTGCTATATGGTTTGATTAGCACTGACAGGTCACCAAAATCACCTCCTCCCCCAACCGAGCTTGATGAGATTAACTATCAGAGCCTTCGTTTCTGGTTTATTGATCACGAAGAGCAATTTAAGCATCTGTGGAAGGACTTCTACGAGTCACAGGACTGGGCTTTACATCCAGGTGATGACGAGCTGGCAGATATTCCGGATGCGGATAAGTATTTAGAGAACCCTTTCTTCTTCTGCTACATACCCGAGAACCTGTACCAGTTATTACGGGAGCTCGATATACAGAGCGGGACAGACCTGTGGGAGCCGAGCGCGCACCGTTCCTGGACAGCAGCAAAGGAGCTATTGCAGATGGACAAAAGGGTTGTAGAATTCCATGCCTGGATATGTAATGGCTAAAGAACCGCTAGAAATACTTTATCTAATTATGACAAATGGCATCTCGAATCGCGAGGAATAGGCGAAAAGTAGGTCACTGTTGTATAACCAAACCCTAGGCATCGGAGGTGTTTATATGGTCAATACAGAAATGGTTATTGATTCTGTCAGGTTGGCTATAATGAATTATCGGAGACGAGTTATATTAAAAGAAAAAGACGGGGAAAGATACCTCGCGACATGGGTTGATGATGCGGGGGCCGATGCCGTGTCGGCAGCGCTACAAAAAGTTCATTTTAGAGAGCTGGACGCTTGGAATCCGCTCGGAGCAACTACAAGTCACATGAGAGCTAGACTTAAATATGTTGTCATAGATAAACTCAAGGGAGAAACTGCTCATGCCAAGGCCTTCCTTGAAAAAGAAGGTATCATTGAAATTGATTGCAAAGCATCTGATGCTTTGGCCGGGGCTACGAGAGCGGGCGTACCAATATTCGTTGACGAAGGGATTCTAATAAGGTCAGGGATTACTACCGATGAAATTTAGGTAGAATCTGTCATATTATTCCTTTCTTCACACTATCTGCTTATTGTCTCCAGCCTTTCTACAATCTTAGCCATTCCCTCAGTGTCCATTTTGCAGTAAGTTAGCAAATCATCTCTGACTTTTACTTCCTGCTCTAGTGTGTGCTTCCCGTGCGTACTTATTTTGTCATGATCTACGTACGTGCTACAATGCCCTAGCGCCCTAGTGCTCCTATACGAAAAAGGACTAAAGCACTATAGCACATAGGCACTAGAGAAAGCATACATGGAGAGTACATACGAGAAGCCCGTGGAAGAGGCGTACTAGACCGTCCTACCGTGCTCTTAGCTCTCTAGCTCTCTAGCTCTCCTGTACCAGAGCACTAGAGCACAGAAGCACTAGAGAGAGCAGGGAGCAAGAGCAGTAGTAAATTCGCGACCTGTTGCCGAACCTAGCGAATTAAATTCTATTGCACAATTTGGCTATTTGTTAATTTCTGATGGAATCCAAAATCAAAAACAGACTCGAACCTACGACCAATCGGTTACGAGTGTTACGGTTCTTCATTTTTAGCCTCACACGGCTGCATCGAATTAATTAGACTATATCAAATATCATTAACCGATTAAATTTGAACCTCGGAGATTTATAGCTAAAGTACATGCTCTGACGCCATCAAGCCCCTAATTCATATAGTGCTTTTGTGCTCTGTATTGTCCGGGTCACTTTACGGAGGTGAAATCCCTGAATTGAAAGGCTAATAAATAGGGGGAAGACCTTTGGTTTCTTAAATAAGACAGAAACTAGCGTATCCCAGTAGTGTTTCCGTCCCTTTTCCTTAACGCCCAAAGTCCATATAGATTTAAGCAGTGTCACAATATGGTGCGGTTTTACGCTGGTACTTATTTTACTCCGTGGCTGGTACTCGTCAAAGAAGGTTTTAATCCGACGGTAATATAGCTTGGGATCGTAGATTGTGTCCAGGATCTCTCTATAACCCTGAACCAGTATTTCGTGGGGCATCTTGGGGATAAAATTCGTTTCACCATCGGTGTTATCACCAGAAAAACCAAGTAATATACGGTTTTCCTTTTCCAGACGCTTATACAGCCTCGTTTCCGGAGGAGCATTCAGTATACCGACCATAGCGGTAACAATTCCACTCTTCTGAATGAAATTAATCTGGCTCTGAAAAATTGAAGGTGGATCACTGTCAAAACCGACAATGAATCCTCCCCGCACATGAAAACCATGATTTTGAAGTGTCTTTACAGATGCCAGTAAATCACGGTCTCTATTTATTATTTTGTTGCATTCGGAGAGGCTTTCATCATTTGGGGTCTCAATGCCAGTGAACACAGTGTCAAACCCGGCATCGGTCATCAGCATCATTAGTTCTTCATCATCGGCAAGATTTATGGAGACTTCGGTAGAGAAAGTAAAGGGATATTTCTTTTCCTTCATCCACTCAATTATCGCTGGCAGAATTTCCGATTTCAATTTTCGTTTATTGCCGATAAAGTTGTCATCAACGAAGAATATGCTAGATCGCCATCCACTGTTATACAACATTTCTAATTCATCCAATATCTGGGCGGCCGTCTTGGTTCTTGGCTTGCGGCCGTTCCTTACTGCTATATCACAGAACTCGCAATCGAATGGGCAACCTCTCGAATACTGTATATTCGTACTGTGGTATTTTTTCTTATCGATGAGCGACCACAAAGGTATAGGGGATGTCGTTATATCTGGTCGTACCTTAGATTTATAAATATGCCTGGCACATCCCTTCTTTAAATCTTCTAAGAATAGCGGTAGTATATTTTCTGCTTCATTAAGTACCAGATGATCTATATCATCAAAACCCAAATGCTCGTACCCGGCAGTAAAAAGGGGACCACCGGCGACAATCTTAACACCAAATTTCTTACACCTGTTAATGACCTCTCTTGCTGAATGTTGCTGCACCGCTATAGCGCTGATAAACACATAGTCAGCCCACTTGATGTCATCGTTATTTAAGGGATCTGTATTCATATCTACAAGCTTTTTCTCCCATTCAGGGGGAAGCATGGCAGCTACAGTTAATAGACCCAAGGGGGGAAAATTTGCCTGTTTGGAGATGAATCTTAAGGAGTGCTTAAAGCTCCAGAGAGTATCTGGGTATTGTGGATAAATAAGAAGCACTTTCACATCACTCTTCTCCTGATGCGGTCTGAGGATGATTATGAGTGCTATGATTTCTTTTATTATACATGGCTGGCGCTCCTTGCTGCAATGGGTTATGAGCTCGACGAGCTCACATTACCAATGCCCGAGTAACAAGATGACGTTTTGTTAACGATAACTGGCAGGCACATCAAAACTAGCGTGCCCCAGAAGCCCCACGTCGCGAAACGGGGCTTTACTGATGCATAAGCCCCTATCCGGTCCTGAAACAATTCAAGTACAGCCTACAGAAAAGTGGCCCTGAGCACACGCATGTCAGAGACCCTATCGTGATTCCACACCAGCTAGGCACGCAGATAGGACAGCAAGCCAATAACCCAACAGTTGGTATTGGCTATTGGCGAGACGGACTATTTTCCTGCGATACTGGCTCAGCAGAATTTCAGCTTCCCTTAGCTTGTTGATGATCTGTTCCGGTGTGAAGTTCTTTCTGACCATTTATCCCCCCTTTTTGTCCTTATAGACTAACATTATAACTGGACTTCTTTTTGGGGGGCAGGTCAACTCACGTTGTCGAATCAAAATGATTGCTGGTAAACTAACATCTTGCGTCAATCAGGAGCAAGGTCCCTTCACCAGGCTTGGAATGGATTTTGAATGTTCCACCAAGAAAATTGATTCTCTGGTGCATCCCAATTAATCCCAGCTTACCCCTGGAAGCGAGCCCATCAAATTTTTTGGGGGAACGAAAACCTTGGCCATTATCCGCTATCGATATCTTGAGGCATTCCGGGGTGAATTCTAAGGTAACGACTGCTTTTGTAGCTCTGGAATGGCGCATGATGTTGTTTAAAGCCTCTTGTGTTATGCGGAATATAGCGACTTCGGCTTCGGGGGATAGCTTGCGCCTTCCACCACTTGCAAGAATCCGGGTATTAATACCAGATTCCTTATTCATACGGTCCACTAACCATCTCAATGCCGGTACCAGACCTAGGTCGCCTAGTATGCTTGGTCTTAAGTCAAGACTTATCCTCCGTAGACCTTCAACTGTTTCAAGAGTTGTGTCTCTAATCCACTCTGCATTTCTCCTCACGTCCCTCATATCATCGCCAGCAGGGAACAAAGTTTCAGCGCGATTAGCTATGACCAGTAATGTCTGTATGGTATCGTCATGGAGCTCTTGAGCAATGCGTAGCCGTTCATTCTCTTGGGACTCGAGTACTTTTGATACGTATACCTGACGTTCCTCCTCTCGTTCAGCGAAAATTTTCCTCTCTTTACGACGCCACTCTAGCTCAAAAGTAGCTAGTGATACAATCAAAAGGGGCAGTAGCAAAAAAGCTATGTTGGTTATTAAGTAATAATTAGGCCACATATCTGCTATTATCGGTAGCACCCCCAACAGCGACAGTAAACAAACAACTAGAGCACCTTTCCATGAGAAAAATATAGCCGCGTAGATAATTGGTATCAGAAAGAGGATACCAACAATATGATTCACGAACTCAATCACTGCCAATTTGTAGAACGAAGAAAGCCAGGGAAACCATGGCCCTACATTAGATTCCCTCCAGGGCCAGGCCTGATAGATACATATTAGAGCCAAGGTAATAGCTATGATCACCCAGAAATGAGGATTAGTTACAATCTTGCCTGTATTTTTTAGCGGGAAGATACCTAGCATTCGCTTGCTAACCACTAATTTTATTCAAGGTCGTCGAGGGTAAGAATGCCTTTCCGCAGTCCGACGATGACGGCTTCGGTACGTGAAGATACGTTCAATTTCATGAAAAGGTTGGCTAAGTAACCCTTCACCGTACGCAGACTCAAGCCAAGCTTTAGGGCGATATCTTTATTGGATGTACCTTTGGCGGCTAGACTGAATACCTCCAGCTCTCTGGAAGAAAGTTTATCACCTACATCCAAGCTTCTAGGTTTGATGATATGTTGAAAGGCATATTTGAAAATTTGTTGTGAAACCGCGGGAGACAGCACCGTTTCTCCACAGGCCAGAGAACGTATGGCATAAATGACTTCATCGCCGTATACACTCTTGGTCAGATAGCCACCGGCACCAGCTTTGAGTATGCTAAGTATGTGCTCATTATCGCTGTGGACAGTCAGTACCAATACGGCTATCGCCGGACAGTTCGCTTTGATCTGTTCAGTTGCCTCCAACCCGTTGAGCTTAGGCATACTTATATCCATAATCACAACGTCGGGATTCAGCTTGGTGGCAAGCCCGACCGCTTCTTCACCATCGCGAGCTTCAGCAATAACTTCAAAGTCAGGCTGTTTTTCCAGGACGTTCTTCAATGCCTGGCGTAGCAGGGGGTGGTCGTCAGCCAGCACTATTCTGATCTTATTGGATTTGTAATGTTTTGAACTAGATTCTGGTTTCACTTCAACCACATCTCACCTCGCGGCGGTTATTTTAGCATAAGTGGGGGTCGCTGGCAACTAAAATACCCCGTCTCTTGACCAAAAAAGAACTTCAGGACGTGGTCGATAGACCGTTGTGACCTGGAACAGAGCATGCTATGTTGTATCTAACTGGCCAAATTCGCGATGAACAGTCGCTTGTAGGTAGAAATTAGGCCTTACACTCCCGAGAAGCAGCCGGCCGAAAGATGTCCCACCACAAAAATTCTAGGGTTTTTGGGAAAAATGGCCGCCGCTGACTTGAGGCTTTTGTGTCTTGTCCGGGTAATCTGGGCAAACTGGCTTGAGTTAAAAGGGCGGCAGGAGAGTTTTACCAGGCAAAATCTTGGATAGGAGGTGATAACCGTCATAATGTGATAGGGAAATCTAGTATAGCCTGAAAGACCAAAACACCAAGGGAGGTAAAGATGATCAAGAAAGTCGAACTTGACGATGTGCAGAGGAAGAGAATAATAGATAAAGCAGGCCACTTCTCCTGTGACTTTGGGGCAAAATACATGGCCTGCGCCCCAGCTATTTTCGAAGGAATAGCCGAGGCATTCAGGGATGAGGGTATAGAGCTATTCCCAAAAGAAGTACAGAAAGCACTAACCTCAGCATTTATAGCGCTTCATGGCGGTGTGGCTATGTCCGGAGTAGGTACCTGCGGAGCTGTTACCGCTTCTACATTTATTATCGGTTACGTGGTTGGCGTTACCACCGAGGAACTGGTTAAAAACGCCAATCTCAATTATGCTTCATGTGTTCCTGCCGTAACATACATAGTGGATAGATTTGAGGAGACATACGGCGCCATAGACTGTCTTAGAATGCGCTATAACCGGGTTCAGCGGGCTTTTGACCTCCTTGACCCCGACGCCAGGATAAATGAGGAGCTTTTCATTATGTATCAGCCCGAGAAGTGCGCCATGATTGCGTCGGAGTTCGAGGGCGGGCGCGACCAGACGCCGCCGGTTCAAGGTGCGCGCTGGGCAGCCGAGGCAGTCTGCGACTTACTAGCCTTGGAACCCGAAGAGCGGAAGGAGCTACCGCCACACCTAAGGGGCTTGGGCATGCAGGAAATGGCACCGGAGATTCAGAAAGTCGCTGAGGCACTGAAAAAGCTACATTTCGGGCGCCCTGACGAGAAGATTTCTTACCGGGAATACTGGACTTTTAAGCTAAAGGGTAAAAAAGGAGTAGAAGAAAAAAGATTGGGTTCAATAAGTGCCCCAAAGAAGGAATAATTTTTTGTCCTTTTCACCGTTAGATGTCGGAGGTGTTTATTAGGTTGATTTGGAAGCGGTGAAACGGGGGGAGGAGGTGAGGATCACTATAATATGATGAGACAATCAGAAATACCATAAGGAGGTAAAACAAGTGAAGAAGAAAATATTGTTAATCCCGCTGGCGCTATTGTTAGCCATCAGCTTGATTGCCATCGGCTGTCAGGCAACGCCAGAAGAACCGACAACGCCAACCGAGCCAACCGAGCCAGAGGGGCCTATAGTGCTAATAGAGGCTGACTGGCCTCCAGCGCAGATGCCTCCCCCGCTATACTTCGACCCCTTTGACTTTACCTTAGAGCAATGGATGGACTCCGTAGAGCTGCAAACAGATGGTGGGGTGCAGTTTGAGCGCTACCCAACAGAGACTTTGGTAAAAATGGGTGACATGTGGGAAGCAGTGCAAGTAGGAATTTGTGATATTGCCATGGTAAACGTAATGGCCTTCCCCGGTCAGTTCCCCATGACGGCTGCCCTGCGGGTCCCCGGGTTTTTTGACAATTCGATTCAGGGCTCAATGGTCCGCCAGACACTGCTTGAGGAAGGTTATCTTGCCCCTGAGTGGGCAGATGTGAAGGTTCTATGGTTCGGGACTAACGCGCCTCACAGTATAGCTTGCCGGACAAAGCAGATTCGTACATTGGAGGACTTGGAGGGTCTGAAGGTGGCTAATATGGGAGAGCCTGAGAGCTCATTTTTGGAAGCACTGGGAGCTGTTTCCGTAGCCATGCCAGCAACAGAATTCTACCTGGCTCTGGAAAGGGGCACCGTAGATGCGGTCGTTCAGGATACCAACGGGCTGGTGCTTTTCCAGTTGTACACAGTAGCGCCTTATATCACAGAGATTCCCGGCAACGCTAACTCGGCCATGGTAGTGGTGATGAATCTGGATAAGTATAATGACCTGCCTCCCGATATCAAGGCAGTGTTTGATCAAAGCACCGGCTTACTTCGGTCAATATGTCATGGTAAGCGTTTCGACTATAACCATGAAGCCTGCGTGGCCTATCTCAACGCACTGGAGGGCGCTCCCCCTATCTATGTTTTTCCTCCGGAGGAGCGAGCTAGGTTTTTACAAACAGTAGCGCCTCTTACTGAAGAGGCGTTAGCAGACCTAGAGGCTCAAGGGCTGCCGGCTAGGGATATGTTTGACAGAGCTCATGAGTTAGTGGATTTATATTCAAGCTGGGGTTATTAAGCTAGAGTTATGGTGTTAGCTACTATAAGAACCGCCGCCCGCTTTTTAGAGGAGCGCACGTCTTTTCTCTTTAGCGCGCTGGGGGCAATCAGTGCGGCAGGATTAATTGCGATGATAATGGTTACTGTCGTCGATGCCACCGGACGGCGGTTCTTTTCCTTCCCCATCTACGGTTCCTATGAAAGTGTGACACTTCTGCTATCCGTGGTATTCTTCTCTTCGCTATCCTACTGTACGAAGAAGAGGGGGCATTTTGCGGTAGATGTCGCGACGTCACATTTTCCACCAAGGGTTCGCCTATATATGGCTACCATAATGTACCTCGTGTCTGGGTTGCTGAGTTGGTTGCTGGCTTCGCAGTTGGTGGTTCTTTCGCTGAAGCTAAAGGCTACCCATCTCACGGGTACACAGTTTACCTCTTTGCCGGTTTACCCATTTGGATTGTTTGGAGCCCTTTGTTTGATAGCAGTGGGCTGGATCTTTTTAGTTCAGTTCCTAAACCTTCTGGTAAAAGCTATAGAGGGGAATGGCTAAGTCTTAAAACAGGTGATTGGTAATGGAAGTGAGCCCGCCCATTATAGGTATTATTGGCTTTGTTGTGCTTCTCCTTTTGCTGTTTCTGGAGATGCCTGCTGGCATAGCTCTGCTTCTGGTTAGCTTTGGGGGTATCTGGTGCCTAAGAGACTTACCTCAAGCTCTCCATATTATTGCCAGAGCTACTTATGATACCTCCATGACTCATCTGTGGAGTCTCATTCCTCTCTTTGTATTTATGGGTATGCTTGCCAATGAAGGAGGGCTAGGTTCAGACCTTTTCAGAGCTGCGTCCAAATGGTTGGGGGGGTTTCGTGGTGGGCTGGCGATGACTACAACGGCGACAGCAACTGGTTTTAGCGCTGTCTGCGGTGATAATATCGCCGGAGCGGCTACCATGACTTCAGTCTGTTTACCGGAGATGAGGAAATATCAATACGATGATAACTTATCCCTGGCCACTATTTGTTCTGGTGGAATCCTAAGCTTTCTGATTCCCCCCAGCCTCGGCTTTATTATCTACGGCTTATTGACGAATGTAAGTATTAGCTCGCTTTTTCTAGGTGGGGTCTTCCCCGGGATAATTTGTGCTATCGGGTACATGGTTGTCATATATAGTATCTGCCGAATTGCTCCAGAAAAAGGTCCTACGGCGCCTAAAGCAACCTGGGCTGAAAGGTTCTTGTCGCTTAAGTACGTATGGGGAGTATTGCTCTTAGTTATTATCGTCTTCGGGGGTATTTATAGCGGGTTTATCACCGTTACTGAAGCCGGAGCGCTTGGAGCTTTCGCCGCTCTTGTTGTAGGTCTCATAAAAGGGCAGCTTAACTGGCAGAAGTTCCGCCGTGCTGCCCTTAGTTCGGTACAAACAGTAGGCATGATTTTTCTACTCATAATCGGTGCTTGGAGTTTTGCTCCGTTCCTGTCGCTGACGAGGATTCCCACGGAAATGGTAACATTGATGGGTGGGTGGTCTCCCGGGTTCATTCTGCTCTTTGTTCTGGTGTTCTTCTTCTTTGGTGGTATGATTTTCGAGGCTGCGATACTGATGATAATCACGATACCCCTCCTTCTTCCTCTATGGATGGCGGCAGGTTTTGATCTGGTATGGTTTGGGGTCGTCCTCATGCTCGTAGTAATAGTGAGCGGCATTACCCCACCAGTGGGATTTGTAGTATATGTAGTTAGTGGCATAGTCCCAGAGGCTTCTAGTGGTGCGATATTCAAGTCGGTGATATGGTTCATCCTGCCAATCTTACTCTGCGCCGGCTTGGTAATTGCCTTTCCTCAAATTGCGATGTTTCTCCCAAACCTTCTAGGTTAGGTTTTTAAATAATAAATAGTCAATTTAATGTCAGCGAGAGGAAGTACCGTTTACCACAGAGCGAAAGTAGACGACACATGGTCGGAAAAGACGGACAAGGAGACGGATGCTGATATCGTTACGGTACTTCATGTCTGTCCCCAGGCAAACAGCGAGTTCAGGGACAGGGTAACCTCTCCTCACCTGGCAAATATTTTCCCAAAAAAAGGAACGCTTGAAATCTGGAAGAAGTTGGTGCCGCAAAGCAACTTCATGAGCATCTCAGTTGAAGATTTGCTTCATACAATTAGACAACATGCAGAGACTTCTGACGAAGGATGGACAAATTATCTTAGCACCCTGTATGCATTGGATAGACCTGCTGGAACAAAATAGCGTTTTGTGCCATCAAACAGTCTTCACATAGTAACTTAACTCAGTTAAGTTCGTCTTTTGTCTGGGGCATTGACAGAGTAGTAAAATACATTTATCGTTCTGCTGCTCTTGCTCCCTGCTCTCTCTAGTGCTTCTGTGCTATGGTGCTCTGTGCAAGTGCTTTGGTACAGGAGCGCTAGAGAGCTAAGAGCTAGATAGCTAGAGAGCTAAGAGCACGGTAGGACGGCCTATCACGCCTCTTCCACGAGCTTCTCGTATGTACTCTCCATATGTGCTTTCTCTAGTGCCTATGTGCCTCTACACGTACTTAAGTACAGGAGCACAGGAGTATGGGAAGAACAGTAGAAAGCCGGGTAAAGCCTTTATTCCTGACGGCTGGTGTAGTAGTAAGATAATTGGTTAAAGGGGTTAGCTAATAATCTACCCCTAGTTCTTTCTTTACCCGTTTCACCTCTGCCTCATATCGAGCCCTTGCCTCAATTTCATCGGGACTGGGAACACGCGGCTCTGGCTCTTCGAGCAAGTCCAGTAGTTGCGATAGCATCGGCTCTGTGGGGTTTGCATCACCACCAAGCAACTCCATTGCTTGTCTCGTATCCTGCCCAAGAACACTAACATACCTCATGGTTACATCTAGGGACTCGTGACCCAGGATTGCTTGAACTGCCCGAGGATTGGCTCCTCTCTCAAACAGTGTCGTGCCCACATAGTGTCGAAATGAGTGGGTATGCAGATGGGGAACACCTGATTTTCGCGCCCACTTTCCTATCTTCAGCGAGATGGTTTTGGCAGCCAAGCCGAATACGCTATCCTGGCGGGATTTGTTTTTGATAAAACCGGCTAACCGTTCTCGAATGTAGGAATTTAGGCTGACTGCCCGGTCTTTGGCTCCTTTACCTTGCCTTACTATGAGCACCGGGTCGTCCCCTTCAAGGTGGAGATCCCCGACTTTAAGATTGGCCAGCTCGCCGCGCCGGAGTCCTGTCATTCTAGCTGTCTCGATGAGAAGCACATCCCTGTCAATGCTCTTCTTATGGCTCTTTTTGCCTTTGATCCCTTCTATCAGGCGATCAATGTCCTCACCCGGTACATACTGAGGTAATAGCTTGGCTTGTTTGATCTTAATAGGCAGCTTCTCACCGGAGTACCAGCCAAAGAAGGCGCTCAGGACAAAGCTATAGCGTACTCTAGTGTTGAGCTTTAGGTCCTTGTACTGAGTCAAAAACTGAACTGCTAATTCAACAGTCGGTGGGAATTGCCCCAGGAAGGTTCTAAACTTCTCCAGCAAGCGTTTTGCCTCATAAAAGGACTTTGGTGTGTGGGTATTCGCTATCAGGTCGTAGTAGTCAGTGAATAACTGGTCATTGGCCTTGGTCTTGTTTTCCATTCTTCTTCGGCCCTCCTCCCCCAGCAACATCATCAGAAGCTCCCGAACTGGCAGCTCCTCAAGAACTGTAGACTTGGTGGGCCATTCTGGACTCGAACCAGAGACCTCAGTCTTATCAGGACTGCGCTCTAACCAACTGAGCTAATGGCCCATAAACCAAAGGTAATTCTAGGATAAGGGGCGGGAAAAATCAAGCTCGGCTCTTATCCTTCATGCCGAAATGAGCAAAGGCCAGGTTGACCAGCCCCACCAAATCCACCACGGCGAAGATAATGGTGCGCGTTGTGCCCCCATCCCAGACGAACTCGTTGAGCAGCAGCCCCCCGGTGCCGACGATGATGAGGATAAAGGCGGTGGTCCTTAAGAAGTTACGCAGGTTCATTGGTTAATGATTATAGCACACCCCACCCCGTTTTTATCTTTTCCCACCCACCACCCTTTAATGAAAAACGAAAAGGGAAAGTAAGCAGATGACAGCCGAATAATTTGTAGTATAATCATATTAAGTGAGGTTAAAAAATGCCAGAGAATATAACCTCTGGAGGTGTTTATGCTAACACGTCTGAAGATTAGCGGATTCAAAAATCTCATTGATGTCGACGTTCGCTTTGGGCCTTTCACTTGTATAGCTGGACCTAATGGGAGTGGCAAATCTAATTTATTTGACGCAATCACTTTTCTGAGTTCTCTCGCAAGTGATACCATAATGAATTCAGCCAGTAGAGTACGAGATGAGAGCGGCAGAACTGGCAATATCCGAAACATATTTCACCGATTAGGTAATGAATATGAAAATGAAATGAAATTCGATGCCGAAATGTTGATACCAAAAGAGGGTGTCGATGATTTAGGTCAGTCGGCTCACGCAAGCATAACTTTCGTAAGGTACCAGCTTATTTTGAGATATCGAGTAGATGATTTTTTGCCTTCTTCAGGAGCACTCGAACTGGTTCAAGAGAATCTAACGCATATAAAAGTCGGTGATGCTCCGAAACACCTAAAATTTCCGCACAGTACGGCAAACTGGAGAAAATACGTCGTAACAGGAAGGAGGACCACTCCACTAATATCCACAGTCAGGGAAGATGGTGATACTCGTATTAAGTTAAGTCAAGATGGGACTAAAGGAAGACCACGTTTATTCTTAGCAACAAATCTACCACGTACCGTTCTATCCACAGTAAATGCTGCCGAGAGTCCAACAGCCCTTTTGGCACGACGCGAAATGCAATCGTGGCGACTACTTCAACTTGAACCATCAGCCCTTCGGGAACCTGACAATTTTACTACCAGTCCCGGATTAGGGACAGATGGAGCGCACCTTCCTGCGACACTATACAATCTTGCTCATTACAATAAGAATCATTCAAAAGTTAGTGAAATTCCTGATACTTGGCCTTTTAACCAGGTTTCTTTCAGCCTAGGCGAACTCATAGATGATGTACACTCAGTCAGGATAGACCGTGATGAAAAACGTGAATTACTAACTCTAGAGGTAGCCGACAGCTATGGAACTTATCATCCGGCACGTTCGCTATCTGACGGTACTTTACGATTCTTAGCACTAGCTGTATTAAAAGTTGACCCAAAAGCTACGGGGCTAATTTGCCTTGAAGAACCTGAAAACGGCATTCACCCAGAGCGTATACCCGCTATAATCCGCCTTCTGCGAGGTATTGCCGTCGACCCAAAGCTTCCTGTTGGAAATGATAACCCACTTCGCCAAGTAATTGTGAATACTCATTCCCCGGCAGTCGTATCACAGGTTCCAGATGATGCGTTATTAGTGGTACACCTTAAAGAGAGAACCATTAAAAAAAGAAAATTTAAAGTGCCATCCTTCGAATGGTTATCAGAAACATGGCGGGCTGAGGCCGAACCTGAAATTCGCCCATTATCTCCGGGGAAACTTCTAGCTTATCTAAATCCTGTAGAAGCTGCTGAGGCTCTCGACTTTATACCATTCCAGCGACCTATAACCAGTAAAGTAAGGCGCGTAGTTGACCGTCCAGAATTCCAACTCATGTTACCTTTCACCGATGTTTGATTATGGAATTACATTACACACTAATAGGTGATGGTCCGACAGACAGTGCGCTACTCCCGATTCTGGACTGGCTCATAACTAAGAATAGGTTCATAGGGAACATTCACGGAGAGTTTGCGGACCTCCGTAGATATGCTCCAAGAGCAAGATGTAATCTTGCTAACAAGATATTAGCTAGCCTCAAACTATACCCTTGTGACATACTGTTCATACATCGAGATGCTGAAAGGGAACCCCGTGCAAACCGCTTGCGAGAGATAAATGGGGCTATTAATAAAATCATTCCCTTAACACCGATGGTGCCTTCGGTTTGTATTATTCCAATCCGCATGACAGAAACTTGGCTGTTATTCGATGAACCTGCTATTAGAAAGGCAGCGGGAAATCCTAATGGGGATATTCCGTTATCTCTTCCTAGACTCAGTAGACTTGAAGGTTTTACAAGACCTAAAGAACACCTCCGTCAACTTCTTAAACAGGCTAGTGGCCTCAGCGCACGCCGATTAGATAATTTCCCAGTTTCTTTTAGCCTTCGGAGAATATCTAGTTACATAGACGACTTCTCTCCGCTACGTTCACTCAGCGCTTTCAACGCCGTCGAAAACGACCTTAGGAATATACTTAAACAGCATGGGTGGACATAATTGTAGAACATACCTCAACCCCGCCCCCTACTCCACCAACTCCCTCATTGCAAAGGGCCGCCCGTGTCCCGGATAAACGGTCTTAATCTTCAAGCTCTTAAGCTTTTTGATACTCGCCTCCGCCGCCGCGGGGTCGTCGATAAGCTTATTGCGCTTGGGATTCTTTTTCCTTATCAACAGGTCGCCGCCGAAAAGCTCTCCCCCCGCCGTGAGAATTCCTATCGAACCGCTGGAATGTCCCGGAATATGAACGACCCTGGCCTCAAAACCGTATTCGGCGAAGTCATAACCGTCCTCAAGGTACAAATCGGGCTTAAACCGCTTCGACCGGTCGAACCTCAAAACGACGGGCGCCAGCACCCTGAAGAAAGAATTGCTCCTCTGCCTCCCCCCGAAGATATCACCCCGCTCCACCGTCGTCGAATCGGCGCGGTGCATGGCTATCTTGGCGCCGAACCTTTTTCGCAAATAAGCGGCGTTGCCGCTATGGTCGAAGTCCCCGTGGGTTAAAACGATAAGCTTGAGATTGCCCTCACAGCCCGCGTCCAACTCCCTCTCCAGCTTATCACGGCTGTTAGCACAAGCCGTATCGATGAGCATACAGCCCCCGCTGGCTTTAAGCAGGTAACAATTCACGGAACCGAAACGCAAAGGCAGCGGCAACCTGATGGTCTTGATTTCCTGCAGCATAACTTCCGGCTATTCTTCGGGTTGCTCGGGAATATCCACGGGCGACTCTAGCGACACCAGCTCGATCTCAAAGGTTAAATCCTGGCCGGCAAGAGGATGATTGGCATTGAGGGTCACTTCCGTATCCGTAATCTCGATGACGGTAAAGTAAAGCTGTTCGTTGGTCGTCGCGTTCTTTAACAGTACTTGTTCTCCAACCTCCAACCCCTCCTCCAGCTCATCCCGACCGAGCACAACTATCAGGTCTTCCCGATATTCGCCATAGGCTTCAGCGGCGGGAATGGTGACCGTCTTCGTGTCGCCAACCTCCATACCCCTTACCGCGGCATCAAAACCCGAAATCACAGTACCGGCACCGACGACAAAGGCCAAAGGCTCTCCACCCTCGGACGAATCGAACACGGTGCCATCATCAAGGCTGCCCGTATAGTGAACCTGAACCGTATCGCCCTCGACAGCCCCGCCGGCACCGGCGCACCCCATTACCAGGGCCGCCATCAACACCAGAACACCGACTAAAACCGCATACTTTTTCATATTTACCTCGAAGGTTTTTATTTATCGTCCGAAAAAGCCTTAATCCATATAGCCTCAGAGATTATAAACCAGTCACTATCCTAAAAGAAATTTCGCCAAAGGTCAAGTCAAAAAACTAGCCCTAGCCAGGAAAAATATCCGGCCCCAGTACACGATTTCCAGCTTCATGTCGTGTTTCTCAGCCAAATCGTATAAATCTTGCTCCCCCAGATACCTCTTGAATATCTCGAAGCGGCGCCCGTCGCCCAGAGAACGGCTCACCTTACCCGCCTTGGGGCGGCCCGTGGCCGCTATCTCCTGGCTCCAAACATCATCTATTATAACAAATACGCCCTCCGGTTTGAGAATCCCTTTGATGATATGGAAAAAGCTATCCTCCTCGGCGTCGGTGAGATGGCTGAGGAAAAAACCGATTAAAGCGCCGTCGTAGCTGTCAGGCCGGAAAGGGTAGCCAAACAAATCACCTTTTATTATCTCGGTCTTGTTAGCTATCCCCAGCTTCTCTACCTTCTTGCGGCACTCGGCGAGCATGCTCTCCGACTGGTCCAGTAGGGTAATCCGGCGACAGTTTTTCTCGTAGACAGGCAACCAGAAACCGGTGCCGCAGGCTATATCGATAAACTCGCCGCGGATGTAACCCGCCAACAGTTTTGTGATGGCGCTGGTATCCTGGCGGTAAACGGCCGGGTCGGGCAGCTTGGCGGGCACGCCCCCTTCGTAGAAGGCCTCGTATTCGGGGGCGCGGGCGCTATAGTACTCGAACAGGTCGCTCTTTACCGATGAATCCATCTCACCCATAATACAAAAACACCTTAACCGCTGGATAGTGAAAGGAAGGCGAAAAACACCAATTAAAAATCGGTGACCGACCTAGGAGATAAGGGCGTTGCCACCCCGGTTAATCTCCCTAGAAAGGAGGTGATCCAGCCGCAGCTTCCGCTACGGCTACCTTGTTACGACTTCGTCCCAATC
>Ga0307437_1000650_pt1 | contig 26067 bp, 20 predicted proteins | sample SalMarWE160390MG_FD_202146 | JGI IMG/M metagenome (GOLD analysis project Ga0307437, IMG submission 202146) | Salt marsh sediment microbial communities from the Plum Island Ecosystem LTER, Massachusetts, United States - WE1603-90 | ecosystem: Environmental > Aquatic > Marine > Intertidal zone >...
TTGCCCAGCACATCGTACCTGTCGATGAACTCGAACCCTCCAGTACCCTGGTGGCGGCCGAAGCTGTTAGGATACGAGCGTCTCTGGACCTCATCCGCGCTCACGGCCGTGGCCACCAGACCGACGCCGGTCTCGACTATCTGCTGCTCGATCAGGCTGCCCTCGGTGCTGGCGAAGACCTGGTTCTCACGGAAAAAGAGCATGTTCCCCTCAGCGACCGCCACGCCTTTGGCCCTGCGCATCGCTTTGTCACACCGCAGAAGGAGGTCGATCTTCCGGTCCAAAGACACCTCGAAGGGGTCCACTTCCACGGGTGTGCGGTACGAACCGACATTGACCTCCGGGGGCCCTAGATTTATGAGGCCTCCGCTGACCAGGCCACTGGCCCTGGCGATCTCGATGGCCAACGCTGTGACCTCATCTACCTGGTCTCTGTCCAGACGTGCGCTGGAGGCGAACCCCCAGGCCCCATCTACGATGACGCGCACCCCGAACCCCTGACTGGTGTCCAGAGAGATGGCCTCTACGATCCCATTCTTCACGGCGATGCTTTGTGTCTCCGCCGTGACCAGGCGGACATCGGCGTAGCTGGCCCCTTTGGCCTGAGCGAGATTCAGTGCCCGAGCGGAAAGCTCATCCAAGGGACTCTCCTTTCTACAATGGCTTGTGTCAGGATTTGACGAAGACCCAACTGTTTGGTAAACTTAGGGTGGTTCTTTCTTGTATCTCACCAGGAGTGTCTAATGCCGCTCTACGAGTACCATTGCGACGATTGTCAGAACACGTTCGAGGTTCTGCGCAGCTTCAGCCAGGCCGACGAGCCTGTGCTGTGCAAGCACTGTAGTGGCTCCAATACTCGACGAGCCGTTTCTCTGTTCTGTGCGGTGAGCAAGGGTGGAAACGCTGGTGAGAGTAGTCGCTCCCTCGGGGGCAGCGGCTGCGCCAGTTGTTCCGCCACCAGTTGTGCCACCTGCAAGACATAGAGCATCGTAGGCTACATAAGCGTTATTGTCAAGCCAAGTGTCCGTGGAGTTGGTCCAGCGGTAATGCCGTGACCAGCGCGAGGACGGGGTGAGGTCCTCGCGTTTTCTTGTCTCGCCAACAGATCGGTCGGCTCTGCGCAGTTGCCGACAAGTATAGGAGGTGCCTGGTAGGTCGTTGACAAACGAAGAGCGTCTTAATCTAGTGGCAGAGTTCTCGAGGTCGAGGAGGGTCGAGGGAAACCGGACTATCCTCGATCTTGATGTAACGGACTTGTTGAACCCGTTGGAGTTGGAGGAGTTTCGGACGCAGACCGGACTGAGGAGATCGCCCGTGACGCTGATCCTGCCCAACGAGACCCAGAACTTTCCGGGTCAAAGGAGAAGAAGGGACCGGGTGGTCGCGGCTTTCCTGCACGGTTTTGGGGGCAGCAGAGGCTCTTGGGGCATCCAGGACTCTGCGCCAGGGCGGCGGCACCTCGTTCCTGACGTCCTGGGTTCGATCGAGAGGATGGGAAAGGAGGCCATCGGTCTGGTGCTGGCGGGGCTGGGCCGTGACGGTGGGAACCTGGACGTCTCAGTACGTGGCCTGGGCCTCACTCCCAGGCACTATTCCAGCCAACTGGAATACGTCTTGCGTCACCTGCAATTGTACGACTGTGACCGCATAATCGGCATAGGTCATTCTGTGGGAGCTGCTGCATTGTGGGAGTTCGCTGCGGGCAACTTCACAGACGGCACGAGATCGGTGGGACGCACAGGACTCGGCCCAGAGGTCTCTGTGGTGTCCATTTCGCCGGTGAGGGCCATTGCCGATAGCAGGGGGCTGAGGCTGGGCTGCCAGGTTGCGGGCCAAGGCCTCGATCTGTCGATGCGTGCCCTGTTCAGGCTGTGGCGTTTCTCGAGTCGCAGACTGTGGGACCTGGCTGGGATGGCCTCGGTGCTCAAGGGACTGGCGCGACAGGGTACCGCTAAGGTGGATCTGGCCGGGATCAAGGGTCTGGTGCTGGTGGGGGAGCACGATTGGATTGCGCGTTTGGGCCTGGCCGAGGGACTCCAGCGGGCAGGATGCTCCTGGCCAGTCACACAGCTAGCTGGGTTGGGGCACAACCTGTTGTGGCATCCGGCGACCATCGGGGCTCTGGTGCACCACATGCCCGCACTGTTGTGAGGTTCGATCAGCGCTGGAGGAACCGTGGCGTGGCGGGGCTTGTGGCTTCGTTGGGTGGGCGGGCGGTTGTTGCGGAAGGGTGGCCTCTCCGTCTGGGCCAGACCGCGCAGCGTGCTAGTGGAAGAGGGCGAGGGCGTTTGCAGACCAGAGCTTGTCTTTCTGCGACTCGCTGAGGTGGGCCAGCCGCACGCGGGCCATTTCGAACTCCTGGTCGTAGACGGGACTCCTGCTGGCGAAGATCACCCGCTCCTCACCAACCTCGGATGCTATTTCCTCGAGGAAGTCCTCGCGGTAGGTGCCCGCTGTCTGGACCGTAATGTTGGCGCAGGCCTCCATCATCCGTCGCGCCTCGAATAGCAGGAGCCCGCAGATGTTGATCTGCCCACCATTGCAGGCCACGAACTGCACGTCGGGAAACTGGCAGGCGAGGTCCCAGATCTGTGTGGGGTGCGACACCCGCGGATGTCCGGCATTGATCACAACGGGCTTGCTGCGGTGGCGGGCTTCCTCCACCAGTGGAGACACGATGTCGTCGTTGGCCTGGAAGTTCTCCTCCCAGGGGTCCAGGTAGAGCCCGCAGGCGCCCATCTCGTCGAACCCCTTCCGCGCTTCAGAGACGGCTGCTTCCGTCTGCCACGGATCGACCCGACACAGGCCCAGGAAACGGTCCGGGTGGGTGCGAACGACTTGGGCCACTAGCTCGTTCGCGGGGCCTAGATGGTAATCCTGTGGTTTGACAGGCACGAGGACTGCCTTGTCTATGCCTAGTCTCTCCATTCTTGCACGTACCTCGTCCAACGACTGTCCGTAGCCGAACAGGCAGGAGCCCAGGTAGACGTGTGCATCAACGATCATGATCTGTCTCCGCTATTGGTCACTTTGTCCAGGATTGTCTCTATGCTCAGGTGGAAAACGGCCTCTTCGTCCTCCGGGGTCAGGTGTGCCATCTTCACCTTGTGCACCTCTAGAGAGGGGTCGCACCCCGGTCCATCACTCGCGTAGAGCACGCGCCGCGAGCCGACGCGGTCCACGGCCTCTCTAATCGCCTGCGGATAAGGTAGCGCTGAAGTATCGAGAACGACGTTCTCACACCGCTCCGCCACGCGGATGGCGTCCTTCCAGTGGAAATAGCCGCCCATGTGTCCGAGTATGATCGTGGCCTCGGGGCACTCCTCAGCCGCCTGCGCTATCTGGAGAGGGAGCGTCAGTTCTTCGTCTCCGCAATGGAACAACACCGGCGCGCCGTAGCGGCATGCTAGCTCAATGATTTCGATGGTCTCCGCGCCCGCTGGGTGACAGAGATTGCCCACGGGATGGAGTTTCAAACCTTTGAACCCGTACTCCTCCATCGCCTTCTCAAACAGCCGATGGGCCTCCTCTCCGCGACCGGGGTTCAGCCTTGCGTAGCCGATAAGACGGTCAGGATACTTCTGGACAGCCTCGGCGATGTATTCGAGTGAGCCCTCGACATCAGGCGCGTCACCGTAGGTCATGATGATGCTCTTGTCTATCCCGGCCTCGTCCATGAGGCGCAGGATGGTCTCGGGTGGATCGTACCAGCCGACCTTGTCCACGTGGGTGTGTGAGTCGATGATCATTCGAGGTGCCCCGTTTGTGAGCGGTGTTGGTGTTGCCACGAGGCATCTACCATATCACGATTTCAGTTATGCGTCAACATGAAATGGAGGCTCCGCAAGCGAAACCATGCCACCTACCAGCAGGCGCCGCGTCACGCTGCTTGCCTTGGCCCGTGACGCGAGGACGGTCTGCCGATCCGTGGGACCACGTCTGGCGGGGTATCCCTGCCCTGAGCTGCATGCTCTGGTTTCTGGATAGGATCGACGGTCTGAATCACTTGGAAGTTCGTCCAGCGTTGCACTATAATCTGCGAACGGATATGTCGGAGAACACGTTTCGTTTCACGTTGGAAAAGACCTGCACGCGAAGTCGAGCGCGGGCTGGCGTCTTGGCCACGCCTCACGGATCAATACCCACGCCGGTCTTTGCCCCGGTGGGCACCCAGGCCACGGTGAAGACGATGACTCCCCGCGATTTGGAGGAGTTGGGCGTTCACGTCGTCGTGGCCAATACGTATCACCTGTACCTCCGGCCCGGTTCGGAGATCGTGGCCCAGATGGGTGGGCTGCATCGGTTCATGGGCTGGAATGGACCCATACTCACGGACAGTGGGGGGTTCCAGGTCTTCAGCATGGAGCACCTGCGCGAAATCGACGACGATGGGGTGACCTTTCGCTCCCATGTGGATGGCTCGGAGCATCGTCTCACGCCCGAGAAAAGCATCGCCGTGCAAGAGCAGCTCGGCGCTGACCTGGTGGTGGCCCTGGACGTGTGCCCGCCTTATCCTAGTGACCACGAGCACAATCGTGTAGCTCTAGATCGCACTCATCTGTGGGCCGAGCGCTGCTTGCAGGCGCACAAGGGGCGAGATCAGATGATGCTCGGTGTGGTTCAGGGGGGTACGTTCGCGGATCTTCGTACCGAAAGTGCCCGGTTCCTGGCATCCTTGGATTTCCCCGGGTATGCCATCGGAGGGCTCAGCGTCGGCGAGCCGAAGGAGCTGATGCACGACATGCTGGAAGTGACCATTCCGTTGCTTCCGGAAAACAAGCCTCGGCATTTGCTGGGCGTCGGTTCACCCGAGGACCTATTCGAGGGTGTTTGGAGGGGGATAGACATCTTCGACTGCGCATTGCCGACACGCGTGGCGCGGAATGGAACCTTCTTTTGCCGCGAGGGGCGCTTGAACATCCGCAACGCGCGCTACAAGGAGGACGGCGCTCCCGTGGACAGCGGGTGTTCCTGCTACGCGTGCCAGCACTTCTCGAGGGCCTATCTGCGGCATCTGGTCATCGCCAAGGAGATCCTGGGCCTGCATCTGGCCACTCTACATAATCTGCACTTCATGCTGACTCTCATGCGTGAGATACGGGACGCCATACTGGAGGAGCGATTCACACTGTTGAGAGATGAGTTCCTGGCCTCCTACAGGGTGGCGAACCATGGAGCGGGCCAGCGGGATCGGCAGGTCTGGTTGAGCAGAAAATGGACCTCGGAGGGGAGAGTTGCTGACTAGTGTGTTGCAGGCGCTCTTGCTGGGCCTCGTGCAGGGAGCGACAGAGTTCTTACCGATCAGCAGTTCCGGGCATCTCGTACTAGTGCCCTGGCTGTTGGGCTGGGAGAGTCATGGCCTGGCCTTTGACGCCATGCTGCATCTGGGTACCCTGGCGGCCGTGGTGGCGTTCTTCTGGCAGGACCTTCGTGACCTGATCGTGGGGGCTCTGCTCAGCATCAAGGAGCGCTCGTTGGCCGGGGACCCGCGGCGAAAGATGGCGTGGTGTATTGTGCTCGGTACGCTACCGGCTGCGCTACTCGGCTTCGCCTTCGAGGGTTTCTTCGAGTCGCTGTTCGCTGCGCCCGTCTATGTGGGGATGCTCCTCCTGGTCACGGGTGCGCTGCTGGCCATCAGCGAGAGGCGGGGTCAGATGGCACTCGGTTTGGATCAAGTCGGCTGGCTGGATGCCGTCGTGGTGGGTCTGGGGCAGGCCCTCGCCATCGCGCCGGGCATATCAAGATCGGGGGCGACGATGAGCGCCGGGCTGTGGAGGGGCTTGCGCAGGGAGGCGGCAGCGCGCTTCTCATTCCTCTTGAGCATTCCTATCATCCTCGGGGCGGGCCTCTATAAGCTGAAGGATCTCTGGGGGACGCCTCTGGCGGTTGAGTCGCCGGTGGCTCTCCTTGCTGGTTTCCTCGCCGCTGCGATCAGTGGTTTTCTGACCATCAGATTCCTCTTGGGCTATCTTCGGCACGGGCGTCTGTATCCCTTTGCGGTATACTGCTGGGCGGCGGGGTTGGTCACTTTCCTTCTCGCAGCCTTCTCCCTCCGCTAAGAGGGCATCGGCCGGCCATCCGTGTCTTTTCGAGCAGGAGGCAGACGAAGGATCGTGGTCTGTGGCGAACCGTGGCTGCAACAAACCGGACGGGTGGTAGCGGGCCTGCTCGTGGTCGTGGCTTCTGTGACCACGGGATGCTTGGCCACCGTGGAGCCTCATCCCGCCGTGCATCTGGAGGTAGCCGGGTCCACATCCATGCAGCCGTTGCTGGAGGAACTGGCTACCGCGTACACCGATCGGTACGACTACGTGACCATCGACATCGAGGCGAGGGGAACCAGGCTGGGGATGGAGGCGCTGCAGGATGGGAAAGCGGACGTCGCGATGGTGTCGAGAGATCTGGAGTCCGAGGAAGAGGAACGTCTGGAGGTCTTCGTCATCGCCCACGATGCCATAGCTATCTTGGTCAATAGCCAGAACCCGGTGGACTCTCTGACCTCCGGTCAGCTCGGAGACATCTTCAGTGGGAACATCGTGGCTTGGTCGGAGGTAGGGGGGGAGGAAGCGGATATTGAGGTCCTCAGCCGAGAGGACGGTTCTGGGACGAGGCAGGCCTTTGAGGGGTTGGCGATGCAGGGGCAGCGAGTCACGCTGACGGCCATGGTCATACCTGGCAGCTCAGCCGTGGGGGACTTCGTGGCCGACAACCCCGCGACCATCGGCTACGCGTCGGCGGCCGGCGTTCCTCTCGGCGCTCGCGCGGTGAGGATCGATGGATCGGTGCCGGATCTGCAAGCTCTGACTCAGGGCGACTACCCCTTGATACGACCCTTCATCCTGGCCACGATGGAGAGCGCGGGAGAGGACGTGCAGTCGTTCTTGGATTTCGTTCTCAGCCCTGCGGGGCAGGTCATCGTGGGTAGGAGATACGGGCGCGCCAGATAGCGATTTTGAGGAGGAGAGGATGACGGCCGAGAAGGTCCTGGTGGTTGACGATGCGCAGGGTGTGATTGAGTTCCTCTCTGACTACGTGCTGCTTCCCAACGGCTACGAAGTGCTCAGCGCGGTCGATGGCGAGGGGGGGCTGTCCTTGGCGCTGCGCGAGAAGCCCGATCTGATGATCCTTGACCTGGAGATGCCCAGAATGTCAGGGATGGAGGTTCTGGAGGCCTTGAACGAGAAGGGCAGCGAGATCCCCGTCATCGTCATCACCTTCCATGGCTCTGAGACGATTGCCGCGGAGACCTTCAGGATGGGCGTCAAGAACTACATCACCAAGCCCTTCAAGATGGAGGAGATCCTGGAGGCCATCGAGCAGGCACTGCGGGAATCGAGGCTCAGGAAGGAGAGATCTGAGCTGCTGAAGCGGGTCCAATCGGCGAACAAGGAACTGGAGCGTCGGATCAAGGAGTTCAACATACTCCATGGTATCGGCCAGGCCATGAACTCCCTGCTGCAGTTGGAGGACCTCCTGAAACGTGCTGTCGAGGCCGCCGTGTACGTGACGGGGGCGCAGCAGGGGATTCTGCATCTGCTCGATCCGGAGTCGGGGACTGCCCATGTCGCCGCCCGCCAGGGTCCGGGGGAAGAAAGCACGGATCGGCTTCCCATCGAGGTAGACGAAGCGTGGGTACGCGAGGTGATCGAGACTGGCAGAGCAAAGATCCTACCGACGCCCATCGAGGAAGCGACGGAGGGCTCTGCGGTGAGCGACGTGTCCGAGAGTCTGGTCATCGTTCCGCTCAAGATCCGAGGCAAGCTCATGGGCACCGTGACCGTGGCTAGCGATGCATCTGAGAGATCGTTCTCCGGGAGTGACAAGTACTTGCTGAGTGTGCTGGCGGACTACGTAGCAGTTGGGATTGAGAACGCACGGTTGTACGATCGGATCCAGGCTCGGGCCGACGAACTCGCTTTGCTGAATGAGGTTGGACAGGCGATCTCCTCAACTCTTGACTTGGAGCAAGCCCTGACCATGGTTATGGAAAAAGTGAACTCCATGCTCAAGGTAGAGGCTGGCTCACTCCTGCTGGTGGACGAGGACGCGGGCGAACTGGTGTTCCAGATTGCCTTGGGCGAGAAGAGCGAACAGGTGAAGCCGCTGCGATTGAAGATAGGTCAAGGCATCGCCGGGCGCGTAGCGCAGACTGCGCAGCCGGCCCTCATCCGTGACCTGGGGCAGGTCTCCGACCACGACAAGACCGTTGACATATCCACCGATTTCCTCACCAAGTCGGTCCTCTGTGTACCCATGATCGCCAGGGGGGAGACGATTGGGGTGATTGAGGTCGTTAACAAGGTGGAGGGCACTTTCACCGAGGACGACCAGAGCCTGTTGTGTTCCATCGCACGCTACGCAGCCGTTGCCATTGACAATGCGCGGCTCGTCCGCCAATACCAGGCTGCCGCGGCAAGCCGAGACCACCCCAAGCCCCCACCAGACCAGCGCCCGGAATGAAGCCTCACGGTTGGCTCCACGTCAAGTCAGACGGGAGCATGGCGGTGTTCGCGTCGGTGGCCAGCGCGCGGTGAGATATCTGCTCGCCGCGCTAGGGCGGCCACTGGCGGTCGAAGTAGACGCTCTTGCCTGTGGCGGACAGAGGGATGCCCATGACCACATCGGCGTCTATGATCCCCATCTCCCTGGCGACGGGTCCTATGCGGTACATGATGCGGTTGTCAGCGTTGAGCATGCTGGCTGTCTTCACGGCGGAGCCGATGGCGATGCCCAGGTCCAGCATACGCAGGGAGCACTGTGGGCCGCTGAACTCGCCATCGTAGGTGTTGATCTTGATACACCTCTCTTCCCCACATGCGCCGCAGTTGAGGCCCAGAGCTTCAGCGTTCTTGATGCCGATAAGAAGAACCACGTCGGAATGGATGACATTGTTGGCATCGCGGTCGAAGAGGTCCTTGCCCGTCCTCTCGCCGTACTCGATCATCTTGTCCGCGAGAGCGCGTAGGGTCTCTCCCTGGACGATCTCGGTAACGATGAAATCGTCCCCCCGGCCCTTGGGCGCTGTCCGCGCCGACAGGGCCATGAGCTCGGCCACCGTACCCAGTTGGCTCACAGCAGAGGCTCCTTTCTACCAGCGAATCAGATAACTACGCGTAGGACTCGTCACTTGCGAACCCGGCTGCGCCCCGAGAGCGAGCGGCTCTGATGACCAGCCCGAATACCACCAAGACAATGGCCACGCCCACCAACCTGCACAGGCAGTTCGGCAGCACAGAGAGGAAGCCGAGCACCTGATCGTCGAGAGCATCATCTTCACGAGGCCGAGTCTCTCTTTGATGCTTCTCCTTCGCTAGTGCACTCCGAAGCCGATCTCTGCCGCTGTGGGCAGATGGTCGGAGGCCAGCGATGTTTTGACTTCAGCAGACAGCACCTGGATGTCCGCGGACACGAAGATGTAATCTATCGTCTCTTCGGGCGCGTCCGCAGGGGAGGTGTATCCGTTGCCGGTGCCGGCTACCGCGAAAGCGTGATCGAACTGCTCCAGTACTCTGCCGATCTCGTGGGAATCGGGGTGCGCATTGAGATCGCCGACCAGTACCTTCGGTGAAGGGGCCTGAGCAGTGTAGGCTAGCACTTCGTCCAACTGTCTCTCTCGTTCTTCCGCGTTGAGCCCGAGGTGCACCGAGAAGAAGGTGAGTGTCCGGCCCCCGATGTCGATTGTTGTCTCGAGACAGGCTCGCTGCTGCTTTTCGCTGGTCAGCAGATGTCGCTCGTGAGAGACAATGGGGTAGCGGCTCAGCACGGCAACCCCGTAGGTGCTGCCCCAAGACGGCCCGTAGACACTGTACATGTTCAGTTTTCGGGACAGCCACAGGACCTGATCCACGGACATGCTGGGCACCCGGCCCGCGTCTGCCTCCTGAAGACCTATCACATCAGCGTTGGCTTGCCGGACTGTGTTCAGGACCTCCTCGAGATCGAGCTTGTTGTCCATTCCGAAGCTCTGGTGCAGGTTGTAGCTCATCACGATGAGAGATCCGCCTTGTGTAGGCTCTGGATCGATTATTGGCTGACCAACGTATCCGACCAGGGCCAAGATGACCGGCAGAGCCGCCAAAGACTGCTTCATCCAAGGGACCTCGGGACGAGAAGCATCTCCCATGCGGCCCCTGTACGCACTTGCGCAGGTGGCAATCCCCAGAAAAAGAGCAGCGGCGAAGAAGGGCACCGGTTCGAGGCCACGAAAGATGTCCAGAGTGTATGCATAGGCGAAGGTCAGGGTCAGCATCAGTGTGAAGAAGAAGGCCACTACCATGCTGACAGAGAAGCCTAGACCCACGATGGTAGACGCCTTCCATCCGAATCTGTGGGAGGCAACGAGCTGGAAGAGTAGCCTGAGGTCGAGCATGACGCAGACCTGCGCCGAGAGGACCAAGAAGACGGAGACCCAGCCTTCGCTCCACAGGAAGGCTGCCACTGAAGCCAGGATCACGACGTTCTGGATCGCCGCGGCAGGCAAGCTGTGAAGGCCCTTGAAGCGGGGCAGAAGCAAGCCAATGACCGTCGCTGAGGGTAGCAGGATCGCCATCAAGTCGTAGTCCACTTGCAGCCAGCGGGAGACCGTACTGGCGTGCATGAAGAGGTTGTATTCCAGAAACAGGAGCGCGCCGAAGCTGCTTAGCAGCAGGACCCCTGCCCAGCGCGGATAGACGGGCAGCTCTCTGCTCTGCTGCGCGGGCAGTCTTGGGGAGGGAGCGTAGTATGCCGCAGCGATGCCGACCATGGAAAGCAAGAGCTGGACCGGAAGCCAGTCCCGTTGCAGGCTCAGGTCCAGAGAGGAGCCCAGGGTCCGGATGGCCATGTCGTAGGCCAGGGCCAGGGCGAAGCCTGCCACGAGATAGCAACTGTTTCCCCGGGGAGTGTTTTCTGCCTTGTGCTCGGCGAAGTAGGCAGGCAGAAAGAGGCCGTAGAGCGAGATGCACATCCAACTGGCCGCTGCTTCTATCTCGAAGGGCAGGCCGGCGCTCAAGAGCGGGCGAACGAGCGCGAGACCGATGGCTGATGCCAGTGCGATCCGCCGGGCGCTGGCCCACCTCCGCAGCAGGGGCCACAGGAGGGGCATGAGGAAGGCGGACAGCATGAGCACGCCCACCCCGAGACCAGCGAGGTCGATCGGATCCGAGAAAAGTGCGGCCCAGACAATCAGATACTGATCAACGAAATACAGCCGCAGAGCTTCTATGAAGAAGAGGCTGGCTAGCAGAGGGGTCACTAGCGAGGCCAGGCTTCGAGAGACCTCGCTTATCGAGAGAGTCTGGACCGTGGGCCGACTAGCCATCTTTGCTACCTTCGATGGGCACAGCCTCCTTCTTCGTGGCCGTCCCCCAGCGCTATTATAGCACCGCAGGGCGACGTCCACAAGATAGCCGCGATAGCTTTGCGGCATCCATGGAACCTGCTAGAATCCCTGTGTGTGTGGCGTGCGCGTCGTTGGCCTCTGAGTCTCGCTGCGATCAGGGGCCTCGCATGGTTGAGCATAGGTACTGGGTCGCGATTGGCGCCCTTCGACCACGGTGACGCGATGTACGCAGGGTAAGAGCGGAGTGGAATGTGGTGACACGAAGCGATAGGGAACTGGAGATGGCGGACCAGCTTGCTAAGCAGATCCTGGAGTGGGGAGCCTCCCTCGTGGGGTTCGCAGACCTTGGGGACGCGGCGCCACCCCTCTTTTCGCACTGGCCGCGAGCGGTTTCCATCGCGGTGGCTCTGGACCCGGCAGCGGTGGCACTGGTCAGGGATGGTCCCACTTCCGAGTACTACAGGGAGTACACCCGGGTCAACCGTGCGCTCAATGAGATCGCGGGACGGGGGGCGCTGGCCATCTACAGCCTGGGGCTTCGGGCGGAGCCGTTTCCAGCCACGGTGCCCGAGGAGCGAGGAGGGGGCGACTGGGTCAAGACTCTGAGTGTCGCTTTCCAGCACAAGACCGCTGCGACACGTGCCGGACTGGGCTGGGTGGGCAAGAACGCGCTCCTCGTTACACCACAGTTTGGCCCACGGATCAGGTTGGCCACCGTGCTGACCGACATGCCCCTGCCGGTGGGAGAACCTGTGATAGCCGGAGAATGCGGCGAGTGCAGTGCCTGTGTGAGGGACTGTCCCGCATCTGCAATCGAGGGTCGGGAGTGGCAAGCAGGGCTCGAGAGAGAGGCCCTGGTAGACGCTCGTGCCTGCTGCGAGACCTCCAGGAGACTGCTTCGCGAGCGTGTGGGCGCCGACAACGCCGTGTGCGGTGTCTGCCTCTCTGTATGCCCGGTGGGACGCAGATAGGGACGGGACCAGTTGGAGCCGTCGGCCGTCCTCCCTAGTCCCAGACCTCTCTTCCACGACCATGCACTGCGCTTCCATTCCCAGCTCTGTCGTCTAGCCATTGACCCCGGTCGCTTGCCGCTGTGGCCCGACAGGTGACCAATTCGCTGCACGAGAAGACCGGGAGGCGACCAGGTTACGCAGCGATCAGTCTGCGCTGGTAGGGCGAACACGACTCGTGCGGAAAGCTCGTGATACGGTCCCGGGGCTTGCCTGCGCCTACCACCTGTGCCATAATTGCCCGGACCAGCAGAGGTTGACCGGCAAGAGGAGCAGTTATGAAGACGACCTCACTCGATGGCAGGTGGCAGATCCTGCCCGTGGGTGAATTCCGAGAGCGGTACCCGGAGGATGGATGGCTGGAGACGGAGGTGCCAGGCCACTGGCAGCAGCATGAGGAGTTGCAGTCCTACTCGGGCAAAGTCGTGTATCGTAAGGAGTTCTCTTTCAGGCGTGCTCGTGGCCAGAGGTATCGCCTGCGGCTGAACGGGGTGTTCTACCGCTCTAGGGTCTATCTCAACGACCGGCGTCTTGGCGACAACGAGGGATACTTCTCTCCTCAGGAGTACGAGGTCACCGGCATCCTCAAGGGCAAGAACACTCTGCTGGTCGAGGTGGATTGTCCAGACGAGGGGGAACTCGACAGCAAGACGATGATCATGGGTGTGTTCTCGCACTGGGATGCCTTGGATCCGGAGACGAGCCCTGGAGGGATCTGGCTGCCGGTGGAGATCATACGCACCGGCGAGGTGCGCATCGACCATACCCGGATGCGAGTGGATAACCTCAGACAGGATTCGGTGGCCAGGCTCGACTGTCGCGTACTGCTCGACGCACAGGTGGCTACCTCGGCCGAGCTTCACATCTCCTTGACCCCGCACAACTTTGAGGGGCATGCGCAGGTCTACAAGAGAGACGTCGATCTCTCAGCGGGCTCCAATGGCGTCGAGATGTCGATGGCCGTCGAGGACCCCAAGCTGTGGTGGACGCACGATCAGGGTTTTCCTTTTCTGTACCGCGTGACGGTGGGGGTGAACACTTCAGGGGACAGGAGGCCTTCCGACAAGATCGAGTTCAACTACGGACTGCGCACTTTCGAGATGCGAGACTGGATCGCCTACTTGAACGGTCGGCGGATGTTCATTCGTGGCAACAATTACGGACCCGGCGACACGCGCTTGGCTACGATGACTCGGGAACGGTTCCAGCGCGACCTGGAGTTGGCCAAGGAGGCGAACATGAACATGTTGCGCCTCCACGCTCACGTCGAGCATCCAGCCTTCTACGAGGTGGCCGACGAACTAGGTCTGCTGATATGGCAGGATTTTCCCCTACAGTGGAGCTACTCCAAGGAGATCCTGCCCGAGGCACTTCGCCAGGTGGAATTGATGGTGCGACAGCTCTACAACCATCCGTCGGTTGCGATCTGGTGTACGCACAACGAGCCAGGCATCCAGCCAGAGCCAAACGGCCGTCGCTGGTGGTGGGTGGCCAAGACGCTGTTCTCACTCCATTTCTACAACTGGAACAGGGACCGTCTGGACACCCAGTTGAAGCGGCGGGTAGAAGAACTCGACGACAGTCGCTTCGTGGTGCGCTCCTCGGGGGAGTGGCGTGTGCCGGTCTTGAGGAAGGGGACCGACAGTCACGTCTACTACGGCTGGTACCGGCGTCCAGATCCCGCGAAGAAGCTGGAGGGGCTGGCCAAGCGCTTGAGCTTCGTCACCGAGTTCGGCGCTCAGAGCTTCCCCAACTACGAGAGTAGCACGAGGTTCATGGCCAATGAGCTTGCGCAGGTCGACTGGCGCCGGCTGGAGGCACGGCACAGTCTCCAGAGGCAGATCATGGACCAGTGGCTGAACCTGGGTTCTTTCACGGACTTGCGCCATCTCATCGACGCCAGCCAGGATCACCAGATCTCGGTCAACAGGGCATATATCGATCGCCTGAGGTACCAGAAGTACCGTCCGACCGGTGGCGTGCTGGCTTTCTCCTTTCACGATCCCAACCCTGCCGTGCAGTGGTCGGTGTTGGACTACTGGCGGGTGCCCAAGCGTTCGTACTATCACATGCAGCGTGCGTTCCATCCTCAGTACGTGTTCACGCTGCTGGAGCGGAGCGTTTACGCCGTGGGCGAGGAGATAGCGGTTCCCATCTACATAGTCAACGATAGCCCCGAGGCGTACGACGAAGTGGATGTCAGCGCTGACGTGGCGGACGCGGAGGGACTTACAACGACTCAAGCTAGCTTCTCGTGTGCTCTGGCCGCGGACTCCGAGGCCGAGCTTGTGCATCTACTGCACTTCCGCTTCAAGAGACCAGGACAGAGAAAACTCCGATTGAGGTTGCACTACGGGGATGAGGTATTCGAGAACGAATACCCTCTACTCATCACTCCTGACTAGCGCGTCGTCGTTGTTAGCAGCCTCTCGAGGCATCAGGCCGGCGCGAGAACTGTCAACTGTTCCAGGATCATCTCGTTGCTGGGTCGGTCTCCAGTGGACTGGCCTACGTACGTCCAGCGGATCACCCCTTCAGTGTCTATGACGAACACAGAAGGTGTGGCCAGCGAGTCGCCCAGCAGGTTGTAGACCCCGTACTGGTCCACCACCTCGTGATCTGGGTCTGACAGTATGGGGTAAGCGACGTCGAGCAGCTCCGACACGTACTGGCCGATGGAGGGGTCCTCCACGCTGATCGCCAGGATCTCCGCGTCTAGTTCCTGGAACTTGCCGTAGTCTCCCTGCAACTCCCCGAGTTGCGTCCGGCATGGCCCTCAACCGGCAGTTCTGTAGAACAGCAACACGACGTTCCTGTGCCCCCGGAAGCTCGACAGAGCAACCGTCTCTTCCCAGACGGAAAGCAGAGTGAAGTCGGGGGCGGTGTCTCCGATTTGAGGTACGATGGAAGGGGATTCCTGGGCCGGCGGCGTTGTTGCGGTGGTTGTCGGCTGAGGCGTGCGAGCGGGGCTGGGTTGCAGGGCAGGCGTAGGGGTCGGCGACGGCGTGGCCTTGCTCACCGCTGCCACTTTGTAGGACGCCAGAATGACTACGCAGACGGCAATCATCAGCACGGGGGTCAGGACTCGCTTTGCGTTCATTGGGTTGCTCCCTAGATCTCCAGCAGCCGGTTTGTTGGGCGCTATCTTATCACGCTGGTACACGATTGGCAACCTACGAAGGGCCAGGTAGAATCCAGTGTGGGGGCACCGGTAGGATGCAGGGGTTGATTCTGGCGGGAGGAGAGGGCACGCGCATGGGGCGGGTGACGGGGCACCTCCCCAAGCCGCTTCTCTATCTGCCGGGAGCCACGCTGCTGGACCACCAACTGGCGCTGCTGTCCAGGTTGGGAGTGAGTCACACCTTCGTGGTTACCAGACATCAGGAGGGAGAGATCAGCCGGGCGCTTGGTGGCCTCAGGGGTGTCACGCGGCTGCCCCAGCAGGCGCCCTTGACGCTGCTTGGTGCCCTGGCGAGCGCCGAAGGACACGTTACAGAACCGTTCCTGGTGCTGCACGGAGACAACTACTTCTCCCAGGGCCTGGAGTATCTGGTGGACGCGGGTCGATCTACTGTGGATGATCGCAGGTCGAAGGCTCTGTTCCTGCTGGAGGACGGGGGCAGCCAACGTGGCGAGGCTGAGCGTTTGGCCTCGACAGGGTGTTACATTCTGTCGCCGGGCCTGTTTCACCTGGTTGGAGAGGTCAGTGATGGTGACGAACTACGGTCACTTACTGGGGCGCTGCTGGAATCCGGCGTACCGGTGGAAGGGGTACCACTGAGAGGATGGCGGGCCAACGTCAACGCTTTGAGTGATCTGCTCACCGTGAGTTGGCGGATTCTGGAGAGGTGGTCAGGCAGCTTCCATCCGGCCCGCGCTGATGAGGGATACAACCGTCGTCAGAGAGGTAGTCGGGTGGAGTTCCCGCTTTGGGTTTCTCCAGAGACGGAGACGGTTGGTTCCCGTCTCGGCCCTTTCGTCGTGATCGGACCGGACGCCGTCGTTCGGGACTGCGTTCTGCGGGAAACGATAGTGTTTCCAGGTGCAAAGATACGAGGTTTGAACCTACGGAGAGTCGTTGTGTTGCGGGGTCCAGGCGGAGCTGTGGTGCTAGCGTCTCAGGACGAGAGCAACCGCCGTAAGGAGGGCCATGGCGAGGAAGAACCATCCTAGCTCCCGCCACTGACCGAGGAGGAGCAACACTCCGGAGAGCAGGAAACCGGCGAAGGCGATGACCTGGATCAGGCGATTGACTGCACGCTCGAGGCGGCCGACCAGCCTGTCCAACTCTCTGGTGGGCGCGACCTTCACTTCGAGCTCGCCTCTGGTGCCATCGCTGAGGAATCTCTCCAATTCGCGAGGCAGCCGCCACACGAGCGTGGCGAAGTCTTGGATCTCTGACATGGCGCGGCTGGTCATGCTTTCCCCCGCCATCTCCATGGACATGAGCTGCTTGATATAGGGTTCGGCGACCACGAACCCGTTGAAGTCGGGATCCAGGCCGGCACAGAGACCCTCCAGGATACCGAGCGCGCGCGCCAGGAGCACGTAGTCAATGGGGATCTGGAAAGGGAACTCGTAGATGATATCGCGCAGCTCGTAGGCCATGGCCAGCATCTCGTCAATGTCGATGCTGGCGAACTCCCGAACGGATAGTCCGTAGTACCGATCTATAAGCATGTACAACGCGCGTTCGAGGGGGCGGGTCTCGGCGGCTGGAAGGACGAAGCCCAGTTTTTGCATATCGTCGATGGCGGCCGGTACGTCTCTGTTGAAAGCGTGGATGGCCAGGTCTCTGAACAGAGCCTTGTCTTTCGGGGTTACGCGTCCCATCATCCCGAAGTCGACGAAGGTGACGACGAAGTCCCTGCTCGCACCGCTATCCTCGGGTTCCGGACCTCGAGGCTCCACGAAGAGATTGCCGGGGTGAGGGTCAGCGTGGAAAAAGCCGTCGATCAGCATCTGCTGCACGTACGTGCCGAAAACGCGGTCGGCGACCTCGGTGCGATCGATGCCAGCGGCGGTCAGGCCCTCGTAGTCGGTGATCTTGATGGCATCTGCACGCTCCAGGGTGAGGACTCGCTTGCTGGTGTGGGACCAGAAGGGCGCCGGTACGAAGAAGTCGGGGTTGTCGGCGTAGTTGCTCCTCAGTTCCTCCGCGTGGCGACCTTCTGCGATGTAGTCGAGCTCACCGTAGGTGACACGAGCGAATTCGTCAAGAAGGGCATCCATGTTAACCCTGCGCCTGAGGGCGGGATACCATTTGATGAGCCCGACGGCCCGCCTGATCGCCGCGAGGTCAGTGGCCACCAGTTCCTCGATAGCCGGCCGCTGGGCCTTGACGATCACTGGCTCGCCCTCAGGAAGCCAGGCGTAGTACGTCTGGCCCAGCGATGCACCCGACTGGGGCTCTTCAACGAAGCGCGAGAAGAGTTCCTCAATCGGGGCCCCTAGCTCCTGTTCGATCAGCCGCTTGACCGGGGGAAAAGGATCGGGAGGGACCTCGTCCTGGAGAGCCGACAGCTCCTTGGTGATCTCGGACGGCATCACGTCAGCTCGGGAACTGAGGAACTGGCCCAGCTTGATCAGCACTCCGCCCATTTCCACAGCCAGTTCGCGGAAACTGGCTGCCCAACGTCGCCGCCTTTCGCCCGCACCACGCCGCACGAATCCTACCGAGAGGACTCGCCCCAGTACCAGTTCCCACCATAGCAGTGACAGGAGCAGGCGCGAGAGGAACAGGAACACGCGCAGATAGCGCCGGCGGCGTATCTTCATGTTTCTCGACTTAGGGATAGAGGCGATACAACATACGTGGGAAGGGAATCGTCTCTCGGATGTGCTCCAGGCCGCAGATCCAGGCAACGGTGCGCTCTATGCCCAGGCCGAATCCGGAATGTGGTGTGGAGCCGTAGCGGCGGAGATCCAAATACCACCTGAATGCCTCTTCCGGTAGGTTGTGCTCCCTGACTCGTTGCAGCAGGAGATCATGGTCAGCGATGCGCTGCCCTCCACCGATGATCTCCCCGTATCCCTCGGGTGCGAGACAGTCGACGGAGAGGGATATCTCGGGGCGCTCCGGGTCGGGCTCCATGTAGAAGGCCTTGGATTGGGTGGGGAAGCGGTGTACGAGGACAGGCTTGTCGAACTCCTCGGCCAGGGCCGTCTCGTCGGGGGCGCCGAAATCGCTGCCCCACTGGAAGTCCAGCCCCTTGCTGTGCAGGATCTCCACGGCCTGGTCGTAGCTGATGCGCGGGAAGGGCGCTTCCACCTTCTCGAGGGAGGAAGTGTCTCTCTCTAGCTCCTCCAGTTGTGCCTTTCGCCTCTCCAGAACCGTCTGCACGACGTAGGTGACGAAGCCCTCCGCCAATTCCATGCAGTCGTCAAGGTCGGCGAAGGCCATCTCGGGCTCCACCATCCAGAACTCCAGCAGGTGGCGGCGGGTCTTGGATTTCTCGGCCCGGAAGGTGGGTCCAAAGCAGTAGACCTTGCCCAGAGAGGCAATGCTAGCCTCGCTGTAGAGTTGGCCGCTCTGGGCCAGGTAGGCCGGGTCTCCGAAGTAGTCAGTCTCGAAGAGGGTGCTGGTCCCTTCGCAGGCTGCCGGAGTCAGGATGGGTGTGTCCACCAGGACGAATCCGTTGTCGTCGAAGTAGTCGCGACAGGCGCGAATCACTTCGGCTCGTATCTTGAGGATGGCGTGCTGTCGAGCGGAGCGCAGCCAGAGATGGCGATGATCCATCAGGAAGCTCACGCCGTGCCCCTTGGGGGTGATGGGGTAGGGCTCGGCCAACTGAACGATCTGTATCTCACTGAGGGAGAGTTCGTAGCCGCCAGGCGCTCTCTTGTCTGCTCTGGCAGTGCCGGTAACGACGATCGACGATTCCTGAGTGACATCCTGAGCGGCCTTGAACATGTCCGGTGACACTTCGTCCTGGAGAACGACGGCCTGAATGATGCCGGTTCCGTCGCGCACCAGCAGGAACTGGAGTTTGCCCTTGTCAGTCTTGTTGTAGAGCCAGCCCTTGAGTGTGACCTCTTGTCCCTCGTGCTGGGCTATGGTCTCGACGTATGCGCGTTGCGCCATGGCGGTACCTCCTGGACAGGCATTATACCAGATGGCTTGCGGCCACAGCAAGGGTCCCATCCCCCGCGCCGTGACTGGCGCTCAGCGACGGAATTCCCGCGGGAGGAGCCGCTTCACGAGAGCCAGGTCGTCTTCGGTGAAGGTGCCTGTCGCTATGAGGGAGGCCATGTACAGGGCGAGTGCCAACGGGATGAGTAGCAGGAAGTTCACGTCCCGCAGGAGCCATAGCAGCGCCCCAGCCAACAGAGTGCTGACCACCGGCCGCCACGCCAGGTCAACCCACGGGACTGTAGAGAGGTGCTTTCGCACTCCATAGTAGAAGGGCAGGAGCAGCACAATCTCAGACAGAATGGTGGTGACCGCAGCGGCCTGGTAGCTGAAGGTGGGGATGAGCAGCAGATTTGAGACCAGGTTGAAGCTGGCACCGACGAAAAACGCCCCCGTGAGGAAACGCTGCTTGTCTATAGCGATGAGCACGTACTGGGTCACGCTGTTGATGAAGCCGAAGGGTATCGACCAGATCAGGAGTCGCAGGGCGATCGCTGCGTGGGGCAGGTAGGCCTGGCCTCCGACGACGAGGATGATCCCGTCTGCGTAGAACGTGGTCAGGAGGGCCACGGGGAGGCTGACGATGATCAAGATCTTGAGAGAGATGGTGTATGTGCGCACCAGGGCGTGCTTGGCTTCTGCTGCGTAGCGCGACATAACGGGGAAGATGGCCGCGGTGAAGGCTGAGGGGATGATGTTCAACGCGTCCAGGAAGCGATAGGCGGTGGAGTACCAGCCGACCACGGTGTCTCCCTTCATCGGCTGCAACAAAGTGACATCGACGCGCCAGAACAGTGTGGCCAAGAGATGATTGAGCATCAGCGGGTAGGATATGCCCACCATCTCGCGATTGAATCTTGCATCGAACTCGAGGCGAGGCCGCAGGACGAGCCGGATCAGAAGGTAGAGGAGAATCAAGGCAGTGATGATGCTGGTCGTAATGGACACGGCTGCCAGGCCGACGATGCCCATGCCCAGTAGAAGGACCACCACGCCAAGGCTGACCCTGATGATAGTCGTGACGGTTGTTATGGCGGCAGGGTATTCCATCTTCTCGTAAGCAAGGAAGACCGCTGTGAGAGCTGCCGAGATGCTGCCGGGGACGATACTGAGGCTCAAGAGGAGTATAGCAGCGGTCGTGTCGTCTGGGAGGGCGAAGGTCTGCCGCCACGCCACCAGAAAGACCAGTAGTAGAGGCGTGGAAGCGACGAGAATGATCAGGCGCAAGATGGCGGTGTTGCTGAGGTAGCGGTTGGCCTGGCTCCGGTCTTTGGACACCTCTCTGGTGAGCAGTGTGTTCAGGCCGAAATTGGTGACTATCTCGAGAAACGAGTAGACGACGATCGCGAAACTATACTTGCCCGCGCCCTCCGGACCCAGTATTCGCAGCATGAGCATGGCGAAGGCGGTGTCGATGAGCTTATTGAGGAAGGAGGTGGCCATAGGGGTCATGCTATTCTTGGCTACCCGCTTGAGGATGGAGTCGCCCTCCTCCTCGCGATACAGCCGACCCCACAGCCAGAAGCCCGCCGCCGCGAGCATCACGACACCGGCTATGAAGCTGGCGTAGACGCCCAGTTTCAGGGACATGGGGCTGTATCGGAAGCGGACCACGCTGCATGCTGCACCCAGATGTACAGCCCTGAAGTTGTAGTCCGCCCTGTAGATATCGAGTTCCTGTTCTTGGCCGTCGTCCAATTGCAGGAACGCCTTCCAGCCGGGGAAGTAGCTATCAGTCAGTACGAGCCAGCCATCCCGGGGTAGTTCTGCCTGCACAACCACGTCGTTGATTCCATAGCTGAGGATACGAGTCTGTGCCACGGGTTCGACTGGGACGCTGGAGGACGTCTCCAGGTATTCCTGGGGCGGGTTCGTGCTGAGTAGCACGCGTTCACTCGGATCCAGCGCCTGAAGTCCCTGCAACAACCTCTCGTCGTCCTCGATCACCTCGGCGTCATAGACGACGAAAGCGCGCGGCAGGTAGTCGTCGTTGCGATAGATACGCAGCTCGTCCTCGTAGACCAGAGTGTAGTTCGGATTCGGGATGTGCTGCGTGGTCACGACGTACTTGACGTTGAGGAGGTCCAGCAGTGGCGAATCGAGTGAATCGTACTGGTAGAGCGGCGCGATACGGTTGTAGATCAACTCGCCCTGTTCCTCGATCAGTCCCACGAAATCGGCGTACTGCTTGGGGATGATGGAGTCGTATCCGCGGATGTCGTGGAGGCCGTAGTACATCCCGACGTTCGCCTGGAAGGTCTTCTCACCTGGCGCGTTGAACGAGGTCAGCCGGTAGAGTTCCTCATCCGACTGGAGGAACTCAACCGATGGAGGTGTGAGCCCTGCCAGGCGAGTCTCAGTGACAGGATTGAAAACCGCCGCGATGATCAGCAGGTCCAGAGTCAAGACGACCATGGCCAGGGGTTGCCAGAGCCGGTGCGATCGTAGGCGGCCTGGCAGATAGATGTTGCAGTAGCTGATCCTGAGAACTGCGCCGGAAGCGACGAGAAAGAGGCCGAAGAGCAGCAGGTTGCGCCACTCGTAGGAGAGGAAAGCCCGTCCGTCCGGGAAGGACGCCTGGGCCAGGTTTGAGCTGGCCAGCAGACGATCGGCTATGGGAACAAACCACGCCGGGATCAGCAACACCAATAGGGCGCAGAAGAGGCCCACGGCTCCCGCCCCAAGTGCCAGCCACCCGAGTAGACGAGGACCCACGAGCTGAAGACGAGAGCCCTTTGCCGAGTTGAGGCCTGAGCGGAGGGCCTGCGCGCCCAAGCCTGCCAGAACGGCCATGCTCAGGCTGTACGGAAAGACCCAGCGGAACGGCGTGTGTAGCTGGCTGTAACCTGGCAGCAGGTGGTACAGAAGGGAGTACAAGGGTATGCCGAAGCTCAGCGCGAAGCCGATCACCGCCAGGGAAGCGAAGATCCAGACGTAGCGGTCCCTTCTTCGGAAAACGGCAACGGCGGCCAGCAAGATGGGTAGAAGCCCAACGTAGGACCCTGCCTCAACGTAGTTCTTGATGCCCCAGAATATGGTGTTGATCGACCCTCCGTAGGCGTTCTGCGTGATGGGAGTCCATCGCCGTGTGAGCAAGTCGAAGTAGCCGTGATGGCTGGGGTTGCCGAAGAAGTCAGGGATGACGAAGGTCAACACCTGACGCAGAGGATAGGCCCAGCCAATGATCTCCTCATAGGTTGCGGAGCCTTGCCTGAAATTGAGCCTGGCCAGCTCCAGGAAGGGCAAGAGCTGGACCGCACCCAAGCCTACTCCAAGGCCAGTCATGCAGGCGACGATCAACGCCAGGACGGCGATTCGCTTAGCATCTCTGGTTCGCCACCACAGGATTCCCAGACGGCAGGCCGAGTAGAAGGCCAGGACCATAAGCACGTAGTAGGACATCTCGGCGTGTCCCGCGAGGAACTGGATCCCCAGGGCCAACGCACCGCCTAGCATGTAAGGGATGGAACGCACCGCAGCCGGGTGAGTCTCCTGAGTCCTGATCATCAGCTCTGTCATCGTGAGTACTAAGGGTAGCCAGCTCACAGCCGCCAGGACCATAGGGAAATCGACACTGACGACCATGAAGCCGCAGAAGGCGTAGGTCACTGCGGAGACGGTCGAGCCCAGCCTGCCTGCGCCCAGGGTACGCATGAAGACGTGCATGAAGAGCGCAGCGAGGAACAGGTGAAAGACGGTGAAGCAGCCGTACGCCTGCGGGATGGGGAGCACGTAGAACAGCACGCTGAGAGGATAGAGTGCTGAATGCTGACCAGCGGCAAGGAACGGAACGCCAGCGAAGAGGTACGGATTCCAGAGAGGTATCTGTCCGTCTCGGAGGGCCTGGACAATGAAGGTCTTCCAGGCGTAGTTCTCCAGCAATAGATCGCTCAGGAGTTCGTTGTGCGGGACACCCACCTCCATGCTTTCGGCGAAGGTCTGCCAAGGCTGGAAAGTATAGAGGTTGTCGAAGGGCACCAGCGTGCTTCCGCCTGTAGTCACAGGCCAGAAGAGAATCAGCGGCAGCGCCAGGAGGAATAGGACTATGGCGAGGTCCCACAGCCTCTCTTTGCGGATCAACTACTACCTCTGCCCGTAGCGTGTGGCTGCAAGTCCCGGTAGCGCCATCTCATCTGCCACACACGCCACATAGCCTCCAGGATGATGCGCGAGCTCATCTTGGACAGACCCATGGATCGATCCTCGAAGTAGATGGGAATCTCGCAGAGTCGGAGGCCGCTCTTCTGGCACGCGTAGGCGACCTCGATTTGAAAGGCGTATCCCTCGGAGCTGATGCGGTCGAGGTCGAGTTCACGCAGCGCCTCCTGTCGGAAGCACCTGAAGCCACCTGTGGCGTCACGGATGCGAAGCCCGGTGACGAGGCGGGCATAGGCGTTGCCGCCCCAACTGAGGAAACGGCGCCATGGACTCCACTGTTCGTCCACCCCGCCATCGGCGACGTAGCGAGACCCGACCACGAGGTCACAGTCCCTCATCGCCTCGAGGAACGTGGGAATATAGGATGGAGAGTGGGAGAAATCCGCATCCATCTGGACTATGTAGTCCGCACCAGACTGCAGCGCCCGGCGGAAGCCTGTGACATAGGCGGTTCCGAGCCCCATCTTGCCTTGGCGGTGGATCACGTGCAGTCGGTCGGCATACTGGGCCGCAAGCTCGTCCGCAATCTGGCCCGTTCCATCGGGCGAGTTGTCGTCGATGATCAGTATCTCGAGGCCTGCTAGATCCAGGGTCATCAACTCAGCGACTATCTGGACCAGATTGTCGGCTTCGTTGTAGGTGGGCATGACCACCATGCTTTTCATGGTTCTCAACTCTCAGTTGCCAGGAATGTTCTGCACATTATACAGGCAGGGCAGGTCCAGTGCAAGAGGTTGGCGCAGGCGAGCTCAGAGATGGCGCCAACTGCTCCACGCAGGTCTGGCGGCGCTGGGTATTGGAGAAGTGAATACCGCCGATGTCTCTGAACGCCGATTCCTTGAGGCACTGGGGGCGCGGGTTCACGGACCCAACGATGCACTCCGCGCCCCCGGTGTGGGTCGATGTACATGTCGCTGCGGTGGGCTGGGGTACGGATGTCAGCAAGACGTGATGGTCGAGGTTCGCCACACTGACTGGTGCTACCGCTGGGTGAAGTTCGCGAACGGGGCATGGGTGTGGGTCTGGCGGCGGACAGGCTTCCCGGGCCGATTCGGCAGCACGCGAGGCCGATTTGCGCAACGGTGGTAGATAGGCTATAATGAATGTTGAGGATCCCGATTAGGCGGGGTCGGCCTCCCCTCAATCCCATGCTTAGATGCAGAAGGAAAAAGGAGGGTATCCATGTTTCGGGAAAGAATCGCACAACACTACGCTCGACTGGGACGGAACCAAAAGAGGATCGCCGACTTCCTGACGCAGGAGTACCGAGAGGCGGCTTTCATGAACGGGTCTGCGCTCTCACAGCGGCTCGAGGTAGATCCAGCCACGGTGACCAGGTTCGCGCAAAGGCTGGGCTACGCAGGATATCCGGAACTGCTGCGTGAAGTTCAGGAGCTGGTCAAGGAGGAACTGAAGGCAGCCTACGGATAGCCTTTCTCTGGGCGGCATGTAGGACTCGAGGGAGGTCGATTCGGACGGTGGTTGTTCGGCGTCGGCGGGTGGTATGAGCCGCCGAAGGGTTCGACGCGGCGTTGGCGTGACTCAGTCAAGCAGACTGCCCCACGCAGCACGCGTCCGTGCTGGCTGCTGTCGAAAGACCCAAGAGTGCGCCGGCGAGATCGGCGCGGACCAGTCTCCGAATCGGCCTCTGACGCTGGGGCTTCGTCTGCAATCTTGGACCAGTGCATGGTGCCCGCGGGTGTCAGAGCAGCAACGTCACCTAGTAGACTAGCTGTCGGACTGGCGGAGAACGCTCTTGCGTCGTTCGATCCGGGTGTGGACTTGACGTACCGCGTCCTGTCCCCAGGGGTACGCCAAGCGTACAGTGCACGCGGCTTACAGCCCAACTTCTGTGAAGGATGCTGCCGGGCGGAGGAGACTTCGTGGCCGCTCGGTGGCGGTGCCTTCGTCTTGTGGCGTCGCCGGCCGATCTGACTACGCACCATCGGCCTGCCACGTGCCTTGCTGAAGCGAGATGGCGAGCAACGGGCAAACGCTCCGGCAGAGCAAACCGAGGCGTTCCGCCGGCGGCTCGGCGTCTTGCAGGCGGGGTACTCTCCGTTCTCGGACTCCGGGCTCCACCCACGTTAGCAGAGGAGACAGTCGGTATCCTTGCCCCGTGATAGGCAATGGCCTTTGGTCCACCACTGTCACACTCCTGCGTCAACCAGTTCCGGGGTAAACGCGATGGGCACGCTTGCCTCTGCTTCCAGCCACGAACACGCGCCTCGGTAGGGCACGGTTGTTGACAGGAAAGGGCCATTGCGATAAAATCCTGACGGGACTGCAGACTGGTGAGCTGTGACAGAAGGGAGCTGGGGTGATGGACCCGAGGGTGAGGAGACTGGCTGAGATCCTGGTAGACCACTGTGCCCGGGTTGAGGAAGGCGACACCGTTCAGATCCTGGCCTACAGCGAACTGGCCAAGCCGCTGGTCGTGGAAGTCT
>Ga0307437_1000653_pt1 | contig 25965 bp, 23 predicted proteins | sample SalMarWE160390MG_FD_202146 | JGI IMG/M metagenome (GOLD analysis project Ga0307437, IMG submission 202146) | Salt marsh sediment microbial communities from the Plum Island Ecosystem LTER, Massachusetts, United States - WE1603-90 | ecosystem: Environmental > Aquatic > Marine > Intertidal zone >...
ATGACCCCCTCTTACCTTCCTTGAACCTTTCCCTGGCCATTTACCCTCGCTCCTTCCCTCTCTTCTCCCTTCAGTCTATCCCCTGTCCCCTTACAAGGCCACTCAACTCTCTTTTTCCACACTCTCCTCTAGCAAGGGCTGTTCAGGTGTTGCTTCCCGAGGGGCGCCGGACCGGCGTACGGATGTGGGGGCTGAACTCATGCCCGCCCCTACGAAGTTGGCTGAGTATCTTGGGGTCTCGGGTGAGAGCAACGTCACCTGGGCAGGTCCGGCTGGTGAGTACCGAGGTACACCGCTCCCTCGGGGAATCCCCCGTCACGGTGTTCCCAGAGCAGGGTGACCAGGACCGGAGGATAGACAGGGCATTCGTCCAGCTCGTCCAGGTCGAAAAAGCGGGCATCGAAGATGATCTGTTGGTCCTCGGGCAATTCAGGATCGTTACCAGCGGCCAGTTGCCCCCCCGTGACCTCTCCCAGGAACACCAGTTCCACGCAGTGGGATCGTTGCCAGATCCATTCGGCCCAGTAGACGAGCCTGCCGATCTCTACCTCGAGGCCTGTCTCCTCCATGACCTCCCTCGCCGCCGCGTCGACGGCAGATTCTCCGGTATCCACCAAGCCCCCCGGCGTCATCCACCAGACCTTGTCGGTCTTGGTCGAGCGGTGGCCGACTAGAAGCACCTGCTCGTCGCGCAGGACGAGGGTGCGCACGGAGACCAATTTTCGACTTGTTGCGCGGGTCATCTGTCCTCCTATCTGGCGTGAGCAGGTGGATTATACCACGTGTGATGATTGCCGGTCAGACCGGTTGAGGGGTCACCGAAGAGGCTGCGATGGACGAGGTGTGAGGGAACCGCGCCGGTTGTGTTGCCAATTGGCAGTCTTTGCGATAGAATCACGTAAGCGCTAAGATACCTTGCTTACTGAGGAGTGACGATTGGCTGAGTTTCACTATGGCGGTCAGGCTGTCATCGAGGGAGTGATGATGCGCGGTCGGACGAGTATGGCTGTGGCCGTGCGCGACCCCTCGGGCGAGATAGTCCTGCACTCGGAACCGCTCTCTGGTTTCATCTACAACAGTCTATGGCAGAAGATACCGTTCGTGCGCGGTCTGGTGATGCTGTGGGACACGCTGGTGCTGGGCACCCGGATGCTGATGCATTCTGCGAACGTATCTCTGTCCGAAGAGGACGTCGAGCTCAGCACGCCGGCAGTCGTGGCCATGCTCCTCTTCTCTCTCGGCGTGGGCGTCGGGTTGTTCTTCGTGCTGCCCCTTCTGTTGGTGGGCTTCCTGGATCGCTTCATCACCTCGGACCTGCTCAGCAATCTGCTGGAAGGCGGCGTCCGTCTCCTGGTTTTGGTTCTGTATCTAGGGTTGATCGGCCTGGTGCCGGACGTCAAGCGTGTCTTCGCCTATCACGGCGCCGAGCACAAGACCATCGACGCCTACGAGAGCGGAGCTCCCCTCGATGCGAGGGACGTCGGAGCCTACAGCAAGGCCCATGCCAGGTGCGGGACGAGCTTCCTCTTGATCGTCGTTCTGATCTCTGTCCTTCTCTTTGCTTTCCTGGGGCGCCCCCCCATGCTGTACCGGATTTTCTCCCGGATTCTTCTGATCCCTGTGATCGCCGGTGTCTCCTATGAACTGATCAGGTTCTTCGCCAACCATGCCAGCAACCCATTGGTCAGAGTTCTCATCGCGCCCAGCATGGCTCTACAGCGCCTGACGACTCGGGAACCTGACGAGTCCATGTTGGAGGTGGCCATCGCTGCTTTGAAGCCTGTGCTCCGGGCAGACGGGGTCGGCGATGGCACCTCGTCAGAGTCATAGGCTTTGCACTGTGGTTCGGATGTGGTAGAATACCCGAGCAGTGATTCAGCTTGAAGGAGATCCTCGATGGCCGCACCCAAGACGGAGGAAGTGAAGCAGAAGGCGGAATCCTACAACGTCGAGGGCCTGGAGTGCTACGACAAGTGGGAGGTGGAGGACGCCATCAGGAATTTCAGGGAGGCGGTGCGTCTGGCGCCCGACGACCCTGAGTACCACCTCAATCTGGCGCGGGCACGGGCGCGCTTCGGCCAGTGGGACGAAGCGCTGAGGTCGCTGCGGGATTTCCTGGAGTTGGAACCCGATACCCGGCTGCATGAGCGGTTCCGCGCCCTGTTCGAGGTGGGCATGGACCCTGTGGAGTCCGCCCTCACGCGAGGCATGACCAGCCAGGGTATCCCGCTGGAGGAGATCAGCGCGGCGATGCAGATGTGGTGGGAGTTCCGCATCGCGGCTGGACGGCGGGCGTTGTCAATGCGCAAGCCCGAGGTCTGGGCCGCGGCTCTGGACTACACGGTACGCAAGCTGAACTTCCGGCAGGTCACTCAGAAAGAATTGGCCATGCTGTACGACGTCAGTGAGGGGGCGCTGAGATCCCGTTATCAAGATCTGGTGAATACGTTGGACATCATGCCTTGTGACTACAGGTACTTCCGAGGGGAGAAGAACCCGCTGGACATGCTGGTTCAGGCGGCTATGATGCTCGATAGGTTGGAGAAGCAATTCAAAGAGCCTTGACCTAAGCACTGGCGACTCTGCCGGTGCTGAACCTCGTGGGCTATTCCCAGGCTGTTGGACGAAGAGTCTGTCAAAGGACATCAGGGTGCCGTGATAACAGGGGCGTAGAGCGCGTCCCCGTTGTTTTCCGAGCGCGGCAACCCGAGACTCTCCCAGCAGCCTTCTTCGTCGGGCAGAAAGGGGGAGAGGGGCTGGCGGGTCCTCAGTTGGCTCGGCCGGTGATGCTGCTCGGCTCACACTGTGAGCGAGCGCCTCGACCTGGGGCCTTGCTCGGGAGAGGGTCGCCACGACTTGCGCTAGTCCGGATGGGGAGGGAGTGGAGTGGGACGCTTCGCTCGACACTGTGTGTGCCCAGTGCATGCCGATCCGGCAGGTTTCTGATCAGTACCTTGACAATAGGGCTGCTTTCGGCTATGATGACAGATGATTCGGCAGTGGCAAGGAGGGCAGATGACGCCGAGAGTGGATGATCTCGACCGGGCGATCTTGAGATGCCTGATTGAGGACGCGAGGACACCCTCCGCGGAGATAGCCAGGAGGATAGGCAATGTCCCGCCGAGGACGGTGAGGAGCAGGCTGAGAAGGCTGATCGATAGCGGCCTGGTTTCCATTTGCTCCGGTGCTGTCCCTGAGGCATTGGGGTTCGAGATCAGGGCTGACATCGTCATCGATGTGGAGCCCGGCAGGATGAATGAGGTAGCCGACAGACTATGCGAGTTGGACGAGGTCTGCTACGTGGCCCTTTCCACCGGCGATTTCGACATCTCTGCGGCCTTCGTAGCGACGGACATCGAGGCCTTTCGGACCTTCGTGGCTGAGACGATCCACGACATTCCAGGGATCAGCAGGACCCGTGTCAACGTGTTGACCAAGGTATTCAAGCGTAGTTGCGATTGGCCCTTCCCTCGCGAGCTGCCATAACGTGCTGGCGCAGAGCCAAACAGGAGGGGATCTGTGCCATGGCTGTGAGCCCAAAGATGCCCCGTGACGCGATAGCAGATCGTCGCGGGCCTAGTGATCGTGTGGCGCCGGTCACCCACCACACTTTGATGAGAGGGTGGCGAAAGGCGCCCGTATTGTCTGTGGGACCGATGGATAAGGGTCGCGGCAGAACCCCAAGATCTCCCTTGTGGAAGGAGGAAAGGAATGGCGCGTCTTCATGAGTACCAGGGCAAGGAGCTGCTCAAGTCGCACAAGGTGCCAGTGCCACGTGGCGGAGTGGCCTCCACCCCAGAGGAAGCCCGCCGGATTGCCGAGGAACTGGGCGGAGAGGTGATGGTCAAGGCACAAGCTTGGGTGACAGGACGGGCCAGTATGGGGGGCATCCGGCGCGCGGCGACGCCCGAGGAGGCGGAGTCGATAGCTGGTGATATGCTGGGCATGGCGGTCAAGGGCTTCACGGTGGACCAGGTGCTGGTTGAGGAGCGGCTCGACATCGAGCGGGAGTTCTACGCCGGGGTGATTGTGGACGACAAGGCCCGCGCACCGGTGGTCATCTTCAGCAGCGTAGGGGGCACCGGCATAGAGGAGATCGCCCGCGAGTTTCCGGACAAGGTCGCACGCACGCAGGTGGACATTGACCAGGGGCTACAGGATTACCAGGCCCGCGATCTTGTACGTCGGGCAGGAGTGCACGGAAAGCTCCTCCGGGATCTGGGAGGGATGGTGGAGCGCCTGTATAGCGTGGCCCGCGCCTACGAGGCGAGGGCGGCGGAGATAAACCCCCTCGTCCAAACCAGCGATGGCAAGCTCTACGCTGCTGATTGCCGTGTCACGGTGGACGACTATGCTGTCTTCCGGCATCCGGACCTTGGAATCGAGATAGCGCGCGAGTTCGACCGTCCGCCCACCGAGCTAGAGAAGATCGCCTATCAGGTGGAAGCCGAGGACTACCGGGGCACTTTCTATTTCATCCAGATGGCCGCGGGCTTTCAGAAGGGTGAGGGGTACATAGGGTTCCACGGTGCTGGCGGCGGCGGATCCATGATGTCCATGGATGCGCTGCTCAGTCGCAACTACAAGCTGGCTACCTACGTGGACACCAGCGGCAACCCGCCGGCCTCGAAGGTGTATCGTGCGGCGAAGATCGTACTCTCCCTGCCTGGGATAGATGGCTACTTCGCCTCGGGCTCTGGAGTCGCTAGCCAGGAGCAGTTCCACTCGGCGCGGGGTTTCGTCAAGGCCTTCCTGGAGGATCGCCTGTCCGTGCCGGCGGTCATCCGCCTGGGCGGGAATATGGAGGAGAAGGCTATCGAGATTCTGGAGCGTGCCGCTCCCGAGATCCCGGCCCCGTTGGAGGCCTATGGAAAGGATGACACGGCTGACTTCTGTGCGGAGCGATTGCATGCATTGATCCAGAAGGGTGAGGTCAAGGATCTTGCTGCGCCGAAACTTCGCACTGAGCCCAAGGAGCCTTACACCTTCGAGAGCCCCACAGGAACGGTGACCTATGATCATGCAGTCTGCGACACCTGCGAGAGCAAGGTGTGTGTGGAGACCTGCGTGCGGAAGATACTCAAGCTGGAGAACGGCAGGCCCGTGCTTAATATCAGTCGCGAAGACGCCAAGGGAGGCCGATGTATCGAGTGCCTGGCCTGCGAGGTGGAGTGCCACTTCGCGGGGGCTGGCGGAGGGCACGTAGATCTCCCTATCCCAGGACTGGCAGAGCTGCGACAGGGATTGCTCGAACGATAGTTGGCAAGCCCTTCTTAGTCTCTGGAGGAGCCCACAACCAGCAGAAAGGGTTTAAGTGATGTCCATACTGATAGACGAAACCAAACGAGTTCTCGTGCAGGGTATCACCGGACGTGAGGGGATAGCCAGAACTCGCCTGATGAAGGAGTACGGGACCAACGTCGTGGCCGGGTGTACGCCGGGTCGCGGTGGGGAAGAAGCGGAGGGTGTTCCCGTCTACGACACCGTCTTGGAAGCCTGGGAGGAAGCGGGGCCGCTGGACGTCAGCGTGCTGTTTATTCCTGCCCCGCTGGTGAGGAGCGCGGCACTGGAGGCCATCGACGCGGGGATCAAGCTTCTGGTCATCATACCGGATCGAGTCCCCATCTACGACGTCCTGGTCATCGCCAAGGCGGCCAAGGAGGCGGGGGCGAGATTCGTTGGCCCGAACACGCTGGGAGTGCTCAGTCCCGACAAGGGCGTGCTGGGCATGATAGGAGGACGCGCCGCTTCGGCCCGAGAGTGGTTCTTCCCAGGTCCTGTGGGTGTGACGTCGAGGAGCGGCGGCATCACCTCGGCCATGGCCTACTATCTCGCTAAGCAGGGCATCGGAGCCACGACATTGGTGCACGTGGGTGGCGATGCGGTGGTTGGCTTGCCGCATCCCGAGGTAGTCAGGCTGTTCGAGACCGATCCCGAGACCAAAGCTGTGGTCATGTTCGGGGAGATCGGCACCTCGCAGGAGGAGCAGGTGGCTGATCTGATCGAGACTGGCCAGTTCACCAAGCCGCTGGTGGCCTTCATCGGCGGCAAGGCAGCCAAGGCTGGTACGCGCTTTTCCCACGCCGGGGCCATCATCGAGGGTGGCCGTGGCACCCATGAGGGCAAGGTGGAGCGGTTACGAGAGGTCGGTGCCGTGGTCGTGGACTCCTTTGGCGACATTCCCAAGGCCACGAAGGAGGTCCTGGCCAAGTTGGGACTGTAGGTTCAAGGCCGGGAGCAAGGCCTGCCAAGGCGTATTGATCCCGCGCGGCGAAGCGACGACGACGGCAGCGCTCCGCTGTACGGGGCGACGGCCGAGACGGCAAGAAAAACATCGTGACAGGAGGAATAGGAGATGGGCGAGGAGAAGTGGAAGACAGCGATAACGAAGATCGAGCCGAACAAGATAGCCTTCAAGGGGTATCTCGTAGACGATCTGATGGGTCGGGTGCCGTTCTCGCAGGTGATCTTTCTGCTCTTGAGGGGCGAGTTGCCGTCGAAGGAACAGGGCATGCTGATGGATGCCATGTTGGTGTCCAGCGTTGACCACGGTGCGACACCTCCTTCTGCTCTGGCAGCGCGCACCGTGGCCTCCGGGGGTGCTCCGCTGACCACAGCGGTGGCCGCGGGCATAAGCTCCATCAACAGGTTCCATGGGGGGGCCATAGAAGGGTGTATGCGGGTGCTCCTCGAGGCAGTGGAGCGCAAGAAGAGTAGCGGGAAGGATGCTGCCACTGTGGCCGGCGAGCTCGTAGATGAGTTCAAGGCCACGGGGAAACGGATTCCCGGCTACGGCCATCGTGTGCACACAGAGGATCCTCGCAGCACACGGCTCTTTGCGCTGGCGGATGAGCTCGGGATGGCCGGGGAGTACGTGGAGATGGCGCACGCGATCCGTGCGGCAATGAAGGAGAAGCTAGGACGGGACCTGCCCATGAACGTGGACGGGGCCATCGCGACCATGCTCTGCGAGATGGACTTCCCTCCTGAGATGAGTAACGGCATCTTTGCCATCAGCCGGAGTGGAGGTCTCGTCGCGCAGGTGTATGAGGAACAGACGCGAATGCGACCCATGCGGCGTATTGATCCCTCGGCGCACGAGTACGACGGCCCTCAGGAGAGGAAGGTGGAGTGAGCCATGTCTGAAGAGTTGCTCGAACTGATACCGGAGTTCAATCTGATAACGGACACCGACCTGCGGGAGAAGTGCATCAGGACCTGGGAAGAGGGCATGCGGCGAGGGGGATGGAAGGTTGCGGACTTGACCCAGATGGCGCAGAGTCTGCAAATCCGGGACGCTCCGACCAACTTCGTGGAACACACGCGCGTGGTGACCCTCACTTGCGCTGGGGTAGCTGACGTCTTCGAGACCATCTATGGGGAGAGGAACCAACTCAACCGTGATGAGCTTGTCGCCGGGGCGCTGCTACACGACGTTGGCAAGCTGCTAGAGTACGCACTCGTGGACGGCAAGACGGTCATGAGCAAATTCGGCGGCAAGATTCGTCACCCGTTCAGCGGTGTGGTTCTGGCTTCTGAGCAGGGTTTGCCCGCTGAGGTGCTGCACATGATAGCGGCACACGCGAAGGAAGGTGATCTCATGCAGCGCAGCAAGGAGGCCGTCGTCCTGCATCATGCCGATTTCACCAGCTTTGAGACCTTCAAGTAGCAGGCCTCTTGGTGAGCAATGTGTGGTCCGAGCAGCTAGCCCCAGGTCTTGAATCGCGGGGCGGACGAGAGGATGGTATGGCATGTCCGGCAAGACTGTCATAGAGAAGATACTGAGTGACCATTCGGGCGAGGATGCGCGCGCCGGGGACCGGGTCTGGGCGGATCTGGACCTGGCAGTAGTGCGCGACTTCGGTGGTCCGAATGTCGTCCTGGAGTACGAAAAGCAGTTGGCCGACAAGCCGGTCTGGGATCCGCAGAAGATCGCTATGACCTTCGACTACCAGGCACCGGCCAAGGTGGTGCAGGTGGCCAACAACCAGCGTATTTGCCGGGAGTTCGCTGCCAAGCATGGCATTCCCCACGTCTTCGACGTGAACGCAGGAATCGGGCAGCACGTGCTTCTGGAGCATGGAATGGTGTTGCCCGGCAGTGTGATTATCGGCACGGACAGCCACATGAACCTTCTGGGGGCGGTTGGCTCGTTCTCCACGGGAATGGGTACCACAGACCTGGCCGCTGGCTGGGCAACAGGGCGGCTGTGGTTCAGAGTGCCCGGGACGATCAAGATCACCTTCAAGGGCGAGTACGGGTACCCTGCATCTGCAAAGGATCTGACGCTATTTCTCCTCTCTCAGATAGACACCAGCAAGACGATCTACAAGGCTATGGAGTTCTACGGGCAGCCGATCGAGGCCCTCACGCTGGCTGGTCGGCTGACATTGGCCAGTATGGTCACCGAGATGGAAGGCAAGATCGGGTTCATTGTGCCCGACGAGCAGATCCTGGGCTGGATACGGGAGCGCGCCGGGAAGCCGGTGGAGGCTGTGGTTTCCGACGGTGACGCCTCCTACTGGGAAGAGTGGGAATTCAACATAGACGGACTGGAGCCCCTCATCGCCTGTCCTGATAGGCCGGACAACGTGAGGCCCGTGGGTGAGGTGGCTGGCACGCGGGTGGACGAGGTGTTCATTGGTTCCTGCACCAATGGCCGCCTCGAGGATCTGCAAGTTGCCGCCGATGTGCTGGGGAGAATGGGGGGAAAGGTTGCTCCTCACGTGCGCCTGATCGTCACCCCGGCCACGACCGAGGTGGCCATGGGGGCTGTGGAGGCAGGGTTGTATGAGACGTTCATCAAGGCTGGCGCCATGGTTACCAATCAGGGTTGTTCTCTGTGCACCATCGGCCATCACGGCGTTCTTGCGGAGGGAGACGTCCTGGTCAGCACAGGCAACCGCAACTTCAGAGGCAAGCTCGGCAAGGGGAGCCTGGCGTATCTGACCGGCCCCGCTGTCGCGGCAGCGACGGCGGTCAAGGGCGAGATCTCCTTGCCTGAGTGAGCCACCTAGAGCCGGAGGGAGAGGAACAGATGAGCGAAGAGTTCGTGTTCAGTGGCCGCGCCTGGGTCGTCGGCGATGACATCGACACCGACATGATCTACCACGGCAGCTACCTTCCGTTGACCGATCCGCAGGAGATGGCCAAGCATGCCCTGGAGTACGTTCCGGGTATGGAGGATTTCACCGACAAGGTGCAGCCTGGGGACATCCTGGTCACCGGTAAGAACTTTGGATGTGGCTCGTCGCGAGAGCACGCGGTGATCACGTTGCAGTACAATGATGTATCGGCCGTCGTCTCCGAGAGCTTCTCTCGCATCTTCTACCGTAACGCCGTCAACCTGGGATTCCCCATCTTGGAGGTCCCTGGCATTGCGCATCAGGTAGAGACGGGGGACGAGCTGGAGGTGGACGCCAACACCGGCAGCGTCCGCGACCTGACCAAAGGTGTAGAGCTGCAAGGCGCGCCGCTGTCAGGCCTAGAGAAGGAGATCATGACCGCCGGAGGGCTGTTCGGGTATCTGAAGAAGGAGCTTCAGGCTGAGGAGTAGACCATGGGGCAGACATTCGCGGAGAAGATCCTCGCAGAAAAGGCTGGCCTGAAACGGGTGGAGCCTGGCCAGATCGTGACCGTGCAGCCTGACAAGCTTCTGACGCATGACAACACGGCGGCCATCGCCAAGATATTCCATGAGATAGGCGTAGAGCGGGTGGCCAGGCCAGAGATCAGCGTCATCGTACTGGATCACGTCGTCCCGGCTGCCACGGAGGCGCACGCCAAGAACCACCAGCAGATCCGCCGGTTCGTTGCCGAGCAGGGCATCGACAGCTTCTACGATGTGGGGGAGGGCATCTGCCATCAGGTCCTGCCGGAAAAGGGACATGCCCTGCCTGGCTATCTGATAGTGGGCAGCGACTCGCATACCCCGACCCACGGGGCATTTGGGGCCTTCTCGGCCGGCATCGGCCGCACCGAGGCCGCGGCTGTGATGGCGACGGGAGAGATCTGGTTGATGGTCCCCTATTCCTTCCGCATCGTCGTGAAAGGTCGAATGCCGAAGGGAGTGTATGCCAAGGACCTCATTCTGTTTATCATCGGCGATCTGGGAGCGGACGGTGCTGACTACAGGTCGGTCGAGTTCGCAGGCCCTGTGATCGAGAAGATGAGCGTGGCTAGCCGTATGGTCCTCTGCAACATGGTGGCGGAGATGGGGGCGAAGGCAGGTTCGGTCGAGCCTGATGAGAAGACACTGGCCTGGCTCTCGGGCAGAGCCAAGGCAGGCTTCAGTCCGGTGTCTGCCGACGCAGACGCCGTCTACGAGCGGACCCTCGAGTACGATGTCAGCGATTTGCCCCCCCAAGTGGCTCGACCGCACACCGTGGACAACGTTGTCCCTGTCGAAGACGTGGCTGGCACCAGAATAGACCAGGCCTTCATCGGGACCTGTACCAACGGCCGCCTCGAGGATTTCCGGGAGGCGGCACGGATCCTGCGGGGCCGAAAGGTTGCGCCGAACACCAGGCTGCTGATCCTTCCCGCCAGCAGGGAGGTACTGTTGGCCGCGGTGGCTGAAGGTTTGGTGACTGACCTGGTGAGCGCAGGAGCGGTGGTCTTGAACACGGGCTGTGGTCCGTGCCTGGGCGCGCACGAGGGGATCATGGCCCCTGGAGAGGTGACCATCTCCACGGCCAACAGGAACTTCAAGGGGCGGATGGGGTGCAAGGATGCGGAGATCTATCTGGCTAGCCCAGCGACCGTGGCGGCGTCGGCCCTAACGGGGGAGATCACTGACCCGAGGCAGTTCATCTGACAGGGTGGGGGAAAGGTAGAGATGTGGAAGAAGGTTCACACTGGCCGTGTCTGGAAATATGGCGACGACATCAACACCGACGTCATCTACCCCGGCAAGTACACCTATACTGATCTGCCGCCGGAAGAGATGGCGAAACACGCTCTAGAGGACCTTGATCCCGAGTTTGCGACAAGTGTGCAGCCAGGTGACATCATCGTTGCAGGGAAGAACTTCGGCTGTGGCAGCTCTCGCGAGCAGGCTGTGACCTGCCTGAAACACGCTGGTGTGGGGGTGGTCATCGCCAAGTCCTTCGCCCGCATCTACTTCAGGAATGCCATCAACCAGGGGCTGCCCATAGTGCAGTGCGCTGCTGTGGAGGACGTGAAGTCGGGGGAGGAGGTCACGGTGGACTTCTCGTCCGGCAAGGTCAAGACGCCTCGCGGCGAGCATTGCTTCCCGCCGCTATCGACTTTCGTGTTGGGTATACTCGAGGATGGTGGGCTGATACCCCACGTACGCAGCGAACTAGGGATAGAATGACTAAGCCGAGCTGCATTGCTCACGGAGGAGGTGAAGACTGCTGTGGCTAAGTACAGGATCGCATGGTTGCCGGGCGACGGCATAGGCAAGGACGTTATGGATGCGGCACGCATCGTCTTGGATGCGCTGCGGCTAGACGCGGAGTACGCACCTGGGGATGTTGGTTGGGAGTTCTGGCGCACCGAGGGGGAAGCTCTGCCGGAGCGGACCGTAGAGTTGCTGGAGAACACCGATTGCTGCCTGTTTGGAGCCATCACTTCCAAGCCCAAGCAGGAGGCCGAGCAGGAACTGGCGCCTGAATTGAGGGGAAAGGGGCTGGTCTACTTCAGTCCCATCGTGCGCCTGCGGCAGTTGCTCGATCTGCATACCAACATGCGCCCGTGCAAGGCGTATCCGGGTAACCCCCTCAACTATCGCGACGACATCGACCTGGTCGTATTCCGGGAGAACACCGAGGGGCTGTACAGCGGTGTGGAGTTCTATCCCTTGCCTGACGAAGTCCGGCAGGCACTCCTCAATAACCATCCCAAGATGGCTCGTTTCGCTGAGGTTCCTGCTGACCAGATCGCCATCTCGTGCCGCATCTTCACCAAGCATGGTTGCCGCCGGATCGTGCGACAGGCCTTCGAATACGCCAAGACATTTGGGCGCCCATCGGTGACGGTGGTGGAGAAGCCGAACGTGATACGAGAGACGAGCGGGATGATGGTCCGCGAAGCCCGGGACGTAGCCAGGGAGTATCCAGGCATCGAGTTGTGGGAGACCAACGTGGACGCCATGGCCATGTGGTTGGTCAAGAACCCCCAGGATTACTCAGTGTTGGTTTCGTCCAACATGTTTGGGGATATCATCTCCGACCTCTGCGCTCAACTTGTCGGCGGGTTGGGGTTTGCCTCCAGCGCCAACGTGGGCGACAATTACGCGCTTTTCGAGCCCACTCACGGCTCGGCTCCCAAGTATGCTGGCCAGTACAAGGTCAATCCGACGGCCACGCTGCTCACGGTGAAACTGATGTTGGATTGGCTGGGGGAAGTCGGGCTGGGCAAGCGGCTGGAGAAGGCGATAGCAGGGGTGATCGCCGAGGGGGAGGTCCGCACCTACGACATGGGAGGATCTTCCAGCACACTGGAGGTGGCGGAGGCGGTCGCCAGCAGATTGTAGAAAGGGAGTCGTTACCCATCGAACGATGGGTTGGGCTGTGTTCGCGACGGGTGGGTTTGTCTTCTCAAGCCCACCCGTTGTATCAGAGAACTGGGAAAAGGCAATGGGGTTCTACGAGTTTGAAGGCAAACAACCGACGGTAGGAGAGGGAGCTTTCGTGCACCCGGAGGCCACACTCATCGGTGGGGTGACTATCGGCGAGGGCTGCTACATCGGCGCAGGGGCGGTCTTGCGCGCTGATTGGGGGGACATCGTCATCGGGCCCGGCTCCAATATCCAGGAGAACTGTGTGCTGCACGTCAGGCCGGATGAGGTCATGGTCATAGGACCATCTTGTCATATAGGGCACGGGGCGATCGTGCATGCGACCTCTTTGGGATATCACGTCGTAGTGGGTATGCGCGCGGTCATCCACGATGGGGTGGTGATAGGCGACGAAGCACTCATCGGTGCGGCATGCGTAGTGCTGAGTGACACGGAAATACCCGGCGGGAAGGTCGTTGTCGGAGTACCGGGCAGGATAGTCGGTGAGGTCTCGGAAGAACAGAAGGCGGAGTGGGCTTGGGGTCTGGGATTGTACCAGGCCCTGCCGGCCCGCTGCCTGAAGAGCATGCGTCGTCTGTGACAGAGCCATGAAACTAGTGTATCGAGACAAGGAATGGGACCTGAAGGGCGGGTCGACGGCCCGTGCTGCCATCAAGAAGGTGGACCTAGACCCTGAAGCAGTGCTCGTGGTCCGAAACGGCCAACTGGTCACGGACGACACCATACTCGCGGAAGAGGACGAGGTCAAGCTGATAGCGGTGATCTCCGGAGGCCTGGGGGGATACTGCAAGGGCGGGGGGTGATTTGGGCCTTGAAGTGCAGGAGATGCGGGGAGCCAGCCGCGGTCAACATGCGCCAGCACAGGTTCGCCCTTTGCGGAGAGCACTTCCTGGACTGGTTCATCTCCCAGACCGAGCGTGTCATCGAGAAGTACCGCATGTTCGCACCGCAAGACCGGCTTCTGGTCGCTGTTTCCGGCGGGAAGGACAGCCTGGCGCTATGGGACGTGCTGCTGCGGTTGGGCTACGAAGTGGAGGCTTTGTACATCGACCTCGGCATAGGGGACGAGGCGTACTCGAGGCAGTCCAGGAAACACGTGGAGCAGTTCGCTGCCGCTGCGGGAGACACACCGTACCGGGTCTTGGATGTCAAGGCTACCTACGGCAAGTCGGTCCCAGAACTGGCGCACGAGAAGCGTGGCAGAAAGGTGTGCTCTCTATGTGGCCTGGTGAAGAGACACGTCATGAATCGTCTGGCGTATGAGGGAGAATACGTCGCCGTGGCCACGGGTCACAACCTGGACGATGAAGCAGCAGTTCTCTTTCAGAACGCTCTGCACTGGCAGACAGGCTACCTGGCGCGTCAGGCTCCCGTGCTGCCCAGCACACATCCTCGCCTGGCCCGCAAGGTGAAGCCTTTCTTTCGCTTCTACGAGCGAGACACCGCGGCCTATGCCCTGCTTCGGGGCATCGATTACATCTACGAAGAGTGTCCATACTCCAAGGGTGCCACCACGATCTTCTACAAGGAGTTGCTGAATCAACTAGAAGCGCGTTCTCGGGGTGCGAAGCAACAGTTCTATCTGAGCTTCCTGCAAGCCCGAGACGAACAGGGTCTCTTCGGACAGGACCCCCAGGAGCTGGAGCTAGGCGAGTGCGAGAACTGCGGGCAGCCGACCACAGCTTCTGGGCTGTGCGCGTTTTGTCGCTTGTGGGAGGGCAGATGAGGCGCGCACAGTTCGTGGAGGCCCTCAGGAGCATGCTTGGGCGCCCTCGGATGACCAGCGTCGCGGGGGTGGTGGCGCTTGTGTTGGCCTGCTCCTATGTCTATATGCTGTTGCTGGTCGTGGGCAGAGACGCCGCCGAACTCACCGCCTCTGGCGGCTTGACAGCCACACCGATCCCCGAACAGGAGACAGCACCTGCTCCCACTCCCACGGCGACGAAGACGCCCACGCCCGGTGGACCCACAGCGACTGCGACCAGGACTCCTACGTTCACGCCCATCTCCTACATACCAACCCCGGCCTTCCTCGTGTACACCGTGCAGCAAGGTGACACCTTGAGCGACATCGCCCGTAGGTACAACACGACCACGTCGGCAATCATGGAGTTGAACAGCCTGAGGAGCGACTTGCTGTCCATAGGGCAGGAGTTGCTCATTCCGGGCCAACGTCAGGCAGCAAGTCCGGAGGCGGCAAACGGACCAGCGGAAAACGCTCCAACCCCGACGGCCACTGCCAGCTCCACTCCGTCTCCCACGCAGGAATCGGAGTCTCCGACAGCCACGGCCTCGCCTGTCATCGCCCCTCCGGGTGCCGCCTCGACGGGCGACAGGCCGGTCGTAGCCTTCTACTACGCGTGGTACGGGCTCGATCAGTGGGTGGAAGGCAAGGTGCCCGACATTCCCGCCGTACCCTATGCGTCGAAGGATCGCAACGCCATAGTGAGACACGTTGAGCAGGCCCAAGCAGCAGGGATAGATGCCTTTGCGATGGCCTGGTACGGCCCCCGAGTGCGCAACAACCAGACGGAGACCAACCTCCGAACTTTGCTCGAGGTGGGCCTAGAGCGCGGTTTTCGGTGTACGGTGGATTTCGAGACGCGCTCGCCCTTTTACAGCAGCCGGGCGGATGTTGTGGAGGGGCTGCGATACCTGATCAATAGCCACGCTGCTCACCCGGCGTTTCTCCGGTACGAAGGCAAACCCATCATTTTCTTCTGGGCTGTGAGCCAAGTGTTCAGGGGTCAGGGGCAGTCGGCAGTCGAGGCGTGGGCATCCATTCGCCAGCAGGTGGATCCCGAGCACAAGACGCTGTGGATCGCCGATGGAGCTGATATCGAGTTCCTTCGCGTCTTCGATGGCCATCATCTCTACAACATCACCTGGAACCCGCCGGCGAGTGTGTACAACACGCTGAGCACTTGGGGAAACAAGGTGCGTAGCTACAGCGCAGAGCATGGCACTCGTGAGCTCTGGGTAGCCACGGTGATGCCGGGGTACAACGACCTCTACACACAAGACAGGTCGGGTCGTTTCTCCCACGATCGCAGGGGTGGGGCCTACTATCGCGAGACCTGGGAGGCAGCCATCGATAGCGCGCCGGACCTGATCGTGATCACCAGCTTCAACGAGTGGCTGGAAGGGACGCAGATAGAGCCCAGTGTCAGTTACGGCAACTTGTACCTCGACTTGACCTCGGAGCTGTCGGCTGCGTTCAAGCGTGGGAGCTGAGACCTGATCCCTCAGGGGGATCTCTTCGTGGACTGACACGAGAGCTTCGCGGCGTCGCCCGTGAGACTCGGCTTCGGATGTGCTCCCCCTATGGCTGATTGCTCATCACGTGCGCGTACCCGATCCCTCAATGGTCTTCCTCCGCAGTCCGAGTGGTCGAGCTGACTGCCGCGCGTACCATTCTGGGACGACTGTGGTGCTTGACAACTTATGGCAACTGTGGTACCCTGTCCGCAGGTGTCCGTGGCTGGCGATCAGGGGCTCCGAGGGGGTGCGATGGCTGGCGAGATGATTCTTGTGGTAGAAGATAGCCTCGACGTGCTTTCCTTCCTGGCCGAAGACATACTGCCATATCACGGCTACGAGGTGGTCAGTGCAACTACCGGCAAGGGGGGCCTGGAGAAGTTCGCCACGGAGGATCCAGACATTCTCCTTCTTGATCTCGAGCTGCCCGACATGTCCGGCCTGGATATCCTGAGGACGGTGCAGGAGGAGGACAGCGATGTCCCTGTTGTGCTGATGACGGCCTACGGCTCCGAGAGCGTTGCTGTGGAAGCGTTCCGCCTGGGCGCCAGAGACTACGTCATTAAGCCCTTCACCACAGAGCAGGTCATAGACGTCATCGAACGCACCTTGACGGAGACCAGGCTTCGCCGTGAGAAAGGGGAGTTGACCACGAGTCTCCAGCGGCGAGTCGAACAGCTCACCATTCTCTCGGCCGTTGGCAAGTCGGTAGTATCCCTCATGGACATTGAGGAGTTGCTGAGCCGCATCGTGGAGGCTGGGGTCTACGTCACCAAGGCCGAGGAAGGCTTCCTGCTGTTGGTGGATCAGGCGAGCAACGATCTCTATCTGAGGTCAGGGAAGAACCTGGGCAGCGAGCAGGCACAAGGTTTCAGGCTCAAGGTCGATGACAGCCTGGCAGGACAGGTGGTACAGTCGGGTAGACCAGTGAGGCGTGGAGGAAAAGGGACGGGACGCGACTTCAAGGTGAAGACGGGCTACCTGGTCAAGTCGCTACTCCACGTGCCACTGATCCTGAAGGGCGAGGCCATCGGAGTCCTCTCGGTTGACAACCAGGTGTCCGATGTGGAGTTCACGGAGGAGGATCAGTACCTGCTATCGACGCTGGCTGACTATGCGGCCATTAGCATAGAGAACAGCACGCTCTACGAGGAACTAAGGAAGAAGATGCACGACCTCGAGCGTTCCCAGCAGGAGTTGATCGAATCGTCCAAGCTGGCCGCCGTGGGCACTCTGGCCGCTGGCGTTGCCCACGAGTTCAACAACCTGCTGGCGGCCATCTCGGGGCATACCGAGCTGGGTCTGGTGTCGGACGATATGGAGGAGATCAAGCGTGCTCTGCAAGTGGTGGTTGACTCTGTCGACAGAGCCAAGCGGATCACTTCCAACCTGCTGACCTTCGCGCGTCGCCGTGAGCCCAGGATGGAGATGAGCGATGTGGCAGAGGCCGTGGAGAGTCCGCTCCAGTTGGTGGAGAGGGATCTGGAGAAATCGAACATCAAGCTGGTGCGTAAGTTCTCACAGGTACCGCCTATCGTCTGCGACACAGGTCAGATATCCCAGGTCTGCCTCAACCTGCTGACCAACGCTAGAGATGCGATGCTGCCCGATGGTGGCACTCTCACATTGGAGCTCAGAAGCGATGGCGATGACGTACTTCTGTCCTTCAGCGACACTGGCAGCGGCATACCCGATCACATTCTGGACAAGCTGTTCGAGCCCTTCGTGACCACCAAGGGCCCTCTGGGAGGCGGAGACAGGGCTGGCACCGGGCTGGGTCTCTCCGTGTCCTACGGCATTGTGAAGAACCATGGTGGCACCATCGAGGTGGAAACCGAGGAGGGCAAGGGCAGTACCTTCACCGTCCGGCTGCCTATCAAGAGTGCCGAGGCCGCTGGTAAGTAGTGAGGGCTTCGAGCAGGCTTGCAGTTCCTCTCTTCCTCTTGCTGACCACCGTGCTGTTGTGGGTATCGTCACATGCAATCCCTCCCGCTGCACTGGCCATCCCCGACGATGTGGGGCGGTGGGAGAAGGGATGGCTTGAGGACGAAGCCGGCGTTCGGATTCTCCATCTCAACGGGACACCCCATGAGATGGGCTATCAGCAAGGGGTCCTTCTGAGGGACGAGATCAGAGATGAGATCCGCCGGAGCGTATATCAGCGCCAGATCCAGAATGGGCGGGTCTCTCACCTACTGCTCCTTCGCCTTGCTAGAGAGATAGAGGACCATCTCTCATCCGAGTGCAGAGAAGAGATGGCTGGCCTCGCCGAAGGCGCTGGTGTTTCCTACACCCAGGTTCTTCTCCTCAACACGTACGAGGACGTGGTCGCCTTTCCGTGGCCACGCGAGAGTACCCAGGATTTGATTCTGTCCCTCTCTCCAGCGTTCATCCCGCACTTCAGCCTTGTTGACACTGCCAACGGTGGTTTCACGCCTGTGGACGAAGGTTCCTCGGTGCGGAGTTCACAGGCTGTTGTGAGTGGCGCGTTCTCCATCTTTGGGGCGGCTACTTTGGACGCAGGGTTGATGCAAGCGGCGGAGTTTGCGTCTCCTCTGCCCTCTTCCGATGAATTGGTCGTAGCGCACTACGAGCCAAGTACAGGGAACAGCTTCGTTGCAGTGAGGCGCCCGGGGATGATTGGTGTCACACTGGGGATGAATGAGGAGAGAGTGGCTGTCACAGCACTGCCTTCACCATCTCAGGATGCCACCGTTGAGGCTGTGCCTTTGCCATTCGTGCTTCGTGAGGTTCTCCAGTACGCGGGCGGGATACCGGCGGCCTTGAGGATCGTGGCCAGCGCGGAACGTAGGACCGGTCACAATGTGCTGATCGGTGACGGAAAGGGGCCAGATGCCAGAGTTGTAGAGTGCTCGGCACACCAGTATGCTATCTTCGATGCCGAGAACGATTTCGTGGCGCGGACGAATCACTTCCTCGATCCGGCACTCAGGGAGACGCAGCGTGCCCTGTCCTGGTGGAACGAGGATGCTAGCTGGGAGAACCTGGAAGCACTGCTCAGGGAGCTGGAGAGCGGGTATGGTAGGCTCGGACCGTCTGAGGTGGTCACACTCGTGCAACGGCTCCAGGGCAGCGAGCAGGGGGGCTGTACAGGGGATGTTGAGGACTCAGTTGCCGGAGTCTTGATGGACGTGGGTGACCTCAACCTGCGGCTGGTGACTTGCGATGGGGAGGTGGCTACGATCCCTGGCCTGGACCTGAACTAGGCGCTCCGAGCTTCCCCTGCATGGACCAGGGTCCCGCCCAGGTGATCTGGATTGGCACCAACTTGCCTCGCCAAGCCTCGTCGTGCTCGAAGAACACGAGCTTGTTGGCTCGTGTACGTCCCTTCCACTTACCCTTGTATGCTTCCTCCACGAGCACCTCGACTGTGGACCCCAGCAAGTCCTGATTGATCTCGGTGGCGATTCGACGCTGTAGCTCCTCGACCAGTCGGCGCCGACGGTGCTTCTCCTCAGGGGAGACGTCGTCCGCCAAGAGCACGGCGGGAGTACCGGGGCGAGGGGAATAGGCGGCCACGTGGACCACGTCGAACCTCGCGTCTGCCAGCAGATCGCAGGTGGCCTCGAAATGCTCTTGGGTCTCCCCGGGGAAGCCCACAATGACATCCGTGGCCAAGGAGGCCCCCGGCACCCGATCGCGGATGCGCTGAACTAGACTGCGGTACTGCTCCACCGTATAGCCGCGAGCCATACGCTTGAGGGTCAGGTCGTGGGCTGCTTGCACAGGTAGCTCGATGTGCTCGCAGACCTTGTCTAGCTGCGCCACGGCGTCGATGACTCGCTCGCTCATGTCGTTGGGGTGCGAGGTCAGGAACCTGATGCGCCAGAGGCCGTCTACCTCGTGCACGGCGTGGAGGAGGTCCGCCAGATCCGGCTGCCCGGGGAGGTCGTGGCCGTAGGCGTCCACGTTCTGACCGAGGAGCGTAACCTCGCGTGCGCCTCGGTCTACCAGAGAACGCACCTCGGCCTTTGTCTCCTCCAGGGTCCGGCTGCGTTCCCGTCCTCGTCGTAGGCGCACGATGCAGTAGGTGCAGTGATTGTCGCATCCCTCCATGACCGGCACGAAGCAGCAGACCGGGACGTCGGCTGCTTTTCCGGTGCCATCCGGCGTCACGGATGCCCATTTGCCTCGAACGTAGCTCATCAGCCCCTCGACGTCGGAGGGGCGAAGGAAGAGATCGACGAAGGGGAAGCTCTGCTCGAGGGCGCTGCTCTCCTCGCCGACCAGACAGCCCATGACCACAATGGCAGTGGATGCTTTGTGCCTCTTGACGGGTTTGAGGGAGCCGATACGACCGTAGGCCTTGTCCTCGGCGCTTTGCCGGACCACGCAGGTGTTGAGCACGATGAGGTCAGCCTGCTCCACGTCTGGGGTGGCCTGCCAGCCCAGGCCCTCCAGTTGCTCAGCGGCGCGCCAGGAGTCCGCCTGATTCATCTGGCAGCCGATGGTCCAGATGTGGTACTTCATCGTAGTTCTCGATACAGGAACAGGGCCACCTCTTTCCGTTCCAGGTCGCGATTCGTGTAGAAGTGGTCATCGACGCCGCAGATGTGAAACCCCATCTTGGTGTAGAAAGACAACGCTGGCCAGTTGGTGGCCTGGGCCTCCACCGAGATGGCGCGGCAGTGGTTCTCCATGGCGAAGTCCTCGGCCTTGTGCATCAATGCGGCGCCTATCCCCCGGCGGCGATACTCTACGTCCACCAACAGATTCCAGACCTTCAGGACCCCACGCCACGGCTCGACCTCCGCGTCGAGGAAGGCGGTCAGTCGTCCGTCTTCTTCGACGACCGGTTGCAGGTTCCGGTCGTCCATGCGGGCTCCGATTTCGTCTCTGTCTTTTGCCCTGACGATACTCAAGCCCTGGCTCCGGAAAGGCGGGTGCAGTTCCTCGGTCTGGAATGTGTACCCTGTCCCCAGAGCACCCTCGCCGCCGGTCTTCACCACGCGCAGATACCTGTTTGAAACGTAGTCTGCCTTGATCTCTCTCAGCCTGGGGAGGTGCGCCTCAGTGAGTGTCTTGTATTCCATCTCTCTTTTCGCAGTTCGGAATGATCTACAGGTATAGTCGTTTGAGGGTGTTCACAACGTGAAGAGTCACCCACTTGCTGGGCTGCCCCACTTCCTCGAAGGGGATGGGAAAGGTCTTTCTGACGGGGATCTGTCTCTCCGCAGGCCAGCAGCCCAGTGCGTCCTGCTTGCTGAGCACGATTCCCAGCCCCTCCTGTATCCGTTCGTCGTCGGGCCTGACGAAGGGGGCTACCAACTCCACGACCTCCAGCACGTCGGTGCTGGCGAAGAGGGGCCGCGCGAATTCGAACCACGCCGTGCTGACCTTGCCGAACTCGCTGTGGTGGCGGTAGATCCCGTTGCTCAAGAAAAGGTTGACCGCCCCCTGCACAGCCTGCTGCACCTCTGTCGTCTGTTCCTCTTGAGCAAGGGCTTCCAACGCTCTCAGGACCTTGGCCGTGGCCCAGAAACAGGCATGGATCTTCTTCACCCGCTCGAAGCAGAGCCAGCCACCATCATCTCGCTGGGTGTGGAGCAGGTAGCCCAGGGCCATGGCCGTGCGAGGGTCCTCGCCATAGCCAAACCAGTGGAGGAAGTGTAGCGCATTGGCCGTGAAGCAAGGAATGACACCCGCTCTTCCCTTCTCGAACTCGCCGGCGGTGAAGGCTCCATCATCCATCTGCGCGTTGGCGAAGAGGTACTCGATAGCGCTATGAACTCGCTCGTCCTCACCGCGATAGCCCAGATGCTCCAGGGTGATGAGATGCTTGCTCACCGCGTGATAGGGTCTCCTGTCGCGATCCCAATACCCCTGTGGACGCTGCGCATCGAGTATCTTGTGGACAGCTTCGGAGTCTTCAAGGGCCTCACGAGCCGCCACTACCTCGGCATCGTCTTCGCTCCGATCCACTATTTTCAACAGGGTGAAGTACCGAATCGATGGATGGCTCGTCTCCAGAAGCCACTCTGTCGGGTCGTCGTTGAGAAGGTTCTTCCACTCGTTCATGCCTAGCCCCCCGCAATCGTCACGCTGCGTCAGACCCGGCGCCCGTCGAGGGCCTTCTTGAGGAACTGGCCCGTGTACGATTGAGGCATGGCCTTCACTTGTTCCGGCGTACCCTCGGCGATGAGCTCCCCTCCTTTGTCACCTCCTTCAGGCCCCAGGTCTATGATCCAGTCGGCGCACTTGATGACGTCGAGATTGTGTTCGATGACGACTACGGTGTTGCCATTATCGACCAGTCTATTGAGCACCTCCAACAGCCGCTTGATGTCCTCGAAGTGCAGTCCAGTGGTCGGCTCGTCGAGGATGTATATGGTCTTGCCGGTGGCCCGCCTGGATAGCTCTCGGGCGAGCTTGATGCGCTGGGCCTCGCCACCCGACAGGGTTGTGGAGGACTGGCCCAACTTGACGTAGCCCAGTCCCACGTCCCACAGCGTCTGAAGCTTCCTCTTGATACGAGGGATCTTGTCGAAGAACTCCATCGCCTCCTCAACCGTCATCTGCAAGACCTCGGCGATGCTCTTCCCCTTGTAGTGGACTTGGAGGGTCTCACGGTTGAAGCGCCGGCCCTTGCAGACCTCACAAGGGATGTAGATGTCGGGCAGGAAGTGCATCTCGATCTTGATGATGCCATCTCCCTGACAGGCCTCGCAGCGGCCACCCTTCACGTTGAAGGAGAAGCGTCCGGGTTTGTAGCCTCTGATCTTGGCTTCCGGAAGGCTGGCAAACAGCTCCCTGATGTAGGTGAAAACGTTGGTGTAGGTTCCAGGGTTCGAGCGAGGAGTGCGGCCGATAGGCGACTGGTCGATGTTGATCGCCTTGTCCAGGTGCTCGATGCCCAGCACGTCTTGATGCCGGCCCGGTTTGGCCTTGGCCCGGTGGAGTGTCTGCGCCAGCTTCCTGTGCAGGACGTCCACGAGCAGGGTGCTCTTGCCCGAACCGGAAACGCCGGTGATGCAGATGAACCTGCCGAGAGGGATGGTGACGTCCATCTCCTTCAGATTGTGCTCGGCCGCTCCTGTGATGACCAGCGCCTTTCCGTTGCCTGAGCGACGCTTCTCGGGCACCGAGATACTCTGCTTGCCGGAGAGATACTGTCCAGTTATGGAAGCGGGGGCCGCGATGATGTCTTCGATGGTCCCTGCCGCGACGACGTAGCCGCCGTGCTCGCCCGCGCCTGGACCCAGGTCTAAGATGTAGTCAGCAGAGCGCATAGTCTCCTCATCGTGTTCCACCACCAGCAGGGTGTTGCCCAGATCTCTCATCTGCATCAGGGTGTCGATGAGTCGCTTGTTGTCCCTCTGGTGGAGACCGATGCTCGGCTCGTCGAGGATATAGAGCACGCCCATGAGCTGTGAACCGATCTGTGTGGCCAGGCGGAGCCGCTGGCCCTCACCGCCGGCAAGGGTGGTAGCCGAACGCTCCAGCGTCAGGTAGTCGAGGCCCACGCTGACCAAGAACCCGAGACGCTCGCGGATCTCCTTCAAGATACGTTCGCCGATGGCCAGCTCCCGCTCTGAGAGCTGCTCCGGCACCCGCTCGAAGAAGTCCAATGCGTGGCTGACGGACATGGCGGTGACCACGTCTATGGACTCTCCGGCCACGGTGACGGCCAGGCTCTCGGGCTTGAGGCGTCTACCGCCACAAGCGGGGCAGGGATGGGTGGTCATATATCTCTCTATCTCGCTCCGGATGTATTCGGAACTGGTCTCCTTGTACCGCCGTTCCAGGTTGGGGATCACTCCCTCGTAGGGGGTCGTCCAGAGACGCACCCTGCCCTGATGGTTCTTGTAGCGGACGGTCACCTCCTTCTTGCCACTCCCGTACAAGAGCAGGTTTATCTGCTCCTGTGTGAGCTCGCGCACGGGGACCTCGGTCGAGAAACCGTACTGCTTGGCTACGGCATTCACCAACTGCCAGAAGTAAGACTCCGAGGTCGTGCGGCGGCTCCAAGGATCGAGCGCTCCCTGCTGAAGCGACAGGCTCTTGTTGGGCATGACCAGGTCTGGATCTATCTCCATCTGGGTCCCTATGCCCTGGCACGTGGGGCACGCACCGTGGGGGCTGTTGAAGGAGAAGGTGCGTGGCTCGATCTCGCCGAGGCTGAGGCCACAGTGGGCACAGGAGAACTGCTCGGAGAAGAGCAGGTCTTGCGGCGGATCGCTGGAGACGTCAGTGACGATGACCAGACCATCCCCGAGCGGTAGGGCGGTCTCCACGGAGTCGGTGACGCGAGAACGGAAGGATTCCACTTCTCCTCTCTCGCGTGGTGTGACCAGCCGGTCGACCACGACCTCGATGGTGTGCTTCTTGTAGCGTTCCAGCTCTATCTCTTCGTCCACGTCCCGGAGCTCGCCATCGACTCGCAGCCGCACATAGCCCGTCTTGCGCACGTCCTCGAAGATCCTCTGATGGTGGCCCTTGCGGTCCTTGACGAGGGGAGCGAGGATCAGGATGCGAGTAACCGGAGGGAGCTCCAAGATGGAATCCACGATCTGCTCCGCCGACTGCTGAGAGATCACCCGACCGCACTCCGGACAATGCGGTACACCGATGCGAGCATAAAGCAGGCGCAGGTAGTCGTAGATCTCCGTCGCCGTTCCCACTGTGCTTCGCGGGTTGTGGCTCACGCCCCTCTGGTCGATGCTCACCGCGGGAGAGAGCCCTTCTATCTGGTCCACACTCGGCTTTTCCATCTGGCCCAAGAACTGCCGTGCGTAGGCGGACAAGGACTCCACGTACCGGCGTTGACCCTCGGCGTAGATCGTATCGAAGGCCAGGCTGGACTTGCCGGAACCCGAGATGCCCGTGATCACGACGAACTTGTCTCGCGGGATCTCAACGTCTATGTTCTTGAGATTGTGCTCTCTCGCTCCGTGAACTACTATCTTATCCTGTGGCATGAATACCTCGTGAGACGTTGGCGGCGAAGGCCCTACTGGCGGTGTCTGACGCGCTTTTGCCTTTCTTCCTGTCGTAAGCGCTCCCACTCCGGCACATCGCTGTCCTGGAGAGTCTGGCGCAGCTCGTAGATCTGATCTCGCAGCATGGCAGCTTTCTCGAACTCCAGTTCGGCGGCTGCCGCCTTCATCTGCTTCTGTAGCTGGTCTATGAGGTGAGAGACCTCCTCATGGGGCAGATCGCGAGCGACGACGTACTCCGCTCTCTCTTCAGCGACGGCGCGGACCTGGTCTGTGAGGTCCTTGATCTGCTTGACGATGCTGCGTGGCTCGATCCCGTGGCGTTCGTTGTACTCGACTTGTGTCTTGCGCCGCCGGTCGGTCTCGTCTATGGCCCTCTGCATGGATTCTGTGGTGGAGTCGGCGTACATGATGGCCTGGCCGTTGATGTGCCGGGCGGCGCGCCCGATGGTCTGGATCAACGCCTGCGCGGAGCGGAGGAAACCTTCCTTGTCCGCGTCGAGAATGGCTACCAGAGACACCTCGGGGAGGTCGAGTCCTTCTCGCAGCAGGTTGATGCCGACGACGACGTCATACTTGCCGCCACGCAGTGCCCGCAGGATCTCCACGCGTTCGATGGTCTGGATCTCGGAGTGGAGGTAGTGAACCTTGACGCCCATGTCTGCCAGATAGTCGGAGAGGTCCTCCGCCATCCGTTTGGTCAGCGTGGTGACCAGCACTCTCTCGCCGCGGGCCACGCGCTCCTGTATTTGCTGGTAGAGGTCGTCTATCTGACCCCTGGTGGGCTTGACGACGATCTCCGGGTCTACGAGGCCGGTGGGGCGGATGATCTGATCGACGACCTGTTCGCTGTGCTCGAACTCGTAGGGTCCGGGCGTGGCCGTGGTGTAGATGACCTGGTAGATGTGCTTCTCAAACTCCTCGAATCGGAGCGGGCGGTTGTCCAGTGCCGAAGGCAGACGAAAACCGTAGTCTACCAGGGTCTCCTTCCTGGAGCGGTCTCCCTTGTACATGCCGCGAAGCTGGGGAATAGTCATGTGTGACTCATCGATGACGAGCAGGAAGTCGTCGGGGAAGTAATCCAGCAGCGTCCAGGGCGGGCTTCCAGGCTGGCGCTGAGCCAGGGGTCGCGAGTAGTTCTCTATCCCGGCGCAATACCCTATCTCCTGGAGCATCTCGAGATCGTAGTTGGTGCGGTGCTCCAGT
>Ga0307437_1000660_pt1 | contig 25898 bp, 22 predicted proteins | sample SalMarWE160390MG_FD_202146 | JGI IMG/M metagenome (GOLD analysis project Ga0307437, IMG submission 202146) | Salt marsh sediment microbial communities from the Plum Island Ecosystem LTER, Massachusetts, United States - WE1603-90 | ecosystem: Environmental > Aquatic > Marine > Intertidal zone >...
ATGTCTGGTGCCATATACCACAGAATGTCAGTCCAAAAGATACCGGAAAAGTATTGCCTTGGGTGCATACGATGATAAGTAATGCTAAGAGAACATTGCTCGGTGTGCATCATATGATATCCACGAAATACATTCAAAATTATCTTGATGAGTTTTGTTATAAAGTAAATAGAAGAAATTTTGGCTAACAATTATTTGACAGATTGTTAATCGCCTGTGTAACTACCAATTATCAAAATATTGTTACTCATTACCGATAGTCATATAATAATAAACTGATCATTATCGTCGTCGTAAAATAATTCCGGGGCCCAGACATTAACTGTTGCGGGTTCACGAAATGAGCTGAAGAGCCAGATCTCCCTTGATTTGTGGCAGGAGGATAGCAAAAAAAACATCAGTAATAAAAAGAGGAACTTTTTTATACTGGTCATAACTATCAGATTATTATAGTTCTCAAACTTAAATTGTTTAACCTGTATAAACTTACCCTTCTATATTTAGTTTTACTACCTGCTCAAAGGTATCCAAACAGTCATTTCCGATTTTCCGCGGTTGTCCCAGGCATAGTAGGGAATGAGTTTGATTTTTATAGATTCGGGTTTTGAATTGAGTATTTCACGGTACAACGTTTTATTCCAGTTGGTTTGTTTTTCTTTAAGAAGAAACCCTTCCAGAGCAACAATATTTGAACCGTCGAGATTAGTATTTACAGGTTTAAGCATAATATCCGAAGGAATTTTATAATCAAAAATACGGGTTTTTTTCGGGATGTCAGGTGACTCGAGACAATAAACTATCGGCCCCCGCTTTACAGCTACCTGGTTTCGAGTTTCTTCCACCAGTGGATTTGCTTCTATCAGAGCATGCTTCATTTTAAGGTTAATTTCAATCAAATCTCCTTTTTCCCAAGAGTAATCTAATTTTGTATATTCCCCTGCTTTAGAATTTTTTGCTGCCATCTTTCCGTTTATTTTTATTTCCGATGTTTTTGACCATACCGGAATTCGCAGATACAAATTGTCTTCTGATGGAAAATCGTTTACCATTAATTTTATCCTTCCATCCCAAGGATAATTAGTTTCTTGAATAATTTCAACTGGTTTGTTTTTTACAGTTGTTTTCAGTTTGTTGCTGCCATAAAAATTAACATAAATTCCATCGTCCGACTTTGAATAAAAATATTCCTGGATTTCGGCAATGGTACGTATGGTATTTGGCGGACAACAGTTACAGTAAGAAATATAACCTTCACGGTGTTTTGACCAGCGCAGGTCGTGGCTAATTTCATCGGCTACGCATAACGGATTGGTATAAAAATACCCTGTTCCGTCAAGGCTCACACCGGCTAACAGGCTATTGTACATTATCGTTTCCATGATATCTGCATACGCCGCATTGCCAGTTATTTGCAACATTCGCCAGTTCCAAAGCAGGTTCCCGATGTTGGCGCACGATTCGTTATGTGAAGTAATATTTGGCAGTTCGTAATCACTTCCGTACGCCTGATGTACCTGTTGGATAGAAGGTTGATCGTAAGTTGTTCCGTTTGGTGAAACTCCGTCGTAGAGTGCTCCGCAGGCACCGGTTATATACATTTTGTGTTGAGTAAGGTCCTGCCAGATTTTTTCCAATGCAATCATTAAAGAGTCGTCGCCGGTTTCGGCATAAACATCGGCAACTCCGGCATATAAATAATTGGCACGAACCGCATGGCCAACTGCTTTGGTCTGTTGTTTAAACGGAATCCGATCCTGGTTCTGGTCGGTGCCTTCTTCTACCAAACTTCTGATTTCGATTAGACTTTTTACCAGTTCAAGGTATTTTGGATCACCTGTGGTTCGGTACATTTCTGTTACTCCCATATAATGTGAGGGGCAAATGGCATTTCTTGCCAGCTCTGCTGAAGCGGTTAAATAAAAGTTGTACAGAAAATCTGTGGCTTTTCGCGCGATTTCCAATAAATCTGTTTTTCCAGTGACCCGGTAATAAATGCACGCCGTGGTCATTAAATGTCCCATGTTGTAGGTTTCAAAATCGAGTCGTTCTGAAAATTCATGTTTTTTGTCGGGCTCATTTTTTTCTTTTATTGAAACCGGTGTGTGAATGTATCCATCGCTGCGTTGGGCTTTCCCAACTACGTTTATGATTTTGTCAATTTCATCCTCCAGTTTTTTATCCCTCGAATGTGCATAAACCATAATTTCGGCTTCCAACATTTTGTAAAAGTCGCCGTCGTGAAAAGGTGGCCCCACATGCTCACCTTCATCTAAACCTGCTGCAATCTCAAAGTTTTTGAAGGCATGGCTCACTTCAGTATCCAAATAATTGCCCATCATGTGCGGAACCATCGAGTTTTTGCAAACCTCAAAACGTTCTGCCCAAAAACCGGTTGTCCAGTTTACATCGCCAATATTTACACTTTTTAATTTACTAAACGGACTTTTACTGTTGTTTGTCAATCCGTTTTCCTGTGCAAACAGGCTTCCTGAAAAAAGAAAGAAAACTGAAATCACTAAAAGAGTAATTATTTTTTTCGAAGTTCTCATGTCAAATTTTATTTTACTGTTGATTCAAAAACATAATTTTCATAACCGGTTTCCACAACAAAATACCTGCCTTTTTTACCTGAAAGTTTAAACCGGACTCGCCCAACCATATTTTGCCCAAAATCAAAAACGGCTTCTCCTGTTGATGTCTGTCTGGATAACGAAGCAAGGTTCGGTATGACTGTAAAATCCGGTGATATTGAGCACACATCCTGGTTCAGAATAATTTGCTATGAATCAGATACTCAGTTTGACCGGATTATCTGGTGCTCGCAGTTATGTTACTCACATTTTCAAAATTGCCATCAATTTTAACTCCGCCGTAACAAAATTTTTTGTTACCGTTTGGAGAAATCCAGTATCCACAAACCATATATTTGTCAAAATTCAGGGAATAGTTCATCCCTATTGTGGCAACATTTGGCATATTTTTTTTTTATTGAATAACAGCACTGTAGAATAGGTTGAAGAAAGATTCTCCATTTTACTTTTGACAGCTTTAACCAACTCTTCATTTAACCATAGACTATCTACATCATTTGTGTAAGCAACAATAATTCCTGCGTTCATATTTGTTTGCCCTAATTCAAATGATACAGCCATTGGATTATCAATATTAGCAGAATCATTGCTTTTCTGATAACCGTCCCCTGTACGTTTGTTCCAATAGTAACGACCCATTTGATAGAGCTCAAATGCCTCTATATTTCTTGTTCTGTTTTCCTGAATTTGCGTCTTTTGCCCGGAGGTGAGGATGGCATTGAGTTCAGAAGCTATATTCATGGCAATATCGCTCTGTGTTTTAAAAATATCCACAAGATCCCGGTCATAATTCTCCGCCCAGATATGATCATCATTAATGGCCTCGATGAGCTGGACCGTAACCCTGGCCCTGTCGCCGTATCGTTGCACACTTCCTTCCACAATATATGAAACACCCAGTTGTCTGGCGATCTCAGGAACACTTTGTACTCCCCTTTCCCGGAACATTTCAGAAGAAGTGCGTGAAATCACTTTCAACTCTTCAATCACGGAGATGCGATTTAACAAGTCCTCCACCAGACCATCTGTGAAATATTCATTTCCTGTTTCTTCGCTTAAATTTTTAAATGGTAATACTGCAATTGATTTTTCCAGTTCCCTGATTCGTTTTCCACCACCAATGATGTCGAATACGAATAGAGCTGTAACAACAATTACAATAACCAGTGCAATACCTGAAAGCAATAATATAAGTTTTTCCTTTGTTTTCTGGATCTGTTCAGTGGAATCCTCCGTGCTAATACTCTCAGTTTTTACTTCCTCTGTACTTGGTTTACTAATAGCCTGGGTATCCTTGTATTTCAGATACCACTTAAAGATTGTTGTCAGATTATTAAGAACCGGTTTAACCTGTTCAGGATCAAAGTCTTTAGGGTGGGCACCAAAGGTTGACAGGCTGTTCAGGTTTTGCATGGAGGTTATGATGTGAGGCGGCACTTTCTCTTCATGATGAAGCTTGTCAATGATGCCTTTTAAAGGTTCTGTTTTACGGGGTCGTTTCAATTCGTATTCACACAGGTCGGTGATGATGATCTCGAGGCATCTTCTCGAATAGAGCATGACAACATTTTCATCATCCGTTTTGATGAGGTGCCCAATTTCTTTATCCAATTCAGAAAACCGCCCTTTTACAGAGGTGTATAATATTTCAAGTTCTTTTATTTCAGCTGACCAGATTGCCATTTAAGGGTATTGAAATTTTTAATCAATCAAATTACGGGTATTTGTATATGTAAAGTTATGCTATCCTAGGTCAAAATCCAAACTATCATTAATTTATGACTGTACATAAATTTCAGAGGGTGATTGTAAAATCAGGATACACTGAGCACTTCATTCCGGAGCAAATTGAGCATATGATTCCGGAAATAGCTGAGCACCCCATATCGGAATGTAAACATCTCAATGTCTGCACAATATAATTATGCAATTCAATTACAAATAGACTGCTCACCCCTGACCGGACAAGGGTGCTCAATAACACTGGATTTTACAGTACATGGAAGAAATTCAGAACAAAGAGTTGATACAGCTACTCTTTATTATTATAGGATTTATCTGGATAAGAAGGAACCGGGGGGACTTCTCTCGGGTCACTGGCAATCAGATTCTGTAAGTGCTCAATTGCTGCTTTTAGCTGTGCATCTTCTCCATTAAATGTTTCATGTGGCAAATTATCCACTATAATATCTGGTTCAAAACCGTGTCCTTCAATTAACCAGTTACCATCAGGCCCATAAACACCCATCATCGGTGCTCTGGCAATTCCCCCGTCACTCAATAAGTTAACTCCGCTTAACCATATTTCCCCACCCCAGGTTCTAGTACCGATAGCAGTACCAAGTCCTAGCTTCTTAAACCCAGCAGCAAAAGCTTCGCCATCAGAAGCTGTATTACTGTCTGCTAAAATTACAATATGGCCTCTAAATGCATATTGCATGTTCCAATATGGTTTACCAGATCTGGATTTCCAATACATCCATGCTTTTCTTAGCAATTTCTCTAATATAAAGCTTTCAATATTCCCCCCCCTATTGTGTCTTACATCTATAATCAATCCTGGCCTATCAAAAACCGGATAAAATTCTCTGTACCATTGACTCAAATCTGTGCGTCCCATTGCCCGAAGGTGAACATATCCTACTTTATTATCTGTTTCCTTTTCAACTTTCAATCGTCTGGTATATTCCCAATCTCGATAACGCAAATTTTCCATGCTACCCATTGGAATCACAATAACATCTCTGTTTGTTGAGCCACGTTGGATATTAAGTCTTACTTGTTTCCCTTCTTTATTTCGAATGAGCTCTCCTATGTCTACAGCTGACAAAGCAGGTTTCCCGTTAACGCTTGTTATGATATCTCCAACTCTAATATCCAAATATGGATCGTCTAAAGGTGACTTTTCATCTGGAAAATCCGGATCTGCTTTGTAGATATAATCAATATCAAATCCACCACTTTTTTCATTTCTGCTAAATTTTGCACCAAGACTAGCAACAGAAATATTTTTTTGATCCTCTCTTATATCTCCTCCTCTTACACTTGTATGAAGTGCTGATAACTCACCGACAAATCTTCCAATTAAATCTGATAATTCGTTTCTTGTAGTTACACGATCAACCAATGTAAAATATTTGTCATGCATTGCCTTCCAGTTAACTCCATGCATATTTTTATCATAAAAGTAGTCGCGTTCCATACGCCAGGCATCTGTAAAGATTTGCTTCCAGTCTTCTTGCGGCGTAATAGCAAAACGCCATCCGCTTAAGTCAATTTTTTTATTACTTAAATTACTCACCTTAACAGTGTCTGCACCAATCATATAAAAGTTGTTTTGTTTTCTGACAAGTATTTTTTTACCATCTCCAGTAAGATTAAAACTACTTATATCTTCCACTATGGTTTTTAAATTCACATTTTCATTAGAGATTCTTACCACTCCAAGATGAGTTTTTGCATTAACACCAGTTTCACCTGTCATCAGGTAAATAGCTTTTTTAGTAACTTCTAATCCACTATAGTTTCCTGCTTTTATTGGAACTTCAACAATTCTTTCTGTTATTCCATTTCTATCAATAACCACACTTACATCATTATCCTCATTAGCTTTGTCTCCTTTTTCATCTTTAGGGATAAGCTCATCATTCTGTCTAAACGGAGATCTTGTACCTTTTTGAAGAGCTATATGATATAACTTTTCACTGGCATCAAAATAAGGCTCTGGTTGTCTTGACCCCCAGGGACTACCGACTAAAGTTGTGAAACTTCTATCTGAAAGAAAATAAATAAATCTTCCATCAGGACTCCATTTTGGATAGAGACTATTTGCTCTATCTGTAGTTATTGGAAATGTAACATCTGTATTTAAACTATAGAGTTGTATTTGTGCCATTGTGTTATTTGCAACCTGCACAAAAGCAACCCATTTACTATCTGGAGACCATGAAAATTGATTAATACCCTCCTCATTGGTGGATATTTTTTTACTTACACCGGTGGTTATATCAAGGATATACATATTTTCTCTTAAATCGCTATATGCTAGTGACTTGCCATCTGGAGAAGGAATCCCGGCATATCTTAGGACTTCTCCATCAGTGGTAATTGCTCTCTGTGAACCAACACCATTTGATGGTATACTTACAAATTCAAATTCACCACTTTCATCGGATAATGCAAAAATATTTTCCCCGCTTGAAGAGAAAACTGCATCTCTAAATCTAACATCTTTTTTATCAGTAAACTCAACAAATCTGCCAGATTTTACTGGTGCAATAAAAGCTCGTCCTCTTGCCGTAATTACTATTCGGTTCCCTTCTTTATCAGGATTCACCGAAGTAATATAACTGGATGGATTCTCAACCCATTTTTCTCTCAACTGATCTAAATCTGATGTGAGCTTAATATTTATTTTATTCTGAGTGCTTGTTTCTATATTATAATTCCAAATATCAGCACCTAATTGATACACAATATTCCCATTTGACAGATTAGCATTTCTTATATCAAAAGCTGTATGTTTTGTGTGCTGTGTTAAATCATTTCCATTGTCATCAATAGACCAAATATTCATTATGCCATCTCTGTCAGTGATGAAGTATATTCTTCCATTTGACCACATTGGATTATGACTTTCACCTGCATAACCTAAAGTAAGTTGTACTGCTTCAGTACTTCCTTCAGTAAACTTCCATATTTGTCTTGCAGTACCGCCTTTATATCTTTTAGTAACATTGTTATGATATGATGGCCTGACAAAATAAACGGTATTCCCGGAATCATTAAAAGAGGCCTCACTTGCCTGACTTAATGGAATTACTTTTTTTTGTTTGATTTTGGTATCAATAGTAACCAGCTGGCGATCTGGAAGTAATGAATAAGCTCGTGTATCATATACTATTTTTGTCATCATACGAGTTGTTTAGTTAATGAGTTTTCAATATTCAGGTTTAAAATAATAGCAGGAAAGACGAATTATTGCATAATAATTTTCTATAATTCCTTTGCAAGTTATCCTGTTCATATACACAAATAACGATTTCATTCACGTACTATGAAATGTCTGGATTTATTCATTCCCAGCATATTCCGATAATCCCATTTTATTAATAATCGCCTGGAATCTTGGTTCCCAACATATAGTGTCAAAATAGACGCTGATCTACTCTTTGAAAGTAGATTCGAGTTCGTCTTTCAGAGTATCAACAAACTCACTTACCTACCTGTCACCTTTGTCATCTTTCTGGCAGTAGCTGATGAAGATGTCGTACTTGTAACCATGAATGAGGCTTGGCATAGCTCTGATTTATTTTGATAAAGTTACGAAAGCAAGGGATACAAGTCAAGAAAATCTAAACCTGGTATCCATGAGATATGTATAATTGATTTTGGATTTACCAGGTTTTTGAGGAGGGATTCCCTGACAGATTTTCAAATTTCAGCCTCAAACAGGAGGTGTCAAGAAAGATTTTTTAACACTTTTTTAATGTATCCCCGGGAAGGGAATAATAAAATAAAATTGTGATACTCAATAACAAGGTTTAACTTTGATTGTGAATTAAGTAACAGATAATTAAAATCCGAACTTCGCACGGGTATAATTTACATTAAAAAGGAGGTAATATGTTACAGTTTTTTTCCGCCAGTACAAGCATTATTGACTCAAAGAGAGCCATTGCAGAATGCCTCGAAAACGCTCTCGCGGGCGAGAAAACCCTCAATTGTGATCTCCTGATCATATACACAGCCATGGGACATAACTTCAAAGAGCTGTTGAGTGAAGCTCACAGGCTTTCTCCCGGAGCACAAATTATCGGTTGTACCTGTGCAGGGGTTATCGGAAAAAATGGCCCGAATGAATCATTAAAAGCCCTTGCAATTATGGCAATAAAGGGGCAGAAAAAAGAATTTGCTGTTACAAGTGTAAGTTCAGTTACTAATTATGACGCTTACGAATTAGGGCGTCAAATGGCTCATGATTTGAAAAGTAAGTGCCCTGAAATCAATATGATCTTTAATCACCCTTCATTTTCAGTTTTTCCTTTAAATAAAATAATAGACGGCATTGAATCTGTTTTTGGTCCTGATATTCCGATAATTGGAGGTGTCTCTATTGATAACATGAAGATGGTCAGTAGTTTTCAGTTTATTGGGGAGCAGATATTTGAGCAGGGTGCTATCATGATTGGATTTGCTGATCCATCGCTGGAAGTTATAAGCGGTGCCAACCATGGATTTGAGGTAGTTGGTGATCCATTTGAAATTACCCGAGTTGATAAAGAATTTATTTATGAGCTGGATGGTAAACCGGCATGGAAAAGATGGACTGAAAGACTTGGATTACCGGAAACTTCATCAGCAGCTGAGGTAGTTGTATTTGCTCCACTGGCTATAGAGTTGCCTGATGAACTTCATGAGGAATATGCCAGCAGGTATCTGGTATTTGGTGCACTGCCTCAGCCGGATAGAAGTATAAGAGGGATGAGTGAACTCCCTGAAGGGGGGAAATTATGGTTGACAAAACGGAATGAAAATCAGATTCATGACGGAATTGAAAGGTTAATGGTTAAACTCCTCGACCGGTGCGAAGGCAGAAAACCTGTGGCCGTGTTCCACGCAGACTGTGCAGCAAGGGGAAAACTGCTCTTTAACCGGATTATAAAAGAAGAAATTATCGGTCAGTTACAATATCCCCTCTGCAAAGGAGAAAATATACCCTGGTTCGGGATGTATGGAGGTGCTGAGTATACTCCGTTAGCCGGGAAAAACCGCATACATACCTATACAACTTCCTTATATGTTATTGTTAAACGTAAACCAGTAATTAAAAAAGAGGAAGCAAAGTTACAGCCGGAAGTTGCAAAAAAATCGCCCCTGTTCGATAAAACAGCAATAAGAAATATTAATTTAAAAAACCGTTTTATATGGTCAGCCACATGGCAGGGAAAAGCTAATTTTGACGGATCGTGCTCCCCGATGCTTATCACTTCACTGTTACCTGTTGCCAAAGGTGAGGCAGGTTTGATAATAGGTGAAATGGCATATGTTTCACCTAATGCTGTTGCTGCTCCCGGACAACTGGGTATTTATAACGATACCCTTTTACCGGGCCTCAGGCGGATGTCAGAATTTGTTCACAAAGCCGGAGCTCCGATAATTATACAGCTTGTTCATGGTGGTCTTTTTTCTGCTCCGATGTTAACAGGAAGTACACCGCTTGGCCCATCTACTCTGGAGACTCCGGATGGTAAGATAGGAAGAGAAATGTCAAAAGCTGATATTGATGAAGTAATAAATGCGTTCCCCTATGCTGCTATCAGAGCCCAAAAAGCAGGATTTGATGGTGTCCAGGTTCATGTAGCTCATGGCTGGCTCCTGAGCCAGTTCCTCTCACCATTCTTTAATAAAAGAAGTGATGAATATGGAGGAAATCTTGAAAACCGGGCAAGGATTATCCTTGAGATCATTAAAAATATTAAAAAGGCAGTGGGAGATAAATTTGCTGTCCTGGTCAAAATCAATTCGGATGATTTTCTTCCCGGTGGATTCAATACTGATGAAATGATCCAGGTTTCGGCAATGTTTGAAAAAGCCGGTGTTGATGCAATTGAAGTGAGCGGGGGAACAATTGGAGCCCTTTTAACTGGTAACGTAGACGGCTCATTTTCGCCGGTTTCGAGGAAAGATGTCTATTACCGTGAATCGGCTAAGCGGCTTAAAGAAAATGTTAATATCCCGGTATTGCTGGTAGGCGGTATAAGGAGTTTTGAGACGGCTGATGAACTTGTTAAATCGGGAGTTGCAGATTATATTTCCCTCTGCCGTCCGCTGATACGTGAACCAGATCTGATAAAGAAATGGAAATCGGGGAATCTGAAAAAGTCCGATTGTATCTCCGACAGTGCATGTTTCCAGCCTGGAATGGAAGGAAAGGGAGTGCATTGTGTGCATCTGAAAAACGAATAGCCTTACACTAAAAATATTCGAATAAATGGCCGGAAAATACCGCATCTGAATGCAGCAATCCGGCCACCAAGGTTTAATACTATCTATATTTTAGAAGACTGAATTTATTAAAAGGTTTTAAAACTATAATCACTCTTTTCCAGAGCTATTTTCCAGGAGTTGTCAGGTTGTTTGATCCAAACTAATATACTGACACCTTTCCCTTTCAGAGTAACATCTCCAACCACCCAGTCTCCGGTATAGTATTTTTCCTGATAAACCATCTCTTCGGATACTGAGAATAATCCCAGGTGTGCATCAAAGTTTTTCAGAGACGGAATCAGTGATTTGGCAAATACCAGTACAGAATCTTTGCTCCAGGTATATGTGGTACCATTAATAAGAAGGCAATCATCAGTAAACATATCTGCTATTTGCTGGGCATCCCCGGAGTTATAGGCATCTTCATTAATTTTAAGAAGGGAGTCAGCCAGAGCCTTATCTCTGTTAGCTGTTGTCGTGGTTTTAGGAGAGCAGGAAACAACAACCAGCAATACCGCGAAAAAGAGAAAAAGAGTTTTTGTTTTCATAGTCTAAATGGTTTAATGTCTGATATTTAGTGATTTGTTAAGGCAAGTTAAACAATAAATACATGCAAGTCAAATATTTGTTGCAAGAGCTCCGGATCCTGTTTGTCCTTCTCCTTATGTTACCTGAAATCCGGGCTAAAAAGGCGAACCAGGGTCCCGATAGCTATCGAGACCACAAAGGTTCACTAAGGACAGCTTCTGCTGACCCGGTTCTTTCATTTTTTAGCCAGATGATCAAGAACCATTTGAAGTTCTTTCTCCGGACTGAATTCAATCCAGGCTATTTCCCCTTCAGATATGGCGTTATGACCTGCCGGCATATAAAAAACATCACCGGCGCTGATAGTTTCCTCGGTACCATCATCATAAGTGATCTGCATGGAGCCCTTAATCATATAACCCCAATGTGGGGCAGGACAACTGTCATTTGGCAATCCCTTAAGCATAGGTCTCGAATCAGTAGCTGGCATCATCCAATAAGCAACAGTAATACCTCCCCATCCTTGCTGCATTAGCACTTTAGTTCCGGGAGCCTCCATGAAAACAGGAAGATTATCAAGTTTAGAATGCATGGTAAATAAGATTTGGTTAATTACTATAATATACTAAAAATCAAATATATAATAAATTATTATCTTGCAATATTATGGTAAAAGAACTCATCTGAAGAAGTAATTTATCTGTAAGTTAAACAAAATCTGTATAAAAACATGCTTCTTGTAGATAAAAAATTTATTTAATGCAAATTGGGATAACATATTGTGACAAAAATTCATTTTTAAGAAGTTAAATAATATTCTCATATAATGCCCCGGTAATCTTTTTAATACCATCTGATAAATTAAAATTTGCCTTGTGACAAAAGATTGAATAACTTTATGTGAAAATTGTGGCTAAATTCTTAATTATCAGATATTATATACAAAATAAAAATAGAGATAGCATGTTACAATTCTTTTCCGCCAGTACAAGCATAGTGAACTCAAAGCGAGCAATCACCGAATGTCTTGAGAATGCCCGTATAGTGGGTTGCACAGGTGGAGGAATTATAGGTAAAGATGGGCCTAACGAGTCTATGAAAGCTTTAGCAATAATGGCAATAAAAGGACCAGGAAGCGAGTTTGCAATCACTTTCAGGGAGAAAAATGCAGAAGGTGATCCATACAGGGCATGCTATGAAATGGCACTCGAATTGAAAAGGCAGAATCATATACTATTTATGAATTAAATGGTAAGCCTGCCTGGAAAGTGATTACTGAAACACTTGGAGTCCCGGAAACTATGTCATGGCTTCAGGTTTTGCCAATTGCCGGATTTGCAAGAGAACTTCCGGAACAATTAATAGAAGAATATGGAAATAAATACGTTCTGTTTGCAGTAATGGGAAATAATGAGGACAATAGCATAGCTGTACCGGAGACTTGCACGAAAGGGATTAAATTGTGGTTGACGAAGCGGGATGAAAAACAAATGTTTGAAGGTGTTGACTGGATGGTAAAAAAAATAATGGATAAGTTGCAAGGCAGGAAACCTGTAGCAGTATTTCATACTGATTGCGTTTTACGGGGCCGGTTTAGTCTCGACCGTATCCTTAAGGATGAAATAATTAACCATATGCTGTCACCTATCTGCCGGGGAGAGAATGTTCCGTGGCTCGGATTATATTCGGCAGGTGAATTTGTCATGCTGGGAGGAGAGGCATGGTTCCAGCAGATATCATCTTCATTGTTTGTGATTTATAGATAATCTGCTCGAAGCCGGAAGACCGAAGCAGGAAAGTAAAACTTTGGACTTCGGACAAATAAATATACTCATCTGAAGGTAAGTAATATGGAAAAAAAACCATCCTACGAAGAATTGAAAACCAAATGCGATGATTTCCAGGCACAGATCATCCGTTTTCTGAAAGTCGAACAGGATCTGATCGATGCAAGAAGCAATCTCGACCGGGATCTCTTTAGATTTAAATCAATACAGATATATAACCAGAAAGTTATCAACGCAAAGAATCTTGAAGAATTCGCCGGCATTACTGTTGAATCAGTTGTAGAGACTTTCGAGGTTGAATGCAGTGCCTTTTTTGTATATGATAAAACTAAGGCGATCCTGGTCGTCCAATCGTTTTTCGGATTTAATGATGAGGTTAAAGGCGAATGTCAGCTGGACAACGATTGGATATCTGCAAAAGGATTTCTGAAAAAGGGGAAAGTACTCATCGAACAGGTTGAACCCGATTCTATTACTTTCGGTAAAACAGGATTATACAAGGTTATTCTGTCTCCCTATTATGATGAGGATGGAAATTTCCATGGAATGCTCCTTGGTGGTGTCTCCAGTGCAAAAAGAGCCTTCTATGACGAAATTACTGTAGAATTAATCCCCTCATTCATGGTATTCACACAGCAGATGAGTGCTATGCTTCAGAACTTTGAAGCCAAAAAGTACCTGGATGTTAAAGTGCAGGAAAGGACAGCACAGGTGATGCAACAAAAGAAGGAAATAGAGGAGATTAACGAGAAGCTTACCCGTCAGAAAGATGAACTTCAGAAAACACTTGAGGATCTGAAACAGACTCAAAGCCAGCTTGTTCAATCAGAAAAAATGGCTTCTTTAGGTCAGCTGGTTGCGGGTATCGCACATGAGATAAATAATCCTGTTACATTTATAAGTGCAGGTGTCGATTCACTTAATACCAACCTGGAAGAGATCAGGCAGGTACTGGATCTATATCATAAAATAACGCCGGCTAACGTATCAGCAAAGCTGAAACAAATTGAAGAACTAAAACAAAAACTAGAATACAATGAGGCAATAAGGGAGATCAATAAACTGATAGAAAGTATTAAGCACGGAGCTAAACGGACCACCGAGATCGTAAAAGGACTACGTACATTTTCACGCCTCGACGAAGATATCCTGAAAATGGCAGATATACATGAAGGACTGGATTCGACCCTGATATTGCTTCACAATAAATACAAGAACCGGATCGATATAATTAAGCAATATGATGAACTTCCAATGATTGAATGTTACCCTGGCCAGATTAACCAGGTATTTATGAATATTCTTTCAAATGCTATTGATGCCATTGATGAAGAAGGAACCATTACAATAACCACCTCAAAATCAAACGGATTAGTTAAAGTGAGTATTAAAGATACTGGAAAAGGAATCCCTGAAAAAATGAAAAACAAGATCTTTGAGCCTTTCTACACTACTAAGGAGATTGGAAAAGGTACCGGCCTCGGATTATCAATCAGTCATGGCATAATTGAAAAACATAAAGGAAGCATAAAATTCATAAGCTATGCCGGGCAAGGAAGTGAGTTCGTAATTGTGTTGCCTGTCAGACAGAAAAAAGAACAGTGAAGATCAATCCTTATTAGATATCAAATCCCACTATAAATCAATCTTTCATGAAACAAAATAAATCATTACCTCCAATTCTTTATGTAGATGATGAAAAGGACAACCTTACCGTCTTCCATTCTACCTTCAGGCGCGACTATGATGTTTATGTCGCTTCATCGGGAAGGGAAGGGATAGAAATAATGAGAAATAATGAGATCCATCTGGTCATTACCGACCAGAGGATGCCTGAAATGACCGGGACCACTTTCCTTGAGAAGATCATCCCTGATTATCCTGATTGTATCCGTATGGTACTCACAGGTTTCAGCGATATTGAAGCAATAATACAGGCTATCAACACAGGCAGAGTATATCGCTATATAACCAAACCATGGAACAGGGAAGAATTGAAAATTACAATTGATAACGGACTTGAAACATATAATTTAAAACAGCAAAACAGAAACCTGCTTGAAGACCTTAAAGAAGCAAACAAAACCTTAGAGCAGAAAGTAATTGAAAGGACAAAGAAAATCGAATCCCAGAATAAAGAGATAACCGATAGTATTCATTATGCAGGCCGTATGCAAATGGCACTATCTCCTTCAAAAGAGGATTTGGAAAGGCTACTACCCTCTTACTTTATTCTGAACAAGCCAAAAGATATTGTCAGTGGAGATTACTTCTGGGTGGCTGCGAAAGAGAATAAAATGGCCTTAGCTGTAGCCGACTGTACAGGGCATGGAGTTCCGGGAGCCTTTATGAGTATTCTTGGTGTGGCTTTTTTAAATGAGATAGTGAATAAGGTCGTGCCTGTGACGGCAAATGAGATTTTAAACCAGCTTCGTGCGCAAGTAATAAAATCTCTTCATCAAACAGGTAAGGTAGATGAAACAAGAGATGGTATGGAATTGGCATTATGTATCTTTGATTTTAATAAAAATAAACTGGAGTTTTCGGGAGCTTTTCGTCCTTTGTACTACATCAGGGATAATGAATTGCACGAATTAACCGGAGACAATATGCCCATCGGGATTTATGATAATGAAGAAAATTCTTTCAGCAGCAAAGAGGTGCCTATTAAAAAAAATGACATTATTTATTTATTTACTGATGGTTATGTTGACCAGATTGGAGGCGCTAACAGAAAAACATTCAGATCACAGAATTTCAAGAAACTTTTGCTGGAAATTCACCGGAAGTCAATGCAGCAACAAAAGTTGATACTTGAAAGAACTCTTGATCAATGGAGGGGTAATATTGACCAGGTTGATGATATTTTGATTTTAGGAATAAAAATATAAAATGTGCTGTGCAATTTTTTTTTTACAGAAGTACTTCCTGAAGTGGTACCAAGGATATATTATTTAATATCCTTCTGAACATACTCAAAAGGAAATTTGGCAATCCTCGACATCTCCCTTCCGGCTTCCAGCATGTCGGTGTCATCCTCATCATAATGCCACCTTATTATTACATTTTCCCATTTTGAATGAATATTTGCTACTTTCTTGCAAAAATCAAGAATATACTTTGCAGATAATGAATTGAAATATTCAAAATTGAAATCAAATCGTATCAGTTCAGTACTAATATCCGAGCTGTCCAAATGTTTAGAAAATTCGTCTAGCCACTTCAAAATTACCTCATAGAACTTTGGAACATCAGGTGGTCTTGATTCTCCTGAGATTTCAAACAAGTTTTTATCCGGATCAAAATTTATTTTTGGGGAACAGCTAGTTTGCTTTATAATAAACTTCCTCAGAATAATATTACTTATGGAAATTCGGACTTCTACAAATGTATAGCTGGAATCAGTTTTCCGGTAACTATATTCAATCCTGTTTTGCGATTTTATCGCCATTATAATAAATCCAAGGCCCGCCCCGACTTCATCTAATTTTAATTCACTGTGGCTGTGTATAAATATGCGAATGATTTATCAGTGTTATCTTTAGATTACCCATCATCGTTGTCCAGCCCATGGCCATCAGAGCGAAAATTCGCATACGCAACGATCTATATATCTGGTTTTTACAAACATAAATAATTCAGTCGTAAAATTATACAAAGCCTTCACTGTTAATATTTTCATCATATAATAATTTTAGGTCAGTCTCATCAAGGTTATTAATTTGATCAATCCTGCTGACCATTTTTTTCTTATTATCTTCAGATGTTGGATTCCCTGCGATAATAATAATCTCATTCTCCTGTCTTCTAACCGAAATATATGGATTCGGTAAAACTTCATTATCCGGTCTTTTCAGAGAGTGTTTAGAAATGTTTTCCAGACACTCTATAATAATTGAATATACCCTTTTTGCGATTATTTTGTTTAAGTCTCTGTAATCCTTTGATTGCTTCAATTTTATTAATATTAATTCAATCATATCAGAACTGATCGGACCAGTATAATCTAAAAGAACACCGGATCCCTGAATTGAATATTTTTTTTCAATGGGGGAGATTTCCAGGTCTTTTATCTTATTCTCAGTCAGTGTGTAAATTCCAATATTTTTAAATTTCAGGTACCACTTGAAAATGGTAAGAAGATTTATTAATACAGGCCGAACCTGTTCCGGATCATATTCTTTTGGATGGGTACCATAGGTGGACAGATCGTTTAAACCATGCATTGAAGTTATTATGTGCGGAGGTACTTTTTCCTGCTTATACAGCTTATCAATAATACCTTTTAGAGGTTCGGTTTTTCGCGGTCTTCCAAGTTCATATTCACACAGATCAGTAATGATCACTTCAAGACACCTTCTTGAATATAACAGGATCACATTTGCGTCTTCTGTCCTAATAAGCTGTTCCAGTTCTTTTTCAAGCTCAGGTAACTGACCTTTAATCGATTCATAAAGTTTCTCAAGTTCTTTTATTTCAGCAGACCAGATTGCCATTAGAATACTTTTTTATAATCATTAAGGTTATTGCACAAGTAAAGTTAAACTATCCTGATACCAAAGTCAAGTGAGGGTTGGATTTATACCATTTAAACAAAAAGCCCCCGGAGCTGATTTCTGAGGGATTGGTTGCATTACATCCCATAGAAAGAGGAATGCGTGCTGAATATTTTAATGTAAGTTAAGGATTAAAGCTTTATGCTCATATTGTGGCTTGATATATAATCAATAAGTCGTTTTTTGAATTTAGATATGATCTTTTTATTCATTTTGAACTTTCGGAAGCACAAATAGCCCTTTTCATCCCTCATACCGAAATTGGTACCTATAATAACATAGGATTTATGGGCAGATATGGAATAGAAATCATTTATATTAAAAGAATTATGACGTGCTTTTGTCTCTATTTCAATATCATCTCTATTATGATTAGTTACAAAATCATCTATCGCGTTTATCCAATAGCAATGTTGTACTTCTATTTCTTCAAAGCCCCGTATGGTTGACAGATTGGACACATTTGTAACATAGTCATTCTTTTTTTACGGGTTGTTTTTTCTGATTGCAGATTTTGTCGTATGCATATTTAAACCCAACAACAAAAGCATTCTGACTTGTAATTGATATGAAAGTCTCCTTTGCCAGTTCTTCAATTTCCTCCTCATCCGGCAATTTTATCTCCTGACGAAATTGGGAATGATAATCTTCCATCAATTCACTTACTATTGATTTAGGAATCGTTATTCTTGCTCCTTTAAGATGACCATCCTGAATATTTAGTCGCTCATTAAGCATTTCTTGTGATGTTTTCATTTCTATATTTATTATACTCTTCAAAAGCTATTTCTTCTGTAATAATCTAAATCATATTCTTGAATTCAATAAACTTCCTCTGCTGGTTCAAATATCATTTGTCCTGTAAATTTTTCATCATCATCTGTAATCCATATATCTTTTAATTGTTTAAATAATAAAAGTAGAGCATAAGAATATTCCTGTCAAGTGTCAAAAGCCCAATTACAGGGGAAATGAGACGTGATTTTAACTTTTTGTCTTTCAAATTCTGACGAATAATTATAAGAATGAATAGTTAATAAACGAATATTGGTGATTCGTCAAAAAGTGGATAAAATTTATTATTAAACAGAGATAAGTTTTAGTAATCAAACATGTCAAAAGAATCTAAAGCAAAGAAATCCAGAGTAATAGAAATATCTAATCATTTATTATTTTGAATTATTTCTAAAAATAAGATTTTGACTAACGGTCGAATAATAAGGATAATAAATCAGTAAATTTTTAAAACCTCCCACTCACTGTAAAATCCGGTGATATTGAGCACCCTTCTCCGATTTAAAGAAAGAAGCCTATTTGTATTTAAATGTTATTTTACCATTTTACCCAATCATTTAATATTATGCAAAATACGCAAATGGATCCAGTTTAAACCTCTCATAATCAGTGTGATTTGGGATAATATCTCACTCCAGCTCAAAAAATTTAGTTTGTTAATGAGTTCAGAAAGTCAATATGAGGGACTTAAACAGTACTTCAATTCGTTTTCACCAATCTTTTAATCACTATTATAACTCTTTTTATAATGGGAATAATTGTTTTGATCAAAATCAATACTCCCAAGTACATCCTTTTTTAAAAAGAGACGTATAATATAGTAAAGTACTAATGTTGGTATTTTATTTTGATATCTGGCAGGTCAGTTAAAACATCCCAGGTGTCAGAGGAATAAAAGATTTTCATTTATTAGTATCATTTATTAAAATATTAAAATCAAACATATGTTACTGAAGCAAGAAAAAATATCGCCTACATCAAGTACACCTGAAGTAGTACTTGATCCGAAAGGGATGATAAAAATTAAAGGTCGTTTGATAAATAATGATTTATCTGAATTCTATAAGCAACTTGAGAATTGGATTGATGCATACATATTTAATTCTGCTGATTTGACTTATGTAGATATCCATTTGGAATATTTGAACAGTGTCAATTTAATAGCCCTCATTGCATTTCTCAAGAAGGTCACACTTATTAAACAGAAGGATAAGAAGCTAATTATCAATTGGTATTATGAAGAAGGAGATGAAGATATCCTTGAACAAGGTGAATGCATATCTTCAATCTTAAATGTACCTTTTGATTTTGTAATGATATCCGAACCGATCATTAATCGACAGAGATCTTTAAAAATATGTGCCACATAAACACTAATCCACCCATCCAGATCCCTCTTCATCTTTTGAGGCAGGTAATGAAAAAGCCTCGATTTACCTTCAAGCTGAGCAAACTGATGCTCTGACAATCTGTTGAAATTCCGGTTCATTCCTGAGATCAACAATATTATAACTATCTCTATTTTACTATCAGACTATTGTAATAGTCCACAAGTTTTTTGAGGTGTTCAGGTTTATCAATCTTAAGACGATTTTCTTTGATAAAGTTTTTTAACTGAGTACCTTTTTCAGGGAATAATTTGAGAAATTGTTTTTTATTTGTAAAATCGAGCCATGCATTATCTTTCCTGATCCAGTAAATAGTTGTCACTTCGACTATATAATCGGGCGGTAAAGGCAGATTATGTGTTCCTCCTATCGTATTCACATTTGTCAGATAATAATTTGAAGACGCCTGTGAAGTTCTTCCATATGCGGTAGGTTTACCCCGTAATTTTCCAATATGTTGAACAAATAAAGAAACAGGCCCTGAAAACAAGACTTCATAATAGACCTTTCCTACGGGTATAAATACGCGATCGTTAAGGTAAATAGTGTCAACCATTTGATAGTTAGTGAGATCAAAGTACTCGTTACCTTTAATAAAGACCATCCTTTGGGTAACAGTATTATAATTCATAAGACTTGTATATACCTGACTGTTTTTCATTTTTACCTGACTTATATTGAAATGGGTAAAAAGATATTGAGGTGTTGATTCGTAACTGGTTATCTGACTACAAAGATATCCTGGGATGCCTAATGACAACATTGCCAGGATAATTTTAAAACGATTGCTGTTTTTCAATGCCTTCATTGGGTATATATTTTTTACTGGTACCAGGAATGAATAATAAATGATTATATTATAGGAAAATATTTACCACGAATCTAATCAAATTTATTGAATCATTTCCTGATGAATCTTCATGCATGTTCAAATTTAATTTATTAAATTAATTGTCGAAGTTTGCAGTGTAAATAAATGTTTACAATTTATTTAACGCGGCTATTACATATACCGTATTTTATACCAATATCATCTTTTTATAGACTTTTACTGGAAAAACCAGAAGCCTTTTAGAATGTCATAAAATAGTCGGATTTTCTGTTTTGATGCTTCTTCATGTGTCTAAATTTTAATTTTTCGTAAAATCCCAATCAAAATATTTATTGCTGGAACTTCATCAATATACTTTTTATATTCATTCCCAAATTTTTCAATCAATAATTTATCTTCTCTTTTTGTTCCAAGATAAGTAAGGAATATTCCAGGTATACCAAGAATAACAAAAATCCAGTGAGGATACAAAAAGGGGGCAGTAATAAATATTGAAAGGATCCCCCCGGTATATTGAACATGCCTGACAATTGAGTAAAGCCCGCTTGTTACTATTGTATTTGTGTGAACATAAGATTTCCCTTTGCTTACATTACCTTTTAATTTAAAATATATAAAGGGATAAATCACGAAAACCATTCCAACAGACCAAATAACTACTCCCAAATAACTTAATATTTTATTCCCCTGTGGTTCAATAACTTTCAATAATACAAGCGGATTTAAAGGAAAACATATTATCATTAATAAATATGCAATAACATCCAGATAGTGATATTTATATGTTTTCCCCATTTATAAATGTTCTTTAGCTAAATAGCGTTTTATACACGGTCTTATCACCCATTAAAGTATCGATTTAACTCATTCTGCTATCAAAATTAGATCTTATAAAACAAAATCAACTTTATTTTACTGCTATTTCTTCCCTTTTATGTAAAGACCAGTTGCCTGGACCATAGATAGCCGGATAAAATTGACCACCAAATGCCGGAGTTAAATGCTTGATGATTAGCTATATATACTAATTGTAATTTGTCCGGTCAAATGTGGTATAGACGTCTGGCTTTTGCAGTCTGCCACAGTTACTATTGCTTTGGACAGTAGCATTTATCTGGACGGCTTTAAATATTGCCATTTAATTAATTGGCTCACAAAAACCAATGCAACTCCGACTATCATAAAAGGTAGCCAAATCTTAATTATCGAGTCTGCTCTTGACAAATTGAAAATCATATAGATTAATCCAGTTATTATTATAACCAAACCTGAATATAAAATCAAATTGGTTACTATTGAAATATAACGATCATGCTTTGAATCATTTTGGTCGTTATTTTTTTTTGATTTAGGTTGTATCATATTTTAAGATTTTAATTTTAATACAGTATGTAAAATCCGGTGATATTAAGCACACTTCTTTCAGATCAATCTTTTATTATCTTCCACTAATTTGGCTATATGCAAATACTTGGCTCAAAGCTGATTGAAAATACAACATGTCAGGCATACTTTTTATTCCTTTTTCTAATATCATACCATGATGCTATGTATAAAATGCCAACTATAAATGCAAGCAATGCAAATATAATGAATCCAATATTATCAATGTTTATAACAGTTACTAATAAACATGCTACAACGATTATTACCGAGCCCCACAGAGGCTTCCACCATACAGTTGCATACCCTATCAAATAGGATAAAAAGAAACCTGTTGGATCATCATACCAATGAATCGTTGCGTTAGCTATTTCTTTTAATTGACCGACACCATTTTCGATAATTGTGCCAATAAGTTTTGTGCCAAATATTAATACCATCAGTGAAGTGATGATAATTCCATAAATTTTAGCCACTTGGGATAAACTTGATTTAGAATTCATTTTTCTCTTTATTAATGATACCTAACGATCAGAAGTATGTTGTGTAATAAAGTAAACATGACACATCAAATCAGGTCAATAAATACAACTTTTGCACGCTTTTTACTATATCAAAGTTAAACCTTGTTTAATTCAAAGTCAATTTTGTTTTTACTTCAATTCATTTTGTCCAATCTTTTAATCACTATTATAACTCCTTTTATCAGAGGCACAATTGTTTTAATCAAAATCAATACTCCTAAACACATCATTTTCTAATAAGACACGTATAACATAGTAAAGTACTAATGGTTGTATTTTATTTTGATATCTGACAGGTCAGTTAAAATATCCCAGGTGCAGAGGAAGAGAATAAAATATGAAAATCTAACATATGTTGCTGAAGCAGAAAATAATATCACCTACATCGAGTACACCTGAAGTAGCACTTGATCCGAAAGGGATGAAAAAAATTGAAGGTCGCTTGATACATCAAGATTTATCTGAATTCTTTAAGCAACTTGAGTATTGGATTGATGAATGTATTAATAATCCTGCTGATCAGACTTCTGTCGATATTCATCTGGAATATTTGAACGGCGTCAATTCAATAGCCCTCGTTACTTTTCTAAAGAAGATCACACTTATTAAACAGAAGGATAAGAAGCTCATTATCAATTTGTATTATAATGAAGGCGATGAAGATATCTCTGAACAATATGAATTCATATCTTCAATCTTAAATGTACCTTTTAATTTTGTAATGATATCAGAACCGATCAATAATCGGCAGAGATCTTTAAAAATATGTGCCACATAAACACTTATCCACCCAACCAGATCTCCTGTGGAGAGGACCTGGTGAATTTACTCAGCACCGTTACTTTTCAGTGGTTCTTTAGATTTTAATGCTGAGTGGAACCGTCTCAAAAAAACAGCAAAGGAGATGATTCATCCTAACTTGTCCAGTTGTCTAAAACCTGAGCAAATTGGACAGATAAATGATTCTTAAAGAGAGCAACCAGAAACCTGTATACTCTGATTCTATCTCATAAGAAACGAGAATTTGTTAATGTTTTTCAATACAATATCTGTTCCTCGTACAACTGCCAGCATAGGATCCTCAGGTATATGAAAAGGAATATTTATTTTTTCAGCTAATCTCTTGTCAAGTCCTCTGAGCAGAGCACTACCGCCTGTCAGGTAGATTCCTCGCTGAACAATGTCTGCATAAAGTTCAGGTGGTGTTTGTTCAATTACTGAAAGGATCGTCATCTCAATTTTTGAAATAGACTTATCCAGGCAACTGGCAATTTCATGATAAGAGACTGGTATTTCAATAGCCGTTGCGGTCATAATATTAGGTCCCCTGACAGTAAAATCCAGAGGTGGATTTGCCAATTCATAAAGTGCTGAACCGACCTTAATTTTGATCTTTTCAGCAGTACTTTCACCAATATTAACATTGTGTTTGTGTCTCATATAAGCCTGGATATCAGATGTAAAATCATCACCTGCAACTCGGAGAGACTGGTTGCAGACAATTCCTCCGAGAGCAATAACTGCAATTTCAGTGATTCCTCCGCCAATGTCAACAACCATGGTTCCTTCCGGGGTATTCACATCGATACCTATTCCTATGGCGGCTGCCATAGGTTCGTATATCATGTAGACATTTCTGCCTCCAGCGTATTCTGTTAAATCCCTGATAGCTCTTCTTTCAACTTCAGTACATCCTGACGGAATAGTGACTACCATTCTTATCGAGCGAGTAAAAAGGAGGCTAAAGTTGTTGATCATTTTTATCATCCCCTGTATCATCTGTTGGGCAGCAGCATAGTTAGCGATTACACCATCTCTGAGAGGTTTGATCGTTTTAAAGTTTTCATGTGTTTTGCCATGCATCAGGAGGGCTTTTTCACCTATTGCAATCATCTTGCCCGTCATGGTATTAATAGAAACAATCGTTGGCATATTAATAACTACTCTGTCTTTATAAATAACCCGGGTATTTGTTGTACCAAGATCAATCGCCAATTCCTGTTGAAAACCGAACAATCCCATATTTTATATGCTCATTAATAATTATTATAAGATTAAACTACCCTGGCGGGAATGTGATAACAGATCTTTGAGATTAAGGTTTACATGTATTTGAATCATGATTACCAGTAAAATTAACTGCTGATTTAAACTAAGAAAACGAAATAACTTGGCTCAGTTTTATCATTCAAACGCTACCATAAAGATACATGTTTGTCGCCAAATATAGCACGATTGTTTTCTATGGTTCCTGAGATTAACCACTACTAAGCCATAAATATATGCTTTTAATGGCAGATAAAAGGCACATATCCATTATCTACTTTCGGTAGTTGTAACACCATTGGATAATAGAGATAAAGCGTTGAATGGTGCATTTTCAGGACTTTTTTGTTGTCAATTTATCCTTATCAAAACTCTGATCCTGACTGGACTGAATTATTGAGTAGCCCACACAATTATTAATTATAACATATTATACAGTAATTGATTTTTTTGCATATTCTGATAATAGGTAATATATTTGCTTTTATAATGTCAATTTTGGCATTAGAATTATATGTTATATGCATATTATAAATCTTACTTAATTATTAACACAAAAAATAGAAAAAATGACAAACAAGTATTATATGTCTTTAGTATTTGCTGTATTCATCCTCATTTTAAGCTCGACAACCGTTCAAGCTCAGGATACAACAATAACTTTTCAGGAAAAGAGTAGGCCAATACAAATTGCCCTCTTTGCACCAATTCAAATCTTGCCGGAAACCGATTTTATTCAAGGATTCCGACTCGATCTGATTTATGGTCGTAATTCTTCTATTACAGGCTTGGATTTAGGATTTATCAACCATTTAACTATGGGATTTTCAGAAGGTGTTCAGGTTGGTTTTGTTAATATGATTGAAAATGATTATACAGGCTGGCAATGTGGTTTTATAAACCTCACAAAAAACAATTTTGAAGGATTCCAGTCAGGATTGTTTAATTATGCAAAGACCATGAGAGGAGTCCAGTTTGGTCTTGTGAATTATGTCGGTGAAATAAATGGTCTTCAAATTGGACTTGTGAACATTAATGAACAGAGTTATGATTTTCCGGTTTTACCAATTGTTCACTGGTCATTTTAATGGTCTGCCAAGTTAGTTGCAATAATATAATATTATATTACAAAAGCCGAACGTACTGACCACATTTAGAATGAAATCCGAATCCTCACGAGAAAAATTCTTTCCGGATTTGAACAAATCACATTGAATTCATTTTTTATCAGGTTTAGCATGTATTTCATTTCTTGATCTTGAAAGTGATAAGTGGTATTTATGCAGGTATTAATGCCTTTTATTTTGTTTTTGTCAAACCAGCCAGTCCTCTGAATTTATGAGTGTTTCCGGATAACCAACCAGTGTGCATGTATTCAATATCAGTTAATTACAAGGTTTTGGTATACATAATGGAAGAGGAGCTCGAAACTATACATGTTTTAACACCATCCATCCATAGATCACGAAATGTTTCTTA
>Ga0307437_1000661_pt1 | contig 25886 bp, 25 predicted proteins | sample SalMarWE160390MG_FD_202146 | JGI IMG/M metagenome (GOLD analysis project Ga0307437, IMG submission 202146) | Salt marsh sediment microbial communities from the Plum Island Ecosystem LTER, Massachusetts, United States - WE1603-90 | ecosystem: Environmental > Aquatic > Marine > Intertidal zone >...
CCCCGTGGCACGTAAACGGGCAATCTCGCATCGCTCTTCAATGTTGATCTGAGCATATCTTTGTTCCATAACAACACCTTAGTAAGGTGTTGCACTTCGTTTGTGAAGTTAGCCTCCCCTTGACTTTCGTTTTTCCATAGCGTACTATTACGTGAAAAATTGATCTTTGCCGGTCTCTTACAAACGTCGGTCAGTGCCGACAAGTAAGTAGACAACAAAGAGTTAAAGAACGCTTTGATAAAGTTTTCCGACATCAAAAGAACCCACACCTGCGGGCAATTGCAGCTTTCGGAGGTAGGCACAAAGGTACGCCTAAACGGCTGGGTGAACAGCTACCGCAACTTTGGGGGGCTGTTCTTCATCGACCTCCGAGATCGCTATGGCATCACACAGGTGGTGATTGACCCGCAAACGTTCGACCCGGCCATGTTAGCTGAAGCCAACCGAGCGCGGCATGAATTTGTCGTGGCGGTTGTCGGCCAGGTGGCCAAACGGCCCGAGGGTGCTGTAAATCCGAAGCTGGCGACAGGCGAGATTGAAGTGAAGGTAGAGCAGTTTTATATCCTCTCGGAGTCCAAGACTCCCCCGTTTGAGATCACTGACGAAACCAATGCCAACGAGCAGTTGCGTCTTGAGTTTCGCTATCTCGACCTGCGCCGCAAACCGTTTCAGCAGCGGCTTCGCTTTCGCCACGAAGCTACGCTGGCGGTGCGGAATTATCTTAGCGATCAAGGATTTTACGAGATCGAGACGCCGATGCTGATCCGCTCCACGCCTGAGGGGGCGCGGGATTACGTGGTACCAAGCCGGGTGGCAAAGGGGCGCTTTTACGCCCTGCCGCAGTCGCCGCAACTTATGAAACAGATACTGATGGTGGCTGGTTTTGACAAGTACTTTCAGATTGCCCGCTGCCTGCGCGACGAGGATTTGCGCTCCGACCGCCAGCCGGAACATACCCAGATCGACCTGGAGATGTCGTTTGCCACGCCCGATAATGTTTTTATCGTGATGGAAGGAGTGATGACCGACCTGTTCAAAAAGATGCTTGACGTAGAGCTTGTGTCTCCCTTTCCTCACTTTACCTTCGAGGAAGTGATAAACCGCTGGGGAACCGACAAACCGGACCTGCGCTTTGATATGGAACTGATCGATTTCACACAAGAAGTGAAGGAATGCGGCTTCAGGCTGTTTGCCGACAACGTTGCCACCGGCGGCGTGGTCAAGGGGATTGTCCTCAAGGGTGGGGCAAGTTATTCCCGAAAGCAGATTGATGATCTCACAACTATTGCAAAGGAGTATGGCGCCGGAGGACTGGTGTACATACTTCGCGCCGAAGCAGGGGACAAGTCGCCTATTCTTAAGTTCATCAGCGAGGAGGTCAAGGAGAAGCTCTGCCGCAAAGCCGCAGCCACAACTGGCGACGCCATCTTTATTGTTTCAGACAAGAAAATGAGAACCGAGGAGATATTAGGGCAGCTCCGTTTGCATCTGGCCAGGCAGCATGACCTAATCCAGCGGGACGAATGGAAGTTTCTCTGGGTGACGGACTTCCCATTGTTTGAATATAACGAAGAGACCGCCAGCTTTCAGGCTATGCACAATATCGTGTCGCAACCGATGGAGGAGGACCTGACGCTCATTGACGATGGGTTTGCTACCAATCTGCCGGGGACCGATTTGAACCACCCGTGGAGAAAAGCGAGAGCCTTGCAGTACGACCTGGTGGTGAACGGATGGGAAATCGCCTCGGGCGGCCAACGTATCAACCGCCGGCAGCTTCAGGAAAAGGTACTGGAAGTTCTGGGAATTGACCATGAACGCGCCCAGCGGATGTTCGGTTTTTTGCTGCGGGCATTTGAGTATGGCGCTCCCCCACATGCCGGAATTGCCGCCGGGTTCGACCGCATAGTGTCGATCATGACGGGCACCGATTCTATTCGCGACGTCATCGCCTTTCCAAAAACAACCAACGCCTTCTCTCTCATGGACGGATCCCCGTCAGAGATCGACCCGGAGCAGCTTGAGGAGCTTGGCTTGATGCTCAAGGAGGATAAGGCGCAGCGCCAATCTGTATGAATCCAGACCAGGAAGAAACAGCGGTTCGCACGTTCACCGTCGAGGGGATCGACCAGCGGATTCTCTTTGGTCAAAACGATGCCTTCTTAAGGGCCATTGAGTCTCGCTTCTTGAGCAAAATCTTTGCCCGGGGCGACAAGATCATCGTGGAGGGACCACCGGTCGACATCGAGCGGATATTCCGCCTGCTGGGTGACCTCGTCACAAGAATCAAGCAGGGGGATTACATAACGGAGCAGTATCTCAACTATGCCATCACGATGGTCAAGGAGGACGGTTACGGCCCGGCAGAGGTCATCTCAACGGAGACCCTGCTGACCAGCGCCCTGAAGAAAGTAATCAAGCCGAAGACCGTCGGGCAGACGCACTACGTTGAAGCTATTGGCAGGAGCGATATTGTCTTCTCTATCGGTCCGGCGGGTACCGGGAAAACATACCTGGCTGTCGCTATGGCCGTGGCTGAGCTGAAAGCCAACAAGGTGACCCGACTCATATTCACTCGGCCCGCCGTTGAGGCCGGCGAGTCGCTTGGTTTTCTGCCCGGTGATATACGAGCCAAGGTTGATCCTTATCTGCGTCCGATTTATGATGCACTGTATGACATGCTCCAACCTGATAAAATCCGCAAGCTTCTTGAAATCGGCGTTATTGAAATTGCTCCCCTCGCGTTCATGCGCGGTCGCACCCTTAACGAAGCCTTCGTGGTGCTCGACGAAGCGCAGAACACCACCAGTGCCCAGATGAAAATGCTGCTGACCAGAATCGGAGAGAAATCCAAAGCTGTTATAAACGGCGACATAACCCAGATCGACCTGGATGACCGACGCGCCTCTGGTCTGGTGAGGGTGCAAAAGATCTTGAAAGGCATCCCCGGTATCGAGTTTGTCTACCTGAGTGAAAAGGACGTCGTCCGCCATCAACTGGTGCAAAGCATCATCAAGGCATACGAGAAGTACGAAAAACATCAACGGAAGGAGTAAGGCTAAGTACCGGAGTACTTTTTTGCCCTATGTTTTCGTTTCTTTTAAAACTCAAGCGCAAGATCCGAAAGCTTTTTAAGGTCCAGAGCGAAAGCCGCCAGCAGCCTGCACCCAGCGTCCGGTCACGGACCATCAAGGTTCTTCTGCTGGTTATGGCCTCGATTCTCGTCGGGGTATTCTATCCCGGCAAACATCTGTACGACCCTCTGGATATGCCGCGCAAAGGCGAGATGTCTTTGGAGGATATCATCGCCCCGTTCCAGATTATCGTCTACAAGACGGAACGGGAACTCAAAGATGAACGGGAGGTAGTCCGTCTGTCCATCCCCTATATAGTCGACCGAGACATAGCGGTCACTCGCAGCGTCTTTGGCAATCTAAAGAGGTTCTTTGACCTCGTCGACTCACTGGGAAAAGAAATCGACTCGCCTGCGGTGGAGCAGAGCCCGGACGGCGTACAGATTGTGGCCGCGCAGTTTCCCTGGCTGAGTGAGACGGCCATTCGCCGGTCGCTGGGAAGGGGTGATCTTCCCCAGGTCTATCGACGTCTGGAGCAGATTTACCGGCAGGAAATATACAAGGTGGGAGTGTTGCCGGATCGGAAGGCTATTCCGGAGGTACGCGGCAAGAACGTACTGATCAGACGCATGGAACGGGAAAACATCTATCCCCGAGAGAAGCTGCTTGACATTGCTCTGTCCAACGCCTGCTTGCTGACGGTCCTCAATCGCCTCTCGGCTAGCGACTCGATTGACGTTGAGTACTATTATCTTGTCGGCCGCGCCTTCATCCGGCCCAACCTGAAGGTCAGTATGGATGAGTATCACCGGAGAGTAGAAGAGGAGCTGGCGGCCATTTCCGACGTCAACGAGATTGTCAATACCGGCGACATTGTTGTCCGCTCCGGTGCCAGGCTCACTGAGCGCCAGCAGCGAGTTCTGCAGGAGATGGCGAAAATAAAGCGGACTCAGGCAGCGCAGAAGGGATTGCTCTCGATTGTAGCCCCGATACTAGTTCGAATTCTCCTGGTGACGGCTGTCTTTGCCGGGTTATATTTTTTTCTCTACCATTTTCGCCGCGACATGTTTAACTCCAACCCCAAACTTTTGGCGCTTTTGCTCGTTTTCGCTCTGCAATTATTCGTCATTTACCTAGTGGACCGCTGGGAGCTTTCGATCTATCTGTTTCCCGTGGCACTGTTGCCGATGATGGTGACCATCTTGTTTGATGCCGAGGTGGGGGTGCTATCAACGCTCGTTCTGGCGCTTCTGCTGGGCATTATGCACCGCTTCAATTTCTCCCTGAGCCTAATGACCGTCGTGGTCGGCACAGTGGCCTGTTTTGCCTCCCGTCGGGTGCGCCAACGCTCTCATTTCATCAAGATCATGTTTTCCATCTCAGTTGCCTACGCCGCTTTTATATTGCTGGTTGAAAACATGAAGATGACGTCAAACCCGGAACTCTTTACTGAAATGGGCTATGGCGTCGTCAACGGAATTGTTGCCGCTTTTCTTACCATCGGCGTCCTTCCCTTGTTCGAGTCGGTATTCGGCATCACTACTGATATCACTCTTTTAGAACTGTCCGATTTGAACCATCCCCTCCTGAAGCGGTTAGCTCTCGAGGCGCCCGGTACCTTCCAGCATTCCCTCAACGTTGGTAATCTCTCGGAAGCCGGTGCCAAGGCAATTGGCGGCAATTCCCTTTTGGCGCGAGTCGGAACATACTACCACGACATTGGTAAGATGGATATTCCCGAGTACTTTGTAGAGAATCAATTGAGCGTCAAGTCAAAACACGAATCTCTCACTCCGTCCATGTCGGCGATCATTTTGGCCGCCCATGTTAAGAAAGGCCGGGTGCTGGGCGAGGAGGCCGGACTGCCAGACGACGTCTTGAACTTCATTGAAGAACACCACGGGACGATGTTGATGAGCTACTTCTATGACAAGGCTCTCAAGCAGGGGAACGACTCATCGAGCCGGGACAAGTTCCGTTACCCCGGCCCGAAACCGCAGACGCGCGAGACAGCCATATCCATGCTGGCCGATGCTGTCGAGGCGGCCAGCCGCACGCTTGATCAACCTACCCCGGCGCACATTGACAACCTCATTCAAAGGATTTTCAATGATCGCTTCCAGTCGGGAGAACTTGATGAATGCCCCCTGACCCTGCGCGACCTGGCAAAAATCAAAGAGGCCTTTGCTCAAATCCTGATTGCCGCCTTTCATCGAAGGGTAGTATACCCGACGAAGGAGAAGTCCGAAGAAGAAGCGTGATGAAGCTGCAGATATTCAAAGAGATCAAAACGCGCCTGCCGAGAAAGAAGCTTGCTCTCCTTCTTGAGGCGATTGTCAATGTGGAAGCTCCTATGCGAAACCTCGGCTGCATCAATCTCGTGTTCACCACCGACAGACACATACGAGCGCTGAACAAAAAGTTTCGCAATTTTGATAGGCCAACTGACGTGTTGTCGTTTGGACTTGACGATCCGGCAGATCCGGAGGACACTTTCGGGGAGATTTATGTTTCCGTGCCGACGGCGAAGCGGCAAACCAGACAATACGGGACAACCCTCACCGACGAACTTCTCCGTCTTGCTTGCCATGGCATGCTGCACCTTTTTGGCTACGACCACGTCAAGGCCGCCGACGCCAAAGAAATGGAAGATCGGGAAGACCATATTCTGAAGCGCCTCCGGAGAATGTAATGCCGGTAGTTGAGCTGTTCTATCTGATCATCATCATCGTTGTTTATGTGACGGCGTACCTGGTGTCGCTCTATTCGATGGCCGTCTACATCGATCCCGACGAGGTGGAGACGCTTTTCCCCGGCATATCCCCCGCCCGCCGCGGTTTTCTGGTAAAACTGGCGGGGGACCCTCGCGTCTTTGTGCAAATAGCTGTCATATACAAATCGTTCGCCTTAATCATCATAACGGCGGTTTCCCTTCAATTGGTGCGCTGGCTTTCCGAGGTGGCCAGTGCTGAGACAGCTTTGTTTTTACCATTGGGACTAGCGTTCCACTGGTTTTTGTATATTATCGTCGTTGAATACCTACCCAGACACTCAACCCGGGAAGCGATTGACCAGCGGATGGTCAGACACCTGTGGGTTATTATAATTGTCTGGGCCATCTTTTTCCCCATCGTTAAAGTGTACCGAAAATCGCTCCGCCGCACCAGTGAAGGAGAAAAAGTGACGGAAGAAGAAAAGGATGAGATTGTTGAGCGGGCCATTGAAACCCTGGCCGACCAGGCCGGGATCGGGGAGATAATTGTCGAGGAAGATGAAAAGGAAATGATCGGCCAGATATTTCAACTGGACCAGACGGTGGTGCATGAGATCATGGTGCCCAGGATCGATATCATTGGGATTGATAAGTCGACAAGTTTTGCCGATATTCGAAAATTGGTCCTTGAGGATGGCCACTCTCGCTACCCGGTGTACGACGGCACCATCGACAAGATAATCGGAATGATGTACGTGAAAGATCTTTTCAGCAGGATGCCTGACGCCGGCGAGAAATTCGTCATCACCAAGTATCTCCGCAAACCGTACTTCGTTCCGGCCACCAAGGTCATCGGGGAACTGCTGGGAGAGTTTAAGGCGCGGCGTCTGCATATCGCGATGGTAGCTGATGAATACGGCGGGGTAGCCGGTCTGGTCACAATGGAGGATATCATCGAGGAAATCTTCGGTGAGATTCAGGACGAACACGATTGGGAAGAGGCCGAGTTCACCAGACTGGCCGACGGGCAATATCGGGTCAATGCCGCCTTACTTGTGGAGGAGCTCCAGGATTATCTTGATACCGACTATGAGCAGGGGGACTACGAGACCGTGGGCGGTCTTATCTACGATCTCGTCGGCTCGGTTCCCCGCGAGGGGCAAAAGATCAAATGGTACGACGTTGAGTTTGAGATTGACAAGGTCGAGGGCCAGCGGATCTTGTACGTCAAGGTGCGGCGCTAATATTATTCAAAGGGAGGCAGTGTGGTATCCCGGAAATATATGCACATAGTCCTGTTTCCGTGCACGGCGGGTCTTCAGACCCGACGGGAAAGCCATTGTCACGCGGGGCGATCTGAAGATCACCCCGCCACAGAATAGGGTTGTAGGTCAGGTTCCTCCGCCTGCGGCGGATGCCTTAGGCGGACGGACGAGAAACCCAAAATGCGCCTGATGGCAAAAGAGCTATCATGTGGTGTAAGGTCGTCCCCAAAGCCCCAGTACCGTGGACGGAGGATGCTAACCACGAGTGTATATTATGTTTATGGTTGCAACTTGGTATAACACGTGGTTCCAAACGTTTATTGTTCCACAAGACCATCCTTGACCCGGTAGGAGTGGCCTCTTTGCTTTAATTTAAGAATCTCGCTGAGTGGGGATGTATCGATTGCAACACTTAGTCGTTCCCGTCTCCAAAAACAACTTGTCCCCTCTGATAAAAACCTATAAATTCCCGTCAATTTTGGAATTAGCAAGAGAGGTCAAAGCCTATACGATTTAGTGAAAAGATGCTTTCAGTTATGATATGCTCTTAGCTTTGGAGAGAAGATGCGCTTTCTGACCCAGAAGAGATTACTATTCCTGTTCACTATCGTCGGCGTATATGCCTTGTACAGTTTAGCCTTTGCCTCGGGTGGGGGTGAAGCTGGGGTTGAAGCGGGGGAGGGGCACGGTGGTCCGGTGCTGACCGTCCTGCTGCAACTTATCGTCATCCTGCTGGCTGCGAAACTTGGCGGCGATCTGTTTGAACGGTTCCATCAGCCCGCCGTGTTAGGGGAACTGGTCTTAGGCATGGTCATTGGCAACCTGCACCTGCTTGGTTTTGAAGGATTCGGAGCTTTTAAACATCACATTACTCTGGAGGTGCTGGCGGAACTGGGGGTGATTATTTTACTTTTCGAAGTGGGGCTGGAATCGACCGTCAAGGAGATGATGAAAGTCGGTCTGGCTTCTTTCATGGTCGCTGTGTTTGGCGTGATTGCGCCGTTTTTTCTCGGCTGGGGCGTCGGCTACCTTTTCCTGCCGGAAGAATCAATTTATATCCACATCTTTATCGGCGCCACCTTAACCGCCACCTCGGTGGGTATTACAGCGCGAGTTCTCAGGGATATCGGCAAGATCAACACGCGCGAGGCAAAGATAATTCTGGGAGCGGCGGTGATCGATGACATCCTGGGATTGGTTATTCTTGCTGTCGTGGCCGGTATTATCTCGGCCGTGGCCAGCGGGAGCAGTGAGGGGGTCAGCTCCGGGGCGGTGCTGTGGATTATCATGAAAGCGGTGCTGTTCATTGTGGGGTCAGTGGTAATCGGCTCGTTTGTGTTGCCGCAGTATTTCAAGCTTGGCTTCAAAATGAAAGTGAAAGGAGTGCTGCTCTCTTTTAGTCTTCTGGTCTGTTTTCTTCTGGCTTACCTGGCGGGTAAAATCGGCCTGGCGCCGATTGTAGGCGCCTTTGCCGCCGGATTGATCCTGGAGGATGTTCATGTCAAGAGCTTTCGAGATAGGGGTGAACAACATCTGGAGGAGCTCATTGCCCCAATCGCCACCTTTATGGTACCGATCTTTTTTGTCAGGATGGGAATGTTGGTTGATCTAACCACCTTCGCACGAGTCGAGATTCTCGGCTTTGCCGCGGTGATGACTTTTGCCGCCATCATTGGCAAACAGGTCTGTTCGCTGGCCATCTTTGACAAGAGCATTAACAGGATTGCTATCGGATTGGGCATGATTCCCCGCGGAGAGGTCGGGTTAATCTTTGCCGGGATTGGCACCAAGTTGATGTTAGATGGACAGCCGGTCATTTCCACAAGCACCTATTCCGCAGTGGTCATAATGGTAATTGTAACGACCTTAGTGACACCGCCGGCGCTGATCTTCTCCCTCCTAAAAGAGGATAGGAAAAAGGCCAAGAGCACTCAGTAAGGAGTTGCTTTCAAACGATAGCTAATGTTTCAATTCGGGGTGCTATCATGCGACACCTTTAGGGCGGCCTCTTCTTGTGCTCCTATGTTAATGGGGCAGATGTAGAGAGGCTGTCCCAAAAGGTAGTTCCGTCAGGTCTTGGTGCCGACGAAGTCGGCGATGTGACCTGACGGCTGTTCTGTAAGTATAGAATGCACAACAGCTTCTGCTCCCCGTCAGTTCACACGTTTGGCAAGCCAAACGCAAGAACCGACAGAACGGGCAACTTATGAGACAGCCTCTGGACATCCGCCACCCACGAAGAACTTCGCTTGCAAGGATGGAGATTCGAGCTTGTCGGCACCCGCTAAAGCTCAAGTCCCGTCTGAAAGGGCAAAAAGCTGATCTTTTTTTGGTCTTCAGGGTCTGGTTTCAGACCCACCTCGTTTTGATCGGGTAAGGAGGGGTAATCGGCGGGAGAAATCAGTGCTTTGTTCTTGATGGGCTCTACGAAGGCAATCGATAGTTTGAATTGTCTATTGAACTCGGCCAGCAGCCTGGCCCGTTCTCCGCCGGGTTCAAGAAGACGAGAATTGCCGGTAAAGGAGAAGACAAATTCGGGATTTGACGAAAGTATCGTGACCGCCTTTACTTTTGCCTCCACAAGGCGAGTCTTGACGAACTTCAGCAGCGCAAAAAGGGCTCCAAACTCCAGATCGATCAGTGCGCCTTGCGCTCGGCACCGAAACAATACGCCAAAGGCGGGCACGGAAAAGATGATCATTCCATGGGTAAACCCTTTGTCCTCGAGATACGGGTCGATTTCCCTGTTGTGAAAGACTGCCGTGTAACACTTGACCGGAGAATCAGGCTTATCCATGCTTTTTTGAGAAGCAATGATGATGCCGACTTCCCTGCGAACGCTATGGCCGGCAAGCCGTGTTGGAACACAACAGGTTACGTCCTTGGGCTGGGCTGACAATCAAAGCTCTGAGACCTCTGGTTCAGAATAGCTGAAACGGGTAGTAAGTGTTATTTTACGGAGTTCATTAAGGCTGCTTTCAGGTCATTATCGGCCTCAATATACTTGCCGACAGCCGTAGCAAAAACCTGCCCATTCTCACCCGTTGCTTGTCCCTCGGTGAAAAAAACCCGTCCCTTGCTTTTTGTCACCCGTCCGACAAATCTGATCTTTTCGCCGGTTCGAACCGGCTGGAGGAACCTTACCGTCATTTCAGCGGTAACAGCGTACCTATCCAGAGCCAGGATAGCCTTAATCATGACCTCGTCCAGCAGCGTTGAAACAATGCCGCCGTGGTAGATTCCCCGGTACCCCTCAAACTGCTCAAGGGCGCTGACTTCAGTGACAGCTTGTTCGCCGTCGTAGTAAAACCGGGCTTTCAGCCCATTGTCGTTCTTGTCTCCACAGACAAAACAGCCGGAGTATTTTAATACTTCTTTCATCGATTGCTATTTACGAACAAAGTCTGAAAGTTGTCAATGTAAACCAGGCGGAACAGGCGACGGAATCGATAACGGCTCAGGTCTCCTGATCCTCGACCGGGGATTGCTTCCAAGGCAGGGATGAGACATCAGTTTTGTAAATCAGAAGCGCTTTTGACGAACAAAAAAATATCAAAACTGCAGGAGTTTTGACCTATCAACTTCCGGAGGGTTTCTTAGAATCGCCTTTGGCGTTCACAAAAAAAGCCCGCCGGTCGGCGGGCTTTCGTTCCTGAGGTGGAGAAGCTTAGTATGGCGGCGTGCACAACTGAGTGCTGTATGTCCAGGGAGGCGCCAAGCCTCTGGTCACGGTTGAAAACATGCTGCCGTTGTTGAATGTCAGATTGACCGCCCAGTTGGTGGTGTCAGGCGCCGCGGAATCTTTCTTGTACACCATCTCGATGGAAGCGGAGATCGCGCCGGCGCTGGGGCAGTTTTGAACCCAGCCGCTGCCGGTCTTGTACACCCGTACGTTTGTTAGCGTAGCGTCAATGTCGATGTCGCGCCAGACTGTAGAATCTGTAGAGACAGACTTGGAATGTACCTGCCATTCATTGGTGCCCGTAATCGTGGTCTGGGCGGTATCCAACCCGACGAACGCGTAGTCGGCGTTTCCGGTATAGGATCTATGTGTAACTGTTGTATCGGTTACCTCATATGACCAGAAGTGCTTGTAATTGAGGCTCTCCAGACCAGCCGAGCTCTGTTGGGGCTGACCGTCCTTGATGAACTGGATTGAATCCCGCAGGATCGCGCTGTAGGTGTCGCGGTGGATCGAAAAATAAACCACATGCCAGCCGTCAGCATAGGTGGCGATGGCCGTATCCCCCTTGGTAGAGTCGTAGTCCGGAGGACGCGAACCGTACTGAACCGGATCGACCATAGTATCAGTTGCAAGGCCGTAGATGTTGCCCAGTCCGCCCGTAAAATACGCACGGGTTGAGTCGATGAAGTAGTCGATATCCTGCTGTACTACCAGGAATTCCGGATCGTTGTAATCGGCACTGTTGGTCGATTTGTCGTCCGAACCACAGCCGGCAAACATAACCAGCAGGCCGGCAAGGAGGGTGACACCCAAAACGAGAACAACCTTCTTCCAACGCATCGCGCGTCTCCTTTCCTGATTCATAGTCGCTGCTTTGGGTCTCACCTGAACCGGCTACCTTCACTTCAAAAGGAACGTCATGATCGCCTTTTGAATGTGCAGCCTGTTTTCTGCCTGGTCAAAGACCACCGATTGTGGGCCGTCCATGACCTCATCGGTAATCTCACGCCCTCTCTCGGCAGGTAAACAGTGCATCACGATAGCTTTCGGGTTAGCAACCGCCAACAGCGAGCTATTCAGTTGGTATTTACCTAGTTTCTCTGCCTTTTTATCAGCCAGATGCTTTTCGCCCATTGAGGCCCAGACATCTGTATAGACTACATCGGCATCGGCTACTGCTTCTTTAGGATCATCTGTCTGCAAGATTTTGCTGTCGGGATTGGCTTTGGCACGGGCGATAAACTCCAGGGCCGGTTGGAAATCCGCCGCGGTTCCTATCCGAAAGTCCAGTGGAACCAGCGAGGCCAGATTCAGCCAGCTATTGGTGACATTGTTAGTGTCTCCCACATAGGCCACCTGGTATCGTTCTTTCGGCCCTAAATGTTCCATGATAGTGAAGTAATCGCCTAAGACCTGACAGGGGTGGACCAAATCGGTCAGGCCGTTTACCACCGGCACCGAGGCGTACCGGGCCAGCTCGTCAACATCTGACTGGGCAAAGGTGCGGATCATAATCATGCCTACGTAGCGGGACAACACCCTGGCAGCATCGGCGACGCTCTCACGCTGGCCAAGCTTGATCTCACTACCCGTGACGTAGACGGCATGTCCCCCCAGCTCGTTGATGCCGACCTCAAATGAAATCCGTGTACGCAGCGACTCCTTGGTAAAGATGCAGGCCACGGACTTGCCCTCCAGCGGCTTTGGAGAAATCTCCCCCTTTTTCATTTTGGAACAGAGTTCAAAAACATCGTTTAACTCCGCCGTCGTAAGGTCGGTGATTTGACATAGTGATTGGGGCATAGGTCCTCCTAAATTATTGTGGACAGGGTCTCGACTGGTCAAAACTTCGCAGAATTAAGACGAATCTACAGACAATGTCAAGGTTGCAGACCTCCAAAGCCTGGACGTGATTGGCCAGAAAAAGAGACGATTTTTAACTTGCTTCCTGAAGGGAATTTTAGATTGAAGGCTGCCGGGTAATTGGGCAACCTTTCAATTTGTGACTTTGAGGCGCCTTGCTGGTGAATAGTTTCACATGCTTGACTTTAGTCAAATGTTTTAGCTTTAACTGAAGAGATACTAAAAACAACATAGCCCGCAAGCGTTGAAAAGCAGTGAGAATAAATAAGAATAATAACGGTTTAATACTTGGATGCCGGGGGCGACAAAGCCAAAGCGGCTGAAGAAGTAGAAAAGATGATCGCTGTAGTCCTCGAAATGGACGACCACAGGTGGCTTACGGGCAATGAACCAGAGGCGGTGAAAAAAGCCCGCCTGAAAGCCCTCGAGGAGTTACGAAGCGATACGCCGACTGAGGTTGCTGGTATTCAGTGGGCGGCAGATGTCCAGAGGCTGTCCCAAAAGTACGTTGCTCAAGGCAACTAAGGTCGTCATCCCGAGCGAAGTCGAAGGGTGACGACTGTGTGGCAAGGACTTAATTATGGTTCGACTCCGCTCACCATGACTTCCCAAGTGTCCTGAACGGCACTTATAGACCTTATGGGACAACCTCTCCACATCTGCCCCGTCTTCCGTCGAGTTTTAGGGTGGGTGCGGCACCGTCTGCTGTCAACCATTACTATTGTGGGGAAAAGGCTGTCCCAATTGGGCGGCCTTTTTTCTGTTATGGTGATTTAAGTAGGAAGTGTAAATGCAGGAAATTCTTGCTAACGGCAACTTGGCAGGCCATATTACGTATGGACATAGAGAATAGAGGTACTTGAACAGCATCAGCTATGGACAGTAGAAAAGTTGTTTTTGGTTTGATCTTAGTTTTGATCGGTCTGCTTCTTTTGGGCCGCTCGTTCGACCTTTTCTATTTCACCCTTGGAGACCTGTTCAGATTACTGATTCCATTAGCATTTATCTTCTTGGGAGCATGGTTGATTATCCGGAAGAAAAGCCAGGAGGACAGGCTGAAGGCTCATATACAGCACCGGGATTTATCTGCGGGGGCAACCTCAGCACCCGGTCAAGCACAAGAATATGGCCGTAGGGACACGACCGGTTTTCAAGGCGCCGGTCCCCAACCGGCAGCGCCGGGCGCAGACGTCGAGGCAGGAAAGGTAAAGTACAGCAAGTTCCTGGGCGACCTGTTTGTCGACGGCACCAATGTGAACCTTCAAAACGTCGAGATATCGATGGGCATTGGTGACACCGAAATAAAACTGCACGGCGGCCGACTGGCGCCCGGTCTTAACCGGATGATTATTTCAGGTTTCATAGGCGATATTCGGGTCTTTATCCCGCAGGACATGCCCTACCATGCCCACTGCTCGAATTTCATAGGTGATATCGACGCTGGGGGACAGCGCACCGGCGGTCTCAGCAACACTATCGAGAGCCAGTCAGCCGACTATAACACCGCGGAGTCAAAGCTCTACATTGCCGCCAACAACTTTATTGGGGATATCAAGCTGTTCGTGGTGTAGTGTTACTGCACCGTCGAATGACCACCCCATCCCGGGGTCGCACGGCAACACCCCGATTTTTATTCTTGTGCTTCACCTTAAACGTACTTACCTATAACGCGGTGTGAGAGTGGAGAGCTTGCGACTGCATGGTTGATACGGAGAAGTTCACCAGACGGATTGTGATAACCGGCGGAGCCGGCTTTATCGGCTCGAACCTGCTTTTGTACCTTGTCCCAAAGTACCCCGACTATCTTTTTATCAATGTCGATTGCCTCACCTACGCGGGCAACCTGACCAACCTGAGACCGATAGAAAGCGCCCCCAACTACGTTTTCGAGAAGATCAATATCTGCGACAGGCAAGCTTTAGAGGATTGCTTCCAGCGTTATGATATCAACGCCGTCATTCACCTGGCGGCGGAATCGCACGTGGATCGTTCCATTGCCGGCCCGGCGGAGTTCGTCAACACCAATGTGATCGGTACTTTCAACTTGCTGGAACTGGCGTTAGAAAGATCAGAGGTGGCCGGCCACTTTAGATTTCACCATGTCTCGACCGACGAAGTGTATGGTTCTCTTGGCCCGACGGGCTACTTCACGGAATCGTCGCCACATCGACCAAATTCCCCTTACTCCGCCTCTAAGGCTGCCAGTGACCATTTTGTGAGGGCTTACCACAAGACATACGGACTAAACGTGGTGACAACGAACTGTTCAAATAACTATGGCTCGTATCAATTCCCCGAAAAGCTCATCCCTCTGATGATCCGAAATGCCAGGGCGGGACTGCCGCTTCCGGTCTATGGTGATGGTAAAAACGTCCGTGACTGGCTGCACGTGCAAGACCATTGCCGCGCGCTCGACCTTGTTTTCCATAAAGGCACTCCGGGCCGAACCTACAACGTCGGCGGCCACAATGAAATCGAGAACGTAGAGCTGGTCGGAATAATCTGCCGCATCATGGACGAGCTGTTAGGTGGGGGGCCGCGCGAAGAGTTGATTACTTTTGTTAAAGACCGTCCCGGTCACGACTGGCGCTATGCCATTGATGCTTCTTATATCCGTCGGGAATTAGGGTGGGAGCCGTCGTTGACGTTTGAGGAGGGACTTCGCCAGACCATTCAGTGGTATCTTGACAATAACGACTGGCTGGAAAACTGCATCACCGGCCGGTATCTGCAATACTACGAAAAAATGTACACCGACAGATAGGGCACGGACAGATGGCCGGACAGATTCAGAAGGGAATAATTCTCGCCGGAGGGGCCGGCAGTCGCCTTTATCCGGTAACGCAGGTGGCCTGCAAGCAGTTGATGCCGGTTTATGACAAGCCGATGATCTATTACCCACTCTCAACGCTCATGCTCTTTGGCGTAACCGACATTCTTCTTATTTCAACTCCGGACGACACGCCCAGCTTCCAGGCACTGCTCGGCGATGGCAGTTCTCTCGGTTTGAACATCTCCTATCGGGTGCAGCCGAAGCCGGAAGGGATCGCGCTGGCCTTTTTGATCGGTGAAGAGTTTATCGGTGAGGACAGCGTCGTTCTGATCCTCGGCGACAATGTCTTCTACGGCGTTTATGACTTCCTGCGCGAGGCCAGGAGCTTTCGAGAAGGAGCGTTGATCTTTGGCTATTACGTCAAGGACCCCGAAAGGTACGGGGTGGTGGAGTTTGATGAGGCGGGCAAGGCGATATCGATCGAGGAAAAACCGGTCCAACCCAAATCGAATTACGCCGTGACCGGCCTGTATCTGTACGACTCTAAGGTGGTAAAGATCGCCAAGTCTTTGAAACCGTCAGCACGCGGCGAACTGGAAATCACCGACGTCAATAGAGCATATTTGGAAAAGGGCAACCTCAAGGTGGTGAGATTGGGGCGGGGTATTGCCTGGCTGGACACCGGCACACATGACAGTATGCTCGACGCCAGTAATTTCATTGCCACTATCGAAAAAAGGCAGGGGCAAAAGATTGCCTGCGTGGAAGAGATCGCTTACCGGATGAGGTTTATCAACCGGCAGCAGATGCAAGCTCTTCTGGACCGCATGGCCGACAACTCGTACAAGGGGTATCTTCTTGACGTCGTGCGCGAGGTCGATGGTGATGCGTAGGATACTGGTGATCGGTAGTGAGGGGCAGCTCGGACAGGAACTCGTTCCTTTTTTTTCTTCCGCCTACGATGTCGTCGGGGTTGACCTCGAAGATTGTGACATTCGGCTTTATAGCAATGTTCGTGCCTATGTGAGGGACGTACAACCAGACATCGTCATTCATGCCGCCGCCTATACTGATGTTGATGAATGCGAGATAGACCAACGGATGGCGATGGCTGTAAATGCAGCCGGGACTGAGAATGTCGCCCGCGCTTGCAAAGAAGTTGACGCAAGAATAGTCTACTACTCAACGGACTATGTCTTTGACGGGACCAAGCAATCACCGTATGTTGAAACCGACTCTGTCGGTCCTAAGACTGTTTACGGCAAAAGCAAGCTGGAAGGGGAGAGGCAGGTAGTTGATTTGCTGGACGACTACGTTATTCTCAGAATCGCCTGGTTGTACGGAGGTGTGGGCGAGAATTTCGTGCGCACGATGGTGCAGCTTGGGTTTCGCCAGATGCAGCAAAGCCGGCTGGGAGAGATTATAACGCCCCTGAAGGTGGTCGATGACCAGTTTGGTAATCCGTGCTGGACGCTTGAAATCGCGCGGCAGACACGCGTAATCCTTGCCAATGACCTCACCGGCATCTTTCACGCCACGTCGGAGGGGGAGACCTCGTGGTATGGGTTCGCCCGCATGATCTTTGAGAAGTTGAACATGCCGGTGCAGGTTCGTCCCTGCCCGACCGAGGAATTTCCCCGCCCGGCGCCAAGGCCAAAACGATCATCGCTGGAAAACAAGCGTCTCAAGGAGACCGGGCTGAATGTGATGCGTCGCTGGGACATTGCGCTGACTGAATTCCTGGACCAGAGAGGAGAATCGCTGAAGCTATGAAATGCGAGATTGACGGCGTCATTATCAGAGAACTCCAAAAACATCATGACCAGCGCGGCTGGCTGGTGGAACTTTTTCGCCATGATGAATTACCGCAAGAGGTGCACCCGGCTATGAGCTACGTTTCCATGACAAAGCCGGCCGTGGCAAGAGGACCGCACGAACACAAAGATCAGGCTGACCTGTTCTGCTTTCTAGGACCCTCCACTTTTCGTCTCTACCTGTGGGATAACCGTACGGACTCATCAACGTTTGGTAAGAGTTTCGTCATTGATGCCGGCGAAGAGCGTTATGTGCTGGTTGTTGTTCCCGCCGGCGTCGTGCACGCGTACAAGAACGTCGGTTCTGTCGACGGTCTTGTTTTCAATGCTCCTAACCGGCTCTATGCGGGGGAAGGCCGCAAAGAACCGGTTGATGAAATACGACACGAGGACGACCTGGCCTCGCGCTTCAGAATTGACGGCTGATATGATTTCTTAGTCGTTATAATACAAAAGAGAACACTGACACAAAGAAGACGGTTGTTTCGTGTGCGGCGTCTGCCTTAGGAGGACGCCGCGTTTCAGATGGAGTCGACGCACGAGGAGAGGTTGTCTTAAAAGACGGTTCTTAAGGTTGCTGGCACGTCAAGACCTGTTGTGACGTAGGTTACAATCTGGTATGTCATTCCTGCGAAAGCAGGAATCCAAAAGAAGTAACTATAAGCATACAAACACAATACGGATGATTAGACAAAAATGATAAGATAAATGGATTCCCGTTTTCACGGGAATGACGAAGTTACTCCCTTTCCCTCATCCAGCACTTTTAGGACGGCCTCAGGATGTACGCCGACCACGGAATGCCGCCGCAATTATTTGTTTCATTTCAATTAAAAATAATAAGACCGGCCTCCGTTTTTTCTCAAAATCAGATTCTTAAGCTGGTGGCATATTTGCCGATAAAAAAAGTATGCTATCGGGCAAATCTATCATCATCACAGGGGGGACAGGCTCATTCGGGAAGGAGTTCGTCAAGATAATCCTCACACGCTACCCTCAAGTGCGACGGGTGGTGGTGTTCTCGCGTGACGAGCTGAAGCAGTTTGAAATGAGCCAGGCCTTTCCGGCCGCCGTGTACCCCCAGTTGCGCTACTTTATCGGTGACGTCCGGGACAAGGAGAGACTTATGCGCGCCATGGAAGGCATCGACATTGTCATTCATGCCGCCGCCTTAAAACAGGTTCCGGCTTGTGAATACAATCCCTTTGAGGCGATTAAAACCAACATCATGGGGGCGCAGAACGTGACCGAGGCGGCTATTGACCGAGGAGTGCAGAAGGTCGTTGCTCTCAGCACCGATAAGGCTGCCGCTCCCATAAACCTCTATGGCGCGACAAAACTCTGTTCGGACAAGCTGTTTGTCTCGGCCAACAATTTCAAAGGCAAGCGCGACATCACCTTTTCGGTCGTGCGCTATGGTAACGTCATGGGCAGCCGGGGCAGCGTGATTCCGTTTTTCTTACGTAAACGCCACGAAGGAGTCCTGCCGATCACAGATGAGCGAATGACCAGGTTTAATATCACGCTGCGGGAGGGCGTCGACCTTGTTCTGTACGCCCTGGCGCACATGTGGGGCGGGGAGATATTCGTTCCCAAAATTCCCAGCTACCGGATAACCGACCTGGTCGAGGCGATTGCTCCCGGCTGTCGGCGCGAGGTTGTCGGCATCAGGCCCGGAGAAAAGCTCCACGAGGAAATGATAACCGCAACCGACGCCTTGCATACAATTGAGTTCAAAGATTACTATGTCATTCTGCCGTCAATGCTGCTGTGGGATGTTTGGCAATTCACGAAAGCTTTTGGCGGCGCTCGGTGTCCCGACGGGTTTATGTACAACAGCGGTACCAACACCGCCTGGCTACCCGTGCCTGAACTTCGGGAACTTATAATAAAACACGTGGACTCCAGTTTTTCAGTCAATGAGCCGCCATACACAAGCGCCGGTCGGCGCCTTTCGATGGTTCAGAGCCGATCGGGCGCTGCCCGGACTGAGTTGGTAGCCAAGGGGGAAGAGAATTGAACCCCAGAGCGGATACTATAGATAAGCGGGCCGAAACCGTGCGACTGGCTGATTCAACAAATGTTGCTTGGGCAAGTGAAGCGGAGTTCCTCCCGTATGGTAAACAACATATTACCAATGAAGACGTACAAGCAGTCGTGGAGGTGTTGAAATCGGACCGGCTGACTCAGGGGCCGGTGGTTCCTGCTTTCGAGAACAAGCTCGCGGAATATGTTGGGGCGCCCAACGTTGTTGCCTGTGCCAACGGGACCGCCGCTCTGCATTTAGCCATACTTGCGGCCGGGGTTGGGGAAGGGGATGAAATTGTCACAACGCCCAACACGTTTCTTGCCTCAGCCAATTGCGCGCGCTATGTCGGCGCGGAAGTGCACTTTGCCGACATCGATGCCGCCACGGGACTGATGGACCCGCAGTCACTTGCAGAGGTTCTCGAAGCCGACCACCACAAAAAGATCAAGGTTGTCATCCCGGTGAATTTTGCCGGCCAGCCGGTGGATCTGGCTCACATTCACACCCTGGCTGAAGCTCACGGGGCGCTGGTGGTGGATGATGCCTGCCACGCCTTGGGCGCTGAATATGAGTATGAAGGTCAGACGTATCGGCTGGGGGGCAGCCCGCATGCCGACATGACCATTTTCTCCTTTCATCCTGTAAAGCATGTCGCAATGGGGGAAGGTGGCGCCATTGCGACGGATGACAACGAATTGGCTGAGCGGCTTCGCCGCTTTTGCAATCATGGCATGCAAAAGGAAGACTTCGTGCAATCGGAGATGGCTCTTTCTCCAGACGGGAGCCTGAACCCCTGGTACTACGAAATGCAAGAGCTGGGTTTTAATTATCGCTTGACGGATATGCAGGCAGCTTTAGGAATAAGCCAGCTTGCGCGGCTACCCTGGTCGCTCAAACGTCGCAGCCGCATAGCAGCCTTTTATCGGCAACTGTTAAGTCACTCATTCGACGGTGACGCCGTACGCCCACTTACCGTGCTTCCCGATAGAAAGCACGCCTATCATCTTTTTGTCGTGCTGATCGATTTTGAGCGGTTTGGCGTCTGTCGGGCAGCCGTCATGAATTGTCTTAAAGAGGCCGGAATCGGCACGCAGGTACACTACATACCAATCCACCTTCAGCCCTATTATCGCAGGCGTTACGGCACGGCGCCGGGTGATTTTCCACGGGCAGAGGAGTATTACGCAAAGGCGCTTAGTTTGCCCATGTATCCTGATCTCACTGACGCCGACTGCGAGCGGGTCGTGCGGTCATTGAAAGCGGCGCTGCAGAGGGCAAAATGAAAACCATTATCATCGTCCAGGCACGGATGACATCGACACGCCTTCCCGGTAAGGTGATGAAGCCGATACTGAATAAGCCCATGTTGGAGTACCAGCTTGAGCGGCTCGCGCGGGTTGAGCGTACCGACGCCGTGATTGTCGCCTGCACAACCAATAAGGCCGATGCGCCGATTGTTGAACTGTGCCAGCGGCTTGGCTTGGCGGTCTTTCGCGGCTCCGAGGAGGACGTGCTTTCGCGCTATTATGGAGCGGCAAAGGCACACCGGGCGGACGTGGTCGTTCGTGTAACGTCCGACTGTCCCCTGATCGACCCGCAGATTATAGACGCGGTCATTCGTTGTTACAGGAGCGCACAGGGAAGATATGACTATGTTTCAAACACGCTGAAGCGCACCTACCCACGAGGGATGGACTGCGAGGTGTTTTCTTTTCGAATACTTGAAGAAGTCTTCATTGAAGCTACAGACCTACCCGACCGGGAGCACGTAACCCCTTTCATATATAGACAGCCGCAGCGGTACCATCTGTCCAATGTGCCCTACATTGGAGATCAGAGTCGCCACCGGTGGACAGTGGATACTCTCGAGGACTTTGAATTAATCAAACGAATGATGGAGGCACTCTACCCGACGAATCGCCGCTTTACGATGCAAGACTGCCTGGCTCTGCTTGACAGACACCCGGACTGGGCGGTGATCAATGCGAACGTAGAACAGAAGGCCTACGGGCAATGAAGGCCGTTATCCGAACCGATTCGTCAACTTCAATCGGCAGCGGGCACCTCATGAGATGCTTTACTCTTGCAGATATGCTCCGGGAGAAAGGTATTGAAGTTTCTTTCGTTTGTCGTGAATTGCCTGGAAATCTGGGTTGGTTGGCAAGGGAAAAGGGGCATTCACTTTTCCTGTTGCCTTTCGATGGCCGAGAGCCGGCTAGAGGGAATGTCCCGTCGGATTATGCTCGATGGCTGGGCACCGACTGGCAAACCGATGTTGATCAAACCCTAACGGCGCTGTCGGGTGAATCCGACATTGATTGGCTGATCGTTGACCATTATGCTTTAGATGAAGAATGGGAAAAGAGACTGCGCTGGCGCGTCGGCCACATAATGGTTATTGACGACCTGGCTAACCGCCGGCATGATTGCGATCTGCTTCTGGATCAAAACCTGTATAACCAGCTGGAGATACGCTATGACGGACTGGTGCCGTGCCACTGCAAAAAGCTGATGGGTCCACAATTCGCTTTGCTCCGGCCTGAATTCGCGCAGGCAAGAAGGACCATGCGCCGACGTGACGGCTATATTCGGCGGATACTAGTTTCCTTCGGAGGCGCCGATTCGAATAACGTTACCTCAAAGGTAGTGGAAGCAATCCGGGGGTTAGATCGCTCTGATATCGCAGTTGATGTAGTTGTTGGGGCTGCCAACCCATATTGTAAGTCGCTTGAAAGGTCGTGTCGGTCTTTTCCCAGTTGTCGACTGCACCGTCAAGTGGAGAATATGGCCGAACTGATGTCTGAATCCGATCTGGCCATAGGCGGGGGAGGTTCGACCACTTGGGAAAGATGCTGTCTTGGACTTCCGACCGTCTTTATTGCTACTGCCGAGCACGAGCGGCGTGTCGCTCAGGTGTGTAGCAGCGCTGGGATAGGAAAGTACCTGGGGTATTACGCCGACCTCTCTTTCGATGATATAAAGGAAGAACTCGAAAGAGTCTGTGATCAAACTGAAACTGTCAGGAAATGGAGCGAGAAAGCAGCCTCGCTGGTGGACGGCCTTGGGACAGGACGGGTTTGTGGTGAGGTTATGAAGTCATATCGAGTTGAGGCAGAGTTATGAACATTTTGCTATTAGGGCCGGAACGAAAAGAATTGATGGAATTTATAGCCTCATTTGGTGACGCGGTGAAATGTACATCTGACAAGATAACGGCCGATTGCGAACTGGTCCAGTGGGCTGACTTTCTTATCAGTTACGGGTATAACCACATCATCCGAAAGAGCGTGCTTGACAGGTTCCCTCGACACGCGATCAATCTCCATATTTCCTATCTGCCATGGTGCCGAGGGGCGGACCCTAACTTGTGGAGTTTTATCTACGATACCCCCAAAGGAGTTATTATACATTATATGAACGAACGTGTCGACAGAGGTGATATAGTCGTCCAGAAACGGGTTGATTTTAAACCGGACGATACGTTGCGCACCAGCCACGATCGGTTAATAGAAGCCATGAATAACCTTTTCAGGAGACATTGGGCCGATATAAAAGCCGGCGAGGTGAAGGCCGTAGCTCAGCCAGAGGGGTTCCCAACCTATCGGGAACGCGACCGCAAGCAGTTTGAGCATCTTTTATGTAAGGGGTGGGACACGCCGTTATCCGAGTTGATCGGCGCTGGACTAGAAAAACATTTAGACTGAGCTGGGCCAAGCTGGTTTTGTACTGTGGTTATTGCTGTTGTTATGGATATAAGTTATGCTAATTTTTGACGACTACAACCTTCGAAAACTAAAAGAGCAGGACCTGGAACAGGTACTACAATGGCGTAACTCGGATCGAATTATGCGACTCGGGTACACTGACCATGTTATCTCGATGGAGGAGCACCGCGCTTGGTTCGGTCGTGTTAAGGATGGTTTGACCGCATTGCACTTCATATTTGAGCATCAGGGACAGCCAGTAGGAGTGGCCTATTTCAATCAGATCAACCGCACTCATGGCACATGCATGTGGGGGTTTTATCTGGGTGAGACCGACTTCCCGCGCGGAAGCGGCATGATCCTGGGTTATCTTACCTTGAACCGCATATTTGGGGAAGAGCGTCTCCGTAAAGTAAGTGGAGAAGTGTTCGATTTCAACGAAGCCAGTCAGAGATTCTTCCAACGCCTGGGGTTCACAGAGGAAGGACGAAGAAAACGGCATGCATTCAAAGATGGAAAGTACATAGATGTTATTATCTTCGCTTTGTTTGCTGAAGAGTGGACCAACAGTTGTAGACTGGCTGTGGAACAGATACTACGAAACAACAGAGGAAGGCAACGTATAGAGGTTGGTACTGGCAACCAACCGGACATCACGTGAAGGGCGGAACAACAATCTTGGATGATGAATACTCAGGTGGATAATGAGTGACACTGTCCTTGTGATAGCAGCGCATCCTGACGACGAGGTTCTCGGTTGCGGCGGCACTATGGCTCGCCACGCCAAAGGCGGCGACAAGGTACACGTTGTTATTCTTGCCGAAGGCATTACCAGCCGGGACCAAAAGAGCAACCGTGAGAACAAAGAAAACGAGTTGTCCGCGCTGGGTGAAGCGGCCCGCCGCGCCAACGAGATACTCGGCGTCAAGACAGTGGAGCTGAATGACTTCCCGGACAACCGCATGGATTCTCTGGCACGGCTTGAGGTGATAAAAGTTGTTGAAGGCTTCATCGATCGTTTTAAACCCGATGTTATCTATACGCACCATGCTGGTGATGTGAACGTCGACCACCGACGTGTCCATGAAGCTGTCGTCACCTCCTGCCGGCCCACGCCCGGGAATCGAGGTGTAAGAACGCTCTTGTTCTTCGAAGTAGCCTCGAGTACCGAATGGCAGCCTCCCGGCTCAGCGAGTCCGTTTACTCCCAACTGGTTTGTGGATATATCTGCCACACTGGAGCTCAAATTACAGGCTCTACGAGCCTATGAATCCGAAATGCGTCCGTGGCCACATTCCCGCTCCATAAAGGCGCTTGAGCATCTGGCTCGATGGCGGGGTGCCACCATTGGAATTGAAGCAGCCGAAGCATTTGAACTTGGACGAAGATTGATATTGTAGGGTCAACTTGAGTTGGGTGATCTTGTCTGTCAAGGCAGCCTTATCCTCAGCCATGAGCTGATAGAATAGGTCGACTTTTTATGTTGACGTTGCGGTAAGGAAAGGGATAATCTCAATGTGAGCCTGCTGATGATTGGAGATATGAAGTTCCTGCAAGTTGGCACACTTGCGGGAGCTCGGGCAGGAGTAAAAAAATGAGAAATAAGGGCCGTGTTTTCATAATAGCCGAGGCCGGCATAAACCACAACGGCGATGTCAAGCTGGCCAGGGAAATGGTATCGGCTGCCAGGGAGAGCGGCGCCGATTGCATCAAGTTTCAAACCTTCAAAGCTGAGGAGTTTGTTTCTGATCCGAATCAGACTTATACATACAAGTCGCAGGGGAAGATGGTCACAGAGTCGATGCTTGATATGTTCAAGCGGTACGAGTTCACCAAGGAGGAATGGTCTAAGATAGTCGACTGCTGTGACAAAGTTGGCATCGCCTTTTCCTCGACGGCCCAGAACCCGTCCGATCTGGAGTTCTTGCTGTCAATTATTGACCTCCCTTTTTTGAAGGTTGGCTCGGATGATCTGACCAATCTGGAGCTTTTGAAGTACTACGCTTCCAAGGGCAAGCCGATGATCATCTCTGCCGGTATGGCTTACGCTTATGAGATTGAGGACGCTGTTCGGACGATTCGCACCTGCGGCAACGATGATATTACCGTCCTGCATTGTGTGTCATCATATCCGGCTGATCCTGGGCAGGTTAACCTTCGTAAGATTCCGATTATTCGAGACGCCTTCAATGTGCCGGTGGGGTTTTCTGATCACACTATAGGATCGGCCGCTGCAGTCGGTGCGGTCTGTTTCGGCGCGACGGTCATCGAAAAGCATTTCACCCTGGATAAAAACCTGCCTGGCCCGGATCACTGGTTCTCGATCGACACGAAGGAGCTAAAAGAATATGTCGACAGTATTAGGTTCATTGAAAGAGCCATCGGCTCCCCGATGCTGTGTCCGACCGAGAAGGAACAAGAGATGAGGCAGGCTTGCCGCCGCAAGGTGGTTGCCGGTCAAAACCTCGCCTGTGGCGAAAAGATAACAATTAACAAGATCACCTTCAAACGGATCGGTGCCGAAGGAGGCATTGAGCCAAAGGACGTCGACTTTATCTTGGGACGGCGCGTCGGACGGAATATCGTCAAGAACGAACCGATCAAGTTGAACCATCTCGAATAATGTCTGAGCGAAGGAGGCTGTGTCATAAAGACAGCGTCATCGCGAACGACCGGAGGGGGTGTGGCGATCTCTATTGTGTAGTTATTTGCAAAACAAAAGATTGCCACGTCGTCCGCCCAGGCGGACTCCTCGCAAAGACGGTTGCTGAAGTTTTTACGGTTAGGATTCATAATTATGACGCAGCTTCAAAGGATGAGGGGGCAAAACAGTGCCTGAAGATACGCAAATAGACGACGTCGGTCTGCAAGATCATCACACACCGGTTCCTATTCCGCATAATATGCCGTGCTTGGATGAAAGCGATTCCCAAGCGGTTTATGATGCCGTATTGTCCGGATGGGTC
>Ga0307437_1000668_pt1 | contig 25691 bp, 16 predicted proteins | sample SalMarWE160390MG_FD_202146 | JGI IMG/M metagenome (GOLD analysis project Ga0307437, IMG submission 202146) | Salt marsh sediment microbial communities from the Plum Island Ecosystem LTER, Massachusetts, United States - WE1603-90 | ecosystem: Environmental > Aquatic > Marine > Intertidal zone >...
GAAATGTCTTTGATTTTATCTATGAATCTGTTATTGCTCATTGGAGTAAGCAAAAATATCCGTTGCTAATTCGTTAAAAAAAACTGTGAATGGTTACCCAAATCTTTATTTTCCGCATCTTTCTGCTATACTGTTTGCCGGATTTGTATTACGCAGTATGACATACGAAATACAAGGTTAATTATGGCGGAAAAATTTGACGTAGCGGTAATTGGCTCGGGTCCTGGAGGTTTTAGAGTGGCAAGGCGTTGCGCTCAGAAAGGTGCCTCAGTAGCGGTAATAGAGAGAGAATATGTCGGAGGAACATGCCTAAACTGGGGATGTGTGCCGTTAAAGGTGCTGCTCGCTTCGGCCCACGCGCTGCTTTCGGCAAAGAATGCAGCTCAAATAGGCATTGACATTGCCTCGGCTACGCCAAACTGGCCCAATATCCAGCAGAGAAAAGATGCCATCGTAGCAGGTTTTCGCAAGGCGATGGAAGGAACGGCGAAGGCACTGAAGATGAATGTTATCCAGGGTTACGGGGCGGTCACTGCCCCGAATAAAATCCAGGTTACAACCGATTCCGGCAAAACCGACATCCGGGCTGACAAAATCGTCATCGCCTCTGGTTCAGAATCCATTGAACTTCCAAATATACCATTCGACGGCCAGACCGTCATAAGCAGCAAAGAGACCCTGTCCCTATCGGAAATACCACAATCTATGCTCATCGTCGGCGGTGGTGTAATCGGCTGCGAAATGGCCTGCGTCTACGCCGCGATGGGTACAAAGGTAACGATCATAGAAGCTCTGCCTCGATTGGTCCCCATGGAAGATGAGTGGGTCAGCCGAACAATAGAACGAGAATTCAAAAAAATTGGTATTGATTCGGTCACAGGCTATAAAGTTGCTTCGGTTGACAAAACAGCGATGCCTGCGAAAGTCACTCTTGAAAACGGTCAAACAATCGAGGCTAAAAAAGTCCTCGTCTGTGTTGGACGAAGGCCTCTGGTAGATAAACAGAGTATCGAAGCTCTTAAACTTGAAATGAATGGCTCTGCCATCGCAGTTAACGAAAAATTCGAGACAAACGTTCCCGGCGTTTATGCAATCGGTGATGCTATCAGCACAACATTCCTTGCTCACGGTGCTTTCGCTGAAGGAGAAGTTGCTGCAGTCAACATCATGGGCGGCAGCGAAAAGATGTTTGACTACTCACTCGTGCCTCGTGTCATTTTTACCTTTCCTGAAGTTGCCTCTGTTGGAAAAACAGAGCAAGCCTGCATAGATGAAGGTCTCGATGTTACCGTGGGTAAGGGTTTCTTCAAAGGAAATCCGAGAAGCGTAGCGCATGGCCAAACCGCAGGCCAAGTACGTTTGATACGCGATAAAGCTACAGACAGAATCGTGGGCATCACGATGGTCGGTGATATGGTCACTGAGTTTATAGCCTTTGCCAGAGCACTTATCGGCACGACCGAGGATATCTCCAAGATAACGTTCCCACATCCCACCGTCTCGGAAACCATCAAAGATGCCCTCGACGAGGCCTTTAGCCCCAACGCGTGAAGTGATAAAACCATAAAGAAAAAGTTGAATAGCGAAAATATTTGGATGGAAAGATGAGTAAAAATGTAGACCAAGCCATTTCGCTTTTTCAGCAAGGTTTTAACTGTTCACAATCGATGGTCGCAACTTACGGCGAGCAGTTTGGTTTATCGCGTAAGCAAGGCCTGAAGTTAGGCTCGGGCTTTGGAGGCGGTATGGGTGCAATGGCTGAAACTTGCGGTGCAGTGACCGGCGCATTTATGGTACTCGGCCTTAAATATGGAAGTGATCATGCTTCTGATAAAGAGGCAAAGCTAAACACGTATCAAATTGTCAGAGAATTTGCAAAGAAATTTAAGGAACGCAACGGTAGTATCATTTGCAAAGACTTGCTTGACTGTGATATAAGCACAGCCGAGGGTTATCAAGCCGCAAAAGAGAAAGAACTCTTCTCAACAGTCTGTCCTAAAATAGTGCAGGATGCCGTTGAGATACTCGAAGAAATGCTCGTGGAATAGAGATCTTTGCCGGACACATAAATCATGTTGGTGATGACCGAAAAATGCGAAACTGCTGCCTTATGTTTTCTTGACTGCGGACTCGCCGATTATCGGGAGATTCTGCAGCTACAGCACGAGTTGCACAAAAAACGACGCAGCGGTGAGATATCAGACACAGTATTGTTTGTTGAGCACCGGCCTACTATCACGCTTGGTGCGCGGCAAAGCGCAAACAGGTTGGTTATCAGCCTGCAGGAGCTTGCCAAACGTGGAATTGATACTATTGAAATTCGCAGGGGCGGCGGAACAACGGCACACAATCCGGGTCAGTTAGTCTTTTATCCGATTCTGAATCTGCACGAAATGGGCCTGGGGATCAGCGAATATATAAGAGAACTTGAAGCAATCGGTATAGAGTTGCTGGCGCAGTTTGGCGTACGAGCCGACAGACGGCATGGCTTTCCGGGCCTATGGATCACTAAGTGCTGCCTAGAAGATACACTAGAAAGTAACCAACGAGCGACAAGCGACGAGCGACGAGCGACGAAAAAGATTGCCTCAATAGGCGTGAGGGTATCGAAGGGTGTGACCTACCATGGTATGGCAATAAATATCCAAAACGATCTGAGTATATTCGATTTGATAGTACCGTGTGGACTTGATGAGGTCGAAATGACCTCGGTTCTAAAGGAAACCGGCAAACACTGCTCAATGGACGATGTTAAGAGTAATCTTAGTAAGCTCATTATCAAGCACCTGAGAAAATCTTAAATACCATTTATGAGCCAGAAATGCTAAATGCAAGACCTAAGACAAGTGATCAGAAAAGATTGCCATCCTGGTTGCGTAGGCCCCTGCCGAGTGGCGATACCTATAATCATGTTGAAAATACTCTAAGCTCACTTGGCCTTGAGACAATATGCAGCAACGCGAACTGTCCCAATAGAGGCGAGTGCTGGTCGAGAGGAACAGCCACGGTCCTTATCCTGGGTAATATCTGTACACGCAATTGCAAGTTTTGTTCTGTGGCCACAGGCAAGCCCGAAGTTCCGGATCCGAGTGAGCCTGCACGATTAGCTGAGCTGACAAAGAGGCTAAAGCTAAAATATCTGGTGATTACCAGTGTGAACCGTGATGATCTGCCGGATGGAGGTGCCGGTCATTTTCACGATTGCATCAAGGAAGTAAGGCTGCAATGTCCCGATGTGAGATTTGAGATACTGACGCCCGATTTCCGCAACTTTCAGGCTCAGGCGCTGGAGAAGTTACGAAAGGCACTACCTTTTGTATTCGCGCACAATGTTGAAACGGTTCCATCGCTGTACCGAATTGCCAGAGCGGGCGGAGAGTATGGACGGTCTTTAAGACTGCTCAAAATGGCTAGGGAAAAATGTAACAATGTTCAGATTAAATCCTCAATTATGCTTGGCCTGGGAGAGGCTGATGCTGAAGTTGAACAGGTATTGAAGGACTTGCGCGAAGTGGGCTGTGATAGAATCACGATCGGCCAATATCTAAAACCTTCAAAGGAATCGCTTGAAGTTACCGAATATATCCAGCCTGAGAAGTTTGATTGGTGGAGGCAAAGAGCATACGAGCTGGGTTTTTCCTGGGTAATCTCTTCACCATTTGCTCGCAGCTCATATTTCGCAGAGCGCAAATAATTTATTTAGTAGCTCAATTCTAAAGTTATTAAGCCACTTCTTATAAGACTTATAGATATATAATCGTTTTACATTGGTTAGAGTTTTTGCGTGTTAGAATGGTGGTGTTATACTTTAATTAGGCGGGAGAAGTTATGAAAAGCCCCCCTAAATGGAGTACACTATTTAGGTGGGGCGAATATGTTACCATCAAGAAGGACACTCTTCTTAAAGCGCACAGGGGCTGCGCTTATCATCTCGATGATCTTTGTAGTCATATTCAGTATTATGGCAGTTAGTATGACAACAATTTCTGGTATGAACGTACAGATTGCTGAGAACCAGCTAAAGGCGGATAGCGCAAGAGCCTGTGCCGAATCGGGACTTGAAGTAGTCCGGTACTGGCTGAGCCGGGTTTCGATTTCGGGAACAACACCAGCTAACGAGAGACTGGATCAAATAGTAAGCTCTTTACAGAGTGAACTTAGCAGCGACAGCGTTTCTAATATTACTATGTTATATGACAGTCCGACCCTGACCGTTCCAAGTGTCACGCTCGACTCTGTAACAGGACGAAGCTTTTCTGCTGTACTTACGCAAATCGACAATGACACGGTACAAGTAGACGTTACGGGAATGTATGGTTCTACTACCCTGACTATAAGGGTTAACTATGTGTTTGGGACGAGAGCACATACAGTGTTCGACTTCGGGGTTGCCAGTAAAGGGCCTTTATCGCTAACCGGAAATGTTGAACTCGACGGTGTCAATGTCTCTGTTGAGTCGAGTGTGTACATTGAGAGTGAAGACTCGTTATTAGCATTATCGATAACAGGCAATTCGCAGATAGCAGGAGATGTCAGCATAGTCAATTCCAACGCCTATGTGGATTTGCAGGGAGGTCAAGCAGGTATAGGCGGCGAGACAGGCCAGGATGCTATAGACAATCATGTTAGCTTTGATGTGCCACCGACTGAGTTTCCTGAGCCCGATCCGGCGTACTTTGAGTCTTTTGTAACCGGAGTAGTTGATTCGAACACAGATACGAGTGCAACTGCAACGTTTGAAAATGTAAGAATCCTGGCTGAAACTAATCCCACTTTTTCAGGCAATGTTACGTTAAAAGGTGTCATTTTCGTTGAAACACCGAACATTGTAGTGTTCACGGGGACAACCGATGTAATTGGTATAGTAGTAGGTGATGGCGATTGGACGGACAACTCGGGAGCGAATCAGATAAGTTTCACCGGTAATGTCGTAAGCCTGCCAGTCACGGAACTGCCGGATGAAGAACAGTTTGCAGATATCAGAGATGAGACAGGGACATTCGTAATGGCCCCTGGTTTTCAATTGTCATTCGGAGGGAACTTCGACGCGCTCAGTGGTGCGATCGCCGGGAACGGCATCGAATTCTTTGGTAATGCGGGTGGGATAGTAAATGGATCAATAATTAACTATTCTAACGAGGCAATGACCATAACCGGTAACAGCGATCTTTACTTCAATCGCACCGGTGTTGACGAGGTACCAGCCGGATTTGTGCCGGAGATAGTATTAGAGTATGATCCTGGTTCATACTGTGAGATGGCTCTTTAAGAGATGCTGATTTAGACACGGTCGTTTTTCAACATATTCACGCGGATCTTTTATGATCCGAGCAGACCCTCTATAAAACTAACCACTCGATCCTCCCACATGTTGTGTCGTACCCACCCAGCAGCGTATTAGTCACTATCAACGTTCGAGTCGCAGTGCAAGTGCAACACATCATGATTGCGTTTACAGGCCACGTAATTACAATATTTTGTACTGTTTTTCATGTATCTTACTTTGTCATAAAGCGGCTTATTTTTTATACTTTATTGGGCATATAGAAGTTATTATTTACAATCCTGCAAAACGTCTCTTTTCCGTTGGAGGGAGAAGATGTCATCTACGAATCGCTCGACAAGCCAGCGATACCAAGGCGCTGTGCTAATAATTTCGATGATTTTCGTGGTTGTTTTTTCTGCGCTGGCTGTATCGATGGCAACATTATCCGGGACAAACACACAGATTGCATCGAATCAGCACAAGGTGAATTCTGCACTGCTGGCGGCTCAATCTGGACTCGATTGCGCGAGGTACATCATTTCAACGGTAGTCTTGGAAGAAACCAGCTATAATATCGTCAGTGATACTGAAGCAGATGGGGTTTGGGCTGACCTCTGCCAGCATCTCCAGACAAACCCTTTGGGCGGACAGACCGTGAGCGAATCTACCCGCTTCACCGATTCGGTTGACAGTGGGGACCAGATTGTCACGTCGGCGACGAGTTTCGGTGCCGCAAACGTTGACTTTGCAGTTAGGTTTTATCGATACGATTCCGATCCCCATACAATAAAGATGGAGTCCATCGGCAGCGAAGGTGAGGTTGTGAGGAAGGTAAGAATGGATATGGAGGTTACGAAGGATGGTGAAGTTTTGAATTATGCTATTGCCAGCCGAGGCCGAATGTGGCTTACCGGTGAAACGACGATTCACGGAGACATCTTCAGCACGTGGGATCGACCTGAGATATCGCCATACAATATGACCAGTGATTCCGCGGTGCTTGGCACCATCAATACAGTATTGACACTGGATGATATCCAAGGGCATGGTTACCAGTTAGAAACACTCGACGAGAACGGCAATCCGATCGATATAAACGGCGACCCATTGGGTAGTAACTACGAGAACCGTTATTACAGCCCAGATGACGAGGTACAGGCATACCATGAAGGCATCAACTATGGGCAACCCTACGAAGATATACCTGGGATGGACATATCCGACTATGATACCGATCTCTACAACGATGGCCTAACGGATATACCATCTTGCCCAAGCGAGCTTCGGGAGACTGAATACTTCCCCCATGCCTCTGGTGACTATAGCCAGCCAAAATCGTGGTCAAGCAGAGAGCTTAACCGCCATGTATATGAGAACCAGACTCTTAGTGATGTGCGTCTTGCCGACAACCGCAATGCGCTATTTAGAAACTGTACCTTTGAAGGTATCCTGTATATAGACTGCAGTAAAAGTGGCAGCTCTAATTACAACAATGTCCGTTTCGAGAATTGCACTTTCAATGGCGTGATAGTAACTGATGTGCCGCAGGTTCTTAAATGGCAATACAACTGTCTCTATTTTACTGGTGAAGCTACATTTGACAACACCTCGGATATCCAGGAGGCTACCATCCTCGCACCACATTTCAACGTGAATCTCGGAAATACAAATCCAGAGCAAAGTGACAATAACGTACTTACAGGTGCGATTGTCGGTGGAATTGTCGATGTGCGCGGCAATGCACAGATATACGGAACGATTATCTCGATGTGCGACACGACGCAGTGGAGCTCAGGATATGTGACGAATATTGGCGCCACTCTAGATGACGGAGGCTCCGAAACCACTGAATTAGGCGACATTGGGGTGATAGGTATTACACCTGAAGAAGATAAGATGTTGCCAAGCGGTATTACGAGCCCGATAGTTATCAAGCCGAAACAAGATACTTACGCCGAAGGAGTTTGATAAATGGGGGCTGAGAGAAGTAGAACAGCTTAATAGTAGTACCCACTTTTTATCATGGAGAAAGAAATGAAACGGTTAGTTCTAAGCATAACGATCGTCGTACTATTCCTCGTGCTTCTGTTCATGCTGTGTCAACAGGCTGGCTGGGCGGCTGATTTAAGTTGTGGTGAAGGTTACGTTTACCTCGCTGAGGAGCCGAATGAACCAAACGAGCCCGAACCTGAGGTCTTCAGGTTTTGCTGTACGGCGATAAACCAGGCTGAGGAACCTAACGAACCTAACGAGCCAGAGCCCGAGGTTTTCAGCTTTTGCCACATGGTTATAAGCGAAGGCGAGGAACCTAATGAGCCCAATGAGCCTGAGCCTGAGGTTTGTGGCTTTTGCTACATGGTGATAAGCCAAGGCGAAGAACCAAATGAGCCCAACGAGCCGGAGCCAGAAAGCATGTAGTTAAAAGGGTGATGGACTGTCGGGGACAACGGCCCGTGTTTTTCTCTGGCGCAAAGCTGCCGCACTTGTCCCCGACAGTCACAAGTTTAAAAATTGGATATTATGCCTGTGATTCGAGAAACCATTTACACTCTCATAGGCATAGAAGGACATTTCTTCAGAGTGTAACACATCTTTTTCTACTGCTCTATAAAGGCAATCGCACAAAAACGATGCCACTTTTCGTTAATCATGGAACACAAGTCAAGTATCCTTCTGCCCAACAATAATTTCATCTTCGAAGTTTAAGCTTACTATCTGCAGGCAAGTCATCAGTTTTTGGCCGATTATACTTGGCACTTATGTCACGGGCAGCAGTTTTATCATTTGACAGGTTAGGTCTCATATAGTCTAATCCGCCGCAACATATTGGCGTCAGGAGGTATTGTGTACAAGGGTCACAAGGTAGACAGGAGACCATAATAATGCCAAAGCGAACGGATATAAAAAAGGTGATGATCATTGGGTCAGGGCCAATCATTATTGGCCAGGCGTGCGAGTTTGACTATTCAGGTACTCAAGCATGTAAGGCACTTCGCAAACTAGGCTACGAGATTGTGCTGGTCAATTCTAATCCAGCTACCATCATGACCGACCCTGGAACGGCGGATGTGACGTATATTGAGCCGCTCGATTTGCAGACGATGATTAAAATCGTCGAAAAAGAGCGGCCGGATGCAATATTGCCCAACCTCGGTGGACAGAGCGGCCTTAATCTTTCCTCTGAACTCGCACGCGCAGGTGTGCTGAAAAAATACGGTGTTAAAGTCATTGGTGTGGAGGTTGACGCTATCGAGCGAGGCGAGGACCGCGTTATATTCAAAGACACCATGAACAAGCTCGGGATCGATATGCCCAGAAGTAAGGCGGCATTCAACGTTGAAGAGGCTGAGAGAATAGCCGAAGACCTCGGCTATCCTGTTGTTATTCGACCTGCCTATACACTCGGCGGTACGGGCGGCGGTGCAGTGTTCAACGTTGAGGAGCTGCGTACGGTTGCCAGCCGGGGCCTGTCCGCAAGCTTGGTGGGACAGATTCTTGTGGAAGAATCTGTGCTCGGATGGGAGGAGCTGGAGCTGGAGGTTGTTCGAGACGCTAAGGGGCAAAAGATTACTGTGTGCTTTATTGAAAATGTGGACCCTATGGGTGTGCACACTGGAGATTCGTATTGCACGGCTCCCATGCTCACAATAGCCCCGGAACTGCAAAGACAGCTTCAAAAATACTCATACGACATCGTCGATGCCATTGAAGTTATAGGCGGCACTAATATCCAATTTGCGCACGACCCTGAGACGGGGCGCGTTGTTGTAATCGAGATTAATCCAAGAACATCGCGCTCATCAGCGCTCGCCTCAAAGGCGACAGGATTTCCAATTGCCTTTGTATCCTCACTGCTTGCAGGAGGACTTACTCTGGATGAGATACCCTACTGGCGGGACGGGACACTCGATAAATACACACCCTCGGGAGACTATGTAGTTGTGAAATTCTCCAGGTGGGCCTTTGAAAAGTTCAAAGACGTCGAGGACAAGCTGGGGACGCAAATGCGAGCTGTGGGCGAGGTGATGAGTATAGGTAAAAACTACAAGGAGGCTTTTCAAAAGTCGATTCGCTCATTGGAAATCAGCAGATCCGGTCTGGGTTTTGCCAAGAATTTCAACAAGCTTTCGCTGGATGAGCTGATGCAACGTCTGACATGGCCTTCAAGTGAACGCCAATTCCTTATGTATGAGGCGCTGCGCAAGGGCGCTAGCGTACAGAGTCTTTATGATAAGACGCGCATCAAACACTACTTCATCGAGCAGATGTCTGAACTTGTCGCGCTAGAACAGGAGCTTCTAAAGTATAAGGGCAAAATGCCTCCTGATAAGCTTCTGATCCAAGCTAAAAAAGATGGCTTTGCTGATAAGTATCTCTCTAAATTGCTTGGTGTTCCGGAGGCTAAAGTACGCAAGCAGCGCAGCTCTCTTGGAGTCGTCGAAGGCTGGGAGCCCGTTCCGGTTAGCGGCGTAGAAAATGCGGCTTACTATTTCTCGACATACAATGCGCCCGACATTGTCCAGACAAGTAAAAGGCGCAAAATAATGGTTCTCGGCGGTGGACCCAACCGTATCGGCCAGGGAATTGAATTCGACTATTGCTGTGTTCATGCGGCCTTTACACTTCGTGACGAGGGATACGAATCGATAATGGTGAACTGTAATCCTGAGACCGTTTCAACCGATTACGATACATCGGATAAACTATATTTTGAACCACTGACTGTAGAAGATGTTCTAAGTATCTACGAAAAGGAAAGGCCTGAGGGTGTTATAGTTCAATTTGGTGGCCAGACGCCGCTTAATATCGCTAATGAACTGGCTGAGGCAGGTGTTAAAATAATCGGTACGTCGCCGGAGACGATAGATTTAGCGGAAGACCGCGACCGCTTCCGCGAGATGATGCGAAAGCTCGGTATTCCTCAGCCTGAATCCGGCATGGCCAGTAGTGAAGCGGAGGCTCTTACAATCGCACAGCGCATCGGTTATCCGCTTATGGTCAGACCCTCTTATGTCCTCGGCGGACGCGCCATGGAGATTGTTCACGATGAAGAAATGTTGAAACATTATGTAGCTGCAGCGGTAGAGGTTTCTCCTGAAAGGCCCATTCTTATAGACAAGTTCTTAGAAAATGCTATTGAGGCTGAAGCTGATGCGATAGCCGATGGTACCGATGCCTTTGTTCCCGCTGTTATGGAACATATTGAGCTGGCTGGTATACACTCCGGTGACTCGGCCTGCGTTATTCCCCCTGTGAGCATACCGAAGAGACACATAGACACGATTCGTGAGTTTACGAGAAAGATCGCAATAGAACTGGATGTTGTGGGTTTGATGAATATTCAGTATGCGATAGCAAACGACACGGTCTACGTTCTTGAGGCCAACCCGCGGGCTTCACGGACAGTGCCTCTGGTCTCAAAAGTATGTAATGTCTCTATGGCCCGGCTTGCAACACAGCTTATGTTGGGCAAGAAGCTGTCTGATCTGAATATCAGGCAGCGGTCGATTCCTCACTTTGGCGTCAAGGAAGCTGTATTTCCATTCAATATGTTTCCCGAGGTAGACCCCCTTCTGGGACCGGAAATGCGATCGACCGGAGAGGTGCTGGGGCTGGCTGATTCATTCGGTCTGGCTTTCTTCAAATCCCAACAAGCAGCAAAACAAAACCTGCCCTTGCAAGGAACGGTGCTAATTACTGTGAGTGATCGCGATAAAAACCCTACATTACAGGTGGCACGTGAATTCAGCCAACTTGGTTTTCAGATTAGGGCAACTGAGGGAACCCATCGATTGCTCAAGAGCAATGGTATCGAAGCCGAACTTATTCACAAGATGCATGAGGGACGCCCAAACATTATAGATGCAATAACGAACGGTGAGATTCAGCTTATAGTTAACACTCCCGCTGGCAAGTTAAGTAAATACGATGATTCGTATATCCGCAAGGCAGCAGTTAAACACAAGATTCCTTATATCACAACGACCGCTGCAGCAGCGGCGGCAGTGAAAGGGATTGCTGCTAGTCGAAATAAAGAAGCACAGGTACAATCACTACAGGAATATCATGCCGGTATCAAGTGAAGATTACAGTTTCACCTTGAGACAGTCATCCATAAAGCAACAGTCGATGTATGGACATTGTCCACCTGACCTTCCATAGCAGGGCACATTACCCTCAGCCATTTGAATGGCATGAACAAGGTCAACCTTTTTCATTTTTCCGGGCGTTATACCGAATCCTCTTGCTTTAATCCGAATCTGTTGCATATTAAGGCATCTATTTTTAAGCTCTTTCGTCGGCATATTTCATTTCCTTTCAGTTATACCCGCATTAGTCTTGGCCAATGGGTCCGCATGGCCTGACAGTTTCAAGCTCAGCCACCATCCAGTGCGGGGCGACGGATGATATAATTTAAAATTACCGAGATCAGCACGACTGAAAGTGTGCTGTGCGTAACCCATATATTTTCGATCATTTTGGCTTTAAACCATGAGAAAAATAGTGAAAATTTTGAATTTTCGGCATCTTAATATAGATTTACGACAATTTATAACTCAAACTGACCGAATTTTAATTGAAAACAACGTAAGTACCTATTTGACAACAATATATTGCACTTTGTCATTCCCGTGAAAACGGGAATCCAATTTGCTGAAAACTTTAATGGATTCCCGCCTGCGCGGGAATGACACAAAAAATCGGTCAGTTTGAGTTTATAAGTTGATTCTGTGCAAAGATATTTATCCTATATTGCTTCGTAAGGTAACATGACGTTTATACCGCTAACTAGCGGTAATATAGGACTTATAAAATCATGTGAATGAGCCCTGTTAGTCCTTGGCAGGTCAAATGATGAGTGTCATTTGGGAAGTACCAGATTGTCAGAAAGCGATATACGCATTTTTGTTCAAGTGACGAATTCTTTGATATATTCTATTACTACAGCGCCACATGGTTATGAATTATCCTGGATACAACAACGTAAATTCTCGATTTCAATACCCAAAGCTCGCAATTTCTGCCGCTATCGCTATTGCTACGGCAGGACCCAGGCAGGGCTTTGCCGAAAGCAAGCTCGTCGTTGCAAATTTGGCAGAAGCCCTCGGACAAATTTCACTACAGACAGCGGAGGAGAACGAGCGCCTAAATGCCGAGATGGCTAACAACTACGCAATTCGCGCAGCCGATGCTATGCTCAAATTGGCAGAGAGTCACAACACTGCGTTTGACCTATCGCTGGCCCAAGGAGCCCTCGTTGCTGCAACACGGGCCAGAGGCATGGAGATTCAGATTATATCCAGCCGGATTTTAGCTTATCTGGCCAGTCCCGAGGCTCAGCGGGCTATTGCAGCTATGGCACTTGATAGTGCAAATGACCTCGAAACGCGCATATTGGCTTTTGAGTCGCTTGCCGTCTCAGCCAAGTTAAATACCAATATACTGCCCGAAGCAATGATAGATGCAATTTACGCCATTATCAGTTCTGATCAGACCGAGCGGGACCTTCGTCTAGCTGCAAGCACTGCTTATGGCGCATTGAACCTACCCAGCCGAAAAGTTAAAGACCTCATCCTCGACCAGGCCAAGAGTTAAGGTGACAGTGCAAATAAACTTAAACTCGTGTGTGCTTCGTTCATTATTTTCGTACTGTTACCATTTATCACGAACTACTGTAGATGATGAGAGCCTTACATGCTTGGCCATCTCCGGATTTTTAAGAGTCTATAGCGATATTAATAGCCGACCTATCTGATTTAAGGATTAACTATAGGGCAGAGGGGTGTAATAATCTTACTAAGGAAGATGGGTCTCGGCGCTTTCATGTTCGGCTGGTTTAGTATCGAGCTGTTGCTTAGAATTCACACCTTTTAGCAGCTTACCGATGGCTTGTTCAGTGGTTACCTCGTTTTTCTGTGTCGATACAAACGAGTGGACTAAATCACACCACCAGCAGACGTATGAAATGTTTGACTGCTGGTACTGTTTGTTGAATCCGACTTTGCCCACGAGTGGGTTTGCAGAAAGAGGCGTGACCGCAATTATAAAGATCAAGAAACTGAAAATCAGGAATCCACCTAAAAAGCCCAGAAAACCTGCGAAGAGGATATCGAAGAGTTTGGGGAACGAAACGCTGAATTGGCTTGTGAGAAATATATACGATATGCCGTGCAGAATTAAAAAGCATCCTACTGCTATGGCTAAAATGGTAAGGGCCAAACCGTATGATGTGTCACTGGCCCCTGGGATGATCTCTGTTGCTAAAGGTGTCAGAAAAATAGCTGCATAGACCGAGACGACAATGTTGAACAACATAGTCCAAGTCTCATAGAAGCCCATCTTAAGAGCATACCAGGCACAAAATCCACCAGCTAATACACTTAGCCAGAATATCATAAGACTATCCTACTACTCGCTTTAATTCTACCAAACTCGTTACTCCGGATGTTACCTTTTTCAGTCCTTCTTTTCTAAGGTGGGTTGTATTTATTTTTGTTCCTTTGCTTTTCAGTCCGGTTATCAGAGCCTTATTATTTGCGATATTGGCTTTTAACTCTTCATTGACAACAAGAATATCGCATATTGCTGTTCTTCCGAAATATCCAGTTCCATCACACTGCTTGCAACCTACAGCTTCAAATATCCCAGTGGTATCTATGCTTTTGCGCTGTAGTTCGTCGCTGAGGCCTGGACTAAGCTGGACAGGTTGTTTACAGTGCTCGCAGAGCCTCCGTATCAGCCTTTGTGAAATTAGAAGGCTTAATCCCGATGACAATAGTAGAGGCGATATGCCAAGGTCCAGCAACCTGACCAGCGCCGTAGCATTACTGTCGCAGTGAATTGTCGCTAAGACTAAGTGGCCGGTCTGTGATGACCGTAGCGCAATTTCTGCGCTCTCCTCATCTCGTATTTCCCCGACACAAATCACATCAGGGTCCTGCCTCAGAATGCTGCGCAATGCTTTAGCGAAGGTAATATCAGCTTTCGGATTGATCTCAATCTGACTTGCCTCCGGTAGAACAGATTCGATTGGATCTTCGACGGTAATGACGTTGCGTGTGAACCGATCGATCTGATTAAGTGTTGCGTACAATGTTGTTGTCTTGCCGCTGCCTGTGGGGCCACAAATCAACAGCATGCCGGATGGTTTCCTGATGGCATTATCGATAATTGAGCACTGCTTTTTGGTAAAACCGACGTCGGCCAGTGCAAATCTGCCTGCTTCTGCGTTGAGTATCCTTATGGATAGCTTTTCCCCACCGAGAACACCGGCGCTTGCCACCCTAAAAGCAACGTTCGTATTAGCTTTCTTTGCTGCGAAGGCGCCGTCTTGAGGTCGTCTCCTTTCGGAGATATCCATACTTGAGATGGCTTTTATACTGTTTATAACCGCCTTGCAGGTATCTGCCTCAAGTTCCTTTACAGCTCTTAGGACACCATCTATTCGGAGTCTGATCGTGTAGGTTGATTTGTCTGTTGGATCGATGAGTATATCGCTGGAACGTCGATCAAGAGCATTGGCGATAATCTGCTCGGTCAAGTCCAAAATGTGTTTGTCTTGGTGTTCAACATCGCTGTGGCCATATATTTCATCAATACACCTGCCTGAAGAGTCAAGCAGCGTTATCTTCGACTCATCTTCATCGTGTCTTGAACTAATGGATCGGACGCGGGTTATTATGTTTCTCAGTTGGTCTCTGACTAGCTCAAGGATATCTTCGTCACTATCGTAAGATTTTTTTGCCACATGTATTACCAGTAGCAAAAGCAAGAGTATAGGTCCCGTAAAGAGGGTCAGAATATACGCAACCGACCTGTATTTTTTAGGCACCAAAGGACTGAACTGAACGACCTGGATGAAATAAAGGCACAGATAAACCCAGAGTATGAGGAAGATGAGTTTGATTGGACTGAAAGGCAATGGTACCAAGGCTGAGGTTAGGTTGTACTCTGTAAGTAAGCAAGAAAACACAGGCAAAAACGCATGGAAAAAATTCAATATTTGCATAAAATATGACTTTCAGCAAATACTAAAAACGAAAACCTCGCACTGCTAACATAATATAATATTTTATGCCCGACAAGTAAAAAGTTTTTCTAAAACTACAAATGCCGCGAATTGCCTTCTCTGGGAAAATTATGCCAGTCTGTTAAAGGATATCAGATAAGATTTATTAGCCATTTGTTTGGCAGACAAGTAGGTTTTTGCGAAAGAATTAAGGTAAAATGAAACTGGACTACGTTAAGCGACTCAGACAATTACAAAAAAGAACTCCCAATTAAACAAGCTGGTCGCCGTCCAAGTCCTGGATATAACCATCTTGAAAGAAATCCTGACCCATTGGCATTACGATGAGCATCGAAGCTCCACCTACTATATCGAGAAAATAGATGTCCTCTTAAGATTATTCAGTCGAGTTACAATTCGAATTATTTAGCTGCGTACCAATATCTTTTACCTTTGAGGAACCCGATTGGGCCAAGTCTTTTGAGTTTTCGCAGGTTTTTAAGATGCGCTACACCGTGATTCGCTTCGAGGAACTTGAGCTTTTCACAGGTTGGAAATTCATCGCACTGCCAGCAGCCATCGATTTTCCTTTTCCGGCAGCAGTTTCTGACTTTACAGTTAGGTGGTCCACCACCACCTTTACACGTCTTTTTACAACGTAGCTTCACCATCGTGCCCAGCAAGTTGTAACACTGGTCGTAATCCTTGAATGCTTTGAAGAACGGTACTTTTGCAAGGGCAGGTGCCATTTGCGCAAACCTATGTTGCCTTAGTTCTTTACGCAGATCCCTGGCCAGATCAGCAACGGTCTGTGTATAGCCAACACAATCCCCACAATAAAGTCCACAATAGCCTATTAGATTTTGCTTCTTGCTCATTGTAAGTTCCTTGTTAATTCAACTGGTCGTTGATTTCGGTTGCATTCTATTGGAATTTGGAGAGAAATCAAGTCTGCTACAATTATAAATGTCTGCGCATAGTTCAATTTTGCTGATTTATGCAGTTGGAATCAGAACGTGTAGATAGACGAGCGTCTTTCAGTATGTTGACCAGGCGACACTTTGTAATATTAGCTATGATGAAATAATTATATCTATGAAAAGCTTAGAAAGCTGATTTGCGGACATTCAATCGTGAAGCCTTGCAGCTTTATGCTGTCTGAACAAGAGCACAATTAATACGCTGGATGGCCTCATCAATTTCCGCGGTACTCTTGAAACCTATCACAACAGCATCTACTAAACCGGATTGCATAGTGAAGCGAATAGACTTTTCGCGGTCTTCGGGGTTTGCGAAATTGCCTTCTCCTATGATTTTCATGCCGATGACACCATGTCCTCTCTGACGCATAATCTTGATCTGCTCTAATACAGCAGGTAAATGGGACGCATCACTTCTGGCATTCCAGCTCTCACCTGGGGTATCAATATTTGCACCCTGCGGATTTATTCGTACCAGATTGACGTCAACCCAATCCAACTGGGTAGCTTTGGTCAAGGCGCCAAGCGAATGGCACGAGACGCCATGAGCGAGGATGATCTTCTTAGCTTTAGCTTCTTTAAAGGCATCAAGCAGACGCTTGCGTCTCTCGTCCCAGTCATTTCTAACCGCACAGTGCACCAGCAGGCTGTCAATATAATCGACGCCCAACTCCTTGCGATAGCGATCAATCACCTCTAGAGGCTTCTCAGGGACCCCGGGCATCTTTGTCTGTATAAATAGCTTTTCTCGATCAATACCCCTGATCGCCTGACGAATCCATGTATGGGTTCTGTAGTTTTCAGCCGTGTCGATATACGTGATGCCTTGGTCATAAGCGTATCGTATTAGCCGATTAAAACCTTCTGTTCCCAGTGACCGCTGGACTCTGCCGCCATGTGTGCCGGTACCGATACCGAGCCGGCTCAGCTTCAATCCTGTCTTACCCAGGGTGACCTGATCCACAGCCGTCGGTGTGTGTCCTTTGGCTAAAGGTGAAACGACACAAGATGACAAAAAGGTGGTACCGGCCAAAGCCGCCGTTCCTTTGATAAACTGACGCCGAGTTATTCCCTTTCTACCCATGATTGAACTCCTTAATATAACTTCAAGCGACCGTCACTCTACCAAGACCTGGCACGTATTCAGTTCGCATAATAACATATGGTATACACATCACGTCGGTTTGGCAAACCCAACATTACCACTGAACTTTGTCGAGGTATCGAAGGGGGTTACTATTCGTCTAAAAAGCCTACCTTTAAAGTCCATGCTTATATAAGACCACCAACCAGAAAAAGTATCCAGTTCGGTTCCTTAGATATCATTAACCTTTTCAGCTACGACTACCTCAGAGTACTCATCATAACCAATGTCAAATTCGTAGCCATCGGTTGATCGTTCTGGATTGCCGTCGAATCCTCGTGGTTGTCCCTCGAAATCGTATGCTACATTGTCAAGCCATATACCTGTATCGATGCACGGCGAGTGGAGGGTTAGCCGTAGATCATCGTCGATAGTACCGACTGTATCATCAGGACCATCGGGATCTACAAACAGCGGATCCTCTCCATCGAAGTTTCCAATACCTCCAAGTTGTACTGTCCATCCTTGCACGAAGCTGTACTGTATTTGTGGTATGTCACCATCTATTTGTGCTGACTCATCTGTTGAATTATTCACCCGATTATCCCTGAACAGGCAGTTAATTAATTGAACCTTGCTATTCTGTCGTGAGTAAGTACCCCCTCCTTGCCAGGCAGCTGAATTCTTCCAGAGTGTACAATTCAACAAACTGGGATTGCTCGCATGAGAGAACACCGCCCCACCGTATTGAAAACTTGAGTTTCCACTGAAAAGGCAGTTTATTATAGTGGAGTTGGCGTTTCCTTCATGATATAAACCACCTCCATTATCTTCTGCGTGGTTTCCCACGATGCGACAAGCCTCAAATATTGGACTACTACCCAATGAATAGACTGCCCCGCCATTATCAGCCGCAGAGTTGTCAAAGAATATACACTCATTAAAAATAGGATGACTGGTACCTGTGTTCCTAATAGCACCCCCGTCATCAGTAGCCATATTTCTTGTGAAAATACAATTCTCGAAGATGGGATCGCTGGCATCATTGAAAACTGCGCCTCCATCCCCACTTAGAATTGCCCTATTGGCTTCGAAATGGCAGTGATAGAATCGGCAGTTGGCTCCTTCTCGATTGTATACTGCTCCGCCACGTTTGGCCTGATTATCTGTAAAGCAACAGAACCTGACAGTTAGACCGTCTCTTCGGCAATACATGCCTCCACCTCGATAGTAAATATCACTGTTGGCATTTCCTCCTTTGATTGTAAATCCTTCGAGGAGAGTATTTGCATCTGCGCCAGCCTCTCTAACAACTTGATAGCAATTGTCACTATAGGACTCACTAGTTCTATCGTCCCCGAGTATATCACCGGATAATATTGTCTCATACACATTGTAGTCTCGCGCGTTTGGGTCTGGGCTCTCAAGCCCAGCATATCCACCTTTCAGTTGGATGCCGGGTCGAAGCATAAATGAAACGGTGCGGATATCGCATGGATCCGAAGCTAGCTTTGGTACGTACGTCCCCATAGCGACTCGGATATCATCACCGGAACGTGCGAATGGAAGGATGTCATCTATATGTTGAAAAGCAGTTTCCCAACTTTTCCCATTTCCTCCGGCTGATGCTCGGGGGTCTACGTACTTTATACCTGGATCGAAATCATAGTCAAACAGGTATTTAATGCCTATATCAGAAGTCATCATAGCACGTCCACTATGACCAGCGCCAGGTACTACTTGTAGGGTCTGATTATCAAGTATGATGTCCCCATAATAATACTGCAAATAATTGAAATAGATAGTGCCACGCTCTAATCTGTGGTTACCCTGAAGCATTGCAGCACAACTTCGATCAAGTCCATCAGAATTAGGGTCATTGTCCTCGCTGCCCAGCAAGTAGATGACATTTCGCTCCGGATACTGCGATCGAATTGTGTCTGCACCAATCTTGGACAAATAGGGGAACCAAAGATATTCCAGACCATATCCATAATTATTATAATGTGGACAAAAGTTAACTGTTTCCGAAGATGGTATCTCAAACTTATCGGTGGTTTTTGGAACAACTCGTTCAGAACTGAAATACACATAGGAAGATGGATTCATGACAATGTATCGCATATGGATCCCGAGAGGCTTGGCGACCTTGTTCTCAAACTGATTGGAAACAGCAAATCGGTTAACCATTTGCCCTCCACCAGAGTGCCCCGCCAAAACTATCACCTTCACATTTGGGAAAAGTGCAGGATCAGAAACATGTTCTAAAATTTGCTCTAAAACTGTGAAGGAACTAACCTGGGCTCCAAGGTCTGCAGCAGCGATTGATAATCCTCCCCAGAACCGACTGCTACCCCAGTAAAGCGTTCCAGGAGGAATCAAAGCTCCGTAGTCGTCAGTCGTGAGGAATTGCGGAGCAATGACGAGAGTTTTATTTAAGGCACCTGGTACTTTCTTAGCGGCATCCAAGCCTCGATCAAGATACATCTCTGCATTCGCGCCAACACCATGAATGGAAAATAGAACGCGCTCCACAGTTGGATCCTGTTGATACAATGGACGACTACTGCCATATGGAAAAGGAAGCTCAACACCATCCACTATAACTGGAAAACGCTCAGAGCAGAGTAGTATCTTAGGCTCAGAGCTACTGATAGGAGCAAGGCCTATGACTAGAGCATAAAATAAAATTTTAATATATAAACAGTTAATGATATTATGACAGGAAAAGGCCGAATCGACCCTGAAATATTTCGTCCAAATTTTTCGGCAAACTGTTGATTGACCTCTATTCATCTGAGTGACTTCTGAATCATCGATTATTTGGTTTACATAAAAGAATCCATAACTGTTTTATAGTAAGGCGGCTCCTATTTATATCGCGTGTGATTGTACCATCACTCTCGTTACTCGCTTTCTTATAGTCTAATCATAAGCATTATACTATATTTATGGCAATCTCATCAAAATAAACCTTTGCTCTCCGGAAAAACTTTAAGGGTCGGTTTGCCCCACCAATCTTTCTTATCAACCGTACTACTGACCCTGGAACACACGATAAGAATGCGGTTTAATCTGTATATCGAAAGCAACTTTCTCGGCGCCTGTTCCCCGGCCCCATCTTCTCCATCGGTCAGATAGCACCTCACCAGTGAGCGCCTCGCCGGAGAGCACGTCGCGGAGCTTAGTGATTCGACTGTCAGTGACAACTTTAACATCGATGCTTTCCCGCAGAAAAGACTCCACAATAAACGTGTCGTTATCGTAAACAAACAGAGCGACCTGGCTCGGGCCATCTACCCGAACGTAGATATTCTGCATCAGCACTTCCTTGATTCGAGTCAGCACTTCAGTCGGATAATTATATAGATCAGCGAAGTTATCCGGAATGGTCAGAACATAGAGCTTGCTATTAGCATAATCAGCCGAGTGAAAGATAGGATAGCCGATGCCACTGGCCAGACATGAGACCTCCTCCCAAGAATCGTTAGTCAGGTATTTAATTTGAGGGATCACAATTTGGGATTCTGATTGACAGGCGCCGCCCCAACCGACCACAAAATCGGTAATAACAGCTTTTTTGTCGGTATATTCAAGTTCAACGATGTTTTCGATTCCCTTACCTTGAAGGGCCTTAAGCAGACCAGACGTAATAACGACGGTCTTGCCTTTCATTAACTGGCCCTTGATCCTGTCCACTATTTGTTTGTCGAATTTGGCCGATTCTGTTAGGAAAATTGTATTCGCATCAGCCGGAAATTCGGGCACAATATCCATCGCAATGCCACACATGCCGAGATAATTGTGCAGAAAATCCTCTCCGGTTGAGTGATATGGTTTGCAGCTTTTGACTCCGACCGGATTGGCAAGCTTGCCGAGGAAGCGATCAACCTTCTCGAAAGTGTAGCCAGCAGCGCGGGCAATCGTGCTCGGCTTTACGGTTGTTCCATCCTTCAGTTGGAAGGGCTTGAGCATCTCGTCGAAGTCGAAACTTGTTTGTGTCCCTTGCCAGGCGGCCCGGGTCGATTGCCGAATGGGCCATAGCATTTGACGAAAGTCAAAGAGTGTAACCTCGGGCGCCTTGGCAAAGAGGGTCAGCCATAGCTGCTCTGCATAACGATCCAGGTACCATGAGCCACCCGTATCAATCCATCCGCCGTCGTTGCCGCCGGGTTTGACATTTTCCAGATACCGGAAGATTAAATAGCTCTGGTATTGCTGCAGGTGCTGCTGACTACGAACTGGGTCTCTGGTTTCCGTGCCTGTATAGATTCCGTCGAAGAGCTTCGGCTCAGCCTCCAGATTGTAACCGAGGCCCTGGAAGTGTTCATACCAGTTCGGATACTTAATGACCATTTTTACCTTCGGATTGACCGCCTTGGCGGGCTCGATAACAAGTTCTCGCGCCGCTTCTTCCATTAGTTCCAGCCGGAACTGAGTCCAGCTTTTGTCACCTTTGGCTTTAATACACAATTCGCACTTGCAGTTGGTGAAGAAGAAGTCGTCTAAGATGACTTCATCGAATAGCCGGGCTGTATACTCAGCGATTTCCCTGACCTTCTGACGGTGCTGTGGATTGGTGTAGCAGAACGTCTCGAAGCGGTTACTCTCACTAACGGTATAGGTGATGCCCCCAGCAACTTTGACGCCCTTGCTCTCGAAGAATTCGCGGGCCTTATTGATCGTTTCCTCATCGACCAAAACTGTATCACGATGAGTCTCAATATAGACCTTGTCCACTTTAACCTGCCTCGATATTTCATTCCAGCGCGGCTCAAGCCAATTCGGCTCGGCCATCCGTCGCACTTCCTGAGCCCGGCAATAAACAGCGACATTAAAATTTTGATATCCTTCGGCTGGACAACAAACTAAAGCGAGATTCATTAAGCTTATAGCCGCCCCAACCGATATTCTGACAAGTTTCAGCATAGTTACACTCTCCTTTTGGATTAGTGAACACTACCTTTAGAAAACTTGGAATAGTATAAACATTTTGACTTCAAGTTGCACAAAGCCAATTGTAGTTTTGCCATTTCTCTAAGTCAAAACAAAACGTGCTCAAGGAAAAAAACCGAGCATATACAGTCTAAAGTTTTGAGTGATTAGTTTGGAGTCACCAACTGGCAAAAAGGCCAAGTTCTTCCGAAAGGCTTTAGCCTTGAATCTGCCAAAACAAATGAATTGGGAGGGTACAGACTCAGTATGGAATTTTTTGATTGAATCATAAGTTATAAAAGTGGTATTATATTAACAAGCTCAAACTGACCGATTCTTTATGTCATTCCCGCGCAGGGCCTGCCCTGAGCGCTAGCCGAATGGGCGGGAATCTATTAAGGTTTTTTAGAAAATTGGATTCCCGTTTCCACAGGAATGACAAAGGCAATATATTATTGTCAAAAAGGTATTTACGTCGGTTTTAAATTAAAACCGGTCAGTTTGAGTAACAAGAGTAATTATTTGTTTTATCTTCTGCCTGTTGCTGAGGATGGAGGTAGTTCCATTGCGTTATAAATTTAAGTCTATCGCTGTGGGCATGGCGGTAAAATGAGTCCATTTTTTCGGAAAAGGAGGATTACTATGTGTAGAAAAATGTTTTATTTATTTCTAACGATTATTTTTGGCCTATCACTATCGGTCCATGCCAAAAATATCGTCTGGGTATCGGAGTGGAACGCAGATGCCAGTGGCACACCGTTTGACCAAGGCTGGATCGACTTGCTTGAGGCTCAAGGATACACCGTTGAAGCCGATACAACGGGAGACTATATGGCCCTTGATGCCGGAAAGATAGCCACACTTGAAGCTGCCGACCTTATAATTATAAGCCGCAATTCGAACAGTGGCAATTACGCCGATGGAGACGAGCCAACCCAGTGGAACTCTATCACGACACCCTTGATATTGATGAGTGCATACATCTCAAGGAATAATCGCTGGCAGTGGATCAATGGCGATGCAATAGTCGAATTTGCTGCTGAAACAATGCTGCAGGTTGTAGAGGGTAGCCATCCGGTGTTTACTAGCATAACGCCAGTTGGTGGTCAGGTTGATGTTATTGATGGAACCATAGATTCTGGCGAAAATTCATTTGTTAATGCCACCGATGTAGGCAATGGAACTCTAATCGCCCAAAGAGCAGACAACGGCTATATATGGATCGCTGAGTGGGCACCTGGTGTGCAGTTTTACAGCGGAACCACTCAGATTCCTGCAGAAACAAGGATGCTGTTTACTGCTGGTGGGGGCGGAGGTCAGACAGCTGGTTCACTAAACCTCACCCCAGATGGACAGAAGATGTTCCTCAATGCAGTTTGTTATATGCTCGGCGAGACCCTTGAGCCGGGACGCGCTACTAATCCGAATCCGACTAATGAGACAAAAGATGTGTGCAGAGATGTGGTCCTTAGCTGGACGCCCGGTCAATATGCTGCCACACATGATGTGTATTTCGGCACCAGCTTCGACGATGTCAACGACGCCAGCAGAGACAACGACCCACAGGCCGTACTGCTCAGCCGAGACCAAATCGATACCACTTATGGCCCCGAAGGCCTTCTGGAATTTGGCCAAACATACTTCTGGCGTATCGACGAAGTCAACGCCGCACCTGATTATACAATCTACAAAGGCAAAATCTGGAGCTTTACGGCTGAGCCTTTTGTTTATCAAATCGAAAACATAACAGCCACAGCTTCCAGCTCTCACAATGACACTACAGGGCCTGAAAACACCATAAATGACTCAGGACTGAACGATAATGACCAGCACTCCTCAGACATCGCAACTATGTGGCTAACCAGTGCCACTGGGCCACAGCCAAGCTGGATCCAATATGAGTTCGACCGCGCTTACAAACTGTACGAGATGTGGGTGTGGAACTCAAATATGGCGATTGAGCCTATAGCCGGTTTGGGGCTAAAGGACGTTACGATCGAGTACTCGACCGACGCTAATGACTGGATGGTGCTAACCGGCGTATCTGAATTCAACCGGGCTATCGGCCTGGATGATTATGAACACAATACAACCGTCGCTTTTGACGGTGTGGCAGCAAAGTATGTCAAGATCACGGCTAATAGCAACTGGGGCGGTATGCCTCAATACGGCCTGAGCGAAGTTCGGTTCTACTACAAACCTGTATATGCAAGACAACCAAGTCCGCAAGATGAGGCAACAGATGTGCCTTTGGATGTGGAATTTACCTGGCGAGCAGGAAGAGAGGCAGCCGCGCACGATGTGTACATCGACGCCAATGAGCAAGCTGTAACAGAGGGCACTGTTACTGCCGAAAGCATTCCTGCCGGTGCGTGCGAGGCCAGCTATGCCCCGTTGGACCTTGAATTAGACACGACCTACTATTGGAAGGTTGTTGAGGTCAATAGTGCTCAGAGCCCTGCATCCTGGGAAAGTGACGTATGGAGCTTTTCTACAATAGAGTACTCTCTTGTGGAAGGCTTCGAAGACTACAACGACACCGAGCCGTACAGGATATTTGATGCTTGGCCGGATGGCTGGGGTGTTTCTGAAAACGGCTCTCAGGTAGGCTATAGTACTGGGCCTTTTGCCGAGCAGACTATCGTTCACAGCGGCAGCCAGTCTATGCCATTCACCTATAAAAACACCGGCAGCGCGACATATTCAGAGGCCTCACGTACTTTTGATATTGCTCAGGATTGGACCACAGCAGGTATTAAGACGTTGACGCTGTGGCTCTACGGCGATTCAGACAACTCTGCTGCTACATTGCATGTGACGGTACAAGACAGCTCCGGCACAAACAAAACAGTCAGTCACGACAATGCCGGTGCCGTCCAGCAGGAAAAGTGGCAGCAGTGGTATATGGACCTGACAGAGTTCGCTGGCGTGGATCTATCGAGCGTCAAGAAGATCTACATTGGTATAGGTAATGCGACTGCTCCACAGCCTGGTGTTTCAGGTTTGATTTACGTCGATGACATTAGGCTATATCCTGTTTCTCGCCAGCCGGTTGATCCTGGCGACGAAGCAGTGGAGGCCTGCTACGCATTTGAGAACAATACTCAGGATGGTTCCGGCAACGGCCGTGATGGTACCGCCTTTGGCGAGCCGAACTATGCACAAGGCCAGTCTGGTTACGGCATGGCGCTGGAGTTCGACGGCACCGATGACTACGTAGATTTGCCTATAGGTTCTGTCATCAGTTCGCTGACCGATTGCACTGTCGCGACGTGGGCGAACTTTTACGGCGATGAAGGCGCTTGGCAGCGTATCTTTGATTTCGGCACCGGCACGACTACTTACATGTTCCTGTCGCCGCGTATGGCCGATGCCGGGGCAATGCGTTTTGCAATCATAAACGAAAGTTCAGATGGT